>JGI12269J14319_10001166_pt1 | contig 26232 bp, 26 predicted proteins | sample PeaSoiSIISIP2007_FD_14319 | JGI IMG/M metagenome (IMG submission 14319)
CTCGATGCTGTGGCCGCCCAAGCGCAAGGCGCGCGCCGAGCGGCGCGCCAAGCCGCCGGCCAGGAGACGAAGCGCGCCCGCCGGGAAGAGGGCGTGAAGACTCCGCGCCTGTCGCTCTCGGCCGTGATCGGCGCGATGGGCGTCGTCTACGGCGATATCGGCACCAGTCCGCTCTATGCACTCGAGGCATCGCTCACGGCCGCCGAAGCGCCGACCGACCGCATGGCCGTACTGGGCGTGCTGTCGCTCATCTTCTGGAGCCTGTTGGTCGTGATCACGCTCAAGTACGTGGTGCTGATCATGCGCGCCGACAACGACGGCGAGGGTGGAATCCTGTCGTTGTTCGCCCTGGTACAGCGAACTCTTGCCGCCGGCAGTCGCCGGCGGCAGGTAATTGTCATGCTGGCGGCGCTCGGCGCGGCGCTGTTCTACTGCGATGCGTTGATTACGCCTGCAATCTCGGTGTTGAGCGCAGTGGAGGGGCTGCAGAATCTGAGTCCCGATACCGGGCGCGCCGTGGTGCCGGTGACGCTGATCATCATGATCGTGCTGTTCGCCATACAGAGTCGCGGCACGGAGCGGGTCGGCCGCCTGTTCGGCCCGATCATGCTGGTGTGGTTCCTGGTGCTGGCGGTGTCCGGGTTGGTGGCGCTGCTGAAGAATCCATCGGTAATGGTGGCGATGAGCCCGTCCTATGGCCTGCTGCTGCTGGGGCACCGGCCGGGCCTTTCGCTCGGGATTCTCGGCGGCGTGTTTCTGGCGATGACCGGCGGTGAAGCGTTGTATGCCGACATGGGCCACTTCGGCAAGAAGCCGGTGCGCGTCGCCTGGTTTACTATCGTCTGGCCGGCGCTGGTGATGAATTATTTCGGCCAGGGGGCGAGGATACTGGGCGATCCCGCCGCGGCGCATCTGCCGCTCTACCAGCTGGTGCCGGCCGCCGTATTGCCGCTGATGGTGCTGCTGGCGACGGTGGCCACGATCATCGCCTCGCAGGCGACAATCACCGGTGCCTTTTCCGTCACGCGCCAGTGCATCCAGCTCGATCTGCTGCCGCGGCTGCGTATCACGCAGACCTCGGCGCTCGAGCACTGCCAGATCTATGTACCGGTGGTGAACTGGTTCGTGCTGATCGCGGTGTGCACGTTCGTGCTCAGTTTCCGCTCGTCGGCCGCGCTAGGCGCCGCCTACGGCGCAGCGGTCGCCGGAACCATGTTCATCACCACGCTGCTCGGCATGCAACTCTCGATCTCGCAATGGCGCTGGCGGCGTTGGCAGGTCGTGGGAGTATTCGTGCCGCTGATGTGCGTCGATCTGGTCTACCTGGTCGGCAACCTGACCAAGTTTACCCAGGGTGCCTGGGTGCCGTTGACGCTGGCGGTGATGATGTTCAGCGTGTTCATGGTCTGGCGCAGCGGCCGGCGGCTGTTGCGCAGCGCGCTGCGTGCTGTGGCGGTACCGCTGTCGCAGCTGCCGAAGCTGCTTGCGGGAGTTGCCCGGGTGCCCGGTACAGCGGTGTTCCTGGCGAGCGATCCGCTGTACGTGCCGACGGCGCTGTTGCGCAATCTCGAGCACAACCATGTCGCGCATGAGCGCATCGTGTTCCTGAACATGGATATCGCGCGCGCCCCACGGCAAGACCCGGCGGATCGCGTGCGCATAGAAACGCTGATGCCCGAGGTCTACGCGGTGACGGCGCGCTTCGGCTTCATGGAGACACCGGACGTCAGCGAGGCACTGCGGCAATGCCGCGCCCGCGGGCTGAAGCTATTCGCGCAGGACTGCTCGTTCTTCCTGGGCTGGCACCTGGTGGTGCCGCGACGGCGGGGCGGTTACGAGGGTCTGCGACGGCGCCTGTTTGCGTGGATGCAGCGGCGCAGCACCCAGGCCGCGGAGTTTTTTCGTATGCCCGAGCGGCGCGTGATCGTGCTCGCCACGCAGGTCGAGCTCTGACGGGGCCGAATCGGACCGGACTGCCATGGGCGCTGTTAACTGCATGTGAAGGTATCAAACTACATGAGGAATTTTTATAATTAAAAATTCCTCATGTAGTTTGATACCTTCCAGTGTAGTTTGGCGGTGCTCATGGCTCATCCCGATTCGGCGCCGCGTGTAGCGCTCGTGGTCGCGATGGCTGACAACGGTGTGATCGGCAGAGCTGGCGCACTGCCCTGGCATCTGCCCGACGATCTCAGGTACTTCAAGGCGGTGACGCTCGGCAAGCCGGTGCTGATGGGGCGGCGGACCTTCGAGTCGATCGGCAAGCCATTGCCTGGCCGGCGCAATCTGGTCCTGAGCCGGGCTGCGGCTGGACATGCGCCCGGCGTGGAATACGTACGCAGCGTCGGGCAGGCGCGCGCTCTGGCGGCGGGTGCCGTGGAGCTGTGTGTCATCGGCGGCGCCGAGGTCTATGCGCTCGCGCTGCCGCTGGCGACGCGCATTTATTTGACGCGAGTGCACGGCGTCGTGACGGGCGACGTCTATTTCCCGCTGCGGGATTTTGCGGCTTGGCGCGAGATCGAGTCTGTGGCGCATGCAGCGGACGAACGGCATGCCTACGCGATGAGCTTTGCGACCCTGGAGCGCTGCTGAGATCGCCTCGCCGACATCAGTAGGCCGTCAGCAACATTCCGGTCTGCGGCGTAATCGCCGCACCGCCGCTGCCGGCGAATTGCACCGGGACCGACTCGGCGCGCATTCCAGCATTGCGAACGACTGCGAAATGCAGGTGCGGACCGGTGGTCAGGCCGGTATTGCCGGAGTCCGCGATGTACTGGCCCCTGCGCACGCTCTGACCCGGCTGCACGCGAATGGATTCCCAATGCAGGTGTGCGTAGATGCCGATGGTGCCGTCGTCGTGCAGGATTTCTACTACGTTGGCCTGGTCCAGCAACGCCCGGTCAGGTGCACCGCGGAAAAAGTCGTGATGCACGTTGATTACCGTACCTTCTCTTGCGGCATAGATCGGCGTGCCGTCCGGTACGGCCAAATCCACTGCGTACTCCGAGTCTGCAGTGGTGTGAGTGATTCGCACCGGATACGCCTGCGAGACCATGAAGCTGGCTCCCAAGGCGAAGGGAACGCGATAAGGTTCCTGCGGTCTGTGAGTCGCCCCAGGTGTGCCGAGCACGACGCGCCAGGAGAAATCAAAGCCGACGACGCTCGCGCCGGCAACGGTTGCGGTCAGTAGCGGCAGGCTTGAGTGCGGTTGCAGCGCGGCATGGTACGTTCCCGCGTCGGCGCTCTGCGGTAGCGACACATTTCCTGCGCTGGTGATCTGCAGCGAAAACTCGGCCTCACAGCCGCATTCGTTGATGGCCAATAATCTCAGCTGCCGGTCATCGACGTCCTGCTCCACCGTGATGCGTGGCGCCTTGGCCTCCAGATCGACCCTCATCGTTTCGGCTGCGGTGCCGGCCGGCGGCTGACGATCGGTGTATACCCNCACCCCNAGGGCATCCCGATACTTATACAAAGATTGTGCATGGACTNCGCCGCTGTAAGTGGCCAACCCCAGGCAAATCGACCATGACAGGGCGCGCANCCCGGGCGGCATCGAAAAAATCCGTCTACCCACCGCAGGCCTGGTCCATCACCTGTTTNGCGGTGGCTCNCATGGCGTCGGCCTCCTCGTCCGAATAAAACACCCGATTGCCATCGGCGTCGAGCCGGTACAGGCGGCGGCTGTCCTTGATCGAAAAGTAATGATTGCGCGCCCCAGTGCAGCGCGCTGCCTGCTGCTTGGATTGCGCGGCCTGCTTGCTTTGTTCGTCGGCTTCCTGCCGGCTGCGCTGCGCGTACTCGACATCTTCGAGCGCACGCTGTTTGGCAAGTCGAGCGACTTCACTCGGATCCGCCTCTTTGACCGGCACCGACATTTTTTCCGCCGCGGGCGACGTGGGATGATCGGAATACGCCACATGGCCGGACGCATCGATGGTCTTGTAGACTTCCTCGCTATTGCTGCGAGGCAATACAGCGAGGCCCGCCAAAGCGCAGATCAGGCAGGTGCGCGGGGACTTAAGTCGTGGTCGCCAGCCCAGCATTGATCGGTGAGGCACAGTATCTCCGAGGGCGACAATTCCTGAGCACGGCAATTCGGCAGCACGCAAGACCTTGGCGTTAACACGGCAGCTCAGCACAGCTGTCAAAAATGACAGGGTACTTCAGACTGGTGAACAGGATACTCTGAGTGGTGAATGATTTTTGTGACACGCGGCAGGAAATCGTCGCCGCCCAGCAGCCAAAGCGCTCGTTCGCTTGCGTTTCAAGCGCCGCAGTGGCAGGCATTTGCTGGCGGCATTCCCGACAGCAGAATCAAGACCGCCCGCGAATGGGGTCAGAAGCCACTGCTGGCCAGGAATCCACCTACCGCTTACCATCCAGCCATGACTAGCGCTGCAGCGTCGCTCGCCGATCGAGCCGACGAAAGCTTCCGTGCATTGACGGAACTAGCCCCCGACTTTATTGCAGTCCTCGACCTGAACGGCGACATCATGTACGTCAGTCCGGCGATCACGCGGGTCCTGGGTTACCTGCCGATCGAGGTCATCGGGCGGTCGTTCCTGGAATTCGTTCATCCGGATGACCGGGTGGAGGGGCGCCAGGACTTCGCGAACTTGCTCGGCACCGGCGACATCGTGCCGGCAAAGCTGCGCTACCGGCACAAGGACGGATCCCTGCGCGTGATCGAAACCCTGGCGAAGAATTACGCCGACACGCCCGGCGTGGGCGGGCTGCTCGTCAGCACCCGGGATATCACCAAGCATGTCGCGGAGCAGCGTGCCTTGCGGGGCGCCATCGCGGAGGCGGACGACCTCTACAACAACGCGCCCTGCGGCTACCACTCGCTGGACGAAAACGGCGTGATCGTCAGAATCAACGACACCGAACTGCGCTGGCTCGGCCGTACGCGCGAAGAGGTCCTGGGAAAGATGCGCATCCAGGATCTGCTCAGCCCCCAAAACCTGCCGCTCTTCGAGCGCCAGTTTCCTGTCTTGAAGGCACTCCGGCTGGTCGAAAACCTGGAGTTCGAGCTGGTGCGCAAGGACGGCAGTACGCTCTCGGTTCTGCTCAGTGCCACCGCCGTCACCGACAAGCGCGGGCGGTTCGTGATGAGCCGCTCGACGCTGTATGACATCACGGAGCGCAAGCGCGCCGAAACCGCGTTGCGAAGGATGAACCGCGCGCTGCTGCGCGTACTGAGCGCCGTGAACTCCGAGCTGATCCATATGGACGAGGAGTCCGGACTGCTCGAGGCGATCTGCAGGTTGAGCGTGGAGCTGGGCGGATACCGCATGGCGTGGGTGGGGTTCGCGCTGCAGGACGAGGCCAAGACGGTGCATCCGGTGGCGCAGTCCGGCATTGCTGATGACTACCTGGAGCGCGTCAACGTGAGCTGGGCGGAAGAGGTGAGCGGCAGCGGCCCCACTGGGATGGCGATCCGGACCGGCACGCTGCAGGTGAACCAGAACTTCCGCACCAACCCGCGCATGACGCCGTGGCGCGACGTCGCGCTGCAGTGCGGCTACGAGTCCTCGATCGCACTGCCGCTCAAGGATTCGTCGGGCACCTTCGGGGCGCTGATGATTTACGCTGCCGAGCCGGACGCATTCGATTTCGAGGAGCTGCGGCTGCTGATCGAATTGGCCGATGACCTCGCGTTCGGAATCGTCACGCTACGCGCGCGCGCGCAGCACCGGCGCGCCGAGGAAAGGATCGCGCATCTCGCCTATTTCGACACGCTGACCGAGCTGCCTAATCGCAGCCGGCTCATGGAATCTCTAGCGCAGGCCGCCGGGGAGCTGGGACCCGGGAGACCGCAGCTCGCGCTATTGACCTTGATCGTGGCTCGCTTCGAGGAGATCCAGGCCGGCATCGGCGTGCGGCAGGCAGACGAAGTGCTGCGGCAGCTTGCGACCCGCCTTCAGAGTGCCTTGCGCCACGGTGAACTGCTGGCGAGGATCGGTGGCGAAGAATTTGCCGTCTTGCTCAGCGATGCCGACCCCGCCAGCGCGCGCGATTGCGGGCACAGGATCGAGCAGGCGTTGATCGAGCCGTTCCAGCAGGCGGGACTTCCGATCGGCGTGCAGATGCGTATCGGCGCTGCCATCGCTCCCGGGCACGGCGTCGATCCCGAGACCTTGCTGCTGCGCAGCGGCATCGCGGCACGGCACGCGAAGCGGACCGGCACGGCATTTGTGCTGTACGGTGGCCCGACCGAATCGGAGGGTCCGCGTTACCTTGCGCTCATCAGCGAGCTGCGCGCGGCGATCGAGGCCAAGCAGCTCATATTGCATTACCAGCCCAAGGTGGATCTCGGCGCCGCACGGGTCGCCGGTGCCGAAGCCCTGGTGCGCTGGCAGCATCCCGAGCGCGGTCTCATTCCGCCGGGCGAGTTCATTAGAGTTGCGGAACAAACGGGCCTGATCAAGCCGCTGACCTACTACGTCCTGGATGCGGCCCTGCATCAGTGCCACCGATGGCGCGAGCAGGACTTCGACATGCCCGTAGCAGTGAATGTTTCGGTGCACGCTTTCAACGATCCGGAATTGCTGGGCCGGGTCGTGGAGTCGCTGCGGACCTGGGGTGTCAGACCGGAGCTGTTGGAGCTTGAGATTACCGAGACCACATTGATGGAGGAGCCGTCCAAGGGCCAAGAACTGCTAGTCCGGCTCAAGGATCAGGGGATACTGGTGTCGATCGACGACTTCGGCACTGGGTATTCGTCGCTGAGCTATCTGGCGAGCCTGCCCATCCACGCGCTGAAGATCGACCGTTCCTTCGTGATCAGAATGCTGGCGTCCCCGCGTACTCACAGCGTGATCGCGGCAACGATCTCGCTCGCGCGATCCCTTGGAATCAAGACCGTGGCCGAGGGCGTGGATGCGAAGGAACAAAAAAAAAAAAAGCCGAAGCACTGTTCGCCATGGGCTGCACCGAAATTCAAGGCTATTTCTTCTGCCGGCCGGTCGAGGCGGAGCAATTTCGGCGCTGGACGGCCGACTTCTCGCTGGAGTCCTATGCGCTTCGCCCGGCATCCGGCTAGGTGTTCGGAGGTCAGCACCCATATGTCGCCGCCCAGTTGCCTGAATGCTGAGGGTCCAGTGGCGGCTCAGTGCCGGCGCAGATGCACCAGCGAGAGCAATTCCCGCACCGGTTCGCCGAGCAATTCGTAGGTCGCCGAGTAGGAGCGTACCAACGCGGGGCCGCTCGGCAAGTAGCGCGACAGACCGACATCGCGCACCGCCCACACGCCGGCCGGCGCCGGTACCACCTCCATGGCGGCGGCGCTGAATTCATGTGCCGCCCGCCATAGATGGCTGGCGCTGGTCACCAACACGATGCGATGTACGCCGTGCGCCCGCAGCAGTTGCGCCGAGTTGCGGGCATTCTCGAAGGTGTCGTAGGCGCGATCGTCGACCCAGCGCGGCTCGAGTCCGAAGTTACGCGCCAGTGACTCGCGCATGGCGGCGGCCTCGATGCCAAAGCCCGTGACCAGAACCGGCAGGCCGGTGTGGCGGGCGACATAGGCGCCATAGGCCAGCCGCTCGAGCAGGAGCGGCTCGGCAGCCGGGCCGCCATATTCGGGCGCATAGGCGCGCTGCCCGCCGCCGCCCAGGATTACGATCGCCTGCGCTTGCGTCGGGCGGGTCAGATCCAGTGGCGGGTAGTGCTCGGCCAGGCGTGTGAGCGCGTCGGCCACGAACGGCAGCGAGAACAGCCATAGCGACCCGAGTCCGAGCGCCAGCAGGACGCGCGCGAGACGGGGACGACGCCGCAGCAACAGCGCGCCGATGATGGCGAGCAGGAGCGGGCCCGCGGGCGGCAGGATCAGATTTCTCAGCAGGGTCTTGCAGTATTTCAGGATCAACAGCACGTGCGCTGCTCCGATGCGGGCGGGTTAAAGCGTTACACGGTAGTCGCAGCGTTGCCAGCCGCTACAGGCCCGCGGCGTCGAGCAGAGCCCGCGCGTACGTCAGGGCGGCAGGCTGCAGCGGGTCGTAGCCGTAGCACGATGCGAGCGTGTCGAGCAGACGCTCCTGTTGCGCGCCGCGCCGTTGCGCCTCGGCGTAGGGTATCTCCGGATGGAACATCACCATCGAATAGCGCGGGATGAAGCGGCCGGGAAAGGCGCGTTCGAGCTCGGCGGCGAGCCGCTTGCGCTGCGCGAACAGCGCCGAGCGCACGCCGTCGCGCATTTCGACGTAGTTCTCCAGCGCCATCGCCGCGATGGCATCGGTGTTGGGCCGGCGCGCCCGTTCAAATTCGGCCAGCGCGATCGCGGGCTGGCCGTGACTGACGAGCAGCCGATCCAGCACGCGGCAGTCCTCGAAACCGCAGTTCAGTCCCTGACCGTGAAAGGGCACGATCGCGTGCGCGGCATCTCCGAGCAGCAGCACGCGCCCCGCGGCCTGCCAGCCTTCACAGTAAACGGTGCCGAGCTGGCTTTGAGGATGCAGCGCAAACTGCTCCTCCAGATCCGGAATTACCGCCGCGGCGTCGGCGAATTGCCGCTGGAAGAACTCACGCACGGCCCCACGGTGCTCGAGACGATCGAAGCCTGGATCGCCCTGGCGCGGCAGGAACAGCGTGGCGGTGAAGCTGCAGTCGGTGTTGGGCAGAGCGATCAGCATGAAGCCGCCGCGCGGCCAGATATGCAGCGCATGCGGCTCGAACACATAGGTGGCCGGGGCGCCGCGTTCGATCGCCGGAATCAGCAGCTCCTTGTAGTCGTGCGCCAGCGGTTGCTCCTCGGCGCGGCTCAAGGCGCGCGCGACCAGCGCCGCACGCACCCCCCCCCCCCCCCCTGCGCGGGCTGCCGCTGTGCTCATCGCGCAGCTGCAGCGTGCCGGCGTCGGGATCGACGTCGATGCAGCGCGTGTTGAAGCCCAGTTCGATGTCCGGATGCTCGGCCGCCGCCTCGAGCAGCATGCGGTTCAGCCGCTCGCGGCTGATCGCATGGATCACCTCGCGCTCGTTCTGGCCATAGGGCAGGAATTGCAGCGCCGCATGCTCATCGTGCAGCATGCGGCCGGGCATGGCGATCATCTGTGGCGCGATGCGGCTCGACAGACCGGCATGCTCGAGTGCGACCACGCCACGCGCCGCCAGCGCGAGATTGATCGAGCGGCCACGCACCGGTGGCGCCGTGCGCGGATCGGGGCGTCGCTCGATGAGGCGCACGCGCTGACCGCGCCGCGCGAGCATCAGGCCCATCAGGGCTCCAATCGGACCGGCGCCGATAATGGTGTAGCGGGGCATCAGGTTGCGCGATCGGTCGGCGTAGCGCAGCCGGGCTTCCGCGTCATTGCCGCAGCAGTTCGCACAGCTTCAAAGCTGTTGTAGAGCGGCACGGGAGCGACGCGGATGATGTCAGGTTCGCGCCAGTCGCAGACCACTCCGCGCGCCGACAGTGCCTCGAACACCTCGAAGCCGCGCTCGGCCCCGTTGCGGATGCGCAATGACAGCTGGCTACCGCGCTGTGCCGGGTCGGCGGGCGTGATGATCGCGAGGTGCCCGGCAGCAAGCTCGGTGACCAGCGACTCCAGGCAGGCGGTGAGCGCGAGCGATTTGCGGCGCAATGCCGGCATGCCGGCCTCGGCGAACAGCGGCAGCGAGGCGCGCAGCGGCGCGGCGGAGAAGATCGGCGGGTTGCTCAGCGCCCAGGCGGCGGCGCCGCGCGCGGCTACGAAACCCGGACGCATGTCAAAGCGCGTGCCCGGATCGTGGCCCCACCACCCGGTCAGCCGCGGCAGTTCGGCGCCCTGCAGATGCCGTTCATGCACGAAGGCGCCGCCGAGCGCACCTGGGCCGGCGTTCAGATACTTGTAGCTGCACCAGACCGCGAAGTCAGCATCGTCGGCATGCAGCGAGAGCGGCACGTTGCCGATCGCATGCGCCAGGTCAAAGCCCACGATACAGTTCGCAGCGTGCGCCGCGCGCGCGATGCGGCGCAGATCGAACAGCTGTCCGGTGCGGTATTGCACGCCGGGCCAGAGTACCAATGCCAGACGCGAGCCTTCAGCCGCGATGCAGGCCTCGATGTCTTCGATGCGAATCAAATCCTCGCCTTGCCTGGAGCTAAGCTCGATCAGTTCGCGCTCGGGGTCGAATCCGTGCCAGCCGATCTGCGAGGCGACCGCGTGCCGGTCGGAAGAAAAAGCGCCCGCCTCGATCAGAATCGCGCGGCGTCGGCCGCTGGGCCGATAGAAGCTCGCGAGCAGCAGGTGCAGATTCACGCTGAGCGAGTTCATCGCCACCACTTCATGCGGCCGCGCGCCCGCCAGCCCCGCCAGCGGCTGCTGCAGCTGCTCGGCGTAGCCGATCCAGGCGCTACGCGCGTGCTCGTGGCCCAGCACCCCGAGCCGCTCCCAGTCCGCGATATCCGCCTCGATCATCGCGCGCGCGGCAATCGGCGCCAGGCCGAGCGAGTGGCCACAGAAATACAGCAGCGGCCGGCCATCCGCGCCGCGTGGAATGGCGAAGCGGTCGCGCAACGGTGCGAGTGCATCGGCGGCGTCCTGCGAGCGGGCCCAATCGAGCCGGCTCTCGAGCGATCCCGACCTGGGGCCGCCGGACGCGGGCATCGGCTCGCAACTGGCGTCCACGTTCATGCCGTTCGCAATGGATAGAGTACCGGCCGCGACGGTACCGCGTCGCCGGCTATGGCCGGCGACTGCAGCGACAGGAAGTACCAGCCATCGCCGACGGTGTCGGTGATATAGGCGAGCTCGGTGATCGTGCTTCTGGGGCGCTGAGCCTCGAGCAGCACGCTGCTGCCGCGCGGCAGACCGAAGAAAATGCGGTGCGCGGCGAGCTCGCCGCCATCGCTGCTGCGGTCTGCGGAGGGCACATCGAGCACCAGATGCTCGATGCCGTGCGCGACCAGCCAGGTGGTGGCCTCGCGGGACAGGAACGGCGCCGCCGCGGCGCGGTCTTCGACAAACTTGTCGTGCTCGTTCGGCAGGGTACGGATGACCGCAGCGCGGGCATTCAGGCGCGGCGCCAGGGCCGGTGGCCAGGCGCGTTCGATCGCGCGGCGTGTAATCAGCAGATCATCGGCACGCGGCGCCGGCGAGCTGCCTTCGTCGCTGTCGCCGGCGAGTTCGGGCTCGACGGTGAGCAGCGCGGCGGTGAGCAGGCGACGCGGTATCAGGCCCTGCACATCGACGCGCTCCGCCGTCAGATGGCCGACGCCTTCGGTGTGGGTGCCGTTGGCATGCGGCGTCAGAGTCAGGACGCTGCAGTTGCAGCTCGCGCCACGGCCGACGTGGCCGGTGAAATCGCCGATTACCAGCGGCTTGCTGCTGGCGGGTGCGGCGCCGAAGCAGCGCAGCTGCGGACCCACGAAATCGAGCACGCGCGCGAGGCTGGCGCCGGCCGCCAGATCAGCGAGCAGCGTTACTCCATCGATATGCAGCTGCGCCCACTGCGCACGCTCATTGCGAGCCATGTGTTTCCGCCGGCGGCAGCGGCGGTTCCATGACAGCGTGGCAGTGCCTGCAGGTGCGCAGCGACAAGCTGCCGAAGAAACGATTGAACACGGGCGGAAACTGAGTCTCGATGTCCGTCAGCGGAAAGAAATCCTGGTAGAGCAGGCGCTCACATCGCTCGCAATACCACTGCAGGCCGTCGAGCTCGCCGGGACGCCGCCGGCGCTCGACGACCAGGCCGACCGAGTTGGGGAAGCGTTGCGGTGAGTGCGGCACGTGTGCCGGCAGCAGCAGAATATTGCCGGCCCGAATCGGCAGATCGACGATGCGGCCATCCTCGACAACGCGCAGCAGCATGTCGCCCTCGAGCTGATAAAAGAACTCTTCCGCCGGGTCGACGTGAAAATCCTTGCGCGCATTAGGGCCGCCGACCACCATGATGAGGAACTCGCCGTCCTGGTACACGACTTTATTGCCAACCGGCGGGCGCAGCAGATGGCGATTGGCATCGATCCACTGCTTGAGATTGATGGGAATGAGAGCACGCATGTCGATGATTTCCGGCAATATCCAAAGGCCGTCCGCTTCGCGTATGGTAAGCGTATTGCCCGAAGGTGGCGACTGCGGACGTTAACCGACCATGATGAAGGACATGCTCTGCAGCACGACTTGCCGCAACATTGCGCTGCTCGCGATGCTGTTGCTGAGTCTTTCGGCCTGTGCGATGCATTGGCCGTGGCAGCGACGGCCGCTCCCGCCGCCGCCGCCGGTGCATCAAGTCAGCATTGTGGCGGACGCGCCCGTGGCTGCGACGACGATCGTGCAGTACTGGGACCGCAATACGCTGCTGCTCGACCTCACGGCCGTCGGCGGCGAGGGCGGCGCGATCATGACGCCGATCAAGGCACTGGGCTGGCCGGTACGGCTGGAATTCCGCGTGCGGCCCGGCAGCATCGGCCGCCTGGAGGTGCTGGCTGCGCAGCGCGTGGTCTATGGGGTCCCGGCGCAGGGCGCGCCGCTGCTGTTGAAGCTCGCACCGAGCGCCTACCACGCCGACACCGCGCAGATCATGCTTCGATGGAGCGCGGCTGATGACTCGGCACACTGACCGGCGGGGCCTGCGGATCGTCGAGATTCACCGCGGTGAGCGAACCGCCCCAGACGCAGCCGGTGTCGATTGCCAGCACGCCGCCTCGCTATAGAAGCCCAGCGCTGACCAGTGGCCGAACACGATGCGCTGTTCACGGCTGGCACGCCCCGGCACCTTGTACCAGGGCAGCCAGGGCTTGGGAGCCGAGTCCGGGTTGCCCTTCTGCTTGAAATCCACACGTCCGTCAGCCGTACAAAATCGCAACCGCGTCAGCACATTGATCGCAAAGCGCAGTCGATCCAGGCCCGTGAGCGTCGCTTGCCAGCGATCGGGCTGGTCGCCGTACATGGTCGATAGCAGCGCCCGCGGGTCGTCGTGCAGCGCCTGCTGCACCTCGCCCGCGAGCTGCAGCGTCTGCGCCACGGTCCATTGCGGCAGTACGCCGGCGTGCAGCAACAGGTCGCCGTGATCGGGCTCGAAGTACGCCAGCGGCAGCAGCAGCAGCCATTCCAACAGCCCATCACGATCGGGGGCGGCGAGGATCTCGCTCAGTGTATCGCTCTTGCGCAGCTTTTCCCCGGCCAGCGCCACCGCCAGCAGATGCAGATCGTGATTACCGAGCACGCTGACGGCGTTGTCGCCCAGACTGCGCACCAGCCGCAGCGCCTGGAGCGAGCAGGGCCCACGGTTGACCAAGTCGCCGACGAACCACAGTCGGTCGCGGTCGCTCGAGAAGCGGATGCGCGCGAGCAGCTGCTCGAGTTCGTCGCAGCAGCCCTGTACGTCGCCGATTGCCCAGCGCGCCATCTGTGCTCAGGTCCCGCGGCCGGCGCTCAGTGCAACATTCCGGGTATGGCAAGGCGAAATGCCGGAATGGGCGCGTCGAACTGCGCACCGTCGTCGGCGATCATCTGGTAGCTGCCCTGCATGGTGCCGACCGGCGTTTCGAGCACGGCGCCACTGGAATAGCGAAAGCCCTGGCCGGGTTTGAGATAGGGCTGCTCGCCGACGACGCCATCGCCGCGTACCTCCTGCACCCGGCCGTTGGCGTCGGTAATGATCCAGTGGCGGGTCAGCAGCTTCGCCGGCACTTCGCCTTCGTTGCGAATCGTGATCGTGTAGGCGAACACGTAGCGCTGTTCGCGCGGCTCGGACTGATCGTCGAGATAGGTGGTCTCGACGTCGATGCTGATCCTGTGGCGCACGCTGGTCATATCCGCTGCCGTCCGCTCATTCAAAGTACCCGCACAGCGAGCACGTCGCAAGGCGCGCCGTGCAGCACCGAGTCCTCGGTGCGGTGAAGAAGTATCGAAAGACCGTGGCGCTCGCGGCAGCCGAGCACGATCAGGTCGCTGCGCTGCTCACGCGCATAACGCAGAATTTGACTCTTGGCGTTGCCGGCTTCGACGCTGCCTGCGTTCGGCGGCAATCCCAGCTCGCGTGTGAGGGTCTCCATCTGCTGGCGCGCGCGCGCCAGCAGCTGTTCGTCGATCTGCATCACCGGCACCAGTGAGTCGCTCATCGGCTCCATAGGCATCAATTCGAGAACGTGCAGAACTTGCACGGCGCCATTGCCGGCGCGCGCGATTTCACAAGCGCGGCCGGCGACAGCCCGACTGTCCTGGGTCAGGTCGATGGCGGCCAGGATGCGGCGGTAGGCGGTCATGGTCGGCTCCGGTCGGCAGCTCAGGGCCGTGCCTGAAGGCATTAGTGAAGCATAGCGGCGGCGGCCTGCGCCAGCGCGCCGAATTGCATCGGCGTCAGGGTCTCGGCGCGCAGTCCGGGGTCAATGCCTAGGGCGCCGATCTGCGGCGCTGACAGATAACGGCGCAGCGCGTTACGCAGGGTCTTGCGCCGCTGCCCAAAGGCCGCCGTCACCACCTCGCCGTACAGCGGCGAGCGCGCCCAGTCCGGCAGCGCGTCGAGCACCACGAGCCGCACCACGCTCGATGCGACCTTGGGCGCAGGGCGAAAAGCGCCGGGACCGACATCGAGCACGCGCGACGCCGTGACCCGCGGCGCGAGCATCACCGTCAGGCGGCCGTAGGCCGGGGTTCCGGGCGCGGCGACGATCCGGTCCACGACCTCCCGCTGCAGCATGAAATGCATGTCGAGGATGGCATCCGCGGCCTGCAGCACACGGAACAGCAGCGGGGTGGAAATGTTATAGGGCAGGTTGCCGATGAGGCGCAGCCGCGCGCCGCGCGTCGCCGCCAGGGCGCGCCAATCCACTTCCAGGGCGTCGGCCTCGTGCAGCACGAACCGCGGCTGATCGGCATAGCGCGTACGCAGCAGCGCCGCGAGATCGCGATCGATTTCGACCACCTCGAGCCGTCCGGCAGCGTCCAGCAGCCGCTGCGTGAGTGCTCCCTGGCCGGGCCCGATCTCGACCGCGGCGTCGCCCGGCTTGAGGTCGATCGCCGCCACGATACGCGCGACGACGGCCGGATCATGCAGGAAATGCTGGCCGAAACGCTTGCGCGCGCGGCCGTGTGGGACGCTCAGACAGACTCCTGACGAGATGCCATCTGCGCGGCGAGCTCGATCGCGGCAAAGAGGCTGCCGGGGTCGGCCTTGCCGCTACCGGCCAGATCGAGCGCCGTGCCGTGATCGACCGAGGTGCGTACGATCGGCAGTCCCAGGGTGACATTGACGGCGTGGCCGAAGCCAGCGTGCTTGAGCACCGGCAGCCCCTGGTCGTGATACATGGCGAGCACCGCGTCGTAGGGCGCCAGACGGCTCGGCACGAACAGGGTATCGGCCGGCCAGGGGCCGTCAACCGACAGGCCCGCGGCCCGCGCCTGCTCGATCGCGGGGCCGATGATGCGCAGCTCCTCATCGCCGAGATGGCCGCCTTCGCCGGCGTGCGGATTCAAGCCACAGACGCCAATACGCGGCTGCGGCAGGCGCCAGTAGCGGCGCAAGCCCTGCGACAGGATCTGCAGTATCCGCAGCAGGCCATCGATGCTGAGCGCGTCGCTGACGGCGCGCAGCGGCAGGTGCGTCGTCGCCAGGGCAACACGCAGGTCGAGCGCGGTCAGCATCATCACTGGCAGCGGCGCATGGGTGCGAGCCGCGATGTATTCGGTGTGTCCGCTGAAGGGCACACCGGCCTGATTGATCAGGCTCTTCTGCACCGGAGCGGTCACGACTGCCGAGAACTCGCCGGCGAGGCAGCCGTCGACCGCGCGATCGATCAGCGCCAGCACCTGGTGGGCATTCGTCACCTCGAGCCGTCCGGCGACGCACGCAGCCGGGAGCGGCTGATGCAACACGCTCAGGGTACCGGCCGCGTACCGGATGTCGCCGCCGATGCGGTAGTCGGAGAACTCTACCTTCAGTTTGAGCTGCCGCGCCCGGAGCGCGAGCAGCTCGCGATCGGCCAGAGCCACCAGCGGCCAGGCGCGCGCCATACCGGCCGCGGCCAGGCACAGATCGGGGCCGATGCCGGAGGGTTCACCGGCGGTCAGCGCAATCGGCGCCAGCATGGCGGTCGCGGCTTCAGAGCCGCAGCTCGACGTAGGATTCGTCGCGGATCTGCTGCAGCCACAGCTCCGTGGCTTCCTCGACGCGGCTGTCGCGCATCGCCTCGAACGCGCGCTCGCGCGCGGCTTCATTGGTGTTGTCGAAATTCCGATGCCCGAGCAGCTGCGCGATGTGCCAGCCGTACTGGGTCCGGAACGGTTGGCTGATCTCGCCTTCCTTGAGCCCCGCAACCACTCCGGCGAATTCCGGCACGAACACGCTGGCTTCAGACCAACCCAGGTCGCCGCCGTTGATCGCCGAGGCGCTATCCTGCGAATAGGTCTTGGCGAACACGGCGAAATCTTCCTTGCCAGAGACGACCTGCTCGCGCCAGCGGGCGAGCTTCTGCTCCACGGTGGCGTCGTCTTCGATCTCGGTGGGCTTGAGCAGGATGTGGCGCAAGTGCACCTGCTGCACCATCTGCGGGCCGCCAGCCGCACGCGTGTCGACCAGCTTCACGATATGAAAGCCGCTCGGCGTCTGCAGCACATCGCTGACATCGCCAGGTTTCATGCGCGCGATCACGTCCGCCAGGAATGTCGGCAGCTCGGTGCCCTTGCGCCAACCAAGCGCGCCGCCTTCGAGCGCGCTTTCGCTCTGCGAATAGGTGACGGCGAGTGCACCGAAATCCTCGCCATTGTGCGCGCGATCGTCGACCTCGTGCGCGAGCTTGCCGGCCTGCGCGAGCTGCGCCGGTTTCGCGTCCTGCGCCACCGCGATCAGGATATGCGCGACGTTGTATTCGTTGGCGGCCGAGGCGGTCTTCTTCTGGTGCTCGAGGTATTGATCGAGTTCGCGCGGCGTGACGACGATGCGCTGGACGACGTCGCGCTGCCGCAGGATCTGACGCGCAATCTCGCGCTTGAGGTCGCTGCGGTACTGGGCGTAGTCGATGCCGTCGGCGGCCAACTTCTCGGGCAGCTGCTGCAGAGTGATGTTCTGTCGCTTGGCGATATCCCCCATCGCGGCGTTGACCTGCTCATCGGTAATCTTGATCCCGGCGCGATCAGCGTGCTGTTGCTGGATCTCTTCCAGAACCAGGCGGTCCAGTACCTGCTGGCGCAGCACGCTTTCGGGCGGCAGTGCGACCTTCTGAGCGCGCAGACGCGCCTCGATCTCGCGCGTCTGCATGTCGAGTTCGCTTTGCAGCACGACGCCCTCGTTGACCACGGCCACGATCCGATCGAGCAGCACGCCCTTGTCTGACAGCTCCTTGGCGACGCCCGCGAAGGGCGCCGCGACCAGCGCCAGGAGGGTCAGGCAAGCGGACGAAAGGTGGACGCTGCGGTGCATTAAATTCTCTTTGGCCTCAAAGGCTTAAGTCAATTCTAGGGCTTGGTGGCGGAGGCGGAGTATCCCCGAATCGACTGCTCAAGGAAAGTACTTACCCCACTTCCAGTGCCGATCCCACTTCCGACATTGGACAGACCCGTGAGTTCCAGCTGCAGCGAGACACCGGTGTCGCGCTGTCCGGTGCGGGTACTCACGGAGCTTTGCGCCACCGCCCGAATGCTCCAGCAAGCACCGCGATACTGAAAACCGGCGAAATTCTCGATCGGTGCGCGATCCAGCAGCGAATACACCGCGCGCGCATAGACATCCCAGTGGCCGCTGACCGGCCAGGCCGAGGACACATCGACCTGCTGCACGACGCCGTCACGAAACAGATAGCCGACATTGACCACCTGCTTGCTGCTGGCGAGGTACTGCACCAACACCTCGGCCTGCTGGATGCTCGATACGGCGGGGTTGGAGGCCACTTCAAGCTGCAGGTTCCAGTGGCGGTAGGCGGTCAGATTGATTTCAGCGATCAGACTTGAGGTCGCGCGAGGCTGGATCAGCTCGCCTGGCGGCGTGATCTGCTGCTGCTGTTGCAGCGTGAGCGCTGACGGCGGCAGCGTGAGCGCCGGCTGCGGCAGCGTGACCCGCGGCGGCTGAAAGTATAAGCTTTGACCGATGGTGGCGCTCAGGTAGCGCACGCCGCTCGAATTCTCGAACCATTTGGTGGTCACCCCCATCGTGAGCTCATTGGCATCGCCGATGCGATCGATGCCGACGTAGCGATTGGGGCGAAACAACTCGATCGTGTTCAGGTCCGGGGTTGAGGTGTCGAACACCGGCAGCTGGGTCTGATCGCGATACGGTATGTAGACGTACATGAGCCGCGGCTCGAGAGTTATGCTGCGCAAGCCGCCGGAGCCGGCGAGGCGTTCGAATTGCAGGCCGGTATCGATATTCAGGATCGGCAGGCTGCGCTGTGGCGAGCTGTCGGGCGTGCCGCTGTCGCGCAGCGAGTACTGGGTCAAATCCCAGGCGAGATTCGGGCGGAAAAAGTAGCCGGGTCCGGAGATGTCGAGCCCAATCTGCGGCCTGGCATCGAGCCGCCAGCCGTCGACGCAGGCCCAGGGCGCTGAATTGCGGACGGTCGACGGCACGGTACATGGCGGCGGGCTGCAGCTGCTGCAGGAGCCTTCCGTGCAGGTGCAGGAGTTGCTGACCGAGCGCGTGAAGTTCACCACCTCGCTGTCGAAGCCGGTGACCAGCGCCGGCAATCGCTGTGGTGACCACAGCCCGGTCGCGGCCAGACGCGGCAGCTGAATGTAGGGCCGCTCATTGTCGAGCCCGGTGTCCGGAAGAGTATTGTCCAGGGTCTGAAAGCCCAGCACCTGAGCACGCAGGTTCCAGATGTCGTCGCGGTGGATGATCGCGACGCTGCGCGCCAGGAACGGCGTACTGGTGGACTGCGAACCCTGGCCGAAATCCTCAAAGTACTCGGTGTCGCTGACGCTATCGACGTTGGTATCGACGCGCGTGTTGTCCGGGAGCTGCAGTCGGTCGATCAGGCGCACGTAGCTGCGCTCGCTGCTCGCACTGCACGGTACCCCCGCTGGACGCGCTGTGGCGCAGGCGGTGTCGTAGTACAAGCTGTCGTTGGGAAGATAACTGGCGTTGATGCTGCCGCGGTTCGAGCTGCTCAGGAAGCGATATTGGACACCCATGTCGGGGCCGCGGTAGGTGTAGTACGCCGGCGTGAAGGTGGCGTCCTGGTTCGGCGCGATGTTCCAATACCAGGGCGTGGCGACCATGGCGCCGCTGCGGCTCGAGGTGCTGACTTCCGGAAACAGGAAGCCGCTCTTGCGCGCGTCGCTCATCGGAAACGAGATCCACGGCAGGTACGCGATCGGGATGCCGTCCACGTCCACGATCGCGCCGCGACCGACACCCTCACCGGCGGCGGTGTCAAGGCGCAGCTCGCGCGCGCGGATCTGCCAGGTGGCCCGCTGCGGCGGGCAGCTGGTGTAGGTGACGTTATGCAGCGTGATCACGTTGCTCGGCGTCATCGACATCTGATCGGCACTGCCGTGGCCGGACTGCTGCAACAGCTGGAATTGCGCGTGGTTGAACAGCGCGCCGTCATCGCCGTAGCGCCCGGTATCACCCTGCACCAGCACTGTCGGATCGTGGAAGCGCACCCGGCCGCTGACGTTGAGGCTGTTGCTGTTGCGATCGTAGATCAATTTGTCAGCCTGGATCTCCCGCTCGCCCACGTGCACGTCGACATTGCCGGTGAGCTCCGTCTGGCCGTCGGCCGTGGTGGTGAGTTGATCCGAGCTGGTGGTGATGTCGGCGCCAAGCCTGGCAGAGCCGGCGTTACTGAGGGCGCCGAGCGGATTGCTCCGGGTGCTCGCGGCCGCAAGCAGCGGCGGCGCGCCCTTATCCCAGGGCACGCCGCACGGTGCGGCGGTCTGCGCAGCGGCCGGGTTTCCCGGGGCGTCCGCGGCCTTCGCCGCGAGCACCAGGGCACAGCAGAGCGCTGCACCCAGAAGCGCGCGCAGGTGCGGGGAAGCAATCATGTGCGCCCTTATTATAATGACTGATGCCACGGCCGCGGTCCTGCTTGAGCCGCGGCATGCTCAAGAGGAAGTAAGCGCTTCAATGACAGGCAGCGACGCGCGCGTCCAGCAGATCCGGGATTGGTTGACAAGCGAGCTTGACTTTCGCCTCGTCCGGCTCGAGCCGGCGTCGGCCGATGCCAGCTTCCGACGTTACTTTCGCGCCTGGCGCGCGGACGGCGTGACGCGCGTGGTGATGGATGCTCCCCCCGACAAGGAGGACATCGGACCGTTCCTGAAGGTCGCCGCGCTGCTCGAGGCCTGCGACGTGCATGTGCCGCATATCCACGCGGCCGATGGCGCGCGCGGCCTGGTGCTGCTCGAAGACCTGGGATCGGATCTATATCTGACGCAGCTGCGCGCGGGTGCCGATCCAAATGCTCTCTATGGAGACGCACTCGAAGCGCTGCTGCGCATCCAGCTACAGGGCCGCGAAGCCGCGCGCAAGCTGCCGGCCTACGATCGCGCGGTGCTCGAGCGCGAGATGGCGCTGATGCCGGAATGGTTCTGCGCGCACCATCTGCAGCTGACTCTGGACGATGCCGACCGCACCGTCCTCGCCGAGAGCTTTGAGTTCCTGATCGTCGAGGCGCTCGCGCAGCCGCTGGTGTTCGTGCATCGTGACTATCATTCGCGCAATCTGATGCTGCTGCCGAGCCGCAACCCCGGCATTATCGATTTTCAGGACGCGCTCGCCGGGGCGGTCGCCTATGACCTGGTGTCGCTGCTCAAGGATTGCTACATCGACTGGCCGCGCGCACGGGTGGAGCACTGGGTCAGCGCTTATCGGGCGCGGTTGCGGGGTGCCGGCGAGCTGGCGGGGTCGAGCGAGCGGGAGTTTCTGCGCTGGTTCGATCTGATCGGTCTGCAGCGTCATATCAAGGTACTCGGCATCTTTGCGCGCCTCTGGTATCGCGACGGCAAGAATGGGTTTCTGTCCGACCTGCCGCGCACGCTCGAGTACGTGCGGGATGCAGCGCGGCGCTATGCCGAGCTGCGAAGCTTCGCGCAGTGGCTGCAGCGGCGCGTGGTCCCGTGACCATCGCTTGCGCCATGGTTCTGGCTGCCGGGCGCGGCGAGCGCATGCGTCCGCTGACGGACCAAGTCCCAAAGCCGCTGCTCACGGTTCGCGGCAAGCCACTGATCGTCTACCACCTCGAGAAGCTCTCGCGCCTGGGAGTGAAGCAGGTTGTGATCAACCTCGCGTGGCTCGGCGAGCACATGCGTGCCGCGCTCGGCGACGGCGCACGGTGGAACATGCAGATCCGGTATAGCGATGAAGGCGGCGAGGCGCTCGAGACCGGTGGTGGCATCTTCCGGGCCTTGCCATGGTTGGGCCCGGAGCCGTTTCTGGTCGTGAATGCGGATGTGTTCACCGATATTGACTTCGGCGCGATTCGAATAGCCCCGGAGGCCTTGGCCCAGCTCGTGCTGGTTGCCAATCCCATGCACCATGCGCACGGCGATTTTGCGCTCATCAACGGCCGCGTGCAGGAGCAGGGCGGCGCGCGCTGGACATACTCGGGAATCGGCCTGTACCGGCCCGAATTGTTCGAGGGTTGCAGTCCCGGCAAATTTCCCTTGTTGCCGCTGCTCCGGCGGGCAATCGCGGGGCGCCGACTGCATGGCCAGGTGTTCGAAGGTGCCTGGAGCGACGTCGGCAGCGTCGAACGCCTCGCCGCCTTACAATGACGCTCCTATGAGCACACTAAAAGGAATCCCCGTCGTCATCGATATCGCTTCCGGCGGCGCTGGCGTTGGCGCTGGAGCTGGCGCTGGAGCTGGCGCGGCCGTGGGCGTGCGCAGTGGCCAGAAGTACCTGACGCCGCAAGGTTTTACGGCGATCAAGGACGGCATGAAGCCGCCCCGCGAGGTCGATCGCCGCGGCCTCGCCGGCAAGCCGAGCTGGCTCAGGGCGCCGCTTGCGGTCGGCGAGGGCTACGATTTCGTGCGTCGTACGGTGCGGGAGCACCGGCTCGCGACTGTTTGCGAGGAGGCGAAGTGCCCGAACATAGGCGAATGCTGGAACGCCGGCACCGCGACCATCATGCTGATGGGCGCCGTGTGCACGCGCGCCTGCCGCTTCTGTGCCGTCGATACCGGTAATCCGCGCGGTTGGCTCGACGCCGAGGAACCGCAACACGTCGCCGCAAGCGTCGCACTGATGCAGCTCAGGTACGTGGTGCTGACCTCGGTGAACCGCGACGATCTGGCCGATGGCGGTGCGGCGCATTACGGCGCCTGTATTCGCGCCATCAAACAGCGCAACCCGAATACGGCGGTCGAGGCGCTGACGCCGGATTTTCAAGGTATGCTGCGCGATGTCGAGACCGTGATCGATTCGGGGCCGGAGGTGTTCGCGCAGAACGTGGAGACCGTACGGCGGCTGACGCACCCGGTACGCGACCCGCGCGCCGGCTATGAGCAGACACTCGCCGTGCTCGCCCACGCCAAACGACACCGGCCCGAGCTGCTCACGAAGACCAGCCTCATGCTCGGGATCGGCGAGAGCGATGAGGAGATCGCCCGGTGCATGGACGATCTGCGGGCGGTCGGGGTCGATATCCTCACGCTCGGTCAGTACTTGCGGCCGACCGCGAATCACCTGAGCGTGGAGAAATTTGTCACACCCGAACAGTTCCAACACTATCCTGGGGGCTCGCGCGCGGTTTCCGTGAGTGTGTTTCCGGCCCGCTGGTGCGCTCGAGCTATCGCGCCGAGCAAGCGCTCGCGGGCAATAACGTCGGACTCAGTCTGGCCCCCGGCGCGGCAGCCACTACTGCCGCTACGGTGCCGTGAACGCGCCGCTGGCAGCGACTGACTGGCGTGGCGCCTCCGGCGCGACCGCCGCTGTTGCGGCGCCCGCGACCAAATGGCTGGGCCGCGCGCCTTACGAGCCCACCTGGCGCGCGATGCAAGGCTTTACCGAGCAGCGAGATGCAGCGACGCCGGATGAGATCTGGCTACTCGAGCACGATCCGGTCTTTACCCTCGGCATGAACGCCGATCGATCGCATGTGCTCGCGCCGGGTGATATTCCCGTCGTGCAGATCGATCGCGGCGGCCAGGTTACCTATCACGGACCGGGCCAGCTCGTGGTCTATCCGTTGATCGATGTCCGCCGCGCGCGTCTGGGGGTCCGTGACCTCGTCACCGCGCTCGAACGCGCTGTCATCGAATATGCGGCGCGCTTTGGCATTCGAGCCGAGTGCCGCAACAGTGCCCCGGGCGTCTACGTGGAGGGACGCAAACTCGCCAGCGTCGGCCTGCGCATTCGCCGCGGTGGCAGCTATCACGGCCTGGCGTTCAACATCAGCATGGATCTGGAACCGTTCCGCCGCATCAACCCCTGTGGCTACGCCGGACTGGAAATGACCGAGCTGGCCGCCCTCGGCGGTCCCGCCAATGCGCGGCAGGTGGCCGCCGAGTTCGCGCCTCTGCTGACCACGATCCTCGCGCGCAGCTGAGCGCGCTGGCAATCACCGCGCGGCGCAGTGCGCAGGACCGGCGATGGCTATTATGAAAGCGTGGTGCTTGACCCCGAGGGCAATCGAATTGAAATTACGGCGTGAGCTCCGCAGAGCGACGGAAGGTCGGCCGTAATGTCGGCGTGGCAGCTGCTGATAACGCTTTCCGATGTGCCATCGGCACAAGCATTTGCCGACGTGCTGGCCGCCGACGGCATTGTCGTGCGGGTCGATTCCGACGCCAGCGTTCTCGGCCAGGCCGCGCCGTGTCGTGTCTATGTCGACTCCTCGCAACTTCGCCAGGCCCGGTGGGCCCTGTCACAACGCAGTTTCAGCGATGAAGAACTTACCCTTCTATCCACCGGGGAACTTCCGGCGGAAGGGAATCCTTAGCCACGAGATCCGTTCTGATTGCACGTACGACCACGCGCCCGCACCGCGCACTCCGGCTGCGGCCAATTGGGCTGGTGCCGGTGGTTTGCGGGGCTCTGCGACTGATGAGGTGCGTGCGCGAATTCTAGGTTGCCGGGCGCGGTACTTTGGCGCCTTGGGATCCGCCGCGGCAGCTTGTGACCACTGGCCGGTATCGGTACTCGCGCAACCCAATGTACACTGGGGTCGCGATCCTTTTGGGCGCATGGGCGACGCTATTCTGGTCGCGCACTCTTGCCATCTACGCCAGCACCGTAGTAATCGGATTTCATCTGCGGATCGTGCTCGCGGAAGAACCCTGGGCGGCCCGATAGTTTGGTGGCGCATGGGAAGCTTATCGCTCGCGCGTTCCGCGTTGGCTTTTCTCAGTAATCGACCTATGTGGGAGCCGAGCCGCAGTGATTTGCCTTGAAGTGAACGTCAACGGTCAGCTGCGAGTCGTGGCAGGCGGTCGCGCCGCGGAGCTGATCAACGCCACCGTGTCGCTCTACCCCGGTTTGAAAGAAGGTTGGCTCGAAGTCGCGGGCTCGGTTGCTCCGGAGGACCAGCCTGTTGCCGACGCCAGATGGCTGGCCGCGGCGTTATGCGCCGGTGACGTCGTGGAGGTTCGTATCGTGGATTCGGAAGAGGCCGCCGCCCCGAATGTCAGCCGCACGGACCCGACCGCGCGAGCCACGGACAGCATCCCCTTGGTCTGTGCTTTTTGCGACAAGACCCAGGACGAAGTTCCGGGAATGGTGGCGTCACGCAAGGCCATGATTTGTCCCGAATGCATCGGCTATCTTCACGACATCATCAGTGCCGGCGACGGGGGGGTCTGACCAAGCTCTGCGATGTGAATCGCTGCGCCGCCTGATCGAAGCATTGCACAAAGGCTTTCGCCAAGGGAAAGCCCCGCGGGTCGGAGGATCGGCGGGGCGGGTGAGGGTGGAGGGGGATGGGGTAATCAGTTCAAGGTACGGTGCTGTCGACCCAGGGCGGGGTAGCAGCGCTGAGGGCCTGGCCGTCCCGGTCGTTCCAGCCCCGCGAGGTGTAGCCGATGCTCTGGGAGGCGACCGAGCTGTCGCCGCCGATGGCGCCCAGGCCATAGGTCTCGGTGATCGCGATCGGGTAGCCGGCGGCGAGCACGGCCAGCGGAAAGCTCTGGCCCTTGTTGTAGCCGTTAGGCGTGCCAGGCGACGCCGAGCTGACCGATCGGATCGGTGGGCTTGGCGGCCAGCCAGGTCTCGATCTCCCCGGCCCAGCCGATGGGGGAGGCGAGGATGACGTTGGTGGCGCCTTCGCCGCGGATGGTATTGATCATGTCCTGCATGCCGGCGACCTGCCAGGTGAGGCAGAGGGTGTGTATGAGATTGCAGTTGGAGTTGTCCTGCTGCAGGAAGGGGAAGAAGGCCCCGCCATCGCGCAGCGTGATGGCATCGGGGCCGGCCCCGCTCGCCCCGTTGACCCAGTTGTCATAGCCGTTGCTGCCGAAGGGCTCGTTGCAGAGCTCGAACATGACGGGCGGATCGGCCTTGAAGGCATCGGCGAGGGACGTCCAGAAGGCGAGGGAGTGATCGTTGTCGGCACAGGCGGGCTGGCCGATCGGGCACAGCGGCTGGCCGGCGGCGTTGTTGGGTGCGCCCCAGTGCAGATCGAGGATCACGTACAGGCCGGCCGCGATAGCATCGGCGACCGCCTTTTTGACGGTGGCCTGGTAGGCGCTGGCCGGATCGGGGATGTAGCCGCCACCGCAGGCCGCGGTGTAGAGCCCGCGCGAGGCCCCGGTGCCCGAGTCGTAGCCGCTGTACTTGAGCCAGGAGGCCTCGTTGAGCGGCAGGCGCACGGTGTTGAGCCCCGAGCCGCCCCAGTTGAGCACCTGGGACCAGAAGGCGGCCCCGGCATGACTGAAGGGGGCCCAGCGCCAGTTCATGCCGGTCTCAAGCCCCGAGATGTTGGTGCCCACGATCTGCACCGTGCTGTCATCCAGGGTGCTGACCAATTCATTGCCCTGCCACCTGGATGCCGAAGCCCCCGGTGGGCGTGGTGGTGGCGTTCGAGGCCGGGGCCGAGGCCGAGGCGGTGGGGGTCGAGCAGGCCGGGGCGATGCTGGAAGCCGGATTGCTGCTGCTGACCCAGGCGCTGCCATTCCAGGACCACCACAGGCAGCGCTTGTTCTCCTGATAGAGCGTGCCGCCGTATATAGAGCAGCAGGACGACATTGGCCGAATAGCCGGCGGTCTTGCCGCCCTCCTCGACCACGCCGCTGATGACTGTTCAGACATTGAATGTGCTGTCGACGCTCTGGGTGGCCGAGGGGATCATGGTGCCGCTGGCCGAAGCGCTCGGGCCCGAGGAGCGGCTCGCGGGGCTGTTGCCCGCGGGGGGGGGCCGTGACCTGGATGGAGAAG
>JGI12269J14319_10001168_pt1 | contig 26221 bp, 22 predicted proteins | sample PeaSoiSIISIP2007_FD_14319 | JGI IMG/M metagenome (IMG submission 14319)
CGCCGCGGGCCACGGCGGAGTGGACGCCGTCGTGGTCGCCGTCGCCGCTCTCGAGCGGCTCGACGAGTCCGGCGTGGTCGCCGAGCGCCTCGATCCGACGTGGTTCGTACCCCAGGTCGGCCAGGGGGCGATCGCTCTCGAGTCGCGCGACGACGACGACGTGACGACGTCGACGCTGCGCGACATCCTCGACGCGGCGGCCGGCATCGCGGTCGAGGCCGAGCGCGCGTTCCAGCGCGAGCTCGGGGCGGGGTGCTCGATCCCCGCGGGCGCTCACGCGCGGAGCGCGGGTGTCGCCGTGACGCTGCGCGCGGTCATGGTGGCCGTTGACGGCAGCTCCAGCGTGCGCGAGACGATGAGCGGTGACGATCCGCGTGATCTCGGGGCTCGGCTCGCGCGGCGTCTGCGCGACGAGCTCGGCGGCGCGGACCTGGCGGGCTGGAGGTAGCGACGTGCTCGTCGTCGTCACGCGCGAGGCGGGGTACAACGACGAGCTGCTCGACTGGATCGGCGACGTCGGCGACGTGGTGGCGGCCCCGCTCACGTCGACTGCGTACCGCGACGTCGACGAGGTGGCGCGCGAGATCGACGCGACCGGGCTGGCGGGATCGTTCGCCGGCTTGGTGGTGACGAGCGTTCGCGCGCGCCGCTACGTCGCGGCCGCTCTCGCGGCGTTGCGCGACGGCGCGCGCGTGTACAGCGTCGGGCCCGCCTCCACCCGCATGCTCATCGAGGAAGGGGTCGAGCTGGCCGCCAGCGAGCGGGGCGGCGCCGCGCAGCTGGCGCCCCTCGTCACCGGGGGACCTGTCCTGTACGTCTGCGCGCGCGACGCGAGGCCGGAGCTGGCGGCGGCGCTGGATGCCAGGGGCGTCGACGTCGTGCCCGTGATCGGCTACGAGACCGTCGCCTGCGACGTGACCGACGACGTGGCGTGGCTGCTGGCGCGCGCGGACGTGGTGGTGATCGGCGCGCCGTCGGCCTGGTCGGTCGCGCGCACGTACGTCGGGTCCTCGGCGTGGGTCGTCGTGCCCGGCGCGACGACGGCCGCGAGCGTCCGGCGCGACCACGCGCGCGTCGTGGAGTCGTGGGGCCCGGGAATGGGCGAGGCGCTCGGCACCCTGGACCCGGGCTGAGCCCCGAGGGTCGAGCAATAGGCTGACGGGGTGTTCCCGACCGAACGGCCACGTCGCTTGCGACGAACGGCGGCGCTGCGTCGCCTGGTGGCCGAGACGTCATTGGCACCCGACGACCTGGTGGCGCCGCTCTTCGTGGCCGAGGGACTCGACGAGCCGCGCCCCATCGCCTCGCTGCCCGGCCAGTTCCAGCACTCGTTCGAGTCCCTGGTCGCCGAGGTGCGCGACCTGCGCGGCGCCGGGGTCGGCGGGGTCATCCTCTTCGGCGTGCCCGAGGTCAAGGATGACCTCGGGCGCGGGGCCTACGACCCGGCCGGGGTCGCCCAGGTCGCGCTCGCGCGGCTGCGCGACACGATCGGCGACGACCTCGTCGTGATGGCCGACCTGTGCCTCGACGAGTACACGACGCACGGCCATTGCGGCGTCCTGCGCGACGACGGGTCGGTCGACAACGACGCCACGCTCGAGCTCTACGCCCGCACGGCCGTGGTCCAGGCCGAGGCCGGGGCGGCCGTGGTGGCCCCGAGCGGCATGATGGACGGGCAGGTGGCGGCGATCCGCGCGGCGCTCGACGGCGCCGGCTTCGAGGACACCGTCATCCTCGCCTACACCGCGAAGTACGCGAGCGGGCTCTACGGCCCCTTCCGCGAGGCGGTGCAGGTCGAGATCGCCGACGGCGGGGACCGCCGCGGGTATCAGCAGGACGTCCGCAACCGCCGCGAGGCGCTGCGCGAGGCACGTCTGGACGTCGACGAGGGCGCCGACGTCATCATGGTCAAGCCGGCGATGACCAACCTCGACGTCCTGAGCGACCTGCAGGCCGAGATCGACGTGCCCCTGGCCGCGTACCACGTGAGCGGCGAGTACGCCATGATCAAGGCGGCCGGGGCCCACGGGTGGATCGACCCGTGCGCGGTGGCCCTCGAGCAGTTGACCGCGGTGCGCCGCGCCGGGGCCGACTTCGTCCTGACCTACTTCGCGCGCGACGTCGCCCGGGAGCTCGCGCGTTGACCAACCTCGAATGGTTCGAGGCGGCGTCGCGGGTGATCCCCGGGGGCGTCGACTCGCCGGTGCGGTCCTTCGCGGCGGTGGGCGGCACCCCCTACACCGTCGTGGCCGGCGAGGGCGCGTACGTCGAGGACGTCGAGGGCCACCGGTACCTGGACTTCGTCCAGTCCTACGGCGCCTCGATCCTGGGCCACGCCCACCCCGGCGTCGTCGAGGTGCTCCGTCGCGCCGCGGCCCTGGGCACGACCTTCGGCGCGCCCACCCCGGGCGAGGTCCGACTGGCCGAGCTGATGACCGAGCGCGTCGCGGGCCTCGAGCAGGTTCGCCTCGTCTCGTCGGGCACCGAGGCCGCAATGAGCGCGGTGCGCCTGGCGCGCGGGGCGACCGGGCGGTGCGGGATCCTCAAGTTCGACGGCTGCTACCACGGTCACTCCGACGCCCTGCTGGCCGCGGGCGGCAGCGGCGTGGCCCAGCTCGGCGCCCCCGGCTCGGCGGGGGTCACCCCCGGGGCGGTTGCCGACACGTTGGTGGCCCCCTTCAACGTGGTGCCCGACCTCGACGACACGGTGGCCGCGGTCGTCGTCGAGCCGGTCGCCGCGAACATGAACCTGGTGGCGCCGCGCGCGGGCTTCCTCGAGGGGCTGCGCGCCGAGTGTGACCGGGTGGGGGCCCTGCTCATCTTCGACGAGGTGATCACCGGCTTTCGTCTCGCGGCGGGCGGAGCCGAGGAGTACTTCTCGGTGACGCCCGACCTGTGGTGCTTCGGCAAGGTCATCGGCGGGGGGCTGCCCGTGGGGGCCTTCGGCGGCCGGCGCGACGTGATGGGCGCGCTCGCGCCCGGCGGGTCGGTCTACCAGGCCGGCACCCTGTCGGGCAACCCGCTGGCGACCGCCGCGGGCGTCGCGGTCCTCGAACTCGTCGACGGCCCGGCGATCGCGGCGCTGAGCGCGCGCGTCGAGCGCTTCGCCGCGGCGATGCGGTGCGCCGTCGGCGCCGCCGGGCTCTTCGCGGCGACGCCCACCGCCGGGCCCCTGATGGGCCTGTTCCTCAGCCGCGAGCCGTTCGAGGCGCCGCGCGACTTCGCCGGGGCCCGCGCGCTCGCACACAACGGCCTCTACGCGGCGTTCTTTCACGCGATGCTCGCGCGCGGCGTGGCCCTGGCCCCGGGGGCGTACGAGATCCTGTTCGTGTCGATGGCCCACAGCGAGGCTGACCTCGAACGCGCGGTGGCGGTGGCCGCCGAGAGCGCGAGGGAGATCGCGTGACGGCGCTGCGCAGCCCGGGATGGGCGGTGCGGCCGAGCTTCGTGCCCCACGGTGCCACGAACGAGGTGACGCTGCTGGCCGACGAGCGCCACCTGACCCAGCTGTCCGGCGTGCCCGACGTGGCCTGGCAGACCCCGTGGGAGGAGCTGTCCAACGTGCACCTGGTGCGCTTCTCGCGCGCCATGGCGCTCTTCGCGACGGCGGCGGGCGTGCGCTACAGCTGGCGCACGAGCGACCTCACGGACTACGAGGCGTGGCGCGAGGTCGTGCTGTCCCACGGCGGGGCGGTCGCGCGCCGGCCGCGACGCGCCGGCGTCGTCGTGGTGGTGGCGGTCGTCTTGATGGCCTCGTTCGCCGGCGGGATCGTCGCGATGTTCACGGGCAACGGCGCCTCGTCCCACGAGCTCGCCGAGGCTCGCGCGGTCAACCTGCGCCTCGACGACCTGCCCAGCGGCTGGGCGACCACGTCGGCGTCCTACCTGTCCGCCCTCTTCCCGCCGCCGGGTCAGGTGGTGACCTCGTCCACGACGCCGACGACGCTCGCGTCGCCCACGTCCAAGTGGGGCAAGATCACCGCGCTCTTCCAGGGGTGCCTGGGCGTAAGCAACGCGCACGACCGCGTCTTCGGCGCGGCCGGCCAGATGCCCGACTACCAGGTGACCTCGCCGATCTTCCGGTCGAGCTCGTTCGGGGGGATCGACCTCGCGTCGACCACGCAGTACTACGCCACGACCACGATGGTGCACCGCGACGTGCGCGAGATGTCCGAGCAGGGCTTCGGCTCGTGCTTCGTCGCGGTCAACGCGGCGATGATCCTCACCTACGCCAGCGGGACGGTGCCCGTCGAGTCCCCGGGCAGCGTGTGGCACCCGATCACCTTCGTGCGAGGATTCGCGCGCGGCGGCGAGACGCTGGTCCGGGTGCCGGGCCTGAGCACGCCGCTGCACCTCGTCGTCGCGGTGATCGCGTCGGGTCACTTCGAGGTGACCGTGTGCTCGCTCGTGACGAACTGGCCCCAGAGCCGGGTCTTCCTCGCCTCGACGGTCAACACCTTGATCGGTCGGGTGATCTCGCCGAGCGCGACCGCTGCCTAGGCCCCGGTCAACCGCCGGCGGTGGTGACGACGACGTCGGTCAGGAAGCCCACGAGCAGCCCGATCGTGACCCCGATGTAGACCGTCGTGGGATTGGCGCTGCGCGAGGCGACGTAGAGCAGCTGGCAGATCACGAAGATGATCGAGCCCCCGGCGAGCGAGAGGAACAGGATCGACAGCGTGGTGCTCGACCACAGCCAACCGACCAGGGTGCCCAGGGTCGTCGGGCCACCGCCGATCAACGCGACGAGGCCCAGGAACCCCCACGTCGGACGGTGCGCCGACCCGGCGAGCGGCGAGACGATGCCGAATCCCTCGGTCGCGTTGTGCAGGCCGAATCCGATGACGAGCACCGTCGACAGCGCCAGGGCACCCAACCGGGCCGAGGAGCCGATGGCCAGCCCCTCGCCGAAGTTGTGCAGGCCGATGCCGATCGCGATCATCATCGACAGGTGCGTCGGCGAGGGAACGAACTCGGCCGCGGGCCCCTGCGCGTCGCCCGAGCGGCGCCGGCGCACCCACTTCTGGTAGAACGCGAGGCTCAGCAGGCCCACGGCGGCGCCGCCCACCAGCAGGGCCAGGTCGCCGACGGCCCGCCCGGCCGAGCCGCCGTGGTAGCGGTGCAGCGCGACCAACTGGTCCGAGATCGGCGCGTAGGCGTGGGAGAAGACGTCGATCACGAGGAAGAACAGGACGCCGACGGCGAGCGCGTTGAGCAGCGTGCGCAGCCGCGGCGCCGGCGACTTCATCCGCCCGATCGGCAGGCCCAGGACGATCGTCGCCCCGGCGATGAAGCCCAGGATCAGCGTTCGCGTCAGTGACACGTAGCGCGCTCCTCGTTGATCACGTCGGCGACGACGCCATGGTGTCGGCGTGGGGCGCCAGCAGCATCTGGAACGCCTGCTCGGGCACCACGTCGGCCAGGCGCTCGAGGGCCCGGAACCCGAGCTCGCCGGGTCCGGTGTGCTGGTTGGACATGAGGTTCGCCATGATCTTGAGCAGCTCGCGCATCAGCGGCGCCACGCGCAGCCCCAGCCCGACGCACGCGCTGAGCACGCGCGGCTCGGAGATGACGCGCACGAAGGCCCGCGCCACTTTGTAGTACTCGCCGTAGGCGGCATCGAGGCGCTCCTCGTAGAGCGCCAGCGCGCCCGCGTCGCCGCGGGCCAGGGCCTCGCCGAGCGCCGTCGCGGCCAGCCGCCCGGTCTCGTAGCCGTAGGCGATGCCCTCGCCGTTGAACGGGTTCACCGTTCCCGCGGCGTCGCCGATGACCAGCGTGTTGGCGCCCACGCGCGGGCCGATCGCCAGGCCCATCGGCAGGCGGCCCCCGGTGGGCGGTCCCTCGCTGGTCGCGTCGCTGAGGCCCCAGGCGTCGCCGACCTGGGCCACGAAGTACTCCTGGAGCTTGGTCGTGTTGACGCCGCGCCACGCCCCGTCGGTCGAGAGCAGCCCGACCCCGACGTTGACGCGGCCGTCGCCCAGGGGGAAGATCCACCCGTACCCCGGCACGACCTGGCCGGACGGGTCGCGGATGTCGAGGTGCGAGTCGATCCAGGGTTCGTCGTGGCGCTCGCTCGTGTAGTAGCCGCGCAGCGCCATGCCCATGGGCCACGATCGATTGCGCGCCGTGCCCAGCTCGCGACCCAGCCGGGAGTTCTGCCCGTCGGCGACCACGACGTAACGACCGCGCACCTCACCTCGCTCGCCGGTCGCCTTGTCGGCGACGACCACGCCGGCCGCGCCGGCGAGACCGGGGCCGCGCGGGGCCACCGGATCGAGCAGGGCGAGAGCCTCGACGCCCGTGAGCAGCGTCGCGCCGCGGCGAACGGCCTCCTCGGCGACGAGCGCGTCGAGGTTGAGCCGCGTGATCGTGTAGCCGTAGTTGGGGAAGACCGGGTGCTCGGGCCAGGCCATCTCGAGCGACGCGCCGAATCCGAATGCCCGCAGCCCCTGGAACCGGTGGCCGTGCGCCGCGAGCGCGTCTTCGAGCCCCATCTGGGCCAGCTGGTGGACCGAACGCGGCGTGAGGCCGTCTCCGCAGGTCTTCTCGCGCGGGAAGAGCTTCTTCTCCACGAGGGCGACCGACCATCCGGCGCGCGCCAACCAGTGGGCGCACGCCGCGCCGGAGGGCCCGGCGCCCACGATGACGACGTCGAACGTCGTCGATGAAACCACGGGGTCGCCGAGCGCGGGCACGACGAACAGCCTACGGCGAACGGCCTCGCGGCCCGCGAGGAGCGCTGTCGTGGTCTGGTAGAAAGTATGAACGTGGACCAGTACCTGCCAATACTGGGACTGCTCGTTCTCGGAGTGCTCTTCGCCTCGGGATCGCTCGTGGCGTCGGCGCTCCTCGCTCCGCGCAAGCGGCCGACCGACGCGAAGCTGGCGCCCTACGAGTGCGGGATCGTCCCCGAGGTCGAACCACCCCAGCGGTTTCCGGTGCGGTTCTACCTGGTGGCCATGATCTTCGTGATCTTCGACATCGAGATCGTCTTCATGTACCCCTTCGCCGTGGTCTTTCGCCAGCTCGGGGCCTTCGGGCTGGTCGAGGTGCTGGCCTTCTCGGTCACGGTCTTCGCCGCTCTGCTCTTCCTGGTGAGCGAGGGCGCGCTGTCGTGGGGTCCGGTCAAGCACCTCACGCGCGGCATGCCCGAGCGCACCAGCTCGTCCACCATCGTGCGCATCGGCGCCGACGCGGACCGGGCGGAGTGACGTGGCTCTCGAGGACCTCCCGCACAACTTCCTGACCGGCCGACTCGAGGACCTGGTGCGCTGGGCGCGACGCGCCTCGGTGTGGCCGGCGTCCTTCGGACTGGCGTGCTGCGCGATCGAGATGATGGCGACCGGCGGGGCCGACTTCGACCTCGCGCGCTACGGCATGGAGGTCTTTCGCAACTCGCCGCGCCAGGCCGACCTCATGATCGTCGCCGGGCGGGTGTCCCAGAAGATGGCTCCGGTGCTGCGCCAGGTCTACGACCAGATGATGGAGCCCAAGTGGGTCATCTCGATGGGCGTGTGCGCCTCGACTGGGGGGCTCTTCAACAACTACGCCATCGTCCAGGGGGTCGACCAGATCGTGCCCGTCGACGTCTACGCGCCGGGGTGCCCGCCGAGCCCCGAGACGCTGATGCACTCGATCCTCACCCTGCACGAGAAGATCCGCACCGGCGAGCTGATGCGCCGTCCGGCGCGCACCGAGCCCGAGGCCGGCGCGTCCGACAGCCCGTGGACGCCCGAGGTGCCGGTCGCGGTGAGGCTGGGAACGCCCACGTGACCCACCCCGCTCCCGTGGCCCCCCCGGGCGTCGTGACCGCGAGCGGCCACTCGACCGACCTCGTGTGCTTCCCGAGTCGCGAGCGCTACGTCGAGGTCGTCGCCTCCTTCAAGGAGTCGGGGTTCGAGATGTGCGCCGACCTGTGCGCCGTGGACTACCTCGAGTTCGCCGACCGGTGGACGCCCGAGGGCGTGACCGCGACGCGGTTCGAGGTCGTGGTGAACCTGCTCAGCCTGAGCCGCGCCCAACGCGTGCGCGTGCGGGTCCAGGCCGGCGACGCCGACCCCGAGGTCGACACGCTCTTCGCGCTCTACCCGGGCACCGAGGCGATGGAGCGCGAGGCCTTCGACATGTTCGGGATTCTCTTCACCAATCACCCCGACATGACGCGGATCCTCATGCCCGAAGAGTGGGAGGGTCACCCGCTGCGCAAGGACTACGGCAGCGGGCGCGTGCCGGTGCAGTTCAAGGAAGCGCCGGGCCCGCGATGAGCGACGCCACGATCCGCACGGCCGAGCGCCTCGACGTCCTGGCCGCCGAGACCTCGGAGGGGGCCCAGGAGCTCCAGCGGCGCTCGGCCACCACGCCAGGCGAGCTCGGCCGCGAGGTCGGCTCGGTGCTGCGCCTCGACGGCCGCGCCTTCGACCCGGACTCGGTGGACTACGAGCGCCGCGACGACGAGACGATGATCATCAACATGGGCCCGTCGCACCCGTCGACCCACGGGGTGCTGCGCCTAATGCTCGAGCTCGACGGCGAGTTCGTCCTGCGCACCAAGCCGGTGATCGGCTACCTGCACACCGGGATGGAAAAGACCGGCGAGGAGCTCAGCTACATCCAGGGCGCGACCAACGTGACGCGCATGGACTACCTCAGCCCGGTGATCAACGAGCTGTGCTTCTCGATGGCCGTCGAGACCCTGCTGGGCGTCGAGGTGCCCGAGCGCGCCGTGTGGATCCGCATGATGATGAGCGAGCTCAACCGGGTGTCCTCGCACCTGGTGTGGATGGCCACCAACGGGATGGACCTCGGCGCGTCCTCGATGATGATCTACGGCCTGCGCGAGCGCGAGCTCATCCTGGCGTTCTTCGAGAAGACCGCCGGGCTGCGCATGAACCTCAACTACGTGCGCCCCGGCGGCGTCGCCGCCGACCTGCCCGACGGGTGGCGTGACGACATCGAGGTCATCTGCGACACGATCTACGAGCGCACGTTCGAGTATGACGAGCTCCTGACCGGCCAGCCGATCTTCCGCAACCGGATGGTCGGCGTCGCGCCGATCACCGCGGAAGAGGCCCTGGCCCTGGGGGTCACGGGGCCCCTGCTGCGCTCGACCGGCGTGCCGTGGGACCTGCGCCGCGCGGCGCCCTACCTCGCCTACGACCAGGTGGAGTTCGACGTCATCGTCGGGACCTACGGCGACAACTTCGACCGCTACGCCATCCGCCTCAACGAGATCCGCGAGTCGATCCGCATCGCGCGCCAGTGCCTCGAGGCGATGCCGGACGGCGACTACCGTAGCCAGGACCCCAAGGTCACGCCGCCGCCGCGCGCGCGTATCGGCGAGTCCATGGAGGCCCTGATCCACCACTTCAAGCTCTTCACCGAGGGCTTCCACGTCCCGCCCGGCGAGGTCTACACCGCCGTCGAGTCGCCGCGCGGCGAGCTGGGCTGCTACCTGGTGTCCGACGGCGGGCCCAAGCCCTACCGGCTCCACGTGCGCGCGCCGAGCTTCGTCAACCTCCAGGCGGTCCCGCTGCTGATGCGCGGCGGCTCGGTCTCGGACACCATCACCGTCATCTCGACCGTCGACCCGGTGATGGGCGAGGTGGACCGGTGAGCCACCTGCGCGCCGACCTGCGCCAGCGCGCCGAGGAGGTGCTCGCGCTCTACCCGCGCCCGCGCTCGGCCATGCTGCCGTTGCTGCACCTGGTGCAAGAGCAGGACGGCTACGTCTCGACCGAGGGCATCGCCGAGGTGGCCGCTCTCACGGGCACCACGCCGGCCGAGGTGCGCGGGACGGCCTCGTTCTACGACATGTTCCACCTCGCGCCGGTCGGGCGCTACGTGGTGGGCGTGTGCACCAACATCGCGTGCCTGCTGGCCGGAGGTGTCGAGATGCTCGAGCACGCCGGCGCCGCCACGGGGTGTGCGGTCGGCGCCACGTCCGACGACCGGCTCTTCACGCTCGAAGAGACGGAGTGCCTGGCCGACTGCGACCGCGCGCCGTGCGTGCAGGTCAACCACCGCTACGTGCGCACGACGACCCCCGAGGCCTTCACCGAGCTGGTGAACGACCTGCGCGCCGGCGCGCGCGGGGCGGAGATCCCCCCCCACGGCACGCTGGCCCGCGTGCGGCGCGTGGCCCCGGCGCCGGTCGAGCCCGAGCGCCTGGCGAGCGAACGCGCCGCGGCCAACCGGGCGCGCGAGCAGCGAAGCGCCACGGAGAGCGCCTGATGGCCACGCTGGACGCCCCGCTCATCGTCTCGTCGCGCCGCGAGCACGCCGACGCCCACACGCTCGCGCGCTACCTCGCGACGGGCGGCTACGACGCCCTGCGCAAGGCGCTCACCATGTTCCCCGAGCAGGTCGCCGCAGAGGTCGACACCGCGTCGCTGCTCGGACGCGGCGGGGCCGGCTTCCCGGCGGGTCGCAAGTGGTCGATGCTGCGCAAGGCGCCGATTTCCTACCTGGTGGTCAACGGCGACGAGTCCGAGCCCGCGACCTTCAAGGACCACTACCTCATCGAGTGCGACCCGCACCAGCTCGTGGAGGGTGTCGTGATCGCGGCCTACGCCCTGCAGGTGACCCAGGTGTTCATCTTCGTGCGCGGCGAGTTCGCCCTCGGGCTCGAGCGCGTCCAGCAGGCGGTCAACGACGCCTACGAGTACGGCGCGATCGGGCGCGAGATCCTGGGCTCGGCGTTCTCGGTCGACGTCGTCGTGCACCCGGGCGCGGGCGCCTACATCTGCGGCGAGGAGACCGCCCTCATCGAGGCCCTCGAGGGCAAGCGCGGCTTCCCGCGGATCAAGCCGCCCTTCTTCCCCGCGGTCAACGGCCTCTACGGCGAGCCCACGGTGGTCAACAACGTCGAGACGATGTCCAACCTGCCGTGGATCGTCCTGCACGGCGGCGCGGCCTTCGCGGCGCTGGGCGCCGGGCGCTCGACCGGGACCCGGCTCTTCGCCCTCGCCGGGCGGGTGAGGAACCCGGGGGTTTACGAGGTCGAGATGGTCAAGAACACCTTCCGCGACCTGATCTTCGACCCGCGCCTGGGGGGCGGGACGATCGACGACCGACCGGTGACCGCCTTCATCCCCGGGGGCGTCTCGGCCCCGTGGTTCGGCCCCGAGCTGCTGGACGTGCCCCTCGGACAGGACGAGGTCGCCGAGAAGGGCTCGATGCTCGGCTCGGGCTCCATCGTCGTGATGGACGACACGACCTGCCCGGTGCGCGCGGCGTGGCGCATCACCCGATTCTTCGCGCGCGAGACCTGCGGGCAGTGCACGCCGTGCCGCGAGGGGTCGGGCTGGCTCGAGCGCGTCCTCTTTCGCATCGAGAGCGGCGAGGGACGCGATGACGACCTCGACCTGCTGCTCGACCTGAGCGACAACATCTCGCCGGGCCTGGCGTGGCCGCCCCAGCAGACGACGATCTGCGTGCTCGGCCCGTCGATCCCGTCGTCGATCCACTCGGCGATCGACATGTTCCGCGACGACTTCGTGGCCCACGTGGCGACGCGCGGGTGCCCCCATGAGTGAGGTCCCCCGCACCGAGGTCGCGATCAGCCTCGACGGGCGCCGCGTGTCGGCCCGACCGGGCGAGCTGCTCATCGAGGCCGCCGAGCGCGCCGGCACCTTCATCCCGCGCTTCTGCTACCACCCCCGGATGGACTCGGTGGGGGTGTGCCGCATGTGCCTGGTGGAGGTGGAGGGACCGCGCGGCGCCACGCTCCAGCCCGCCTGCTTCATTCGCGTCGCCGACAACATGACCGTCGTCACCCAGTCCGAGAAGGTGAAGAAGGCCCAGGACGGCGTGCTCGAGTTCCTGCTCGCCAACCACCCCCTGGACTGTCCGGTCTGCGACAAGGGCGGCGAGTGCCCCCTGCAGGACCAGACGCTGACCCACGGCTCGGGCGAGACCCGGTTCGTCGAGGAGAAGCGCCACTTCGTCAAGCCGGTGGCCATCGGCGAGCTCGTCCTGCTCGACCGCGAGCGGTGCATCCAGTGCTCGCGCTGCACCCGCTTCGCCGCCGAGGTGGCCGGCGACGCCCAGATCGACTTCGCCGGGCGCGGCGAGATGCTCGAGGTGGCCGCGTCACCCACCCAGCCCTTCGACTCGGTCTTCTCAGGCAACACGGTCCAGATCTGCCCGGTGGGGGCGCTCACCGCGACGCCGTACCGCTTCAGCGCGCGCCCGTGGGACCTCGACCAGGTCGAGAGCTCGTGCACGACGTGCGCGCTGCACTGTCGCGTCGCCGTCCAGTCCTCGTCGAACCGGCTGACGCGCGTGCTGGGGCTCGACTCGGACCCGGTGAACCACGGGTGGCTGTGCGACAAGGGCCGCTTCACGCTCGACTCGGTGGACGCCAATCCCGACGCGGTCGATCCGCTGGACGCGGCGACGCGCATCACCGAGCCGATGGTGCGCCGCGAGGGCCGCCTCGAGGTCGTCTCGTGGGGCGAGGCGCTGCGCGCGGCCGCCGAGATCCTGCGCGAGGGCGCCACCGACCCCGACGGCGTGGGCGCCATCGGCGGCGCCGCCCTGACCAACGAGGGGGCGTTCGCCTGGCAGCGCTTCGTGCGCGGCGTCCTCGGTGTCGAGCACCTCGACGCCCAGTACGACGACGGACTCGACGCCGCGCTGGTCCAGTGCCTGCCCGGCGCCACGATCGACGAGGCCGCGCGCGCCCGCGTCGTCGTCACTCTGACCGGCGACCTGCGCGAGGAGCTGCCGATCCTCTTCCTGCGCCTGCGCGAGGGAGTGATCAAGGGCCGCGGCGCCCTGGTGGAGTTCTCCTTCGGCGCGAGCGCCCTGCGCGCGCTGGCGACGGTCTCGCTGGCGACGCGCCCGGGTGAGGCGCACCGCGTGGCCCAGGCCCTGGCGACGGCGCAGGTCGTGCACGACCTCGCGGCGAGCGACACCGCGCTCGCCGAGGCGCGCGCGCTGTTGGGCGACACCGGCGACGGGGTGGTCTTCGTCGTGGGCCGTCCCAACGTGAGCGAGGCCGCGGCGGTCATGGAGTGCGCGGTGCGCACGCTGGCCGAGCGCTATCCGGCGGCGACCTTCCTGCCCGCGCTGCGCCGGTCGAACGTGCGCGGCGCCCTCGACATGGGACTGGCGCCGGGGCTCGCCCCGGGCCGCGGCGTTCACGGTGTGTCCGGGCGCGACACGAGCTCCCAGCTCGACGCGCTCGCCGCGGGCGAGCAGCGGGCCGTGTTGCTGCTCGGGGGCGGCCTGCTGGGCAACGTGGCTGACGTCGAGCGCGCGAGCGCGGCGCTGGCCCGGGCGCGCGTGGTCTGTGTCACCGGCCACGGCGGGGCCACGCTGGCCCACGCCGACGTCGTGCTGCCGGCGGCCGTCGCGCACGAGCGCGCCGGGACCGTGACCAACATCGAGGGTCGAATCAGCGCGCTCAACGCCAAGCTGGTCGCGCCGGGTTCGGCGTGGAGCGACGTGGCCATCGCCGCCGAGCTCGCCGAGGAGTGCGGACAGACGCTCGGGATCGCGTCGGTCGTCGACGCCGCGCGCGCGATCGAAGAGACGACCGGGTATCCGGCGCTGTCGGTCCTGGCCGGCGACGGCGAGGGCGTCGTCGTGGACCGCGCCGCGCCGGCGCCGCGCCGGGCCCTGGACCCGATGGCCTTCCCGGGCATCCGCTCGATCGAGAACTCGGGCCTGTCGGCGCGGGCCGGAGCGATCACGGTCGAGAGCGCCGCGGCGCACCACCCGGCGGCGCGCGCGACCCTCGGCGAGGTCGCGGCGGGCCGTGGCGTCGACGTGCCCCACGCCGACGCCTACGCGTGGCGCCTGTATCTCAGCCGGCGCCTCTACGACCACGGGGTGGCGATGCGCGGCTCGCCGGCGTTGGCCCCTTTGGCCGCGCCGACGACGCTGGGGCTTAACCACCTCGACCTGGACCGCCTCGGCGTGACGAGCGGCGACCAGGTGGTCGTCGTAGGCCCGCGCGGCGAATCACGTCTCCCGGTGGTCCTCGACGACGCGGTCGCCCGCGGGGTGGTCGAGGTGGCCTTCGGTTCACTCGGCCCCGACGGCGAGGACGTGGTGGCCACCTGGTTGAGTTCTCGGGCGACCACCATCGAGATCTCCCTGGAGGCGCGATGAGCTGGGCCAGCGTCGACCCGCTCTACGCCCACGGGCTGAACCTGGCGGTGTGGGTGATCCTGGTGGTTCGCCTCGTCGTGGCCTTCGCGGTGCTGCTCAACGCGGTCATCTTGATGATCTGGTTCGAGCGCAAGGCGATCTCGGACATGCAGAGCCGCATCGGCCCTCAGCGCTGGGGGCCCTTCGGACTGCTCCAGACGCTGGCCGACGGCATCAAGTTGATCTTCAAGGAGGACCTGGTGCCCGCCGAGGCCGACCGCACGGTCTTCAAGCTGGCGCCGTACCTGGTCGTCATCCCCGCGTTCATCACCTTCGCCATCGTGCCCCTCGGCGGAACGATGAGGATCGCCGGGCACACGGTCGAGCTCCAGGCGGCCAACCCGCCCATGGGCATCCTGATCATGCTCGCCATGTCGGGGATCTCGGTGTACGGCGTGATGCTCGCGGGATGGTCCTCCGGCTCGAAGTACCCGCTGCTCTCCTCGGTGCGCGCGAGCGCCCAAATGATCAGCTACGAGGCCGCCCTCGGTTTGACCGTCGTGACCATCGTGCTGGCGACCGGGTCGCTGTCCACCCACGACATCGTCGCGGCCCAGGCCCAGGGGGTGTGGCACTGGAACGTGCTGCGCCTGGGCGTCATCCCCTTCGTCGTCTTCATCATCGCCATCACCGCCGAGCTCAACCGGCCGCCCTTCGACGTGGTCGAGGCCGAGAGCGAGCTGGTCGGAGGGTTCCACACCGAGTACTCGTCCTTCCGCTTCGCGATCTTCTTCCTGGCCGAGTACATGAACACCATCACCATGTCCGCCGTGATCGTGACGCTCTTCTTCGGCGGCCCCGCCGGCTGGGTGCCCCCGGTGTCGCACCTGCGCTGGGTGTTTCCCATCGCCTGGTTCCTCGTCAAGACGGTCGCCTTCGCGTTCTGTTACGTGTGGTTCCGCGCGTCGCTGCCGCGCTTCCGCTACGACCAGCTGATGGACCTCGGCTGGAAGCGGCTCATCCCGCTCTCGCTGGGCTGGATGATCGTGGTGGCCGGTTTCCTCATCAACCGGGCCTGGGGCTTCGCGATGGCGGCCGTCGTGCTCCTCGCCTGGACCGTGCTGAGCCGGGCCTTCGAGCTCGGCCAGGGCCGCGAGCGCGGCGCCCACGCCGTACTGCCGACGGTGGGCGAGCGCCCGCTGCCCGGCGAAGTCCTGCGCTCGCGCACCGACGAGGAGGAGCGCTGATGGCCCGGTCGCTTGACTTCTTCGGCGGGCTCAAGCTCACGCTGCGCCACCTGGTGCGCCCCACCGTCACGAACAGCTACCCGGCGGTCAAGCGGCCCAAGCAGCCGCGCCAGCACGGGCGCCACGTCCTCAACCGCTACGAGGACGGCATGGAGAAGTGCATCGGCTGCGAGCTGTGCGCCGGGGTCTGCCCGGTCGACTGCATCTTCGTGCGGGGCCTGGACAATCCGCCGGACCACCCGGTGAGCCCGGGCGAGCGCTACGGCTACGTCTACGAGATCAACTACCTGCGCTGCATTCACTGCGACCTGTGCGTCGAGGCCTGCCCGACCCAGGCCATCACCGAGTCCAAGCTGTTCGAGTTCTCCTTCACCAATCGCGCCGACGCGATCTACACCAAGGCCGAGCTGCTGGTCGACGACGAGGGCAACCCGCAGCGACTGCCGTGGGAGGACTGGCGCGAGGGCGAGGCCGAGATGACCGGTGGCTGGATGCGCGCGGCCTCGCCCAACGGCGCGGCCGACTTCGAGGGCGTGGTCCAGTGGTCGGGCGACCTGGGCTACGGCGTGCGCGCGCCCGAGGGCGGCCAATCGGGCGCGCGCGACGACGAGGCCACCGGCACCAAGTCGATCCGGCGTGCCTTCGCGCGCCACCTGGAGCCCGAGGACGTGCCGCTCGACCAGCGAGGTCTGCCCGGGCTGGTGTCGCGCGCGCGCTCGACGCTGGCGAGGCGCCGCACCAAGGCGGAGCCGTGATCGCGCTCGCCTACTCGACGGCCGGCGTGCTCGTCTTCGCCACCGCGGCGTTGCTCATCGTTCTCGGCGCGCTGGGCGTGCTGGCCGCGCGCAACCCCGTGCACTCGGCGCTGTTCCTCATCATGACCCTCTTCGGCGTGGCCGTGGCCTTCGTGGCCCAGTCGGCCGACTTCCTGGCCGCGGTCCAGATCATCGTCTACGCCGGGGCCATCGTGGTCCTCTTCCTCTTCGTGATCATGTTCCTCGGCGTGGACCGCCACGACCCGATCGGCGTCGAGCCCCTGGTCGGCCAGCGGGCCTTCGCCGGCGTCGGCGCGGTGCTCACGACGGCCGGGCTGATCGCGCTGATGGCCCGCGCGCACTGGGTGACCGGCGCCACCGCGGTGTCGACCAACGGGTCGCCCACGACGACCGGCGCGGCGAACGTCAAGGAGCTGGGCACGGCGGTGTTCACGACGTACCTCTTCGCCTTCGAGGCAACGGCCGCCCTGCTGGTCATCGCCGTGGTGGGCGCCGTGCTGCTGGCGCGCCGCGAGCGTCGCAGCGACGAGGAGGCCTCGTGAGCGTGCCCGCCGCCTGGTACCTGGTGCTCGGCGCCGTCCTGTTCGGGATCGGCGCCTTCGGGCTGCTCACGCGGCGCAGCGCGCTGATCATGTTCATGTGCATCGAGCTCATGCTCAACGCGGTCACGCTCACCTTCGTCACCTTCTCGCGAACCCTGGGCGACATCGGGGGACAGGCGACCGTCTTCTTCGTGATGGTCGTCGCCGCGGCGGAGGTCACGGTGGGCCTGGGCATCGTGGTGGCGGTCTTTCGACGACGGTCATCGACCAGCGTCGACGAGCTCTCCGAGATGAAGGGCTGAGATGGCCCACGTCGCCACGCTCATCGTGCTCTGGCCGCTGGCCGGCTTCCTGGTGGTGGTCGTCAACGGCAAGTGGCTGAGCGAGCGCGCCGTCGGCGCCGTGGCCACCGGGGTGGTCGCGGCCAGCTTCGTCACCTCGGTCATCGCCTTCGTGCTCTTGCTGNGCGACGCGCATCGCGAGGTGACGGTCCAGCTCTTCTCGTGGATCACCGCCGGGACCCTGCAGGTGCCNGCGGCGCTGCTGGTCGACCCGCTGTCGATCACCATGTGCCTCTTCGTCACCGGCATCTCCGCGCTGATCCACCTGTACTCGATGGGCTACATGAAGGGCGAGCGCGACTACACCAAGTTCTTCCTCTACATGAACCTCTTCGTCTTCTCGATGCTCCTGCTGGTGCTGGCCAACAACCTGGTGCTCACCTTCGTCGGCTGGGAGGGCGTCGGGGTGTGCTCGTACTGGCTGGTGAGCTACTACTTCGACCGCGACTCGGCGGCCAGCGCGGGCAAGAAGGCGTTCATCTACAACCGCGTGGGCGACGTCGGGCTGCTGATCGCGATGTTCCTGCTCTTCTCGCGCCTGCACACCCTGACCTACCTCTCGGTGTTCCACCGCGCGGGCACGCTGAGCCCGACCGTCGCCACGCTGGTGGTGCTGGCGCTGCTGCTCGGGGCCACGGGCAAGTCGGCCCAGATCCCGCTCTTTAACTGGCTGCCCGACGCGATGGAGGGCCCGACGCCGGTGTCGGCGCTGATTCACGCGGCGACCATGGTGACGGCCGGCGTCTACCTGCTCGTACGCATGGCCCCGGTGCTCGCGCTCTCGTCCTCGGGACGCGCGACGATCGCCGTGGTCGGCGCGCTGACCGCCTTCGTCGCCGCGACCATCGCCACCTCCCAGCGCGACATCAAGAAGGTGCTGGCGTTCTCCACGGTCAGCCAGATCGGCTACATGGTGCTCGCCGTGGGCGCGGGCGCGTACTCGGCCGCCATCTTCCTGATGATCAGCCACGCCTTCTTCAAGGCCCTGCTCTTCCTCGGCTCGGGCTCGGTGATCCACGCGCTCAACGGCGAGCAGGACATGCGCAAGATGGGCGGCCTGGCCAAGTACCTCCCGCTCACCTTCCCGACCTTCCTGGTGGGCTGGCTCACCATCTCGGGCATCCCGCCCTTCGCGGGCTTCTGGTCCAAGGGCGAGGTCCTGACCAACGTGTACCTCTTCTCCAAGCCCCTGTGGGTGCTCGGCGTCGCGACCGCCATGCTCACCGGGTACTACATGAGCCGGCTCTTCGTGCTCACCTTCCGGGGCACCGAGCGCTTCCGTGCCGACACCCACGGCCACGACCCCCACGAGTCGCCCTGGGTGATGACCGCGCCGCTCGTGGTGCTCGCCGCGCTCTCGGTGGCCGGCGGCGTGCTGGACCTGCCGTGGGTGCACCGCGCCTCGCTGGCCGGGTTCCTCGACCCGACCTTCGGCTTCATCCCCAACCACGGTCACGCCTCCACGCTGGCCCAGGTGGCCCTGGCCGGCGTCGACGTGGTGGTGGCCGTCGCCGGCGTGGTGGCGGCGCTGGCCATCTGGCGCTCGCGGGTCACCTCGGATCGCTACGAGCGCCCCTTCCTCGAGCGCGTCTGGCGCTGGGACGACGCCTACGACGCCGCGATCGGCCGCCCGCTGACGGCGGCCAGCCAGTTCGGCGACGACGTCATCGAGCCCCGGGTCATTGACGGCGCGGTCGCCGCGATCGCCGTGGGCGTGCGCCGCAGCGCCGAGGGCGTGCGCAAGATCCAGTCGGGCTTCTTGCGCCACTACGCCCTGGGCATCGCGCTGGGCCTCGCCGTGATCGTGGTCTACCTCCTGGCGCGAGCGGGCTAGCGTGCACTCCTCGCTCTGGCTCACGGTCCTGGTCGCCCTGCCCCTGGCCGGGTCGGTGGTGGCGGGGTCCCTGCGCCGCCGCGCGGGGGCGGCCTACGTCGCCGGGGTCGTGACCGCGGGCGTCGAGCTGGTCCTCACCGCGGTCGTGGTCGTGCTCTACAACGGCCACGTCGCCGGGGCCGCGACCTTCGACTTCGCCTCGCGCCACGTGCTCGCGGCGCCCTTCGGACTGGCCTGGGACGTGGCGCTCGACGGCATCTCGCTGCTGCTGGTGGCCCTGACGTCCCTCGTGCTGGTGCTCGCGCTGGTGGGTGCGCGCGATCGGCGCCGCGAGCCCGCCTTCGTCGCCTGGCTGCTGATGCTGACCAGCTTCACCATGGGCAGCTTCGTGTCCCACGACCTGCTGTTGTTCTTCATCTTCTTCGAGCTCACGCTGGTGCCCAGCTACTTCCTCGTCGCCCAGTGGGGCGCGCGCGAGGCCGGCCGCGCGGCGCTCAAGTTCTTCATCTACACCTTCACCGGGTCGGCCTTCCTCTTCGTGGGCGCGCTCTACCTCGCGTTCCTGCACCAGCACCAGGCCGGCGGCGACCTGACCTTCGCCTACGGCGCGCTGTCGGCGACGGTGATGAGCCGCTCGACCGCGGTGTGGCTCTTCGGCGCCTTCGCGATCGCCTTCGCGGTCAAGTCGCCGATCTGGCCGCTGCACACCTGGTCGCCAATCACCTACGCCGAGGCCCCGACGGCCGGCTCGATCGAGCTCTCGGCGCTGCTGGCCAAGCTCGGCTCGTACGGGTTGCTGCGCTTCGCGGTCGGCCTGTTGCCCCTGGCGCTCACCTCGACGCGGCCGGTGCTGCTCACGCTGGCGGTGATCGGGATCGTCTACGGGTCGGCCCTGGCCTGCGTGACGCCCGACCTCAAGCGCCTGGTGGCCTACTCCTCGCTGGCCCAGATGGGCTTCATCACGCTGGGCGTCGTGGCCGGCTCGAAGATCGCCATGGTCGGCGCGGTGCTGCTCATGTTCAACCACGGCGTGATCACGGCGGGCTTCTTCCTGCTGATCGGCTTCCTCGAGCGGCGCCGGGGCACCGCCACCATCGCCGACCTCACGGGGCTGCAGGGCCCGGCCCCGGTCCTGGCCGCGCTCTTCACCGTCGTGATGCTCGCCTCGATCGGCCTGCCGGGCCTCTCGGGCTTCGTCAGCGAGTACCTGATCCTCATCGGCACCTTCGCCACGCACGCCTGGTGGGGAGTCGCGGCCACCTTCGGCGTGGTGCTGGCCGCGCTCTACCTGCTCTGGGTCTACCAGCGGGTCTTCCACGGGCGCGCCACGGGAGAGAACGCGCAGGTCGTCGACGCCACGACCAGCGAGCGCTGGGTCATGGTGCCCGTCGTCGTGCTGGTCGTCGTGCTCGGCGTGTTCCCCAAGCCCGTGCTCGACCGCATCTCGCCCTCGGTCCAGCAGCTCATCAGCCACGTCGCGCCCGCGGGGGTCTCGAAGTGACCGGCCTGGTCCTGCCGTCGATCCACTACCTGGCGATCCTGCCGGTCGTGATCCTCTTCGTGGCCGCCCTGGTCCTGCTCGTCGCGAGCGCGCTGGTGCGCGGGGCGCTCAGCCGCGCGCTGACCACCGGGTTCACCCTGGCCGCGTCGCTGGCCGCCGCCGCGGCCGCGATCTGGCAGTGGTCCTACGTCGCCGACCACGGCGCCACCACGACCATCGCGCACGCGATCGTGCTCGACGGCTTCGCCGTCGTCTCCTCGGCCGTGGTGGCGCTCAGCCTGGCCCTGGCCACCCTGGTCGCCCACGACTGGTCCCGGCGCGAGCACGTCGCCGGGGCCGAGTACCACGTGCTCAGCCTCGCCGCGGCGGCCGGGGCGATCCTGATGTGCCAGGCGAACGACCTCGTGGTGATCTTCCTCGGGCTCGAGATCCTCTCGATCGGCCTCTACGTGCTCGTCGCCTTCGACCGCCAGCGCGCGATCTCGGCCGAGGCCGCGCTCAAGTACTTCCTCCTGGGCGGGTTCGCCTCGGCGATCTTCATCTACGGCGCCGCGCTGGTGTACGGCGCGACGGGCAGCACGAACCTGACGTCGCTGTCGTACTTCCTCGGATCGAACACGCTGCTGCGCCCGGGGCTGCTCTTCGCCGGCGGGGGACTGCTGCTGGTGGGCTTCGCCTTCAAGGTGGCGGTGGTGCCCTTCCACCTCTGGTCGCCCGACGTCTACCACGGCGCGCCCACGCCGGTCACGGGCTTCATGGCCTCGATCGTCAAGGTCGGCGCGTTCGCCGCCTTCCTGCGGGTGCTGGTCTCGGCGCTGGGCACCCAGATGACCACGTGGCGCCCGATCCTCTTCGTGCTGATCGTGGCCTCCACGCTGGTGGGCGCGAGCCTTGGTCTCGTCCAGCGCAACATCAAGCGCATGCTGGCCTACTCGTCGATCAACCACGCCGGCTTCATCCTGCTGGGCCTCTACGCCGCAGACGCGCGAGGGTCCGCCGCGACGCTCTTCTACCTCATGACCTACGCGCCGATCGTGGTGGCGTCCTTCGCGGTCGTGACGCTGGTGGGCGGCGAGGGTGACGAGGCCCACTCGATCGCCTCCTACCGCGGGCTGGCGCGGCGCCAGCCCTGGCTGGGCGGCGCCCTGGCGGTGCTGCTGCTGAGCCAGCTCGGGGCTCCCCTGACCACCGGCTTCTACGCGAAGTTCGCGGTGCTGGCCGCGTCCGTCGACGCCGGCGGCGGCGCGCTGGCCCTGATCGCGCTGCTGGGCGCGGCGATAGCCGCGTCGTTCTACCTGCGCTGGGTCTTCGCGCTCTACGCCGACGAGGGGCGCGGGGCGACCCGCGTGCCGGTGCCCGCGGCCACCGGGCTCGTGATCGCCCTGGGCGTCGTCATCACCGTGCTCTTCGGGCTCTGGCCCGGGCCCCTCGCCTCGCTGGCCCAGCACGCCACGGTGCTGTTCACCCCGTGACCCGGGTGGCGCCGGCGCCACGAGTCGCGGCGCGTTCGGCCAGTTCGACGTCGTCCGACGACCGTTCGCCGAGCGGGTGGGCGAGCGAGGCCTTCGTTACGAAGAGATGTCAATCCCGCGCGGCGCGTCGGCCCCGCCAGCGCCGGCGAGACCAGGGGCTCGACGCCGGACGCCTGAAGGCACGTCGATCCCGGATGGATCGTGAGTCTCCGCGTGCGCCCGGTCGCCACGGTGCGGTCACGCCGAGCTGCGCCGGCGGGCCACGACGATGACCGGGACCGCTGGTCGAGGCGTAGCCGCCCGAGTCCGGGTTCGACGCGGCGCGTTCCAGTAACATGACGCGAAGACGCAGCGGCGCCGGCTTCGCGCTTCACTGGCACCGAGCCGCCCCGCGCGCAGGGGAGGCGACATGTCTGAGGGACTTGTGACGGCGACGCGGAGGGCGCTCGGTCGGGTCGTCGTCGCGTTCGCCCTGCTCACGGGGATCGTGACGGCGATCGGGGCGGCACCGGCGGGAGCGACGATCGCCACCCTTTCGGCAACGTGGGGAACGGTCAACTACCCCGCGGGCCTGCCGAACTACGACTGCGGCAACGAGTTCGCGGTCGACGCGGCGGGGAACATCTACACCATGCTCGGCAACGGCGGAGACCCGCAGGTCCAGCGCTACGCGCCGGGCACCGGCGTCACGGTGACCTTCCCGTTCGACTTCGGCTCCTGCTCGCACTTCACCGTCGACGCGTCCGGGGACGTGTACGTGTCGAATACCTCCGACGGGAACATCTACCAGATCTCCACCAGCGGCAACCTGTCGCTCGTCACGTCCGACACGTGCGAACCCGGACCATTGGCCACGGACGCCGCGGGCCACGTGTTCTTCTACGACTACTGCAGCGATGGCCTCTACCAGATCGAGGGAGGTGTTCCCGTGTTGCTCAACACGGCGGACACCTGCTACGCCAACTCGATCGCCGTGGCGCCGGACGGTTCGGTCTACGTGGCTGACTACTGCAGCGGCGACGTCTGGCGCGTGACATCGACGTCGGTGACCAGCGTCGGATCGTTCTGTGACGCCGAGTCGGTCGCCGTGGACAGTGCGGGCAACCTCTACGTGGCCGACGATTGCGACTACCAGAGCCCGATGGAGATTCCCGCCGGGGGTTCCCAGGGTCTCCTGACCCCGCCGCTCGGCAGCCCCGGCGTGTCGGCCGACGAGGTCTTCTTCAACGGGGCGACCCTCTACTTCTACGACACCGGATCTAACACCACGATCTACACCCTGAACGCGTTGACGCGCCCGCCGCTCCTGTCGGTGGTGTCGTCGCTGCAGACCTCGCCCCTGTCCCAGACGGACACGGCGACGTGGCACGGGGTCCCGGGGGCGATCAGCTACACCTGCACGCTCATGTACGGGTTCACCGCCCCGTCGACGTTCACGGTGACGACCCCGAGCACCACCTGCTCGTTCGGCCAGCTGGACCCGACCACGGAGTACGGCATCCAGGTCGTGGCCAACTTCAACGGCGAGTCGTCGGGCCCGTCCGTCGGATTCGCGACGCCCGCACCGCTTCCGACGAAACCGCCACCGCCGGCGAAGAAGGCGCACTCCATCGTGTGCCAGAAGACCCACGGCACGGCGCTTCGCGTCGTCACCGCGGTGAGTCCACGGTGTCCGAGGGGCTGGCACCGCGTCGGCTAGCGCCCGGGTCGCGTGGTGGGCTCGGGGTCGCGTCACGAAGGTGACGCGGTCTCGATGAGCGTTTCGGGGATGACCGCGCGGGTCAGAGCGACGGCGAGACCACCTACCCCCGTTCGTCGTTGACGCGGTGTTAATGTCCTGGTGAGCCTGCAGAGCCTCCAGGGGGTTACATCATGGTGCACTCGAGTAGCCGACCACGGCGCTTGTTACGTCGACTGATAGCGGTCGGGACCAGCGGCGTTGCCGCGGCCGTGCTCGGCCTCGCGCTGCCCATGACGGGCGTCGCGGCGGGTGCCGCACCGGTCGTCACCCCACTCGCCACCCAGGGCGACGGGCTCATCACCGTTGTTCCCAACGGGAATCTTTACGTGCCGATCTGGTCCGACGACGTCGTGCTGCAGATCACCCCCACCGGCACGGTAACCACCTTCGCCTCGATTCCGTCCGAGCCCTGGGCCATCACCAGCAACGCCCAGGGCGACATCTTCGTGGCCCAGTTCTTGACCGGAGTCATCGACGAGATCACTCCCGTCGGCGCCGTGTCGGTGTACGCGTCGAGCGCCTCCCTGGTGGACGCCTACGGGATGGCCTTCGCTCCGTCGGGCAACCTCTTCGTGGCGACCATCAACGGTGACATCTGGCAGGTGACCCCGGGCGGCACCGTGTCGTCATTCGCGTCGGGAGCGGGAGGATGGGGCCTGGCCTCGGACGCCAGCGGCAACCTGTACTCCACGAACGACGGGTCCACGATCTTCCGGATCAGTGCGACCGGGGTTGTGACCACCTTTGCGACGGGCGTTGGCTCCGAGCTCGACGGCGTGGCCGTCGGGCCGTCCGGGGACGTGTACGTCGCCGACATTGGGAACAATGAGATCTGGCGGGTGACGCCCGGGGGCGTCGTCTCGACGGCGGTGTCAACGGCCGAGCTCGGCGCCGGAGCGAGCGAAGTCGGCGCGCTGGCCTTCGACATGGTGGGCAACCTCTACGCCATCGGCTGGGTATCCGAGCAGACCTGGAGGATCAGCGGCGTGGACGCGCCGTTGCCGCCGGTGCAGCTGACGGTCACCGAGTCCTCCGCCGGCACGGTGAGCGCGTCGTGGTACGGATCCTCGAACGACGCCAGCTACACCTGCACCCTGCTGTACGGGTTCAACGACCCGTCCGCGTTCACCCAGACGTCCACCACGCCGATGTGCAGCTTCGTTGGCCTCAACCCCGCCGTGGGCTACGGCGTCGAGGTGGTGGCCAACAACGGTGGCGCGTCATCGTCCCCCGCCGAGGCGTTCGCCGCGCCGGCGCCCGCGCCGGTCAGCTCGCCGCCGCCGAAGCCGAAGCACTCCATCGTGTGCCAGAAGAAGCACAGCACCGCCCTGCGCGTGGTCACCGCCGTCAATCCGAGGTGTCCGTCGGGTTGGCACCGCGTGGGCTAACGCCGCGCGACCCACTCCGGGCCGGTCGGCGCACGCGAGCGTGCGTCGGGGTCTACCGCGCCGCCAGCACGCGACTGCATTGACGTGGTGTTAGCCTGGTCGGGAAAACGCGAGGCTATCGGGGGCCACATCATGACGCAGTCGATCACTCATCCGCGACGCCGGGCGCGCCGCCTGGTCTCGGCGGCGACGACGGGGATCGCCCTCGCCGTGTTGAGCCTGGCCCTTCCCCTCACGGGATCCGCGGGCGCGGCCCCCGTCGTCACCCCCCTCGGGACCATCGGGTACGGCTTCATGGCGACGGGCACCGGCATCAACGCCGGCAGCGTCTTCGCGGTCAACTACTTCAGTGGCGAGGTGCTGCGGATCGCACCCGACGGCACCCACAGCAACTTCGCCTCGCTCGGCTCCAACGGGCCGTGGGCGATCACCAGCGACGCCCAGGGCAACCTCTACGCCGACAGCTACTACAACGGGTTCATCGACAAGATCAGCTCGACGGGTGTGGTCACGCTGTACGCGTCGAACGCGGACCTCTTCCACATCTGGGGGATGGCCTTTGACTCGGCGACCGGCTACCTCTACGCGTCCAACCCCACGGGTGGCGATGTCTACCAGGTCGCGGGGGATGGCACGACGACGCTCTTCGCGTCGGCGGCCGGCGGATGGGGTTTGGCGATCAACGCCCAGGGCACTCTGTTCTCCAGCGACTGGTCGGGGGGCGCGATCGACCAGATCGCTCCGAACGCCACGGTGAGCACCTTCGTGACCGGCGTGCCCGGCCCGATCGGGCTGGCCTTCGGACCCTCCGGGGACCTGTACGTGGCCTCGGACACCGCGAACGACATCCTGCGCGTGACGCCAGTCGGCGTCGTGACGACCGCGGTGTCCGACAGCCAGCTGGGTTCGCCGTACAACGTGGAGTCGGTGGCCTTCAACTCTCTGGGGACGCTGTTCGCCGGCGACAACTCGGACACTGAGGGCGACGCCTTGTCCTTCGAGATCTGGATGATCTCCGGCGTCGACGCCCCGCCGCCGCCGGTCATGGTCACCGTCACCGAGTCGTCCACCGGCACGGTCACCGCGACGTGGTACGGAACCTCCACCGCCACCAGTTACACCTGCACCCTCCTCTACGGGTTCAACAATCCGTCCGTGTTCACGGTGATCTCGACCACCCCGACCTGCACCTTCGTGGGACTGAATCCCGCCGTGGGCTACGGCGTCGAGGTGGTGGCCAACAACGGCGGCGCGTCGTCGTCACCGGGCGAGGCCTTCGCGA
>JGI12269J14319_10001171_pt1 | contig 26201 bp, 15 predicted proteins | sample PeaSoiSIISIP2007_FD_14319 | JGI IMG/M metagenome (IMG submission 14319)
GTTCCAGTCTACAATGAAGAAGCAGTCATCGACCAAACTTATAGGCGGTTGAAGAAGGTGATGGATTTAACAAGGGAGCCTTATGAGTTGATTTTCGTGAATGATGGCAGCTGCGATCGTACGACGGCTATGATCAAAGGTTTCAGAGATCAGGATGACGCTGTGAAACTCATAACCTTTTCCCGAAATTTCGGCCATCAAATTGCCATCACGGCTGGAATGGACTACGCCTCAGGGGCAGCCGTTGTTGTAATTGACGCAGATTTGCAGGATCCACCTGAACTGATTCTGGAGATGATTGTCAAGTGGAAAGAGGGCTATGACGTTGTTTACGGCAAACGAACAAAACGAAAGGGCGAAACATTTTTTAAAAAGCAAACCGCTCGTTTGTTTTACCGAATTCTGAAAGCCTCCACGGATCTTGATATCCCTGTGGATACAGGGGATTTTCGCTTATTGGATCGCAGAGTGTGTGAGGAAATAAAACGCCTGCCGGAAAAAAACCGTTACGTTCGCGGTTTGGTGAGTTGGGTGGGGTTCCGGCAAACTGCGGTCGAGTATGAAAGGGAGGAACGTTTGGCCGGAGAAACTAAGTACCCTTTGAAAAAGATGATGAAGTTAAGCATGGACGGGATTACGTCCTTTTCCTACAAACCCATTAAAATAGCAACCTATGCAGGGGCGGTAATATTTATTGCTGGCTTGATCTATTTGGCAGTTCTGTTACTATTAAACGTATTTTATAAATCTGTCATCTCAGGGTGGAATCTGGTGATGGTAATGCAATTAGTGTTGACTGGAATTCTTTTGACAATGATGGGGATTATCGGAGAGTATATTGGACGGATATACGATGAAGCAAGAGATCGCCCCTTATATATTGTGAGTGAATGCTATGGGCTGATGAAAAAAGAACGAAATGTGAAGAGGGCTGTTTAATGTCCGTCGCGGGTATTCACTAAGGAGGACGTCGATATTGAAGGAGAAAATTAAATTCAAATGGGAAACCTTTTTATTGTCACTAATTCTAGTGCTCTCTGCCATATTGAATTTTGCCAATATAGGCATAGAAGGGTATGCTAATATTTTTTACGCTGCTGGTGTAAAAAGCATGATGATGAACTTCAAAAATTTCTTCTTTGCTTCCTTTGACCCAGCAGGATTTGTAACTATTGATAAGCCGCCTTTAGGTTTCTGGATACAAACGTTATCCGCAAAATTATTTGGGTTCAGCGGTTGGAGTATAATTCTTCCCCAAGCACTGGCGGGAGTAATTTCGGTTTGGGTTATCTATCAGCTTGTTAAAAGGACTTTTGGAAGTTGCTCGGGACTAATTGCAGCCTTATGTCTGGCGGTAACCCCTATATTTGTCGCATCAAGCAGAAATAATACAATCGATAATTTGCTCGTTTTATCGTTACTGCTGGCCTGTTGGGCCTTATCTTTAGCTGCAGAAAATGGAAAATTTAAATACCTGATCTTAAGTTTAGTCCTTGTAGGTATAGGTTTTAATATTAAAATGGTAGAAGCCTATATGGTGGCTCCTGCTCTCTATATAACCTACCTTCTTTCTTCAAACCTACCCTTGAAAAAGAGAATCAAACAGCTTGCTGTAGGTACAGTAGTTCTTTTAGTGGCATCCCTATCTTGGGCTGTAATTACAGATTTAGTACCTGTGGGCTCAAGACCTTTTATAGGTAGTAGTACTAATAATACAGTTATGGAACTTATTATAGGTCACAATGGATTAGAGAGAATCGGCCTAGGGGGAAGGAACGCTGGTAGAGGTCAAAGTCGGCCAAGATTATCTGAAAATGGATCCAGTCCAACCAAGGCGCAGACGAAAATAGGTCAAGTTCCTACTGGCGCCCAATTAGAAAAGTTCGGCTTTACAGCAGCAGAAGCAGGACAATATGGTATGGGAGCGACTTCACAGTCAAGTATCCTGAGGCTGTTTTCTAAAAATAATATGTCCGATCAAATAGGTTGGCTTTTACCGCTTGCTCTCATTGGGTTCATCGTCGCCGCTAGAGAAGAAAAATTTAAATTTCCATTTGATAACAAACGAAAGTTATCCTTACTTTTATGGTCCATGTGGCTATTGCCTGAGTTTATATACTTTAGTTTTTCAAAAAATATAACTCACACTTACTATTTAACGACAATGGCACCATCTATTGCAGCTTTGGTCGGAATTGGATTAACGACTATGTGGAAGCAATTCCGAGAAGGTGGCTGGAAGATATGGATTCTACCGATGGCGTTGATTGTCAATGCGTTGGTTGAGATCCGAATTTTGTCCTATAACTATAGCTCGTCAGAAGGTTACAAAATTGTAATTTTAATAACAGGGCTGTTAGGTATAGTATTTTCAATCATTTTAGTTTTAGTTAATATGAAAAGAAACAGAAATACTGTTCTGGATCAAGGAAATATTGAACCTAGTCAAGCAATTCAAATTAAGAGCAGAAATAGTAATTTAAATAAGATGCTAATTAGTATTGCTTTTATGGGGCTTCTCATAGCTCCGCTGGTTTGGTCACTTACCCCACTGTTTCACCCAATGAACAGCAGCAGTCCTTCTGCCGGATTGGAGCTTTTTACAAGCAAACGAGAAGCAAGTCCAATGGTAAGTGACAACTCAAAACTGATCAAATTTTTACAAACAAACAGAAAAAATGAAAAATATCTTGTTGAAGTTCCGTCAGCTATGACGTATGGTTCACAGTTAATACTTGAAACTGGTGAACCAGTCATGACACTCGGAGGGTTTATGGGATCAGATCCAATCCTAACTGTAGACCAGTTTAAACAAATAGTTGCTGATGGAGCGCTAAGGTATGCGATGGTCACTGCAGGTGCTAGTAGAGGAATGGGTTTGGCTGGGGCTATGGGAGGTAACTCAAATAATGCGATTATGAACTGGATTAAAGCCAATGGGAAAATTGTTCCAGAGAGTGAATGGAAGGATTCTACAAGTTTAAAGAAACAAACGCCGAATCAAGGATTTGGTGGATTCGGTGGGAGAACAAATTCTGTTGAACTATATGATTTAAGATCTAATGGTTAGATCCAACTGGACAACACTAATTACCGATCAAAACTAAGGGACATATCTTAATTCCAATTCCAATAAAGGAAGAGAGGCTGATTGTGATAGATGCACAGATTGCCTCTCTTCCTTTATTTGCCTTAAAGCTATTCGTGTTGACAGGCTAGATTAGTGCATAGTACAATAAGTGAAGCTCAAGATGTATAGACAACTTCGATTAGGAATAGGTGTATTTGGTGATACAAGAAGAAGCGTCAATTGATAAGAGTTCGGTAATTCCAATTTACTATCAGCTCTATAAATTAATGGAAGAGCAAATTCGCCGAGGTGACTTGAAACCAGGTGAGGCGTTACCAACTGAAAACGAACTCGCCACTCACTTTGAAATAAGTCGGATGACGGTTAGAAGAGCTATTTCCGAACTAGTGTCGGCTGACATGGTCTATGCGCAGCAAGGTAGAGGCACATTTGTTGCCACTCCAAAGTTAGATAACATAATATTCGAATTAAGTGATTTTAACGAAGAAATCAGACGACGGGGTTTAAACTATAAAACGACCCTTTTAGAAGCTAGAATTGTGCGGGCAGACGAGAGTTTGCTGAAAAAGTTTGAAATAAGTGACGAACATAAAAGGTTTTTATATTTTCGGACGGTACTTTCGGCCGGAGACGATCGACTATCCTATGAGGTAAAATATACAATTTATAGCAAGAGTAAACCGATCCTGGAAACGGAACTCAAAGATCCTAGTTTGCCAGGTTTAATTGCTGCACACACTGAATACGTGCCTGTTAGTTCAAAAAAAGTTTTACAGGTTGCGAGTTGCACAGAGGAAGAAGCTTTAATTCTGGGGATTGCTCTCAACGCGCCTGTTTTTCTGATTGAACAGACTATCTATGACCCTGATCTTAGGCCTGTAGGTTGGAGTAAATCCATTTACCGTGGAGATCGATACAAGTTGACCAGTTATGATGGCTGGTACAAAAAAGAGTAAGCTAATTGGGGGTCCGATACTTGGAAGATGAACTGCAACTAGCTATGGCTGACCTCGACGAAGAAAAAACCCTTTTGCTTGTTAAAATAAGAATTAATGCTGGTTATACCCCAATGGAAATCGTGGAAAGTTGCCGTCGGGGTATAGAGGTTGTGGGGACAAAATACAGTGATAGTCATTATTACCTGTCCGATCTGATCATGTCGGAAGAAATTTTCAAAGAAGTTATGCAGATTTTAGAGCCCCATATTCCGGTTGATGATTCAAATAAAGGTTTTACGATCATCATGGGTACGATCGAAGGGGACATTCACGATCTTGGTAAGAACATTATTATTTACCTTTTACGTTCTTTAGGGTTTCAGGTTTATGACTTAGGAGTCGATGTAACGCCAGAGAGATTTGTTCAAGCAGTAAATGAAACCCAAGCATCTATCCTAGGGATTAGTGTTTTATTGTCTTTTTGTGTTGGTTCGATCAAGAAAGTAGTTGATCTTTTAATTGAAGTAGGTCTGAGAGATAAGGTAAAGGTTATAGTGGGTGGATATCCTGTCAATCGAGAAGTGAAAGAATTTACTGGCGCAGATTTTTGCGCGAATGATTTAACAGAAGCAATAAAAATTTATCGCCAAATTTTAGAAGAAAAAGGAAGGGGTTCAGTCTCAAGTGAATGACATTGAACACGACATCCTCTTGACTACCAGGAGGAGTTGTAGTAATATTTAGACAAATCAGTTGTATAGACATTTGATTTAATATATTTTTTTGCCTTTAAATTTGTATAGACAACAGTACAATTTCCTTTGAATAAACTGGGTAACTTGGAGTAAAATCCTAGTTTTGACGTTGGTTTAATGAAGGGGGGATGCTTGGCAACTACTGAATAGTACCCTTATTCGTGATAAGGTTAGACGCCAAACGCATGGAGGGTTGAAAAGATGTTAATTATCGGTGAAAAATTAAATAGTTCGATTCCTAGTGTTCGTCAGTTTATCAATGACAAAAATACCGCGGCTGTTCAGGATTTGGCCCTTAGACAGGTGGCAGCAGGAGCGGACTACTTAGATTTGAATACTGCACAAGGGGACGAATTAGTTAACATGGAATGGCTTGTGCGAGCGGTTCAAGAAGTAACTGATGTGCCGATATGTCTGGACAGCACCTCGGCTGTAGCCCTTAGAAAAGGTTTAGAAACGGTTAAAGGGGATAAAAGTAAGGTTATAGTGAACTCCATTTCTCTGGAGAATAACCGCCTCGAAGAGGTACTTCCGCTAGTTCTGGAATACCAGTGTCCGGTCATTGCTTTGACCTTGAATGACAGGGGCATCCCGAAAACAGCAGTCGAGAGAATTCAACTTACTGAACAAATTGTAGAGATATTGACAAAGAAGCATTACGATCTAACGAAATTATATATCGACCCACTAGTGCTCCCCCAAGCTGTAAGTCACTCCAACGCAACCATGTTTTTCCAGTGCCTCACGGAGGTTAAACGTCTCTTTCAGGTAAAAACAGTATCTGGCTTAAGTAATATTTCATTTAATACACCTAAAAGGAAAGTTATAAATCGTCAATTTTTGACATTTTGTATGGCCTACGGCATGGATGCAGCTATTCTTGACCCTTTGGATCGTCAAATTATGACCTCAGTCCTGACCAATGACTTCCTTTTGGGTAATGATCGTTTTGGTAAAAAGTATTTAAAAGCCTATCGAGGCGGAGTTTTAGAAGACTAGAGTTTTAGAAGACTGGGGTGTTCTTCGATTTTAAGTCCGCAAAAGAGAATATTCACAAAAGTAGGAAGGGGAAAACAAGCATGAATGAACAGGAAATGCTTTATCAAAAAAAGTTAGAACGCTACACGATTGCTATGGACTGTGGAAAACCGGATGTAGTTCCCGTAATGTTCGGAATAGGCGAATGGGCAGGCAGGTACACAGGAAACACTCTTCAAGAGATATATTACGACCTAGAGAAAAGCAACAGTATTGTCAATGAAATGTTACCGGGCCTTGATTTTGATGTTTTTAAGGGGGGTCCCACCTTATGGTGGCCTCCGATGTTTGATGCGATGGGTTCGAAACTATATAAATTCCCGGGGATTGGCGTGGAGGAAAACTCAACCTTCCAGTTTAATGAACAGGAATATATGAAAGTTGAAGATTATGACGAGTTTACTGCCAGCCCAACAGAGTGGCTTGCTACGCATTATTTACCTCGGATTAGCTCTGAGTTAGCCAACCCAGGGTCCTATAGAGCTACTGTGGCCTTGATTAAAGGAGCGGCTGCCTTTGCCATCTCAGGTGGCGTTATGGGTGCAGCATGGGGGAAATGGACCGTTGAGCATGGGGTGGTTGGACAAACGACTGGGTTTACCAAAGCTCCCTTTGATACCTTGGGTGATGCTTTGCGGGGCATGAAAGGGATTCTCTTGGATCTGCGGCGTCGACCGGAGAAGGTTTTAGGCGCTTGCGACTCCATCACTCCCCATAATGTCAATTGTGGTCTTGCTGGAGCTGGAGCGGATCGGCGCTTCCCCTGCTTTGCCCCACTTCACCGTGGAGCCTATCCGTTCCTTAATCCTCAACAATGGGATACTTTCTACTGGCCCTCTTTGAAAGCGACGATAGAAGGCCTGTGGGCGCAAGGGAAGAGAATGTTATTCTACGCGGAAGGGGACTGGACTCCTTACCTCGAAAAGATCGCTGAACTGCCCGATAAAAGTATTATTTTCCAAATTGACACTACGGATGCCAAAAAGGCCAAAGAAATTCTCGGGGGTAGATTCTGCCTTCAAGGGGGCGTTCCTACGACCTTATTAACGTATGGCACACCAGAAAAAGTTAAAGAGCATGTCAAAAGAGTGATTGATGAGTTGGCTGGTGATGGCGGTTTTATCCTGGATTCCGGCGGAGTAGTCATGGGGGATGCCAAAAAAGAAAATGTTTTTGCTATGCTGGAAGCTGCTCGAGAGTATGGTGTTTATTAATTCGATAGGAGGGGAAATCAATGTCTGAAAAAGAGAAACTCTTAGTTCCAGCACCAGGTGTCTGTGTGCCTTGGGAAGTCAAAATGGAGGAGTTTGGAACGTTTCCCGGCAATGAGGAAATCGCTAAAAAAGAATGGGAAAAGCTTGATGACTTTGCTTATAACTATATTTGGTTTTGGGCGCAGCGCTAGTCAATTAAGTGATTATGAATTCTATAAAGGAGTGGATGAACCATGCTAACAGATCCGTTATCTATTGCGATCTCTGAATTAGAAGAGGAGACAGTGGCAGGATTGGTTAAGGAGCGCTTGGCAAGCGGAGTGGCTCCTTTAGAAATTGTGAATTCGCTACAACAGGGGATGGCAGAGGCTGGTAACCGTTTCGAATCGGGTGTTTATTTCTTAGGTGAGTTGATTATGTGTGGTGAAATCATGCATAATGCTATGGCTGTTTTAGAACCATATCTTCTCGGTAGCAATGCCGAATACAAGGGAAACATTGTGATTGGTACTGTGAAAGGGGATATCCATGATTTAGGTAAGAACATTGTTGTTATGCTGTTGAAAGGGTCTGGATATCAGGTTATAGACTTAGGTGTGGATGTCCCGATCGAGGCGTTCGTTGAGGCCATTCAGAAATATAAAGCACCTCTTGTCGGCATGAGTGTGTTATTAACGGGATGTCAGGAATCCATGAAAGATACCATTGCTGCGATTAGAAAGGCAGGATTGGATACCAAAGTTTTAATAGGCGGTAACTATATCAATGAGGTTGTCCGAGACTACGTAGGGGCGGATTACTTTGCCACTGCGGCTAATGATGGAGTAAGGATAGCCAACGAAATATTTAGTTAAGCGGATTGGTAGATTAAGCAAATTTCAGCGTAAGGCATATTTTCTTGAATGTGCCTAAGCCTGTGCACACTTAATAAGATTAGTTAGAAGCCCTATCTGCTTCTAACTAATCTTATCATTTTCTGGTAATATACTGTCGCAAAGCGGGCAAGTGCAGATTAATTTGGCAGGTAATTGTTCTGGGAAGCAGGTTAAAGTACGTTGAGTAGAGAAATACTTCAGAATAGATAACAGATGCCTTTATGACCATGGTTACACAGGGGATTACTCCTGGTAGCCTTATCCAAAGGAGGCAGAGTCAGAGATGTTTAAGATCACCTTTCTACCCTCAAAAAAAGTGGTCCAGACCGCAGCTGAGATCACTATCTTGCAAGCCGCGATTTTGGCTGGAGTGCCAATAGAAAGTACTTGTGGTGGCAAGGGAATCTGTGGTAAATGCCAAGTTCAAGTTCGAGAGGACTGCCCCACTGCTTCTGAACAAGAGCTGAGTTGGGTTTTGGCGTGTCAGTATTTCCTCACTCAGGACACGTTGGTCAAGCTACAGGACCCGCTTGATGCTTTTGACAGGAAGATTAGTTTTGTAGGTTTGGTACCTACTTCTCTGGTACCGAGTATCCAAAAGTATCCGGTGACCTTGACTGAGCCAAGTGTTGCGGATCAGACGTCGGACTGGGAACGCTTATTGGTTGCCTTGCCCAAGTTAGGAATCACCTTTAGTCGTTCAGTGGCGACTTCTTTACCTAAGACTTTACGTCAGGGAAAGTTTCAAGTTACTGCGGTGTTAGATGGCAACAGACTGTTGGCTGTGGAACCTAGCGATACAGCGGGACGTTGTTACGGCCTGGCAGTTGATATTGGCACAACGACGGTTGTCGCCTATCTAATGAATTTGATTACAGGTACGTTAGTCACCAGTGGCGCGGTGACAAATCCCCAACAGGGGTTCGGTGCTGATGTGATTTCTCGGATTACGCACGCTGCGAAAGGTCCTGAAAATCTACTTCAATTACAAGAAACAGTGATGGGTGGTCTCAATGGAATTATTACTCAGCTGTGCCAAGCAAGCGGAGTTAGTCCGGACGAAATTTATCAAACGGTGGTAGTTGGTAATACGACCATGACCCACTTATTCCTGGGCATAGATCCCACCTTTTTAGCACCGGCTCCTTTTATCCCAGTTTTTCAGCGAACTGTCGAAGTGGAGGCCAGAGAATTGGGGCTAAAAGTACTCGGTACAGGAACTGTCGTGGTGCTCCCCAGTGTGGCAGGTTATGTTGGAGCAGACACAGTGGGAGTAATGTTAGCGGCGGGGGCCGATCGCTTGTCAGGGGTTAGTCTAATCGTGGATATAGGTACGAACGGGGAAATAATTCTGACGGGAAAAGGGAGAATTCTGACCTGTTCTACGGCTGCCGGACCGGCTTTTGAGGGAGCAGAGATTAAATATGGCATGAGGGCTGCAGAGGGCGCCGTTGAAGGGGTGAGCATAGACCAGGATGTTGAGTTAACCGTTATCGGAGGGGGTAAGGTAAGAGGAATTTGTGGTTCTGGTCTGATTGATGCCATTGCCCAAATGCTAAAAGTTGGGGTGATCAGCAGTTCCGGACGTTACGAAAATAGACCCCTTCAACTAGAAGAACTTCCTCCCTTGGTACGCGGGCGCTTACGCAATACCGAGCGGGCTAGCGAGTTTGTGCTGGTGTGGGGTGAAGATTCGGTTTCGGGCGAGGATATTGTGCTCTCGCAAAAAGATATTCGGGAAATGCAACTAGCTAAAGGCGCTATTTTGGCGGGGATAATGGTTCTTTTGCAGGAAATGGGAAGCAGTCCACAAGAGATCGAGAGGATCCTTCTGGCGGGGGCTTTTGGCAATTATATTAAGAGAGAAAGTGCCTTAGGCATTGGTCTACTGCCGTCTCTACCGTTAGACCGAATTACTACGATCGGTAACGCCGCCGGTGATGGGGCAAAAATGTCCTTGCTTTCAACCGAAGAAAGGGCAAGAGCTGAGTTGTTGGCTCAGCGGGCTGAGCATATTGAACTATCTACTAAAAAGGATTTCCAGGTTGAATTTATCAAAGCTCTTGCCTTCGGGGTAGTTGTTTAATCCATGGCATCTTTGACTTGTAATTTTCTTTCATATGCCTAATATGCAGCAAAGGGGAATCAGAAATCAAAAATGAACAATCGTCAAAATAAATTCGAGGGTTCTTTCCCTATAGTTTCGCAATCCCGTCGGCTCTGGATGGGCATCGTCTTAGGTGCACTATCGGCTTTCGGACCCTTGTCAATCGATATGTACTTACCCTCCTTGCCTAGTCTGACCATGGATTTACACACTAGCACCTCGCTTGCGCAGTTCAGTCTAACCGCCTGCCTACTTGGGCTCTCGTTCGGGCAATTGGTTGCTGGGTCGCAAAGTGATATACGCGGGCGTCGTCTCCCTCTCCTGATCGGCTTGGTTTGTTATACTGTATCCTCCTGGCTTTGTTCTCTGAGTCCATCCATCTGGAGCTTGATTTTGCTTCGCTTCATTCAGGGTTTCGCGGGTGCAGCGGGCCTTGCTATATCGCGCGCCATAGTTAGGGATCTCTACTCCGGGACAGAGATGTTAAAGTTTTTTTCTCTTTTAATGCTGGTCAATGGTGTTGGGCCAATCGTTGCGCCAATTATAGGCGGGCAGCTCTTACAGTTCACATCCTGGCGGGGGGTATTCCTAGTTTTGAGCCTAGTTGGTATCTTTATGCTGCTGGCCGTTTTTTTTACTTTGCCTGAAACATTGCCTCTCCAACGTCGCTCTCAAGGTGGTCTAAGCAATACTTTAGCCACGTTTTACGTTCTCGTCAGCGACCGCGTTTTCATGGGATATGCTTTGCCTCAAGGGCTAGTTATGGCGGCTATGTTTGCGTATATATCGGGTTCCCCATTTGTGATCCAAAATATTTTTGGGGCCTCTCCGCAAATGTTTAGTGTCTTCTTCGCTATCAATGGGCTGGGCATTATCATTGCCGGCCAAATCACCGGTAAACTCGCAAGTCGAATCAACGGAACTAAGCTCTACCTTAGTGGCCTTGTCCTAGCTGCAATAGGCGGCATTGGCTTGTTAACTATGATTCTTATCGGAGCAGGACTCACCGCGATCTTATTGCCTCTATTCCTCGTGGTTTCCAGTGTCGGAATCGTATCGACGGCAGGTTCCTCCTTAGCCATGGAGGCTTATGGTCATTCGGCAGGCAGCGCCTCAGCGTTGCTAGGGCTATTTTCATTCGTGATTGGTGCAATTGTCGCTCCACTCGTCGGCCTTGGCGGTGGAAATACCGCTGTGCCTATGGGCATAGTCATTGCCGTAGCTGAGGTTGGGGCGGTTCTATGTTACGCGATATTGAGACCCAGAAGATCATCGGTCGGTTCTCGACTAGCCTAAAACAATATACGCTCTATCTCAGCCAACGACCCTTCCTAGCGAAGGGTTTTTCTTATAAATAATCTTTTAATTTTCTTGGTCCAGCCAGTACTTCTCTACCGATGAACAGCGTGCCGTCATGCTTTGTTTTGACATTCCATTCGACAAGCGTAATATTACCATCAGCAATTTCAATTCCAGTTATAGAGCGAGGATGGACACAGCTGCCATCATTAAAATAGAGGGGTTTACCCACTTCAGGAAACATAGGCCGATGCGTATGGCCGGCAATAAGCATATGGTTTTCTCGTGTTACCCACTCAGTGAGCGTTTTTTCGATGGCATCTTTATTGGCATAATTTTTGGCGGGACTGGTGGGGTCATTGACGCCGAATAACTCAAGTGGCCTCCATAAATACCTGACTAGAAATCTTCTTAACTTCCACATATCATAATCTAAGAAACTTGCTTGATGTCCGTGGATGAGGAGGATCTTCTGATCTGTCACTCTATGCCTTAAGACCAACCCCTCATGGAGTTTAATATTCTCGAATAACGGAATATTTTTATTCTCTTGCTCGTTAAAGTATTGGTACAAGTTATTTTTTACATAGTTATCTTCTCGCTTAACCATATCATGGTTTCCGAAAATTAAATAAAGTCTACTTTCGTTGAAAAATTTTGAGAGAAGCCTAAAGGCATTGTCATGTATATATATAATGTCGGAAAGCTTTTTGTTTTTCCAAAGTTCGTCCCCATCACCAATCTCTATATAAGTAAAATTTTCATTATAATAATGGGTTAAAGCGGCAAAATATAGATTTTGGTTCTTCGAAAAATCATCGGCCCAGCTTCCGTCACCCCTATGGACGTCACTCATGAGAATAATCCGGGAGAAGTCGTCAAAAGGAATTTCTTTTGCTGATGCAAAGACTTTAGAAATGCGTTTTAACTTATTCATCGACAATCCCTCACTAAATACAAAATTGATTATTCATTGCATTTAACATTTGACTATTCGTTGCTTTTAACATTTGACTATTTATTATATTAGATTTGTCGGGAAAGAGTGTATTGCAGGCGTATTATATATTCAACCATGATTCTGCTGCAGAAACCCCTTGTCATGCTATTAATATCACATTTTGGTGTCATCCTGAGCGAAGCGAAGGATCTTAAGACCCTAGATCCTTCGCTTCGCTCAGGATGACACCAAAATAATTACAGTGACTTGATATTTTATATCATTTTAGACTTTCTGCAGGGGAATCTACTATAAGCCTTAACATATTCTCCATACTAAGAGCACCCAACTATAACAGGTTTTATGCTATGATAAGTATCATCAGTCCTTAGCGATTGGTTTAGTTGATCGAAGTTATTAACTATTATGATTTGCCAGAGTCTTCTGGGTACTGTTCCATGGGTTATTGTCAACTGCAGTAAGTGCTACGGATACTGATTTTTGAATTCTATGCAAATTCTGTACTAGTACATAAGATTCACTGTAGCATTTTTTGAAATTTCTGCAGCCGGATCAATGATATTACATCAGAGAGCAACATGAGTACGAAGTATTGTGGGGATAGGTGTTGCTCCAGAATGAAAAAGCGTAGTAATAAAGGGAGGAGGGTTCTTAAATGAAAAAAAACACAACGAATAAAACGTTAGCGACCTTGGCCATCGCAGGAATGGCTTTGACCATGGTCCCTTTCAATGCCTTCGCAGACACAGGGGTGACCACGGCCCGACTTTTCGGTTCGGACAGAGTTGGGACCTCCGTGGCGGTGGCAGATGCTGGTTGGACGACTGCAACCACGGCTATCTTAGCCCCAGCGGCAGATACTAACTTGGTGGATGCCTTAGCGGCAGCACCGTTGGCGGGCAAAACAGCTCCGATCCTCTTGACGGACAACAATACTTTGACATCAACTACCCAAGCCGAATTGGTTAAACTGGGCGTGAAGATGGTCTATGTGGTGGGCGCTATCAACCAAACGGTTGTGGACCAAGTCAACGCCATGAGTGGGGTATCCGCTGTCGTGCTCAAAGGCGCCGATCGTATTGGTACAGCAACTGCTATCTCTGCTAAGCTGACCGCTCCGGCAGGCTCCTTCGTCGTAGGGTACGGGGCCTTGGCGGATGCCTTGTCCGTCGCTTCCTACGCGGCAGCCAACAACTACTCAATCTTAGTGGCGAACCCTGATGGAAGCCTACCGGCTTCAGAAGCGGCCTACCAAGGTTCGAACGTTTATATTGTCGGCGGACCGACCCTCGTAGCAGACATCCCAGGAGCTATTCGTCTCTTTGGAGCGGATCGTTTTGCTACGAATCAGATCGTACTCAGTGCCTTAACGTATAAATATGATCATGTTTACGTTGCCAACGGCACAGACGCTCACTTGGTTGACTCTCTCGTAGCCTCATCGCTGGCTGCTGAGTCCGGCGCCCCTATCGTTCTCACAGACACTATGGGGGATGGTAGCGCAGCATCGTCAAGTGTCAAGGTCAAGCTACCTGCGAATGCAGTAGTAACTGCACTTGGGGGTAGCACGGTGGTTCCGGATGCAGTAGTAGCCCAGATCACTAATGGAGCAGGCGTTAGTGTCCTCCCGCCTGTTGTTGGTCCTGTTACGATCAGTCCCTTGACTATTGTTGGTCAATTAGTTGGGACAGGAGCGTTGAGTTCTCCGGCTGTCGCCTTAATTAACAATGGGGTAACAGTGTCAAGTGTTGTAAGTGGTGCTAGCGCAACCAATGCCAATATAACTTATTTAGTTTCAACTTCTAACAATATCACAGCTAAAGATACGAATGGTAACACCTTAGTTGCCACAACCTTGAATTCGCCAATTATTGTAGGCAACGATACCTTTAGTGCCTCTTATACTGTTCCTACGGATGCGAACGGTAACGTGAAGGCTGTCTTTTCTTCTACCGCTAGTTCACAACAGTCCTTCAATGTTGTGGTGGAAGCCCCCTTCAGCAACAACGGTCAACCGGTAATGTCTAACGAGGCAAGTGTAGAATGGGGCGTACCAGGAACAACGGTACTTAGTCCAGTCTATACTTCGAGTAATCCCGACGGTCTTAACTTTTCTACTGCGGGAGCGATGAAGGGTTTAGTACCTGTAGTAGCTACTATGTTGCCGGCGCCCGGTTCCACCACGCCAGTGAGCGGACAGCCGATTAAATTTACAATGACGCAAACNGGTGGTACTGCCAATGCTAATGCTTACTTCACTGATGCTGCGGGGATGAACATGGTTTCCTCTGGCGCGGCAGTTGGGAATGGCGGTTCTTCGACTACTGTAATCTATGTTGTCAATACTGATGCCAATGGTCAAGCGTTGGTGTATATTAATTCTAATCTACCTACCACGAACGGCCTTGCTGATCCAGGTGCGTCCATGAAGGTTAGTGTCAATGCCCAACTTGTCAATGGCGGCGGCTCAACCAATTCCGGAAACTATCAATGGAGAGCAGTGGCTCAAGCTACCAGAATTGGTAATGTCAGTCCAAGTGCAATGTTGAATCCGACGGGTGTAACTGAGGGGACAACACTGGTAGCTACTAATGCTGAAACGGCAACTTCCGGTTCGCAAATGACCATTAGTGGTACAGTTCAGGATTCAGCGGGCAATCCAGTAAGTAATGCCACCGTGGCGGTTCAAGACTATGATGTTGTCAATGGTGCATCCAACAACGTGCAAAATGATGCTTATGTGGTAAATGGTACAACGACCTTGTTTAGTGCTGTTAACTATCCGGTTGTTACGACGGACAGCAATGGTAACTTCTCGGTAGTGGTTACGGCCAATGTTCCTGTTACCCAAAGCGTACTGGATAGCGTTACCAAATACTACGCGTACTATGTCCCTCCCACGATTGCCGTTACGACCGGTCAATCTCTACCAACTACTGTTACACCACTAACATTTGTGGGTAATAGTAACAATGGTGATTTCATAGATCTTGTCTGGCAACAAGGCCAGACGGTTCAATCGGTCGGGGTCAGTCATACCTCGCTCATGCCGAATTATGCTACCCTGAGTGCTGTTCCCCAAACTACTAGTTTCTCGAACGTTGTTGGTTCGGACGAACAAATGTATGTCGCAGGTTATAACCAAAATGGTACGATTATCGCTCCGGCCAGTGGAAACCAATTTGATGGTTATGCTCTGACCTATGATATCACTGCTCCGAGTGGGGTGTATTTCGACCTTTTGGGTTCTGTAACTCTGCCGACCATGACAACCACAACTGGAACGTATGGTATCGGTGAAATTAAAGCCCATTATACCCAAACGGGTGGATTCGTAGTTGATAGTGCTACCTACAATGATCCGAATTTGACTTCGGCCACAGCAGCTCTTTTAGCTGGAACCAATCCTTATGCTACTGCTTATGATGGAAGCGGACAACTGAATTTCTACCTTCAATCCAACAATACTTCCGCAGTGATCTCCTCCGGAACTGCGGGATCGGTTAATGTCAACATCAGTGCTTATTCCAATTCCGCGGTAACCCTTGATCTTAATCATGCTCAGGGTTCCGCTGCAGGAATGATTAATGCGGCCTTTACGGCCAGTAATACCATAGGCAGTCTTGGCGTAGCTGCTGACCCGACTGGATTTAACCAATACATTCCGTTGCTGGATGGTAATGCGGCTCCTGGATCAACCGTCACCATTGCCGGAGTGGCTATACCAGGAAACAACGCCTATGACCCTTCAAGGAATGCTAGTTTTGTGGCGGCTCCCTTCAACTCATATCCAGCCCTGAGTACTGTTCCGAGCCAAGGTTTAACGATGAACATGAGCACCTCGTTGAATGGTGTAATTAGTAATGTTGATGGCTACACTCTTACGACGATGCCTAATAACGTGTCTGTGAACGTGAACAGTGTGGGTGAGGTCAGTGTTAACAATGTTAAACTCTGGACGGCCCAACCCGGTTATAAAGTGGTGGGCTATATGCCTAGTGCTACGAGTGGTTCAGTTACCCTTATNGAGGAGAATCGGTCAACTCTGACTAGTTTTATNGGAGTTAATGTACTTAGCGCCGGTTCGGCTGGATCTCAAGTTGCGACTTGGACTTTGCCTTCTTCCAGTCTACCGGGTAACTTTGAAGAATTTCTCGGCTTTAACGTGAGTGCTACCGGTCAATTGCAGCCCATGGTAGCCAGTTACTTCAAGAACAACGGCAATAGCTTTGCTCCTTATTCAACCGAGGTATCTTCAATAACTGCTGGCGTATTTAATCCTGTTGAACTTGCTCAAGTTTATGCAAGCGATAAGTATTCAGAAAATCCGGTCGTTACTGTAAGCAACTCGCTAAATAGCAAAACTGCGACAATAACCGAAAACTTTACAGCGGCGATGGGTGGATTGGTAGCAATTCAAGCAAATCCATCCAGTGTTAACTCTGTACTTGGTGGTACACAGAATATTACCTTGACCGCTGAGGATTCGTATGGAAATCCGATTGCTAATCAAACGATATACCTCGGACCAGGAACAACAGGGTTGTGGCTTACTCAAGTTAATGGTATCACCATTATGGGTAGCGTTAATATGGGAACTACGTCTTCAACCTCAATGCAGACGGTCAATACTCCGGTTCCGCTCTTTAATGTCGCGAATCCTCCTGCCTACACTAGTGCTTCAATTTCAGGAATAACCGCTTATAACCTGAATACGGCTAACCCAGTTATTGCCTTACAAACAGGCTCTAGTGGCACAGTGTCTCTCACTTTGGCAGATGGCAATGTCATGTATGTTGCCAATAATGCAACGGCTACAATCAGTAACAGCTATACCGTAGACCCGGGAACTTCGATTACTGGTCAAACCATAAACTTGTACTCGAATTCAGCATTAACCGCAAAATTGGGTTCTGTTCTGGTAAACTGGGGAAGTTCTGGTCACTCTGGTGGCTCTGGTAGTTCAAATGTAGGTCTAACAGGTATAAGCCCTCTCAATACAATAGGCGGTACAGCTCAGGTAGGTGTTGTATTAACAGCCGGGGCCTTGACACCAGCAGCTGCAACGGTAACGTATCAGTGGCAGACATGTGATACAGTTGGTGGCACCTATGCCAATATCTCAGGTGCAACATTAAGCACCTATACGCCAGCCGCTGGAGATTTAGGCAAGTATATTCAAGTTGTGGCGACTGGTATAGGCGGCTACTCTGGCACAGTCACAAGTGCAGCGGTAGCAGTAGTGGCAGCGCCAGCGCCAATTACGGCTGTTAACGTCACTGGAGTAGTAGCGCCAGTCACAGGTGCAGCACCCATGGCAGTTGGAGCATTGACTGCAGGTGCAACTACGTATACGAAGACAAGTATTACGTGGTTGAATTCTGATGGTACACCAGCAACTTTAAAAGGTGGAAATTTTAACGCAACTTCAATTTACAAAGCATCAATCGTCCTGACATCATCAGTGGGCAATAAATTTCCGGTAGGAGGCTTAACCCCAACCGTCAATACAGGAATAGTAGGAGCAGGAACAGTGGGCGGTGGGGATGTATCCGGAAACACACTTACCTTTTTGGTATCATTCCCAGCGACAGTAGTGGCACCGGCGGCACCCTCCGTAACGGCCGATGATGCCAACAACGTTATTGTCGGTGCCAATGCCACGCTGGAATACTCAACGAATGCAGGTGCCAGCTACACCGCCTATAATACGACCACGGTGCCAACCTTTGTGGGCAACCAAACTGTGTTAGTGCGTGTGGCAGCGAACGCTACCACCGGAGCCCCAGCAGGTGCCGTAACAACCCTGACTTTCACGACGAACCCAGTAGCACCGGCGGTGGCGCCATCAGTAACTGCTGATGATGCCAACAACGTTATTGTCGGAGCCAATGCCACGCTCGAATACTCAACGAATGCAGGTGTCAGCTACACCGCCTATAATACGACCACGGTGCCAACCTTTGCGGGCAACCAAACTGTGTTAGTGCGTGTAGCAGCGAACGTTACCACCGGAGCTCCAGCAGGAGTCGTAACAATCCTGACCTTCACGACAAATCCAGTAGCACCAGCGGCACCAGCAGTAACTGCTGATGATGCGAACAACGTAATTGTTGGTGCCGACGGCACGATGGAATACTCAACGAATGCAGGTACTAACTACACTGCCTATAATCCGACCGCTGCGCCAATCTTTGCGGGCAACCAAAGCGTGTTAGTGCGTGTGGCAGCGGACACCACCCTCGGAGCCCCAGTAGGGGCCGTCACAACCCTAACCTTCACGACAAACCCAGTAGCACCGGCGGCGCCAGCAGTAACTGCTGATGATGCCAACAACGTTATTGTCGGTGCCGACGGCACGATGGAATACTCAACGAATGCAGGCACAAACTACACTGCCTATAATCCGACTGCTGCGCCAACCTTTGTGGGTAACCAAAGCGTGTTAGTGCGTGTGGCAGCGAACGCCACGCTCGGAGCTCCAGCAGGTGCCGTAACAACCCTGACCTTCACGACAAACCCAGTAGCACCAGCGGCGCCCGCAGTAACTGCTGATGATGCTAACAACGTAATCATCGGTGCCGATGCCTCGATGGAATACTCAACGAATGCAGGCACAAACTACACTGCCTATAATGCGACCACTGCGCCAACCTTTGCGGGCAACCAAACCGTGTTAGTGCGTGTGGTAGCGGATGCCACCCTTGGAACCCCAGCAGGGGCCGTTACAACCCTGAGTTTCACGACAAATCCAGGGGCACCGGCGGCACCAGCAGTAAACGCCAGTGATGCCAACAACGTAATCGTCGGTGCCGACGGCACGATGGAATACTCGACGAATGCAGGCGTCAGCTACACCACCTATAATGTAACCACTGCGCCAACCTTTGCAGGTAACCAAACCGTGTTAGTGCGCGTAGCTGCGAACGCTACCACAGGAGCCCCAGCAGGAGCAGTCACAACCCTGACCTTCACAACGCCGTAATCTTTTCCGGCCGCAACAACCACTGTTGATCACATTTCGACAAAAGTTCAAGAGAGCCATCGCTCAGGCGGCGAGAGGCTCTCTTTTCGTTTTCGATGATCTCACTCACTTCACACCTTGACCTCCTGTCAAGAATACGATACCATGCAGAAGAAGCAGGTTGTTCTTGACAAGGGGGTGCTGTATGGCAATCACATTAAGGTATTTATGTAAATATGCCAGGGAAAATTACGGCATGAATCTTATTTGTGGGGAAAGTAATATGAATAATTTAGTTAATTGGGTTCATATGCTGGAGGATCCGGAAACGGCCAGCTTCCTTCACGGTCAGGAACTGATTTTTTCTACCGGAATTGGACACGAGAATACAGATTGGCTTCATAATTTTGCCAAGGGATTGGTTGAGAATCAAGCCAGTGGGTTAGTGCTTAACTTAGGACCGTATATTCAATCCGTGCCTGAAGATCTGATTGCTTATTGCCGAGAGGTGCAATTTCCACTGTTTACTGTGCCTTGGAAGACCAGAATTGTGGATATTACCAATGATTTCTGCCGCAAAATTATCAAGTCGGAGGAACATGAAGTCACAGTGGCAGGCGCTTTACGCGATGCAATATTTTTTCCGGAAAAGATTTCTGAGTATCGTTCTGTGTTAGAACGGAAGGAATTTGATTTGGAGGCCGAATTCTGCATCGCAGCCTTATCTTTTCAAATACCTTCCAGCGAAAAGTTTATAGCTTATGATAAAACTGTCAGGCTGCATTTGACTAAACTATTAATCAACTATAGTGACAGGTTTAATATTTTTCGCCAGGATAAAAACCTGATTGTTGTTTTGCAGAATTTTCCGCAAGAAATTGTAGAAGATGCCATGGATTGTCTCGTTGAGGAGTGCAAGTACGGCTACTCGGATTACCAGATAAGTGCCGGAATCAGTGTCAATGAATTAGGGATCTACTCTCTGCCTCGAAATTATAAGCGCGCAATCGCTTTGTTGCGGATTGCTGAAAGACAGGGTCAGGCCAGATTATCCTATCGCAACAGCGGGTTATTTAAGCTGTTGATTGAAATAGAGGACACGAAAGTGTTAAAGAGATTCTATGAGGAGACATTAGGGCCAATTGAAACCTATGATAAAAAAAATCAGACAGATTATCTGTACACCTTGAAATTTTACCTAGAGAATAACGCCAGTGTTCAAGAGGTTGCCAAAGAAACTTATGTACATCGGAATACAATTAACTATAAAATCAAAAAAATTAAAGAAATTTTGCAGTGTGATTTGGATTATCAAGATGGCTTAAAACTGCTTTTAGCTTTTCATATTAAGGAATTATTATAGAGCAGCAAAATGTAATTGTGCGCAGACACAAGCTATAATTTGCCGTGTTCTGGGTGTTGACTGAGTAAAGAGTCAACGCCCTTTTTTAGCGAAAATTTTTTCGGTAAAAACTCTTTTATTAGAAGGAACAAAAATCAGCAAGGTCGTGCTACACTAAGAGTATTGAGAAGGTGAGGATAAAAAACATCGGATGGAGGCCAAATGTTGAGAAAAACCTCAATTCCTTGGTGGATGCGCATTAAAGTTCATTTTCTTATCTTTGGAGTCACCATGTCTATTCTGCCTCTGTTCTTTCTCGGTTATTTGGGTTTTATATCTGTGCGACAAAATCTCCAGAAAGATATTTATGAACAAAACTTTGAGCAGGTGACAGTACTTGCCACTCAAATGAGGGATTTCGTAACAAATGTTGAGAACAGTTTAACCTTTACCAAGGCAACGAGCGCCAAAGCTCTCATCGGAAAAGACGAAATGTTACGTCGGATTATTTTAGAAACACTTTTACAAAAAGAGTCTTTTATCGAAGAAATTAAAGTTGCAGATGAGGGTTCTGTGATCATCGATCAAATCGATCGTGAAGCAGGGATTCCACCTCCTTCATCTTCACAAACACTTGAAAACCCGATCGTTTTGGGAAAATCTTCAGCAATGAGTGAAGTGTTCTTCTCCAGTGATCGGAGCCCGGAGATCTATTTGACGGTAGCCGTACAAGACCCAACGACCAGAAACCGAATCGGATATCTGCAAGCTAAGGTTGACTTAAAGGGGATCATCAGCCGCTATGCTAATCTGCGGTTGGCTGATGGAGAAGACGTATTTTTAGTTGACCAAGCCGGAAATTTAATTGGGAAGATTGGCTCCAGTCTCTCCTTGCAGCAGGAGGAGATTCGTCAAGATGCTGCAGTTCAGAGTTTTCTCGAAGGGGAGGCGTCTTCACCAGGCAGTGAGTACAAAAATCTAGATGGTGTAAGCGTTATCGGCGCGTATGCTTCCGTGGGCACACCGAATTGGGCAGTATTTATTGAACAGTCGGCCCATGAAGCAAATAAACCAATTTTCGAATATGGGGTTCGGCTGATTATGATTGCTATCTTAATCATGGTTCTGGTTATGATTATCAGTATTTCTTTTGGGCTTAAAGTGGTTCTTCCGATTGAAAATCTTGAAGAGCAGGTCAGGCGCATCATTTCAACGGGAGACTTGGAATCCCATATTCCCATCGAAAGTTGGGACGAAATCGGGAGGTTAGTCAAATCCTTTAATCAGTTATTAAACTCCTTGGATCAGAAGAATGAAAACCTCAAGGATGAAAAGGAGCTGCTGACTACCGTCGTTGATGGGGTTGGCGCTGGAATGGTTCTTTTAAATCCTGATCAGAAGATTATTTGGTGGAACACGAAGTTTGCAGAATGGTTTGGACATCATTTAGCAAATCTCCCGTGTGATCAAGTTGTTAACGGTGAAGGCACGGAGGAAGTTTATCTTGAAAATGGTCGCATTATCTCAGTTTTTGTGAACGAGGAACGCCGACATTTCCGTCAAATGTCTTATGAGTTATCACCTGATAATCCAGAGAATGCAGCCTACCTGTTGCTACTTGATGATGTCACCCAAGAAGTAGAAATGGAAGCTCGGATGATTGAGACGGATAAGATGGCTGCTATTGGACTTTTAGCCTCAGGAGTGGCTCATGAAATTAACAATCCCTTGGCTATTATTGCAGCTCATAGTGAGGACTTACTGGACCGTTTGAACGAGGAAGAACTGGGGCCGACACAAGATGAAATCAGAACCGGTTTTCAGATCGTTTTGAGGCAAATTGTCAGATGTAAGCAGATTACGGATCGTCTACTTGGTTTTGCTCGTAAACGCAGCAACGGGAGTGATCTCATCGATCTAGGTGTGCTCACCATGCAGACACTTGAACTTTTAGAGCATAAAGCGAGACAAAAGCAGATGAAAATTGAGATCTATCTGGAAAATGGTCTCTTTATCCTGGGTAATGAAAATGAGTGGCAGCAAGTGGTTCTCAATCTGGTCACCAATGCTTTAGATGCCTCCGCTGAAGGAAAGGTGATCGAAGTTAAAGGTTGCCGCGCAGACGAGAAAATTCATTTTACGGTCAAGGATTATGGGGAAGGAATTTCTCAAATCAACCTGAAGAAGGCCTTTGACCCGTTTTTTACAACAAAGGGCATAGGGCAAGGAACTGGATTGGGGTTGTATGTCAGTTATGGGATTATTCAGAAGATGCAAGGCGGGATGGTTTTAGAAAGTACGGAAGGTCAAGGAACCTGTGTGAAGATAACCTTGCCGCTCCATAAGGCAGGAGATTAAAGCAGATGAAGCACTGTCAAATGATTCTAATCTTAGACGATGAAGAAGCTTTGCGCGCGATTATTGCTCAGCGTTTAAAGCGTAAAGGATATGAAGTACTGGAAGCCGGTACAGCTGAAGAAGGTTTATCCCTGCTTAAAGTTACTTTAATCGATGCTGTCCTGTTAGATATTAAACTACCGGACGGTGACGGGCTTATCCTTTTACCAATAATCAAACAATTACAGCCCGATCTCCAAGTCGTTATGTTAACTGGAAATGGTACGATTGAATCAGCCATTGAGGCCATGAAGTTGGGAGCGTATGATTATCTGACCAAACCGTGTAACTTGTCTGAGCTCGAAATCACGTTGCAAAAAGCCCTGGAGAGACGGACATTATTGCTGGAAAATACAGGGCTAAGGCAGGTCGTGAACCGCCAAACAGCAGAACTGAAAATTATCGCAGCAAGCGTACCCATGGCTGAGCTCCTTGAGATGACCCGTAAGGTTGCTCAAACCGATGCTTCGGTCCTCATCCAAGGAGAAAGCGGTGTGGGTAAGGAGTTAATTGCCCAAGCAATCCATCTCGGTAGTTCCCGGGTTAACCGCCCCTGTATTCCAGTAAATGCAGGGGCCATCCCAGAAACTTTAATAGAGAGTGAGCTTTTTGGACATGAAAAAGGAGCCTTTACTGGAGCAGGAGCTCAAAAAATAGGCTTAGTAGAAATGGCTGATAATGGCACCCTCTTTCTCGACGAAATTGGAGAAATGCCTTTATCAATTCAAGTCAAGCTGCTCCGGTTTTTAGAAAGTGGAGAATTCAGGCGCGTTGGAGATACCCGCCTCCGGCGAGTAGATGTTCGGATTGTAGCTGCAACAAATAGAGATCTTCAGCAAGAAATAAATCACGGCAGGTTTCGGGAAGATTTGTTTTATCGCTTAAACGGTTTAATCTTAATCGTACCTCCTCTACGCGAACGACGGGAGGATATCCTACCTCTTGTAAAGCATTTTCTGGAAACTCAAAGCAAGAAAAAATCACTTACTCACGATTATATTTTATTACCTGAAACGCTGGAGCAATTACTTAATTACGATTTTCCGGGCAATGTCCGTGAACTCTTCCATCTCATTGAACGCGGACAAATCTTGTCTATCGCCGGAAAGATCACACCTCAAAATATCTGGGGGAAATCAGAGCAAGTCTGGAAACCATCCCCAGCGTTCGATTCTGAAGAACGGTCCAGCGATATAATCCAGCGCGATCCTTATCCGTCCTTAGAAGACGTTGAAAAGGACTATATTTTGGCTACTCTAAAAAAAGTGAAGGGCAATAAGACCCAAGCTGCCAACTTATTAGGCATTAGTGTTAGGAATTTGTATCGAAAGTTGCAGAGTTATGGGGTGGTCGAATAATGGGCTATGTATCCTCCGAAAAGAAATCAACGGCTCCTTCCGGGGGTTGGTCCGATCTTTGGAAACTGGAAGATTATTGGGCGATGTGGCTTGGTCTGGCGATCATACTGTTAGCAATCGCATTTTGGTGGAGTGGGAATGGCTCCATGAACTGGATTGTACTTATGATGCCGAACTTCAGTGACTATAGAACCGCATTAAGTTATATTAGTAGCCATATGAGCGCCTTGTTGGTACTCTATTTGTCTTTTCTTGTCTTATTTTCGATCGCTGTTAAAGCCCTTACTGGCGAAGTTAAACGTTTTTTAGTGGGATTCACGGTTCTCTTTTTAATGAGTGTACTTATTTCCGTGTGGGGCTCATGGGATGTCATGAAATTATATAACGTTGAAACTCCGCTTCTCGCACTTATAGTAGGACTTGTCATAAGCAACTTTTTAAAGATCCCATATTGGTTAAGTTGCGCACTCCAGACTCAATTTTATATAAAGTTAGGTATTGTGTTGATGGGCGCTTCCTTACCGTTTACTTTAATACTACAAGCCGGTTCAACTGCTTTTGCCCAAGCAACAATTATTGCCGTAGCGACTTTCCTCACTATCTACTGGACTGGAACACGAATTTTTGGGTTAGATAAACGTTTTGCTGCTACCCTGGCAGCAGGAGGTTCGATCTGTGGAGTTTCTGCCTCGATTGCCATTGGTGGTGCTGTAAAAGCGGAAAAACAACATGTGTCGATGGCAATTTCTCTGGTTATTCTTTATTCTATCATCATGATTTTTATCCTGCCCTTAGCGATTAAAGCCTTGAATATTCTGCCCGGTCAAGCGGGTGCTTGGATTGGTACAGCAGAATTTGCGGATGCTCCTGGAATGGCTGCCGCTGCGGCGATTAATGAACAAGCAATCAAAACTTTTACCCTCATGAAAGTCGTAGGCCGCGACATGTTCATTGGGATCTGGTGTTTTATAACGGCTTTTACTTCGATCACAAGATGGGACAAAAGGTATGCTAACACTCAACCAAATGCCCGTGACATCTGGATTCGCTTTCCGAAATTCGTTTTAGGCTTCTTTGTAGCCTCAATTATCATAACTTTTTTAGATGCTTCTGCTAATGTAGTGACTTCTAAAGCGATCGATTTTAACGTTATTAAACCTATTATAGAATTGAGAAATTGGGTCTTTATCTTTACCTTTCTCTCGATTGGCCTCTCCACTCGCTTGAAGGAACTTGCTTCAGTCGGTTGGAAGCCGTTTGCAGCTTTTACCGCAGGTGTCTTGATAAATATCCCACTGGGATACCTATTATCAGTTGTAATTATGGGTGATTACTGGATGACTATCAAATAAGCTTTTCAAGTATGCAAACGGGGACGGTTCTTGTTTGCACTCTTATTTGCGGTGCATGCAAACGGGGACGGTTCTTCTTTGCATGACGAGGTGCCCTTTTTTGGGTGCAATCAGGGACGGTTCTTGTTTGCATGTCGGGTGCCCTTTTTTTAATATATCAGACGCCCATGCCGCTGTGCGGCACTACTGATGAATGAAATGAATTCTTATTTCAGGGCAGACCTCCATGTCGCTATCGCGGCACCAATAGAGAATGAAGAGAATTTTCGGGGTAGAAGTATAATTTTTCAGGGTACCCCCTATGCTTGAGAAATTGCACTTATAGAAGCATGAAAGACAAATATTTTCGTTATATGATTAGTAAGGGCACGATGCATCGTGCCCTTACTAATAGCCTAAAATCCCGCATTTTTTTATACCTACAAGGAAAAACACTGAACGGGGAACCACAGATTGCACAGATTACACAGATTACACAGATTACACAGATTACACAGATTACACAGATTA
>JGI12269J14319_10001173_pt1 | contig 26179 bp, 19 predicted proteins | sample PeaSoiSIISIP2007_FD_14319 | JGI IMG/M metagenome (IMG submission 14319)
TTAGTTAATAGTTGATAGATTGCCGAGCTTATCTGTTCAATGTCACTTGGGGGGACTAACAGACAGTTTTCACCGTGTCTAACGTAATCGCGAATTCCACCACAATCCGTGGTCACTACGGCCGTACCGCAGGCCATCGCTTCAAGGGGGGGTAAGCCAAAAGCTTCAAAGTAAGAGGTGTAGACGAAGAGGTCAGCTTCAGCATAATGCAGAGCTAGCTCTTGATCAGTTGCCGTTGTTTTAATCTGGCAAGGTACTGGGCTAGCAAAAGTTGCATTCTCTGGAATGGAAACTGTCAGATCAAAATTAATCTGATCCTTCAAACGAGTTAAGGCTTGTATAAAGTCTGCTCCTCCCTTCCAAGTATACCCAGAACCGGGGTCGCGCATGATGTAAAAAATGCTCTTACAGCCTGTTTGCTCGGATTGTTTAGGATAAGGATGAAAAATCGAAGTATCCACTCCAGCGGAGATGACAGTGCTGTTTAGGCCAGTTTCTTGGAACAGGATTTGGCGGTGCCACTCCGATATTGACATGATTGGTGCGCCGATCAGATAGGTCTGCTTAGCTATTTCTGAATCGGGGACCCAGAGAGGTTCATATCCAAGACTGAGGCGTACTACCCGGCCTTTTTGGGATTCCCAGGCTGGCCTAACCGTGGGATAGAAATTAGGTAGAATAAAATCAGCGGCAGGAATGGAGGAAGGGGTTAGCTCTTTTACTCGTCTTAACTTGGCACGCAATGGCCAGACTTGGGCTGCTGTTTCGGGTATAACGACTTCAATATCATGTCCTTTGTCTACTAGGGCATTAGCAAGATGATAAATAAAACGGGCTCCTCCGCCCGTTTCTAAACTAAGAACAGGAAACACAATCTTCATTGTTTGTCCTCCCTTGTGCTTTACATACTATAGATTATGCGTTCTAGTAGGCGATTTGTGTGTCATATGGCACTTAAGGGAAAACTTTGAATAACATGTATTAGGAATTAAGATTGGAAGGATGTTCAGCCAGTGACAGTAAATGTCGTCAACCATAAAGAGTTCCTGATTGCGATTAATGAACTCCTATTAGATTCCGGTACGGTCCTAGATGTTGGTTGTGGCGTGGGGGCAACCATTACAGAATTTTGTTGCCCAATAAAAATCGGTGTTGATGCTCATCGACCCTACTTAGATAATGCTAAGTTGGGTGAACAATTTATCAAACTTAATTTCATGGCAGAGCGCCTTAGCGAAATATTCCTGCCTAATTCCATGGATAGTGTAACATTGATAGATGTAATTGAGCACTTTGAAAAAGAGGTGGCCTTTGATGTCCTGCGCCAAGTAGAGGAGATTGCCGCCAAAAGAGTGATCGTCTTTACTCCCAGAGGTTTTTTTAAACAAATAGAAGTTGACCATTACGGTTTAGGAGGAGAAAGCTTTCAACGGCATCGGTCGGGATGGGAGGTAGAGGATTTCGAAAAGCTTGGTTACAATATTATTATTTTCAGCAAATTTCACGATCATAGAAATTTAGCTTTCGTTGAGGTCTATGGAAAAGACGCGCAGCCTATTGATGCCCTATTAGCTTGGAAGGATTGTAGGTTAGGTGCGGGCTAAATGTAAAAGTAAGGCTTCTAATTTATCGGCGGAGTGCCACCAGGTCCAAGGCTGAGCGAATTGTAAGCCAGCTAAGGCGAGACGATTTCGTTCCTTTTCCTGAGTTAATAGATGAGCTAATACTAAGGTGAGTTGTTGGATGTCGCTGGGGGGAACAAGTAAACAGTTCTCTCCGTTTTTTGTGAAATCGCGGTTACCACCATTATCAGTGGTTACGACCGCTGTACCAGAGGCCATTGCTTCTAAAGGGGGCATAGAAAATGCTTCAAAATATGAGGTTGAAACGAAGATGTCTGCTTGGGCATAAAATTGAGCCATTTCGGTGTCAGAGTAGGCCTTCACTATCTCATAGGGACAGGGTGCCAGGTAATTTGCCCCCTCCGGAGCGACAACCTGGATGTCAAAGGCAGGAACCAGCGGAGCTAAATTCCGGCAAGCTTCCCAAAAGTCTTCGGTACCTTTCCAAGTATAGCCATGTTCTTTCGAACGTAGTATATAAGCAATAGTAAGGCGTCCGGTGGAAAGGGATTTTTTGGGGGAGGGACAAAAAATCGTGGTATCGACACCTCCAGGTATTACGGTGCTATCCCGCCCTGTTCCTTGCAAAATTAATTGGCGATGCCACTCAGATATGGATATTATTGGGGCATCTATTAGGTAAGAAGCCAAGGCTTTTTCTGTTTCTGGCACCCATAAAGGCTCATAACCAAGGCTAAGTCGAACGACTTGGCCTTTTTTGGATTCCCAAGCTGGAAAAACAGTGGGATAGAAATTCGGCAGAATAAAATCCGCAGAGGGTATTGTAGCTGGGGTAAGTTCTTTGACCCGGGTTATTTTTGTCCGCAGAGGCCAATCCACAGAGGCATTTTGAGGTAGTACGATTTCCACGTCGTGTCCTTTATCCACCAGTTCATTGGCTAACTGATAAATAAAGCGTGTCCCCCCGGTTTCCAAGCTTAGGACAGGAATCACAATTTTCATAATTTAGCCTCCCAAATAATGAACGTAATTTGTTTCCTTTTCAGTGTATGTTACGCTCAGCATCATGGTGGCAATATCAGTATATTTGGAAGTTATTTCATGTCGCCTGTGTCAACATTGGGGGGACTGCCATACCATATAGTGATGAGATTGGGGGAGGATGGATCCGAAAATGAAGATTTGTGTCGTTGGTTTAGGTAATATCGGTTTTAATCTTTTCATTTACCTTTGCCAAAAGTTTTCAGGAGAGGTTATCGGGGTTGATGTGAACGAAAGAAAGGTCGCCGAATTACGTCGCCAGGGTCATAGGGTGACCGCGGATTATCGAAGTTTAACAGGGGTTGATGTTTGGTTAATGGCTCCTTCCACCGGTAATCAGGGACAAAACCTATTGGCAGCCTTAGACCAGATGATCATCTGTCCGGGCTCTTTGATTTCCATTGAATCGACGTTGCCTCTGGGAACAATGTGGCGCGTGCGTGAATTTTTGGAGGAAAAAGGATTTAAATTAGGAACTGATATTTTCTTGATTCATGTTCCACATAGAATAATGTTTGGTGTTGATAAAACTGTTTGTGATACCCCACGGGTGATAGGTGCCTTTACTGAAGCCTGCCTAGAAAAGGGACGTCAGTTTTATACTCCGTTAGTTCCCCTCCTAGTTGAAGTTTCTGATGTTCGGGTAGCGGAGTTATCTAAGGTGGTTGAAAATGTAAAGCGTTATGTTGATATAGCCTTTGCTCAGGAGATTTACGGCTACTGTGTTGACCAGGGAATGGATTATGATGATTTGAGGCGGGCTGTAAATAGTAAAAATAACGTCGAACTACTAGGTACCGATTGGGGTATTGGCGGGGAGTGTTTGCCCAAGGACATGAGTTTCTTGCGAACTGTTTGTCACTCAACTTTGTTGGCGGGAGCGGAACAGGCGGATGGGGAATATCGAGATAGAATCGTGCGACAGGTGGGTAGTGGTAAGCGGGTTATAGTCAGAGGTTTAAGCTTTAAAACTGGGGTTAAAGATCTTAATCATAGCCGAGGGGTTGATTTGGTCAGAGCCTTAGAAGCGGCTGGGAATACTGTCTTGGTGGAAGATCCCTTATTCACTCCTGATGAACTTAGTGGGGCGGGCTTTGAGATTAATGACGGGATCGATCAAGGAAAAGAAAATCAGGATATAGTAGCTGATAGGGTAATACTGGAGCGGCAAAGGGCCTTAAATATAATATAATTCGAACAATTTCGATACTGATAATTAGGGCAAAAAGGAGCTAATAAGATGGCGAAAATATTAGTAATTGGTAGTAAAGGAACGCTAGGTTCGCGATTAGTAGAAGTACTGCAAAATCGGGGACATGAGGTTTGGGAAGTTGATTTACAACACCATCCTGGGGATAAGTATATAAGGGCTGACATTGCTGAATATCGTCAGCTGGAACGTGTTTTTGAGCAAAACTATGATTGTGTCTATCTTTTAGCAGCTGAATTTGGTCGCATTAATGGAGAACATTATTATGACACGCTTTGGAAGACAAACGTAATTGGGACACGTAACATTTTAGAATGGCAATTGAAAAAAGGTTTTAAACTGGTATTCACAAGTTCCTCCGAAATTTACGGAGAAGCAACGGAACCCCTTTTGACCGAAGATTTACCTTTAAAGAAGACCATTATTCAGCATAATGACTATGCCTTAAGTAAGTGGGCAAATGAAGTTCAAATCATAAATTTTGAAAATAAATACCAGTCTCCTATTGTCAGATTGCGTTTGTTCAATGCCTACGGTCCAGGAGAATATTATCATCCCTACCGTAGTGTTATTTGCCTCTTTGTCTATCGGGCGTTAAAGGGGATCCCTTATGATGTTTTTGAAGGATACCACCGTGTCTTTATGTATGTGGAAGATTTAATCCCAACAATAGCCAACGTCGTTAATAATTTCAAATCAGGTGAAGTTTACAACATCGGTGGCACGGAATACCGCAGTGTCAAAGATTTAAGTGAATTAGTGCTTAAATATACGGAGGGTGATCCGAAATTAGTCAATTATCTGCCAGAAGACAAGCACAATACGGTCAGTAAACGACCGGATATTCGCAAAGCGACAGCCGATCTTGGACATGATCCCAAGGTGAAGTTAGAAGAAGGATTACCCATAACTGTGGAGTGGATGAAGAAGATTTATCAATGACGAACCGCCACTAGTCGTGGTTTAAATATCGAATAGTTAAGCCTTGGATAAGTTTAACTAAACTTCAGATGGAGATAAAACTCCATCTGAAGTTTAGTTTCCTAATATAAGGAGGGTCGCCAATGCTACCGCCTAAAGTTAGTATCGTCATCCCCACCTACAATCACGCCCGGTATCTCCGCTATGCTCTGGATAGTGTAATCAATCAGAGTTATGCGAATATTGAGGTTCTTGTGATTGATGATGGTTCCACCGATGGAACAGCGGAACTAGTGAGGCCTTATCGTTCAATTATTAACTATATTTATAAAGAAAATGGGGGAACTCCAAGCTCCTTAAATCTTGGGTTATCTCGGGCAACCGGTAAGTATATTTGCTGGTTAAGTGCAGATGACATGATGATAGGAGAGAAAGTGGCTAAACAGGTTGAATTAATGGAAAGTGATCCGAGCCTGGGTTTTAGCTACACGAGCTTTGTGGTTATTGACGCTAACGGTAAAAAGCAATATGATGTGAATTCTCTTTATTTTTCCGACAAGCGTGAAATGGTGACTAAGCTCCAGGAAGGCTGTTTTATTAACGGATCTTCTGTGATGATGAGAAGTTCTGCTTTAAAAGAAATAGGGGATTTCGACGAAAGTCTGCCTCAAGCCCATGATTATGACTTGTGGTTCCGTTTTCTTCGGCGTTTTTCCTGTGGATTTCTTGCAGATCCACTATTGGCTTATCGCTGGCATGGTGAAAATATGAGTCAATGTCCCAATGAAGCGTGTTCTGTGATCGTTAGAGAGAGAGCTAGACAACTTTTTCCCGAGTGGTTAACTTAAACCCGAGCCCTGCTGGGGGAGTGGGATGATGGGGGGGTATGATGAATAAAGCACCAAAAACGAAAGTTTTTGGTGCTTTATTATTTAGTGTAAGTCCGTCATTTACCGCGCAGCCAATGATCTCGGGCCCTTTTGTCAGAGTTAGGGATGATCAACATTTCTTGGTTTTAGGATGTTTGTCATGAGGGTCATGATCATGATCATGATCAGTGTTGGGTTGGAAGGTCAGTCGAATTTGGATTAAAACAATCATCTTTTCTTGAAGGGTGTTGAAAACACCTTCTTCGAAGGGTTCACAGTGCGACGGCATACAGTCGAGTGCAGAATCCATTTCGTTGATTTGACTGAAGACAAGCTCGCAAAATGGTAATGGGTTATGGTACTCCTGGCTTACAACGTTAAACTCAGTGAGATCGCCTGATGGCATCTTTCCTTTTGATGGGTAGCTAGAAGGACACTGAATCGATCTGGAAAATCCGTATTCTCTCTGCTGGTTAAAATGGACAGGTGGAAATACAAAGTGCTTGCCGAGGTCGACGACACACGAAATTGGTATATCGACAACAAAATCTTTAATTATACCTTCAACAGCAGTTGCAGTTCGTCGATTTACCTCGGAATATTGAATATCCTTGCGTACGAAACCTCCAATAAACAACTTGGGGGTATCGTGTGGTAGGCCGGGTTCTGAGGGAACGCTGTTGAAAAAACGCCATTGTGTTATCTTCAGACTTTTTCTAATCATTTTTATTTCAAGTGCTTTTGTAGGCAAGGTGATTATTGCTTCTGCAGGGATAGATACCGAAATCAAAATTGTACTTGGACCTGTTTTCTTTAATTCTAGAGGGGTGCATATCGGTAGTGTTGCAGTACTAGGAAAAATCGGATTTGGAGTAACTGTCTGATTTTTTCGAGTACATACCGGAGTTGATGGGGTTTCTATAGCCCAAGCAGGTGTAAAGGGAGCTGTTTGGGTCCACTGATGAGAACAACAACAAGGGCAATGTTTTTTATCAGTCAATGTTTTTCTTCCTTTCTATTTCCAGAATAGGCATGACCATACACTCTAATTTACGTTAATCGGTTCGTTTTTGTGAAAGAGTAAACCCTATTTATTCTTTGGAATGTAAATAAGGGTCGAGAAAAGGCCGCTCATTGTGCGACCTTAAAATCTAAATCGAATTCCGATACGATCATTTCTCGGGTAATTTTCACAGTGGATAAACTTGTAATATCACTTAAAACGATATTTGCCCTAAGTTGACGGAATATGAATCGGCTACTCATCACGGATAGATCGGTATAGTTAATTGAATTGCAATTTAGTAACTTTGGGAAAATCATGTCTCGAGTGATCTTCATAACGGACAAACCGACATCCATTGCAAGACTCATCACTATTTCATCTTTATTCAACACTGCAAGTTCATCGAGAGTTTCAACCTTGGTGTTATCTTCAACATCAACATCATCTAAATCTCGAGGAGTAATCTCGTTCTTATTTGTATTATAGTTGAATGCTGATTCCCATGTTTCTAATACTTCGTGTGCGACCCTCTCCCAACTGAAGCGCTCTTCAGCTATACGTCTACCAGTCTGGCCCATGCTTTGTCGAAGTTCTGGATCTGTGAGGAGAATTTTAAGTTTCTCAGCAAATTCAATGGGGTCCTCGGGTTGCTCAACAATTAACCCATTTTGGTCGATCACAACTTCCGGATTACCACCCCGAGCAGTCGTCAGAAAGGGCAAACCTGCAGCCATGGCTTCATAGTGGACACGAGCCAGCGGTTCTTGCCACTGAGAAGGGCACACAAAGATATCTCCAGCCCAATACCATCGGTGAATAAGATGAGCGGAGACATATCCTGTCGTGATCACAGGAAAAGGAGCTCTCTCTGCCAGGGCGCGGACATAGGCCACATAATCAGTAACTGAGTCAACACTGTACCAGGTTCCGCCCACAATCACCAAGGCTATATTTGAATCTGAGGCATGAACCTCATTAAGTGCTTGAATTAGTAGATCGGTACCCTTTTTGGGGGTTAATCGCCCCACAAATAAAATGACAGTTCTGGATTCAAGATCATATTCCTCTCGTAATTTCTGCCGAATTTGAGTGGCAGTATTTGATTTTACCCAAGGAACAAAAGTATCTAGGTTTACTCCCGAATAGATCGTGTGAACCTTTGAAGCTGCTTGAGGGTAAAGATTACAGATAGTATTGCCCACATAATCACTTACAGTAATGATCCGTTCTACTTCATTTATCGCGGTAACTGCATCATTGGGGTGAATTTTATGAGTATCAAACATATCGTTATGCATACTTAAAACTATTCGTGAATGGGGAGCAACTTCACGGATTAATGGAATAAGCCGAGGTCGATTAAAAACATGAATAAGATCGAAATAGTTATCACTAAGGAATTCAATAACCTTTTCAGCATAGATTTCTAGAATTTGTTCGCCATTTATTCTGGCATACCGAATATTCTGGCTGACTTCCTCAAGAGGTAATGAAGGGTCTGTTGTGCCTAAGATTGTTAAATCATGTTGTTGACTTAACATTCCTGAAATTCCCTGGATGTAGGTTTGAATAGCTCCACCACGCACAGGTGGGACAGGCAATTTTTCTGTACAAATCATTAGCACCTTTAATTTAGGCGTCTCATTCTTTGGTAAGGTCTTGTTCTCTGTAAAATCCTCATCCTTTATAATTGCTGTCATTTGCATCATCTCAAGAGTTTCTGGTTTAATAACAGGAAATGAAACATAGTTGCCAGTTCGGAATCTATGCTGGTCAAGTTTGAGTTCCTCTAATGCCAACCCCTTTGTTTTTTCCAAGAGAGTCAGAAGTTGAATAATTCCTCCTAAATCGTTATTAATAAAGTTAATAGGATCGTAAAGCATCTCATTAATGTGTTTATAGAACTCATTAGGAAATGCCAGATCATTCAATAAAATATCGTAAGTTTCAAGATCGAGAGGATTTGCTTGATGGTAGGCATCAATCATGCTCCGAATCCAAGTAGCGTCCCATTTCCCTAAATTGTCCATCGTGCTTGAAATCAGCTTACGAAGATCGCGAATTGGTAAGTCGTAAGCTACTCCATCTAAATCGATCACCCAAAGACCGCCAAGGCCAAGTTGTCCATTAGACCATCCGTAGTCTTGGTGAACAAGTCCCCAGTGCTCTTCTCCTAACGAGACCATCTGAGCATAAGATGATTGTTCAAGATGGTACAAGGCATCTAGCGCCTGTCGCTCAAATATCTTGATGGCAGCAAGAAGCAACGGACTATTGGGAAGATCGTTGTAAGCCTTGGCGATATTCCGAAACCAATCAAGTTTCTTAATTATTTTCTGATAATAAGCGGGCCAACGAAACAATCTAGTAGCTCTTTGGGAACCCACTGGTGGAACAAATCCCCGGGAATATCTATGAAACTCCCCCAACCCGTAACATAAGGCCAGAGCACCCTCTAGATCCTTGCTTGCTGGAGATAAGGTTTTAATCCAATCTGTGACAATCCATAACTTTCCGCCCTCTTCGACATAGAGGGCGCCTTGCTTGGTCTTTTTTAATTCTGGAACCCTTCCTCCTTGTTTAAAAATGTAGTCCTGTGCCCCCACGCTGAAGAGACTCCTGCTCGGCTTACGGTGTAGAACCTTCAAACTGCGAGGCCCTTTATCGGTTTCAATTTTCCAGATGGCCCCACCTTTATCCGGCTTTGAGGTGATTAACGTCCTAGCGTGGACTTCCATGTCGTAATATGTGATTACCCGGAGTGCTAATTCATCAATTTCTGGTGGTACCCACATATCTAAATTTATCCCAGAATGCAAATCTTCGTTATCCCACGGTTGGATCATATATTCTTCCACATCGGCGCCTCCATCATTATCAACTACTATATGATAATCTATTCCGCTTTAGCGATAATGGAAGCGATACAAGTGTCAATGTCTATACCAAAATCTGTAACCCCTCATTTCTTGTGCGAATACAATGAGTAAATTGACATTCATGAGAGCGGGTTGACCGATTTATGAGAATATGCGTCGTTGGTGCCGGCTATGTGGGACTCACAACTGCGGCGGCTTTAGCGAATTTTGGGCATGAAGTTCAATGCGTAGATATGGAACAAGCAAAAATTGATAGCCTCACTCAAGGTAAGGTCCCCATATATGAACCCGGATTAGAAAAATTAATTAGAAAAAATCTTAAAAAAGATAAACTTCACTTTTCATCAAATGTAATAGAGAGCATCAGAGATTATCCAATGATACTAATTGCTGTTGGCACCCCTTCTAGGGAAGATGGAAGCAGCAATTTGAGTTATATTAACCAAGTTATTAATCTTATTGCTTCGAACATTAAAGATTACAAAATAATCATCACTAAAAGCACGGTTCCAGCAGGAACCAATGAATGGATGCACCAGATGCTAGTTGAAAAGGGCATCGAAGAAGATTTATTCGATATCGTTTCGAATCCTGAATTTCTGCGGGAAGGAACAGCGTTATGGGATATATTTCATCCCAATAAACTAGTTTTTGGGACCAGGACAGATCGACCCATAAAAGTTCTAAAAAAGCTCTACGAAAGTGAAAAAGTTCCCTATATTTTTACTAGTTTAACAGGAGCAGAACTAATCAAATATGCTAGCAATGCCTTTCTGGCCACAAAAATTTCGTTCGCCAATGAAATAGCCCGTATATGTGATGTTTACGAAGTTGATTATTCAGATATCTATAAGGGATTGGCGACGGATCCTCGAATTGGGCGGTATTTCTTAAACGCCGGACTTGGTTTTGGTGGATCATGTCTTCCTAAAGACCTGAGTTGTCTTAAACATTCAGCGTCAAAGCAAAACGTGGAGACAAAGTTACTCGATGCAGTGATGGAGATCAATGATACCCAAATTGAACTCTACTTGAACAAGCTAGGAAAGGCACTTCCGAGCTTGGAGGATAAACAGATTACAGTTTGGGGTGTGACCTTTAAATCTGGTACGGATGATCTACGTTCCTCTCCCGCCATTGCGCTTATTAAACAACTTGTTCAAATAGGTTGTCGTGTTCATACGTATGATCCAATGGTGCAACTTGAATTAGCTGATGTTTCTTCTTATATTAACCAGTATGAATCAGTTATAGGGTCAGATGTTCTGATTATTGCTACAGAATGGGACCAATTTCTCAAATCCGATTGGTCAGAAATAAAATCAAGAATGAAGGGATCTATCATTCTTGATGCCAGAAACTGTATTAATGCGCAAACCGTTAGAAAACATGGACTACTTTACTTGGGGGTAGGAAAACGATGAAAATATTAGTTACTGGGGCAGCCGGTTTTATAGGCTCGCAACTTTGTGAACGATTGCTAGAAATAGAAGATATCGAGGTAATTGGACTCGATGGATTTATCAACCCCACTCTTAATCTGACGAAACAGAGAAATCTTAAACTATTGCTTTTAAATTCTCGATTTCAATTTCATCAAGTTGACCTCCGTCAAGCTGACTTAGTTGGACTTTTGGACGGTGTTGAAGTCATCTATCACTTAGCGGCTATGCCGGGTGTACGCACAAGTTGGGGAACCGACTTTAAAGCTTATGTTGACCATAATATCCTAGCTACTCAGATGTTATTAGAAGCGGCGCGTGGATGTCCACTCAATAAATTCATCTATATCTCAACATCATCGGTCTACGGTGAAAAGATAGGGAAAGTTGCAGAAGATTCTATCCCCACCCCTCTTTCCCCATATGGGGTGAGTAAACTAACGGGTGAATATTTGTGTAAGGTATATCAAGCTAGCTATGGGATACCCATTGTTATTTTAAGATATTTCACCTTATTTGGACCAAGACAAAGATCGGATATGGCGTTTCATCGCTTCATTAAAGGGATTCTTCAGGGTGAACCGATCAAAATATATGGCGATGGGAAACAAACACGAGATTTTACCTTTATTAAAGATTGTGTGGAAGCGACCGTCGCGGTTCTTGATGCAGAAGGAGTGATCGGGGAAACAATTAATATCGGTGGCAGGGAGAGAGCTTCGATCCTAGAAGTCATATCGATACTTGAAGAGTTACTCAATAGAAAGGCGAATCTGGAATTCCAGGAACGACTTAAGGGAGATCCGTTGGATACTTGGGCAGATATATCGAAGGCCAAAACATTATTAAACTATAATCCGATTAGCTCTTTGAAATCCGGGTTAGAACAACAAATCAATGACATTTGCGAAATTATTCCAAGATAAAATTTTTGTTGGAGTAATCACACATTTTAGAACAAATCGAAATAAAAATCATATTATACACCAGAATCTTTCTGCCCGAACAGATATTATTAGGCGGAGATCTCGTTAGTGAAAAATTTAGCTAAAAGAAAGGTGCGAGATTATGCACAAGGAAGAACTGCTGAAACAACTTCATGATGTAATGGATAATGGAGCAGACATTAAAAAAGTCAAGATTACGTATAAAAATGGGGAAGTGATGAAAATCGCTTTTGATGACGATGACGATGAAGGCGATGACGATGAAGGCGAAGGCGAAGACGATGAAGAAGAAGACGATGAAGAAGAAGAAGAAGACGACGATGAAGATGAAGACGTTGCAGTAGATGACAAAGCTAAGACCACTGATGCTATTCAAGAATCAGGATGGAAGGTTAATGTTAATGGTCAGTAGCGTAGTCTGATCTCTGTCATCGCAGAAGATGTGGGTATTGTATGGAAGTTGTGGAATCTAGGATTAACATTAACAAATTAGATTAATTAATCTTAGTCCCTTGGTAACGCCAAGGGATTTTCCAATGCGGTCTTCTAGAGTTGAACCGCCCCCTGTTGAGATTGGAACAATGTTATTCTCGAAGGCAGAGGCTGCCAAATAATCCGCTATGTCAATCGGAGAGTATCTACGGTATGATAATCAATTTGAAGTAAGTCTTCAAAGAATAATAGCAAAGTACCCATTTTTTACTGAATGGGTACTTTGCTATTAATTTATTTAAAATATTATCACGTATTTTTTTAGTTAGTATATTATATTAGGATTCTGATGTTGAAACCGGACATTTTATACCAATCGATATTTGAGAAATGTTGTTTTGGCGAGTTTAGCTCATTATTAAATATGTGGAGTGATCGATGTGCTACAATTAACAACAGGCTTAATAGAGAATAAGCTTGCGTCCGTAATTGACTCGACACCAACGTGCATTGTTTCAATTAAAACAGTTTCCATTCTCAATAGACCTATCGTCACATTAGGGGTCAGAATATCAAACGGTGATCCTACTGCCACTAGTATCGAAATCAAAGGTTTTCACATGGACGGAACGACTAAAACGGAGTATCTTTCAGATATCTTTTCCATTGATGCCGGAACTGTAGCTTTACGTCAATACTATGTTCAATTTGATGCTTTTGAATTTCAGTTTTTTTCGAGTTCACACGGTGTAGAAGTAGCTGCTTGTGGTTTAAATTCGGCTGGAAAATCGATTATTGCTTATCGCGTACTACCAGCAGAACTTAATTGTTTGGCAGGACCAACAATTACATCAGAACATAAAGCGGTTGGACCTAAGGCATTAACCAAAGCTACGACTGAAATCGGAGCAAAAGGGGACCAAGGAGCAAAAGGGGACCAAGGAGCAACAGGAGAGCAAGGAGCAACAGGAAACCAAGGAGCAACAGGAGCAACGGGTGTTCAAGGTGCAACAGGGCCCCAAGGAGCAAAAGGGGACCAAGGTGCAACAGGGGCACAAGGAGCAACGGGAATCCAAGGTACAACAGGGCCTCAAGGAGCAACGAGTCCTAGTAGCCTTGGACTTTCATTAATAGCTCCAAGTAGTTCTCAAATGGTTTGTGTTAGTAAAGGTGGTAATGACGTTACCGGAAATGGAACAATCAGCAATCCTTTTGCAACAATTCCTAGAGCTATGAATTCAATTGACGATGCTACTCCATCTAAACGATATTCTATAATGGTGGGCCCAGGAAACTATATTGAGAGCTTTAGCTTGAAGGCTAATGTAATAGTTATTGGCGTTGACCCGATATTGGTGCGGATCGGTTCAGAAAGTAGTTTTATCGATATCAATGATCCAACATGGTTGGTAAGTGGAGATAACAGGTCAGGTTTTAAAAAAGTTGCTTTCGTTGCTTCCACTTTAACTTTTGATTTTACTGCCCAATCAAGAGCAGAAGGTGAATTGTATTTTGACAATGTCCGATGTAATAACATTTGAACGGCTTAGATACACCTCACATTCATCGCCCTTGCCTAAAATAAGGTAATTATCTAAACTGGCGTTATTTGATGTACGACAGGGGCGGACAGGTGGTGAATTAAACAGGTTTAACCATTAAGGCAATAGGGATAGAGAAGTGGTGTCTGAATGAAGACGGTTCACGGGAATGGTGAATTTTACGTACATCGGTGCCTCCCGACTTGACTGAGGAATACCTAGATCCTTCGAAGCCACCAGTGCATCGCAAGATCAATGCTTGCTTCACAAGATCGTTGGATATCCCAATATTTACCAATAAATTACATCGTGAAAATAAGCTAACTTCAACCATAGCAAGCTAATGTAAACTAATGGCAAGCTGCAATCACATTTTGTAAATTAATTATGAATGTTTTATCACATTTTAATAACCATATTTCTTGGATATATGGCTCAAAGGAGAATCGTATACTTCTAGCAAGGCCGGAAGTGTGACTATTAAAGTTTGTTAGCGTTGAAGCTATGGAACCAAAAGATGATAAAGGGTCGCTGGTGGATAAAACAAAAAGGACCTCCAATGGAGGTCCTTTAAAAGAGATACCTATTCTTGCAAGAATTCTTGAACGTAAAGATTTCCATAGGCGCTTCCGTAAGCAATCCCTACGCCGACGTTCGTGAAACGAGGATCCAGAATATTGGCTCGATGGCCAGGGTCAAGCATAAGGGCCGTCATTGCCCCTGCAACAGAGTCGTTACCAGCTATATTTTCTCCAGCCCAGCCAACTGTAAGGCCAACTTGCTGCATCATGGCCCAAGGGCTACCGTAGGTCGGAGAGGCATGGTCAAAGTAATTATTTGCTTTTAGGTCGTTGGCTTTCGCACGCCCGACTGAGGCTAGGCGAAGGTCTAAGGTTACTGGGCTAACCCCAGCAGTGGCACGTTCCTGATTAATCATATCGACCATGAGTTGCTCATCTGCTGTTAAGGCTGTAACAGTAGGAATGGCTGGGAGCGATGGAGTAGTGGTAGATGGAGTGGTAGTAGTCGAAGATGGGGCGGGTGAGGTAGCCGTAACAGGGATAGAAGTGGGTTGGTGCGGGATATTTTTCAAGGAGACAACATTGCCACTGCTGCTAGGTTGCCCAGTACTGACCGATGGAGATTGAGTGGGCGCTGGGTTTTGAATGTTCGTAGTGGTCGGCGTTGAAACTGTGGTTTGGGTTCCCTGACTTGGAGTTGGGCTGACTTGAGTTATCCCATAAGCGGAAGATCGAAGAGTAACAACAGAACCTGATAAAGCTTGGGACCCACCTATAAGAACAGCGGCTTGGGCAGGTAAGGCAACTGCAATCATCAGAACGCCAATTTGAATTCCGATAAGAAGCTTAGATTTCTTTTGCATTTTTTCATCCTCATCAAGGTATTTAGGGGAGTATTCTCAGAGACAACTGTAGTATAGCATAGTAAGTTGCCTTAGAAAACGGTACAATCTTACAGCTACAAAAGAGACGTTTTCGTAATTTCCCTCAAGGAACAAAAAGAGGTATAATCAAAGTTATAACTTTGTAGATGAGCTGGCGTTCAGCGCTTTTCTTGTACTATCAGAAAGTATAAACTTGCGTTATATACTTTCTAAGTATAAGTGCAACTAGGCTACCGCCTTCGCCAGAGGGTCCCTTCTTGCCATCACGACACCTAGCCATCCATGGCGGTGTTCTAACCTCGAACATCCTTGCTCGAGTCATGGCTTCAGGGACACTCGGCCATCCATGCCAGCGCTTGGCGCCAGCCAAGTTTCTTTAGACGGGGTACGGATATTTTGGGGGACTTGTAAGGGGGATCTTAAGTGCAGGCGAAAGTAGTACTGAAATATTGCCCAGACTATACAGCGGATGTAGAATTGCGTTTGAGGGAAGGGCTTGCTGAATGGGGTGGCATGACTGCGTTTGTGAAGCCTGGTCAAAAGGTTTTGTTGAAAGTTAACCTCCTCATGAAGAAACTGCCTGAAGAAGCGGTCACGACCCATCCCAGCGTCGTAGAAGCCATGGTTCATCTTGTCCAAGAGGCTGGTGGGATTCCGATCATAGGGGACAGTCCGGGTGGACCTTACTCAGTGAGTGCACTCCAATCGATTTATATCCGTTCGGGCCTACGTGAGGTTGCTGAACGAACTGGAGCAATTCTTAATGAAGATGTAGGACAAACGACCATTCAGTACCCGGAAGGGAAACTTGTTAAAAGTTTAACCGTTACCAACTGTGTTTTGGGTGCTGATGTGATAATCCCACTGTCTAAGTTAAAAACACATAGTATGATGACCTTTACAGGTGCTGTTAAGATAATGTTTGGTGTCATTCCTGGACTCTTAAAGGCCGAATATCACTTAAAAATGTTTAAGATTTCAGATTTTGCTGACCTTTTGGTGGATATTGCTACATGGGTAGGACCCGCCCTTAGTATCATGGATGGGGTCGTGGGAATGGAGGGGGATGGACCTTCCGCAGGTAAACCCCGAGACATCGGCGCACTTATTTTGAGTACTGACCCTTTCGCCTTGGATGTCGTAGCAGCAGATCTAATCGGCTTAAAACCAGAAAAGGTGCCAACGCTGATGGCGGCACGTGCTCGAGGTCTAACAAGTCGCCTGAATGAAATTCAATTAAAAGGGGATTCGCGCTCACTTTGGCGAATTCAAAATTTTGTAATTCCGAAAGCAATATCCACCAACTTTTTTGATGTGGTTCCGCTTCCGAGGAACGTCAAAAGGTTTGTGCTCAACCGTTTACGTTCTCGTCCAATTTTTGAGCATGAGATCTGTGTGGGTTGTAGTGATTGTGTCAATAATTGTCCTCCTAAGGCTTTGACCATGAATGAAAACCAGCGCCCAGTCGTAGATCTGGAGGCCTGTATTCGTTGTTTTTGCTGTCAAGAGCTTTGTCCTCATCAGGCTATAAAGCTCTTTAAGCCTTGGCTGGGAAGGAAACTACTTAAGTAGGGGCAATTCATGAATTGCCCCTACACATAGGCGGGTTAGATAGTAATTGACTTTTTGGTGGAGGTTATTTTCTAAATGACAGAGAATATGCTAGTTATTGATGTAGGATCCGGCACCCAGGATATCCTTCTCTATCAGCCGGAGAAAAGTATTGAAAACTGTCCCAAGTATATTGTTCCTAGCCAAACTCAGATTGTAGCTGCCCAGATTCGAAAAGCCACTGCTCAGAGGCAAGGAATCTTTCTGCATGGACATTTGATGGGCGGAGGAGCGTGTGTTCTAGCCTTAAAAAAGCATTTGGCTGAGGGTCTCAAAGCTTACGTAACCCCTCAGGTAGCTTTAACGTTTAACGATAACTTGGCTTACGTAGAAGGGATGGGAGTCGTGCTTTGCGAAGAAGCCCCGGAAGCGGTAACTCCCATCTGGATGGGGGATATAGATACGTTTGCGCTGAGACAGGCTATTGAAGCTTTTGGCATGGAGTATCCTCAGAAGTTGGCAGTTGCCGTGCAGGATCACGGTTATAGTGTTTCAGAAAGCAACCGAACCCTACGTTTCCGTCTCTGGGAAGAGTTTGTGATGCAAGGGGGAGACTTATGCAAACTAATATTCAGACAGAGTATTCCGGAGGTTTACACTCGGATGAAGGCCATTCGGGAGATTGTACCAGAGGCAATCCTGACAGATACGGGGACCTGTGCGCTCTTGGGAATAATGGCTGACCCTTTAGTAAAACCTCACCTTAATAAAGGGATTTTGGCCGTCAATATTGGAAATTCTCATACCTTGGCCGCTGCTATTCGCGGGGATAGGGTCTATGGAATCTTTGAGCAACACACTAGTATGTTTGATTTAAAGTCTCTCACCAGATTCATTCAACGGTTTCAGTCGACTGAATTAACCAACGCCGAAGTTTTTGATCAAGGAGGGCATGGCGCAACTCTTCATCCAGATATGCAGCTTGGCTGGGATTTCATTGCGGTAACCGGTCCCCGCAGAAGTCTTGCCAAACCGCTTAATTGGTATGAAGCAGCCCCCTATGGAGATATGATGTTAACAGGATGTTTTGGGTTCCTTGCTGGTATGGGGATAATTTAATTGCGGTTAAAATAATATTTGGATTTTCAAGGAATTTTTAGGATGAACGGAGAATTAACTTTAGTGTAGAAGGAGTTTGTGGCGCAGGTTTATGTGCATATAGAAAACTTGGCTGGCGCTCGAAGACACTGTCTTCGCACGAATTAGCTTTCTTGCAGCCTCAGCGAAAGCGTCCGCCTAGTTGCACTTATGCTTAGAAAGTATATAACGCAAGTTTATACTTTCTGATAGTACAAGAAAGGGGGGAGACCATGGCAGAATTCTTATCTCAATTTCGTAATTTTGGTTTGCTGAGCGTTATCGATATTATCGTTGTAACGGTGGTCTTCTACCAATTCTACATGCTCATTAAACGTACGCGAGCTGTGCAGTTAGTCAAGGGAGTGATGGTTCTACTCACCGTCTCTTTATTTGCCAAATATTTTCAGCTTAAAGCTCTTAGTTGGTTGTTGGATAAACTATTACAGATGTTTGTCATAGCAATACCTGTCGTTTTTCAGCCCGAGCTCAGAAAGGCTTTGGAGCAACTTGGGCGAGGGAGCTTTTTTACTCGTCATCCCTTAGCCCCTGGCGTAGATAATTCGGAACAAGTCGTGGAGGAATTGGTGCGTTGTACGCAAGTCCTTTCTAAGAATCGCATTGGCGCCTTGATTGTGATCGAACGAAAAACAGGAGTCCAAGATTTTGTGGAAACTGGGATTAAGATTGATGGGATGGTTTCGTCTGAATTTCTAGTCAATATATTTATTCCCAATACGCCGCTACATGACGGCGCGGTAATCGTTCGGCAGGATCGTGTGGCAGCGGCTGGTTGTTTTCTTCCCTTATCCATAAATCCTAACATTCAGAAGGACCTAGGGACGCGCCACCGAGCGGCTTTAGGGTTGACGGAAATTACCGACGCCTTGGCTATTGTAGTCTCAGAAGAAACAGGGGCTATTTCTGTAGGGATTGATGGAACGCTTACCCGTTTTATGGATGAGAAAATGTTGCGAGAATTGTTGCTGAGGGAACTCGAAATAAAGAGCCCGTCCTTATCGATGATTCCCTTTTGGAGGTGGTAGCCCATGCATAACATGTTTCGGCGAAACCTCGGCGTCAAGGTGATTTCGTTCCTATTTGCGATCCTCCTTTGGCTTTTTGTGATGAATCTAGGTTCAGCCGATACGCTGACAGGTGATCAGACCCTCACGATTCCGCTCGTGGCCAGTGGAGTGCCTCAGAATATGGTCCTTATGACCCGGCTTCCATCAGTTCGTGTTCGTTTGCAGGGGATTAACCCCAGTGCCAATATTAAAGATTTATATGCACAAGTCGATCTTTCGAGTGGAGCACCAGGAGAACACACTTATGTCATCAAAGTCAACGCCCCGACAGGTACCAATGTGGTTGACAAGCAGCCAGACAGCCTTCAATTAACTTTGGATACTGTTCAGGAGAAGACGGTTCCGGTCGATATTGTCGTTACCGGTAATCCAGCTGACGGATATCAGCTGGGCACCCCCTTTGCTAAACCTTCAGCGGTCAATGTGCGTGGACCCAGTTCTATTCTCGGTGTACTTGACAAAGTGACCGTGGAAATTAGCGCAACTGGTGCCAATGATACGATTCAAGCTTCTCGGCCGTTAAGTTTTCGAGATAAAGAGGGCAAACCTATTTTGGGGCCGGACCCGAGCCTAGATATTTTAAGTGCTTATCCGAGTAGCGTGGACGTGATTGTCCCGGTTATGACGAAGGGGCTATCGTCAAAGATGATTCCCATCAGAGTAACGAGTGAGGGGACCCCTGCCCAAGGGAAGGTCTTACGTTCCTTAGTCGCCTTTCCAGCTGGGATACAGGTTTTAGGTACCCCTCAGGCTTTGAATGATTTTGACGCCTTGAATCTTGGACCGGTGGATATTAGTAACCTTACGGAAGATAAAACGTTTCAGATTCCGAACGAAAAAGTATCGTTACCACCAGGGATTACAGTTCTTGAAGGAACTACTTTGAGTATTATTGCGCAAATTGGCCCAGGTAATGTTCAAAAGGGGATCTCCGGAGTAGCGGTTCAAATTCGAAATATTGGGACTGGTCTGGATTTAGATCAACCTGTTCCCCCACTAGATCTTGTTGTGGAGGGTCTTGCCGATACCTTAAAAAACTTGACATCCGATCAGGTTCAACTTTGGGTTGACGCCTCCGGCCAGGCAGCGGGAAGCTACACCGACGCTAAAGTTTATTGGCAGCTCCCTCCAGGCGTAACAATGATTACATCACCGCAAGTGGGATATAGTCTTAAAGCTCACGTGGCAAAAGGAGAATAGGTATAAGTGGATTTAGTATGGACAAATCTGAGAATCCCAGTCGAAGAAGATTCATTGTTAATCGTTACGATGGCACGCAAGTTAAAAGTACCGGAGCAAAGTCTGAGCGATTTCCGTTTCTTGCGTCGTTCCTTGGATGCCCGTAAAAAACCCCAGCTTGTTTTCGTCTATTCGATTAAGTTCTCTCTTGACGCATCAAGCACGGAAGTGAGTCGTGTTTTAGCACGGGTTCCTGGGCTAAAAGAAGCTCCGCTTGACTTACCTATGGTGGTATGGCCCAAGCCTAGCAAGACTCTTAAATCTCGCCCCGTGGTCATCGGATCCGGACCAGCTGGATATTTTGCCGCCTTAGCTCTAGCGAGAAGAGGGTATGCTCCACTTGTTCTTGAACGAGGAGACACAGTGGAGGAACGCACTCTTAAGGTTCGGAAATTTTGGGATACAGGGCAGTTAGATCCTGAGAGCAATGTACAGTTTGGTGAAGGCGGGGCGGGGACCTTCTCGGATGGTAAGCTCACAACCCGGATTCAAGATCGACGGATTTCAGATGTTTTACAGACGTTCGTCAAGCACGGTGCCCCTTCAGAGATTCAATATTTAGCTAAGCCCCATATTGGGACGGATATTCTTAAAGAAGTGGTCAAAGGGATTCGGGAGGAAATCAAGTCTTTAGGCGGCGAAATCCGTTTTCGAGCTAAGGTAACCGGATTAATTGAGTCGTCGGGTATAATGCAAAAAGTGATCGTAAATGGGCAGGAGGAAATTCCTGCCGAAGCGGTCGTTCTCGCCATCGGGCATAGCGCGCGGGATGTGTATGCCTTCTTATACGCTATGAACGTGACCTTTGAGAAAAAGGCGTTTGCTATCGGTCTGCGTGTTGAACATCCTCAGTCACTGATCAATCTTTCCCAGTATGGGGTCGAAAACCATCCACATGTTGGCCCGGCAGATTATCAGCTTACTTATCAGGATGTGAGGACGGGCCGAGGGGTCTACGCTTTTTGCATGTGCCCTGGAGGAAAGGTCGTGGCAGCAGCTTCAGAAGAAGGAGGGGTTGTCACGAACGGCATGAGTGGATACGAGCGGGATACGAACGTTGCCAACAGTGCGATTGTCGTGACCGTTGGCGCGGATGACTTTACGACAGTACATCCATTGGCCGGTCTCGAATTTCAAAGAGAATGGGAACATAAAGCGTTTTTGGCAGGCGGGAAAAATTACCACGCTCCAGCCCAGCGAGTCACAGATTTTCTGGCAGGACGTGTGTCAGACCACTTCGACTTGTTATCAAGTTATACACCGGGCATTGTGCCTTGTGAGTTACATTCCGTACTCCCGACTCCAATAGGGGATGTGCTGGACCGAGCACTGCGGGTTTTTAATGGAAAAATTAAGGGATTTGCTGGAGAAAAGGCAACTTTGACCGGAATAGAGACACGGACAAGTTCTCCCATCCGCATCGTGCGCAATGATCAAGGAGAATCCTTAAACTTAACAGGGCTCTATCCAGCTGGTGAAGGAGCCGGATATGCTGGGGGGATTACGAGTGCAGCGGTGGATGGGTTAAGAATGGCGGAATATCTTATGGCGCAATATGCCAAGGTAGAGTAAAATAGAAATATTATTACAATAGCTCTGATTTGAATATTCCGGAGAGAAAAATAGCATCTTCGGATAGTTTGTGCCCTAAAAGGGCATGGAGTTTGGAAAGGATAAATAAACTAAAGATAAAAGGAGGATAAAGACTTGGGTCGACTCTTTGGAACAGATGGGGTACGCGGCGTCGCCAACAGCCAACTGACATCGGATCTCGCTTTTCGTCTTGGGCAGGCAGGTGCTTATGTACTTAGTAAGGAGCATCCACACCCTAGAATTGTGATCGGCAAGGATACCCGGATTTCTGGGGATATGCTGGAAGCGGCACTCATTGCCGGAATTTGCTCTGTTGGAGCGGATGTTTTGCGAGTTGGCGTCTTACCGACGCCAGGAATTGCCCTTTTAACGCGAACCCTCGATGTGAGTGCTGGTGTTGTAATTTCGGCGTCCCATAACCCTGTTCAAGATAATGGAATTAAATTTTTTGATTCTACAGGGTACAAATTACCAGATGCCATCGAAGATGAAATCGAAAGTATTGTTTTAAGCGAGGAAAAACCTTGGGAAGTTCCAATTGGTGGCGAGATCGGACGCGTGATTGAAATCAACGATGCCGGACGTCGTTATATGGATTTCCTGAAAGGTACTGTGGGACGGCTGGATGGACTTAAAGTCGTTTTGGATTGTGCGAATGGAGCAGCCTCCTATGTAGGACCAGAGATCCTGCGAGAATTTGGCGTAGAGGTTATCCCGATTTTTAATACGCCAGATGGTGTGAATATTAATGCCAGTTGCGGTTCGACGCACCCCGAACAATTACAGCGGGCAGTTTTGGAACACGGCGCTGATTTGGGCCTAGCCATGGATGGGGATGCCGACCGTCTCATCGTTGTGGATGAACAAGGAACTGTCTTAGATGGGGATTTCATTATGCTTATTTGTGCTTTAGCCCGAAAAGAGCAAGGGACATTAGCCCAAAATGCAGTTGTCGTGACTGTGATGAGTAACTTAGGTTTACATCTTGCTCTCAAAGAAGCAAAAATTGTAGTTTTTGAGACGCAAGTTGGGGATCGCTATGTCATGGAAGAATTGCTCAGAACCGGTGCGAAGATCGGCGGAGAACAGTCTGGACATATTATTTTCCTTGACCATAACACAACCGGAGATGGATTATTGACAGCCCTCCATTTATTGGCTGTTGTCAAGGAAAGACAGGTTCAACTCTCTCAGCTCGCTTCTCAAATGCTGCGCTTACCGCAAGTGCTCCTTAATGCCACGGTACAACATAAGGAACGCTTAATGCAGGACGAGAGAGTGCTCGGGAAAGTGAAACAAGCTGTGGAAGTTCTCGTCGGCCGAGGCAGAGTGCTGGTACGGCCCTCTGGGACAGAACCACTGATCCGGGTGATGGTTGAAGGACCTGACCAACAAAAATTAAAGGACTTGGCTCAAGGGATTATAGACACAATTATGCAGTGCGATGAATAAATAATACTATTGGATAACTCCTTAGAAATCGCGTATAATGGTTCATGTGCATAAGTTTTTTCTTCAACATTTTCTAATTGGTGAAAATGTGCACATGGGCCGTTAATCAGAATCAGAAAGAAGGTGAAAATGCGTACAACTATAAGTAATAAGGGTAAAATACTCTGAGGTTGGACGGTTGTTTCAGAAAGGGCAGAGTTTGAGCGCCAGGGCCTTAAAAAGTTTTTGCTTAATTTAAGGTCGACGAGGAAGAGGGTTATCGAACATTCGGCGGATCCCTCTCGGTGGCTTGTCACCGTAAAGCTTGCTGAAAGCCGGAGAGTAATTTCCGGGACAAAGAGTTAGCTGACAAGACAAGGGGATTGTCTATTCAATTTGACCCCCTTGCTTGCATTGCCTAGAATCTGAATCAACGAAGTCGTCCATGTGCGGACGGCTATTATTTTTTTAATAGGGGCACGATGCTTCGTGCCATTTTCGTTTCCGTTGTATGTATTTATTGAGACGAATTGTAATTGAAAGAAGATTGAGGGGGAAACCGCATATGTGTGGTATCGTAGGATATATTGGGAAACAGGTGGCTATTCCAATTTTGGTGAATGGCTTGAAAAAGCTAGAGTATCGAGGGTATGATTCTGCAGGTGTAGCAGTTTTAGATCAGGAGAAAATTGTAATTTCTAAAAGCGTTGGCAAGTTAGTTGCTCTGGAAGAAGAACTCGGAGAGGACTATTCCCAGGCTTACATAGGGATTGGACATACCCGGTGGGCGACACATGGCCGTCCTTCTCAAGTCAATGCCCACCCCCATTGCGATTGTAAGCAAGATTTTGTCGTGGTGCATAATGGGATAATAGAAAATTATCTGGAATTAAAAGATGCGCTCATTGAAAAAGGACACAATTTTATTTCTGAAACGGATACAGAAGTTTTGGCACACTTACTTGAGGACTGTTATGATGGAGACCTTGAGGGGGCTGTACGTAAAGTTCTAGCAACGATTCGTGGGTCTTATGCGATGGTGGTCTTAAGTAGCAAGGAACAAAATAAGCTAGTTGCCGCCCGCAAAGATAGCCCAATGGTAGTGGGTCTCGGAGACGGAGAGTTCTTTGTGGCTAGTGACATCACGGCCATCTTAAACTATACCCGAAGGGTCTACATCTTAGACGATGGCGAAATGGTGGTTATTACTGAAGAGGGAGTTAACGTCACAGATTTCCAAGGAAACTCCCAGACGAAAGAAGTCTATGACGTAAAGTGGGATGCGGTGGCTGCCGAAAAAGGTGGATATGAGCATTTTATGCTCAAGGAAATTAATGAACAACCCCATGCGTTGCAAGCTACAATGCTAGGGCGTTTGAAAGATGAAAAGGTTGTTCTCGAAGAGGTGGATTTAACCCCTGAACAACTCGCCCAGATTAATAAAGTGTATATTGTCGCTTGTGGTACGGCCTGGCATGCCGGACTGGTTGGTAAGACTTTAATTGAACGTTGGGCGCATCTACCAGTTGAAGTGGACATTGCTTCTGAGTTCCGTTATCGATCCCCGCTGATTGACGAACATACCCTTGTTGTGGTGATCAGTCAGTCCGGAGAAACTGCGGATACCCTAGCTGCGCTGCGTGAAGCCAAAAATCGCGGAGCTCGTGTGGTTGCCGTAACGAATGTCGTGGGTAGTACGGTATCTCGAGAAGCCCACGATGTGATCTTTACGTGGGCAGGACCAGAGATTGCAGTTGCTTCAACGAAAGCCTACACGACACAATTAGAAGGAATGGTTTTGCTCGGCCTCTATCTCGCCCAAGTCAAAGGGACCTTGTCTTCGGAAAAGATCGGGGAGATCATCACCGCTCTGAAGAAGATTCCCGCGCAGGCCCAGGAAATTCTGGATCAAGAGGGCCATATTAAAGAGTTAGCAAAGTCGTTTGTCAAGGTAGAAGATGCCTTCTTTATTGGCCGCTCTTTAGACTGGGCAGTAGCTATGGAAGGTTCCCTGAAACTTAAAGAAATTTCCTATATCCATGCCGAAGCCTACGCTGCAGGAGAGTTAAAACACGGCACGTTAGCGCTCATCACTGAGAATACGCCTGTCATTGCTTTGGCAACCCAACGAGATGTATACGATAAAACTATTTCCAACGTGAAAGAGGTAAAAGCTCGGGATGCTCGAGTTATCGGGCTTACGTATCAGGGAAACACTAGTCTGGCGAAATCTGTCGATCATGTGATCTATATTCCGGAAACGATGGATGAGCTAGCTCCAATCCTAACTGTCATTCCGCTGCAACTATTATCGTATTATGTAGCTGTTGCCAGAGGGTGTGACGTTGATAAACCTAGAAATTTAGCGAAGAGCGTTACGGTGGAGTAGGGGAAACGATTTTACAATGCTACTGTAGCGTTTTAAAAATGTTTGAACAGTATTAAAAAAGTTTGAACACAAGTAAAGAAGATTGAACAAAGTGATATAAAAAAGATTGAACAGAACCACCTCTGCTGATATAATATTGGTAGAGGTGGTTTTTTATGGCAAAGAGAAAGCGAGCCAATATAAACCGAGGTTACGAAGACGATTACTCTTTGATACCTCGTGGGAAGGCCTACCAACCATTTATTGTGATACAGGATGTTCCCTCTCTGGGGCGATCATCGAGGCCATGTGGAATCAAATCGGGAAGGCAACATGATTTCCTTTCGGATTTAGAACGAAATTACTTTATGATTCTAGAATTTCTAGATGACGTGGTAGATATACGAGAGCAGTTTCCGTTGAAGCAGGAAGAAACGCTACTGATAGCAGAAGAGTTGGGGATTAAGCACCCGGCAAATCCCGCCACAAAAGAGTC
>JGI12269J14319_10001176_pt1 | contig 26113 bp, 17 predicted proteins | sample PeaSoiSIISIP2007_FD_14319 | JGI IMG/M metagenome (IMG submission 14319)
GGGCGCGTCAGGCTCATCACTGCCGCGCTCGGCGCCGAGGGCGGGCCGGTCGGGCGGGCGCAGCCGGTGACGGTCGTCTACGGCGGCGCGCCGGCACGCCCGGCTATCGCGGATGCGGCGGTGCTGGTCGCGACCGACGACGGCCGTTTGCACGCATTCGATGCCCTCACAGGGCGCGAGCTGTGGTCGTTCGTGCCGCTCGAGGTGCTATCGCGGCCGAGCGCGCTCCACCCAGGCCCGCGTGTCACTGCGATCGCGGGCGGTCTCGGTGGGAACATTCGCCTCTACCGGGACCAGGTGTCGGGCGGGGGCAGCATCGATCGGGCGGCGGGCGACCGGGTTTACCTGGTCTACGGCAGCGGGCGCGGCGGATCGGCCTACTACGGCTTCGATATCACCAGCAAGACATCGCCCGTACTGCTGTGGCGGGATGGGTCGGCGGAGCTTCCGTCCGTCGGCGAGAGCTGGTCGACGCCCGCGATCGCCAGGATTCGCATCGCGGGCACGCAGCAGAACTCGCAGCACCTCGTGGCGATCGTCGGCGGCGGCGACGACCCCGTCGGTGGTCATGGCAAGCCGCACGTCGCGCAACGGGGCAATGCGATCTACATGCTTGACCTCCTGTCCGGTGAACTCCTGTGGCATGCAGGACCCGGATCCGCCCGCGGCGCCGGGCGCAGCGCGGATCTGCGACTCGACAGGATGACGGAGGCAATCCCGGCCGACGTGCGGGTGCTCGACCTCATGGGCGATGGCTACGTGCACCGGATGTATGCGGTTGATACGGGCGGGCGCATCTGGCGTTTCGACATCCACAACGGTCAGCCTCCCGCGAGTCTCGTCACCGGTGGCGTATTCGCATCGCTCGGGGCGGCCGACGAGCCGCACTCCGCCACAGACGCGCGGGGCTTCTACCACGCGCCGGATGTCGCGCTGTTGCACGACCACGGCAGCCTGTTCGTGCAGCTGTCGGTCGGATCCGGGCTTGGCGGCGCGCTCGGTGCGGGCGGGACCACCGAGTCACGCGTCCAACACTACTTCTATGGGGTCCGTGATTACGACCTGGGGCCCTTGCCGCAGGCCTCCTACGGGCCCGGCGGCTGGAACGCCTCCCGCGTTCTGACAAATCGCTCGCGGTTCGTCGATGCGACGATGAATCCGGCGCCGACGCTTCCGCCTGGCTCGGCCGGCTGGCGGATCGCGCTCGGCAAAGCCGAGGCAGTGCTCGGCGAGGCGCGGACCTTCGGCGCAGAGGTGTTCTTCACGACGTTCACGCCAGGCATCCCCGGCAAGGCCTGCGCCGCCGTGCGAGGCGAGGGCCGGCTGTACGTTCTCAACGCGCGCAACGGCGGGCGGCCCGGCAACCGCGCAGCGAAATACATGGACCTGCCGGCAACCAGCCTCGCCGCGACGGTCGAGTTTGCGTTCCCGAGCCCGGACGGTTTTGCCAGCCGAGTCGGCAGCGCAGGGCCCGGCTGCACCGAGGGTGGCGCGGCCTGCCGGCCGGACCCCGTGTGCCTTGTGGGCCTGACGAGCTGCGGCGCGCTGCCGGTCGTGGCGCCCGTGCGCACGACCTGGAGCCAGCGGGGCGTCGCTGACTGATCGGTGGCGATGCAGGGCCGCTACGAGAGCCGAGGCTCGGCGCGGCCGGGCTGGGGCAGCTGCTTCCGGGAGTCCCTTCTGCACCTATATACTGAAGAACTTGTATCGGCCGGTGCGAGCGCGCCGCCCGGTCGTGCTTCTCTTGCGGCCCGCGAAAGTGGCGGAATTGGTAGACGCGCTGGATTTAGGATCCAGTGGGGCAACCCGTGAGGGTTCGAGTCCCTCCTTTCGCACCAGAGGACAGCCCTGAATGTTGGTTTCGGTAGAGTCGATCGGCGCCCTCGAGCGACGCCTCGAGGTATCGGTGCCGGCCGGCGAGGTCGAGCAGGCGGTCACTGCGCGCCTCAAGTCCTTCAGCCGCACGGCGCGCCTGAAGGGCTTCCGGCCGGGCAAAGCCCCGCTCGCGGTCGTCACGCGCCGCTTCGGCCCGCAGATCCGCGAGGAGGTTGTCTCCGAGCTCGTCCGCAAAACGCTCGGGGATGCGCTCACCGAGCACCAGCTCGCCCCGGTCGGCGGGCCGCGGATCGAACCGCTGTCGACCGCGACCGGGCAGGACCTCAAGTACGCGGCCGTGTTCGAGGTCTACCCGACGGTCGAGCTCAGGGGGCTCGATACGATCGAGGTCATCCGCCCGACCGCCGACGTTGGCCCGAAGGACGTCGATGCGATGATCGAGAACCTCAGAAGCCAGCGACTGAACTACGTGCCGGCGACCCGCCCGGCCGCCGACGGCGATCGCGCGACGGTCGACTTCGAGGGCCGCATCGACGGGGCCCCGTTCGAGGGCAGCACCGGCCAGGGCGTGCCGGTGATCCTCGGTGCCGGCCGCATGCTCAAGGACTTCGAGGCGGGCCTCAAGGGCACCGGCGCCGGCGCAACGGTCACCGTTCCGGTCGAGTTCCCGGCCGACTATGGCAAGGCCGAGCTCGCGGGCAGGACCGCGGAGTTCACGATCGCGATCAAGAGCGTCGAGGAAGGCCAGCTGCCGCCGCTCGACGCTGCGTTCTGCGAGGCGTTCGGCGTGACCGACGGCGGCATCGAGCAGCTGCGGCGCGAGGTCGAGGACAACATGCGCCGCGAACTCGCCGACAACATTCGCGCACGGGTCAGGACCCAGCTGCTCGACAAGCTGCTCGCCGCCAATCCGTTCGAGGTGCCGCGGGTCGCCGTCGAGAACCAGATCCGGGCACTGCAGGTCGACTGGTTGCGGCGCATCGGTGCCAAGCCCGAGGATCTGAAGCAGGCCCCGCCCCGCGAACCGTTCGAGGAGGGCGCGAAGCGCCGCGTGGCGCTCGGACTTCTGGTCCGGGAGATCGTCCGGCAGGGGCACTTCGCGATCGATGCGCACACGTTCGAGGAGCGCATCGAAGTGGCGGCGGCCGGCTACGCCGATCCCGAGGCCGCGGCCCGGCAAATCCGCGGGAGCGAGCAGCTGCGCTCCCAGCTCGAGGCCGGCGTGCTCGAGGACCAGGCGGTCGACTGGCTGCTCGGCCGGGTCAAGGTCATCGAGCAGCCGTCGACATTCAAGGAACTGATGAACTTCGGCGCCTGAGGCGCCGGGAGCACACGATGAAGGTAACTGCGCAGCACCTCGTGCCGATGGTCGTCGAGCAGACGGCCAGAGGCGAGCGGGCCTACGACATCTACTCGCGGCTGCTGAAGGAGCGCGTGATCTTCATCGTCGGTTCGGTCGAGGACCAGATGGCGAACCTCGTCGTCGCCCAGCTGCTGTTCCTCGAGTCGGAGAACCCGGAAAAGGACATCGCGCTCTATATCAACTCGCCGGGTGGCATCGTCACCGCCGGGCTCGCGATCTACGACACGATGCAGTTCGTCAAGCCCGACGTCACCACGATCTGCATCGGTCAGGCGGCGAGCATGGGCTCGCTGCTGCTCGCCGGGGGCGCCAAGGGCAAGCGCTACTGCCTGCCGCACTCGCGCGTGATGATCCACCAGCCGCTCGGCGGCTTCCAGGGCCAGGCCACCGACATCGAGATCCACACCCGGGAGATCCTCGACCTGCGCGATCGTCTGAACCGGATTTTCTCGCTGCACACCGGCCAGCCGATCGACAAGATCAAGGTCGACACCGACCGTGACAACTTCATGAGCGCCGAGCAGGCGGTCAGTTACGGAATTGTTGACCACGTCCTGGAAAAGCGCGGACAGCTGCCGGGGGACCTGAAAACGGGCGAGCCGAAATCCTGAGCGCCGGCGGCAGCTTAGCGGCGCGCGTTTTGCCCCGGACCGCGACCGGCGTTTTTGCAGCGCCTGGCCTGCCGTGCTATATACCCGGGGTCTGGGACGGCCGGTTCGACCTGCTGCCCCTCCCGCGACGAGGATCTTAATGAGCGAAGATTCCAGGGGTAAGCACGACGACGGCAAGTTGCTGTACTGCTCGTTCTGCGGCAAGAGCCAGCACGAGGTGCGCAAGCTCATCGCCGGCCCCTCGGTGTTCGTCTGCGACGAGTGTGTCGAGCTGTGCAACGACATCATTCGCGAGGAACTCGAGGAGAAGGCCGAGCGGACCCGCGAGAAGCTGCCGAAGCCCCAGGAGATCAAGAAGGTCCTCGACGAATACGTGATCGGCCAGGAGCGCGCCAAGAAGGTGCTCGCGGTCGCGGTCTACAACCATTACAAGCGCCTGCAGACCCGCCAGGCCGGCAGCGGCGAGCGCCGCACGCACGCCGGACGCGAGGACGTCGAGCTCGCCAAGAGCAACATCCTGCTGATCGGCCCCACGGGCTCCGGCAAGACCCTGCTCGCCGAGACGCTGGCGCGTCTGCTCAACGTACCGTTCACGATTGCCGACGCGACCACCCTGACCGAGGCCGGCTACGTGGGCGAGGACGTCGAGAACATCATCCAGAAGCTGCTGCAGAAGTGCGACTACGACGTCGAGAAGGCGCAGACCGGAATCGTCTACATCGACGAGATCGACAAGATCTCCCGCAAGAGCGACAACCCCTCGATCACCCGCGACGTGTCGGGCGAGGGCGTGCAGCAGGCGCTGCTGAAGCTCATCGAAGGCACGATCGCCTCGGTGCCGCCGCAGGGCGGACGCAAACACCCGCAACAGGAGTTTCTGCAGGTCGATACCTCGAACATCCTGTTCATCTGCGGGGGCGCGTTCGCCGGTCTCGAGAAGATCATCCAGAACCGCACCACCAAGGGCGGCATCGGTTTCACGAGCGAGGTCAAGACGCCGGCCGAGCGCAAGCATGGCAATGACGTCTACCACGAGGTCGAGCCCGAGGACCTGATCAAGTACGGGCTGATTCCGGAGTTCGTCGGTCGCCTGCCGGTCGTCGCGACCCTCGAGGAACTCGACGAGAACGCGCTGATTTCGATCCTGATGGAGCCGCGCAACGCGCTGACGAAGCAGTACCGCAAGCTGTTCGACATGGAAGGCGTCGAGCTCGAGTTTCTCGAGCCTGCGCTGCGCGCGGTCGCCCGCAAGGCGATGAACCGCAAGACCGGCGCGCGCGGACTGAGGACGATCCTCGAGAACGTGCTGCTCGACACGATGTACGACCTGCCGGGCCTCAAGAACGTCGGCAAGGTGGTCATCGACGAGGCGGTGATCGGCGGGGAATCGCGGCCGTATATCGTCTACCGCGCCGAGGAGCCAAAGCTCGCGCCGGTGGAAGAACGGCGGACCGGGTCGGTCTGACGGCTCCGTGCGAGCCTCCCGAGAGCCTGGCGCCGCCGCGCGACGCCGGGCTTTTCGCTGTGTGCGGCCGGCGATCGTGCGGCGGGTGTCGGCGGCACGCGGATCCGGACCTTGTCACGAGGGGCGATTGCCCCCATTAGGTTATGCTGCAGATGCCTGGGCCCCTGACGGCCACCCCCCTCGCCGCCGGGACCCGCTACACGTAAGGACCCCGCCGTGACCGACGAGACCCGCACGCCTCCAGTCGACACCCCGCAGCCCGTGCCGGTGCTGCCGCTGCGGGACGTCGTCGTCTATCCGCACATGGTGATCCCGCTGTTTGTCGGTCGCGACAAGAGCATTCAGGCGCTCGATCAGGCGATGCGCACCGACAAGCAGATCCTGCTGGTCGCGCAGAAGGCCGCCGACGTCGACGACCCGAAGGCCGACGACCTGTACCGGGTCGGCACGGTCGCGACGATCCTGCAGCTGCTGAAGCTCCCGGACGGCACCGTCAAGGTACTGGTCGAAGGTGCGAGCCGCGCGCGGGTTGAGCGGCTGGTGACGGCGGATTTCTTCGCCGCCTACACCGCGGCCCTCGCCGACGTCGATACCTACGACGAACGCGAGATCGACGTGCTGACGCGCTCGGTGGTCTCGCAGTTCGAGCAGTACGTCAAGATGAACAAGAAGGTGCCGCCCGAGGTACTGACCTCGCTCGCCGGCATCGAACACGCCGGGCGCCTCGCCGACACCGTCGCCGCGCACATGGCGCTGAAGCTCGCCGAGAAGCAGAAGGTGCTCGAGATCGCCGATGTCAGGAAGCGCCTCGAGCACGTGCTCACCCAGATCGAGGGTGAGATGGAGGTTCTGCAGATCGAGAAGCGCATCCGCGGCCGCGTCAAGCAGCAGATGGAGAAGAGCCAGCGCGAGTACTACCTCAACGAGCAGATGAAGGCGATCCAGCGCGAGCTCGGCGACATGGAGGACGCCCCGAACGAGCTCGGCGAGATCGAGAAGCGCATCAAGAAGGCGGGCATGCCCAAGGAGGTGCGCGACAAGGCCACCGCCGAGCTCAACAAGCTCAAGCTGATGTCGCCGATGAGCGCCGAGGCCACGGTCGTGCGCAACTACGTCGACTGGCTCGTCAAGGCACCGTGGAAGAAGCGCACCAAGGTGCGTACCGACATCACCGAGGCGCAGCGCGTGCTCGACGCCGATCACTTCGGTCTGGAGAAGGTCAAGGAGCGCATCGTCGAGTTCCTGGCGGTGCAGCAGCGCGTCCAGACGCTGAAGGGCCCGATCCTGTGCCTCGTCGGCCCACCCGGCGTCGGCAAGACCTCGCTCGGCCAGTCGATCGCCCGCGCCACCAACCGCAAATTCGTCCGTATGAGCCTCGGCGGCGTGCGCGACGAGGCCGAGATCCGTGGCCACCGCCGGACCTACATCGGTTCGATGCCCGGCAAGATCATCCAGAACATGGTGCGCAACGGCACCCGCAATCCGCTGTTCCTGCTCGACGAAGTCGACAAGATGTCGATGGATTTCCGCGGTGATCCGTCGTCGGCGCTGCTCGAGGTGCTCGATCCCGAGCAGAACGCGACGTTCAACGACCACTACCTTGAGGTCGACTTCGACCTCTCCGAGGTCATGTTCGTCTGCACCGCGAATACGCTCAACATCCCGCCACCGCTCCTCGACCGCATGGAGGTCATCCGCCTCGCGGGCTACACCGAGGACGAGAAGATGAACATCGGCCGGCGCTACCTGGTGCCGAAGCAGTCCAAAGCGAACGGCCTGAAGGACGGGGAACTGAAGGTCGCGGACGCGGCGCTCACCGACATCGTCCGCTTCTACACCCGCGAGGCGGGCGTGCGCAGCCTCGAACGCGAGATCTCGAAGATCTGCCGCAAATCGGTCAAGCAGCTGCTCCTGAAGCCCGAGGACGCGCCGATCCAGGTGACGCCGAAGAATCTCGACAAGTTCCTCGGCGTCCGGCGCTTCCGCTACGGCAAGGCCGAGGAGGCGAACCGCATCGGCCAGGTGACGGGGCTCGCCTGGACCGAGGTCGGCGGCGAGCTGCTGACGATCGAGTCGGCCGTGGTGCCCGGCAAGGGGAAGCTGCAGTACACGGGTCAGCTGGGCGAGGTCATGCAGGAGTCGATCCAGGCGGCGATGACCGTCGTCCGCAGCCGCCAGGCGGCGCTCTCGCTCGAGCCCGACTTCTACCAGAAGAACGACGTGCACGTGCACGTGCCGGAAGGGGCGACCCCGAAAGACGGCCCGAGCGCCGGCATCGGCATGGCGACTGCGCTCGTTTCGACGCTGACCAAGATTCCGGTGCGAGCCGATGTCGCGATGACCGGCGAGATCACGCTGCGCGGCGAGGTGCTGCCGATCGGCGGGCTCAAGGAGAAGCTGCTGGCGGCGCACCGCGGGGGCATCGCGACGGTGCTCATTCCCTCCGAGAACGAGAAGGACCTCGTCGAGATCCCGGACAACATCAAGGACAAGCTCGACATCCGGCCCGTCAAGTGGATCGACGAGGTGCTGGAGATCGCGCTCGAGCGCAGCCCGCTGCTGGCTGCGCTCGCGCGCGATGCCGACGGTGCGCCCGCCACGGCTCTCGCCGCCGCTCCCCCGACCCCGGTCGAGCGTCGCACAAAGGGCAAGAGCCGCTCCCCGGTGCCGCCGCACTAGCGGACCGTCGCCGGCTGCGGCGCGTGCTTCTCGAAAGGATTCCGATCAAGTAAGCTAGCTGGCTCTTCCGGAGGCTGCCCAGTGACGCGGGCGACGCTCCGGCGGAGCCAGGTACGGGTGCTTAGCTCAATTGGTAGAGCGTCGCCCTTACAAGGCGAAGGTCGGGGGTTCGAGACCCTCAGCACCCACCAGTTTGATGGGCGGGGGAGCAGCCCGGCGGTCCCCCACCCGATGATTGAATGTGGAGTGGTAGTTCAGCTGGTTAGAATACCGGCCTGTCACGCCGGGGGTCGCGGGTTCGAGTCCCGTCCACTCCGCCAGTCTCCTTGAGGGCCGCTCGCGCTCCGGCGAGACGTCCGACTGACGACGGCCGCGCCGACCCCGCGGCCGTTTTTGCATCAGGAAGCGACGCACATGCTGCAGTGGATCAACGATCGGATGAAGGTGTTCGGCTGGCTGATCATCCTGCCGCTGGCACTGGTGTTCGCGGTGTGGGGTGTCCATGGCATCGTCGATTTCACGACTCGCCAGGACAAGGGCCTGAAGGTCAACGGCGAGGACCTGAATCTCGAGCGCGTCCGGCAGGCCTACCAGCAGCAGCTGGCGCAGCTGAACCGCATCTACCCGGACGAGGTGCCCGCGTCGGTGCGCACCTCGGTGCAGCAGCGCATCGTCAAGCAGTTCGTCAACAGCAAGCTCGTCGAGCAGAAGACCGCCGAGCTGCACTACGTGGTCACCGACCGGGACGTGATCGACTCGATCCAGGCCTACCAGGGGTTCCAGGTCAACGGCCAATTCAACAAGGACTCCTACTACGCCTTGCTTCGCGCCCAGGGCTACACGCCGGAGGGCTTCGAGGCGGAGCAGCGCCAGCTGCTGAAGGCACGCGCCCTCGAGGGCGGCATGTACCTGTCCTCGTTCGCCACAGCCACGGAAGTGGCGCGCGCAGCCGCCCTGCGCGGCGAGACGCGCGAGGTCGGCTACGCGGTGCTGCCGCTGTCGAAATTCCTGCCGGGCGCGAAGGCCGACGAGGCAGCGATCAAGGCCTATTACGATGCGCACAAGGACGCCTACATGACGCCAGAGAGCGTGCGCCTGACCTACATTCAGCTGCGCGTGGCCGACGCGGCGAAGGACGTGCCGGTTGACGAGGCGACGCTGCGCGGCTACTTCGACACCGTCAAGGATCGCTACGTCGAGCCCGAGAAGCGACGCGCCCGCCATGTGCTGATCCAGTCGGGCACCGACGATGCGGCGGCCCGGAAGAAGGCCGACGAGGTCTATCAGGAAGCGATCAAGCCCGGCGCCGATTTCGCTGCGCTCGCCAAGAAGTACTCCCAGGATGCCGGCTCCGCGGGCCAGGGCGGCGATCTCGGCTGGGCCGAGAAGACGTTCTTCGTCGGTCCCTTCGCCGAGGTGGTGTTCGCGATGAAGCCCGGCGAGATCAAGGGCCCCGTCAAGACGCAGTTCGGATGGCACGTAATCAAGCTCGAGGAGATCGCGCCCGGCAAGAGCAAGAACTTCGAGGACGTGAAGGCCGAGCTCGAGCCCGAATACCGCAAGTCCGAGGCCGAGCGCCGCTTCGGCGAGCGGCAGGAAAAGATCGAGCAGCTCGCCTTCGAACAGAGCGGTAGCCTCGAGCCGGTCGCCAAGGCGCTCGGCCTCAAGATCGAGGAGATCGCGGTGTTCTACAAGGGCCTTGCCGGCAACGAGCTCGCGGCGAGCCCGAAGGTCGTGCAGGCCGCGTTCAGCGCCGACCTGCTCGGCGGCCAGAACAGCAAGGCGATCGAGCTCTCTCCGGGCAACGTGGTCGTCGTGCGCGCCTCGGACCACAAGCTGCCGCAGCAGCAGAGCCTTGCGGACGTCCGCGCCGAGGTTGAGACCGCGGTGCACCGCGAGGTTGCGACGGCAGCGGCGCTGGCCGCCGCCGACAAGGTCGCCGGTGCGCTGCTCACGGGCGCGGCCTGGGATGCCGCCTTGCGTCCGGTCGGCCCGGTTGCGGGCCCGGCGCCCGGCAAGAGCGCGGCTGCTGATGCCATTCGGTTTGAGGCGCCGAAGTTCATCGGCCGGTCCGAGGCCGGCCTCGCCCACGAGTTGCTCGAGGCCGCGTTCAAGGCGGCCACGCCCGCACCGGGCGCGCACACGACGGGCACCGTCAGCCTCGCGAACGGGGATGTGGCGGTCTACGCCGTGACCGCCGTGAAGCCCGGCGAGGTCAAGGCGGGAGGCGGGGCCGAGCTGCGCCAGCTGGCGGAGACCGAGGCGACGACAGAGTTCGATACCTACCTTTCGGCGCTGCGGGCGCGCGCGGACGTCCGCTACAGCCCCACCATCTTCGAGTGACCGCGGCCGCGCGTCCCGGGGGCCACCCCCATCGCGCCGATCGCCGCTGCCAAACGCCCGGCGTCCGGCGTGACCGTGTGACGTTGCGTCGCGTAGCGTCACGCCCGTCGTCAACCGAGCGCAGCGGGGAGTCTCTGCGGACGGTCGGGGCACGACGGACCGCACACCGCGGGCGTCGCCATCCGTGACCTCCGTCAGGCCCTCTCAGGGCGCCCAGGGCGCCGGCAGTGCCGGCTGGCCCCTGTGGAAGGACGTCATCGGCAAAACGCTAGCAATCCGAGACAGTTACAGGTTAAATTCGACCCGATTATTGAGGTACAGCGCGCAGAATTGCCCCCGGCGAGTGCCCGAACATCAGCGGGCGTGTCATTGGGCCAAACCGAGGACCTTCGTCGCCGATGGGACTTGAGACCAACCTCCGCCGTAACTCCGCCGACCTCCTCGCCGTCACCGTCGTGCCGGCCTTCGCGGACAACTATTTCTGGCTGATCCACGGCGTCGGCGAGGCGTCGCACCGGGTTGCGGTCGTGGACCCCGGCGAGGCGGGCCCGGTGCTCGCGGCGTTGAAGGCGGGCAGCCTCGTGCTCGACTCGATCCTCGCGACCCACCATCACCCCGATCACATCGGCGGCGTGACCGAACTGCTGAGTCACTGGCGCGTGCCGGTGTACGGACCGGCGGGCGAGGACATCCCGGGGCGCACGGTTGCGCTGGCGGAAGGCGATGAGGTGACGCTCGCCGGCCTCGGCCTTACGTTTCGGATCTACGACGTGCCGGGCCATACCGCCGGACACATCGCCTACTGCGGCCACGGGGCACTCTTTTGCGGTGACACGCTCTTCAGCGGCGGCTGCGGACGCCTGTTCGAGGGCACGCCCGCCCAGATGCTCGCCTCGCTCGACAAACTCGCGCGTCTGCCGCCCGCCACGCGCGTCTACTGCGCGCACGAGTACACGGCCGCGAACCTGCGGTTCGCGGCGACGGTCGAACCGGGCAACGCGAGCCTGAGATCCTATGCCGCCGACGTGGCAGCGCTGCGGTCGCGCAATGCGCCGACGATTCCGTCGACGCTGGGTCTTGAGGCGCGGATCAATCCGTTCCTCAGGACCAGGCTGCCGGAGGTCCGCGCTGCGGCGCGCGCCCACGCCGGCCGGATGCTCAAGGACGATGCCGATGCTTTCGGCGTCATCCGCGAGTGGAAGAACGGATTCCGCGGATGAGCGGCATTCGGCGCGCGGCGTCATTCGTCCTGGCAAGCGCACTGGCCGCGGGCGCGCTCCTCGGGTGCGCGAGCGAACCGGCGCGCGATGCGCCGGCCCGCGACTGGCCGATGGTGCCCGCGACGCGCGCGGCGCGCGGCACACCCGCGACGGCGGCCGCTGCCGAACCGGTCGAGAGCGTGGTGGCGGCCGAGGCCGACACGGTCGATCCCGCGGACGCACTGGTCTCGCTGCCGGTGCCGCCCGAGGACACCCCGATGGCGGATCTCGCCAATGTGTTCGACCGGATCCGGCTCGGCTATGGCCTGGCCGACGTCGCGGAGCGGTCGGTCGACCAACAGGCACGGTATTTCGCCGGCAAACCCGAATTCCTCGACCGCACGTTCGAGCGCGCCGAGCGTTACCTCTACTACGTGGTCCGCGAGCTCGAGACGCGCAACATGCCGCTCGAGCTCGCGATGCTGCCGGTGATCGAGAGCGCCTACAACCCATACGCCTATTCGCGCGCCCGCGCGGCCGGCATCTGGCAGTTCATCGCCCCGACCGCGACCCGCTACCAGGTGCGCGTGAACTGGTGGCAGGACGGGCGGCGCGACATCGTCGACTCTACCCGCGCCGCGCTCGATTACCTTTCCGTGCTGCACACGATGTTCGACGGGGACTGGCTGAAGGCGATCGCCGCCTACAACTGTGGCGAGCAGGCGGTGCAGCGCGCGGTCGATCGCAACCGCAGGGCGCGCAAACCGACGGACTTCTTCCACCTGAAGCTGCCGCGCGAGACGCGGGCCTACGTTCCGGAGCTGCTCGCGATGGCGCGGATCGTCGCCAACCCGGGCGCCTACGGGCTCGAGTTCACGACCATCGCGAACAAGCCATACTTTGCGCAGGTCGAGGTCGGCAGTCAGCTGAACCTGCGGGTCGCCGCCGCGCTGCTCGGCGTGACCGAGGACGAACTCCATGCCCTGAACCCGGCCTTCAACCGCTGGGCAACCGATCCCGATGGGCCGTATCACCTGCTGGTGCCGTACGCGGCGGCCCCCGAGTTCGCGCGGACGATCGCGAGCCTGTCGACGGAACTGCGGATGCCGGTCGAGCACTACCGGATCGAGGACGGCGACACGATTGCGAAGCTGGCGCAGGCCCGCGATATCACGATCCCCACGATTCGCCAGCTTAACGCCCTCGTCACCACCGACTTCAGGGTCGGGGACGAACTCGTGCTCCCGGCGAGCAGCGTGGCTCCGCTGCGCGCGGGTCTCATCATTGAGGGCGAGACGCCGCGGCCGGGCCGGCACCGCCGGAGCTACGTGATTCGACGCGGCGATACGCTCGCCTCGATCGCGCGCCGCAACGGCGTCGCGGTCGGAGACCTCGAGCGCCTGAACGGCCTCGTGCCGCACGCCCGTCTCGAGGCCGGCGATCGGCTGCTTGTTGAGACCGGGACACGCCACAAACGGCGCCGCCACAAGGCCACCAGGCCCACGAACACCGAGGACTCCGCACAGCCGCGCAAAGTCAGCGAGCTCGTGCGCCGTCGCGACGCGCTCCAGGCCAGCGCGGGCCGGTTCCAGCTCGGCCTCGGGAGCGGCCAGCGATGGACTAGTCTTGCGGACGCCGATTCCGATGCAGGACGGGCGCTGCTTGTGCAGCTGCACGCCGAGCGGGACCACCGCGGCTGAGGGAACCACACGATGGGATTTCTGACGGGCAAGCGCGCGCTGATCGTCGGCCTTGCCAGCGACCGCTCGATCGCGTACGGCATCGCCGAGGCGATGCGCCGCGAGGGGGCCGAGCTCGCGATCACCTACGTCGGCGAGCGCTTCAGGGAGCGGGTCACGGAGCTCGCCGCCGCGGTCGGCACGCGACTCGTCTATGACATGGACGTCGCGAGCGATGCCGCGATCGATGCGACCTTTGCCGCGCTCGGCACGGAGTGGAACTCGCTCGACATCCTCGTCCACTCGGTCGCGTTCGCCCCGCGCGAGGCGCTGACCGGAAGCTTCACCACCGCCACGACCCGCGAAGCCTTCCGGATCGCGCACGACATCTCGAGCTTCAGCCTGGCGGCGGTGACGCGCGCCGCGCTGCCGCTGATGAAAGGACGCGCTGGCGCGATCCTGACGCTGACCTACCTCGGCGCGGTCAGGTCGATTCCGAGCTACAACGTGATGGGCCTCGCGAAGGCGAGCCTCGAGGCGAACGTTCGGTTTCTGGCGGCCGACTTGGGTCCCGGCGGCATCCGGGTCAATGCGATCTCCGCCGGACCCATCAAGACGCTCGCGGCGGCTGGCATTCCCGGATTCCGCAAGATGCTCGGCCACGTCGCGGCCGTGAACCCGATACGCCGCAATGTGACCCAGGAAGACGTCGGCAACGCCGCCGCATTCCTGTGCTCGGATCTCGCGGCCGGCATCACCGGCGAGGTGCTCTACGTCGATGGCGGCTATAATACCGTCGGCATGAGTTTCGGCGAACCGGCGGCCTGACCCACAGCGGCGGCGAACGAGCCGCGCTTTGAGTTGCGACGCTGAATACTCTCGCTGCTCGATCGTTGATCGAGCGGGCGATCTTATAATACGCGGCGTCTGAATCCGTGCCACAAGAACCATGCTCGCAGAGCCCTACGAATGGCGGCACCTCCTGAGCTCATCGGCAGCGATTCACAACCCACAGCGTGTCCCGTCTGACCCGGGCCGCTGCAGTTCCCGAAATTAAGAATCATGAAGGATGAGGGCGCGTCGCTCTGCGGCGACACCGAATCTGCCTACGTTTTGCGACCGCTATCGGCTATAGTTGCCGCGGCCGGGAAGGGAACCTAAATAATGACGCTTTTTCAGATCGCCACGGCTGCGATTGCCGCGCTCGTGATAACCATCGCTGCGGTGCTCGCCCTTCGCCCGCTCGCCTATGTCGTCGACCTGTTGGACCGCCCCGGTGGTCACAAGACGCATCAGGGAGAGGTCCCGATCGTCGGTGGACTCGCGATGCTGCTCGGCTTGGTGCTGGGGCTTTCGGTGAGCTCGGCGGTGATCGGGTCGTTGTCGAATTTTCTGGTCCCGGCGGTGTTCCTTGCTGTGGTCGGCATGCTCGACGACCGGTTCGATCTGCCGCCTGTCTCCCGCTTGTTTGCGCAGTTCGCCGCCGTGTTGCCGATGTTTTTTGGGGCAGGTCTTCGGTTACTGAGTTTCGGCGACCTCTTCGGAATCGGGCCGCTTATCACGGGATCAACGGCGTTGTTTGCCACCGTGTTCGTGACGCTGGCCGCGATCAATGCGTTCAACATGTTGGATGGCATCGACGGCTTGGCCGGCGGCGTCGCGGTCGTGTCGCTGACCTGCGTGTTCGGACTCTCATATCCCTCGGCGGGACCGGCACAACTCGCCCTTGCCGCTGTGCTGATGGGCTCCGTCGTCGGGTTTCTCGTATTCAACCTGCCGATGCGCTTGAATCGTCGCATGCGGTGTTTCATGGGCGACGCTGGAAGTACGCTGCTCGGTTTTTCACTCGCGTGGCTCTGTATTAGCCTGAGTCAAGGTCAGGGCGCGGGGGCGGCACCCATCACGATGGTCTGGCTGGTTGGCGTGCCGGCAACGGAACTCGTATGGACGACGATCCGCCGGCTCGCGCATGGACACTCGCCCATACGGCCGGATACGGAACACTTGCACCATCGCTTGCGCGCGGCAGGCCTCGGGGCGCGCGCGGTATTTGCAACGATGACGGTTGCGGCCGTGCTGTTCGCGCTGATCGGGCTCGGATTGCAGGAAAGACACGTGCCGGACTGGCTATCGCTGCTGCTGTTGTTTGCGGCAGGAAGCACGCTAGTAGTCACCTGCTACAACGGAGCGGCGCTGCTTCGGTTCATGCCGAGCTCGTGGCGTCTTCCCGTCGCGGACTAGGAAACCTTATAGCGGTCGGGCAGGCGGCACACGGATCGCGGGCTCGCCGACACAGCCGATGTCCCCGATACGCGCGGCATTTCAGAGCCCCGGCGACTGCGGGTCACTTCGGCGTTCGTCGAATCTCGCCGCCTGTCCCGGACCTGCACCAAAACGCGCGTGGAGACAAGGCCGGACGCTGTTGGCAACCGTTTGGCCGCGTCACGGCATGATCTGTGTGCCGCAGGTGACCGCCGAAGCCCACTCTGTCACCCATCACGCGAGGCGCGCGTTCGAAGCGAGGAGTTGAGTCTAAGTCGGCACCTGCTGCGGCGGCGGACACGCAGAGCGATTGCACCGCCGTCACAGACCCCGCCTCGCTGGATCGGGCCTCGCACGCTCTGGTTCGCCATCGGGCGCCCCAAAATGTGCGCCAGGTTCACAGCGCGACCCTGGATGTGCCGAAATCATCTGTGACGCAGCCCACAATGTGGGAAAACCGCGAAGGCCGCGCTCGGCGATTGGTGGTTTACTGCAAAGTGTCAAATGAAAACGTCGCCCGCAGAAGAACGATTGATGAGTGCGCGGCGTGAGCCATGGGCGGCCACGGTTCTGATCGCGAACGATCGCGCGGAAGACCGGCAGCTGCTGCGCGCCGTGCTCGAAGCAATGGGCCACGTGGTTATCGAGGTTTCCAACGGTCAGCAAGCGCTGGCCGAAGCCCGAACGGCCAAGCCCGACATGATCCTGTCCGACATCCAGATGCCCGGAGGCGACGGCTTCGAACTGTGCCGCCGACTCCAGCTGGACCCGAACTTGCGGCACGTGCCGGTGGTGCTCGTAGCGGCGGATATCGAACCGAAATACCAGCAATTGGCTCAGGATGTCGGAGCGATCCGGGTACTGTCGAAGCCAGTCGAAGCTCGGGAATTGCGTGCCGCGGTCGAGGAGTCGCTGTTCGTTGGCTTCGTTCCTGGCGCGACCCAAAAACTGCAGCGGATGAACAATGAGACCTTTTATAGGCGTCATGCTGCCGCAGTCGGCTCGCAGCTCGAGCAAAAGGTGGCTGAGCTGGAGCGGCTGGCGCGCCTGTATAAGGTGCTATCCAAGGCCAACCAGGCCATCGTGCATAGCAACAACCGCGAGCAGCTGTTCCCCGCCATATGCCGGGTCGCGGTAGAGCACGCGGGCTTACGCCTCGCGGCGATCGTCCTCATTGATCAAGCGGATCGGAAACCGAAGCAGGCGGCCTGGTTCGGCGCGGCCGCCGGAGCTACTAATGACTTAAGCGTCGCGATCGATGAGTACGACGCGGCAGGGCGAAGCCTCACGGCGGAGGCGCTGAGCTCCGGAACGCCTGTCATCAGCAACGACCTCCTTGACGATCCGACAGCCATACCGGCGTACGAGGCGGCGCGACGCGCGGGCGTCGGAGCCATGGCGATGTATCCGCTCAGCGCGAGCGGCGCTATCGTCGGCGCACTGCAGCTTTACGCATATGAACCCGGATTCTTTACCGCGGCGATGCGTTCGACGCTGGAGGAGATCGCGAGCGACATCTCATATGCGCTCGACAACTACGCACGCGACGCCGAGCACAACCGCGCGATGCAAACTGCGGCCGACGCACTCGCTTACAACCGCCTGCTGATCGAATCGTCTCCTATCGGGATCATCACCTACAAAGCAACAGGCGCCACTGTTTCTGCCAACGATGCTGCCGCCAAGCTCGTTGGCGGGACTGTGGAGAAGCTCAAAGCGCAGAATTTCCGTGAAACTGAATCGTTTAAGCGATCCGGATTGTTGGACGCTGCAAACCGCGTGCTTGCCACCAATCGTGTTATCGACAAAGATTTTCACTTTGCTTCCACATTCGGGAAAATAAGTTGGTTCACGGGTCGCCTGGTTCCTTTCGAATACCAGTCGGAACAGCACTTGCTGGCGTTATTCTGGGACATCAGCGACCGCGTGCGAGCGACCCAGGCGCTGCGCGAACAGGCAGAGCAGCTCCAGCACCATGCTGCGAAAGTCGAAGCTGCCTTCATGCAGACGGTGGAAGTCGCCACAACGTTAAGCGAGATGCGCGACCCGTATACTGCCGGTCACGAACGGCGAGTGGCGGAGATCGCAGTCGCTATTGGCGGCCAACTCGGTTTCGACGCTCGGCGGCAGCAGGGATTGCGAATTGCCGGCTACTTGCACGACGTCGGCAAGATCATGATCCCGTCCGAGATTCTCTCCAAGCCCGGCAGGCTGAGCGCCGCCGAATTTGCGCTCGTCAAGGGACATCCGCAGGCGAGCTTCGACATCCTGAAGAACGTTGAATGTGCTTGGCCGGTGGCGCAGGTCGCGCTGCAGCACCACGAGCGTGTCGATGGCAGCGGCTACCCGCAGGGTCTGATCGGCGAGGCGATCCTGTTCGAGGCGCGGATTCTCGCGGTGGCGGATGTCGTCGAGGCGATGGGCTCGCACCGCCCCTACCGCCCGAGCCTGGGTATCGACAAGGCGCTGGCGGAGCTCGAGCGGGGGCGCGGCAGTGCGTACGATCCGGTCGTCGTGGATGCGTGCCTGAAGCTGTTTCGCGAGAACGGCTACCAGCTACCACAAGGCTGACGCGCCTGGCGTCTCGGCCGGCACCCGTGAGCGGCGGATGCACGACTCCATGATCGACCGCGAGCGCCACTCGCCGAGTTGGGCGGCGACGGAAGCGAGTTCGTGCACCGCTCCCGTGTCAGCCACGACTGGCAGATGGGTCTTGATAGCGGCCTCAAACTCGAGGACCGCCTACTTGGCCATGCTCTCGTAGGGTGGATCTGACCCCTCGCTCGGACCGCTCGCGCTCTTGCTGGTGGCCGGGCTGACGCCCGGCCGGTATCCTCGACGCCATGTCAGGCGCTTCCGATACCTCCGCACCGCTCCAATTCCCGCGCCAACACGAGCCGCCGAACGCCCTCGATGCGTGGCTCGCCGGCCCGTTGGGCCGGCTCCTGCTCACGGCCGAGCAGCGGGAGGTTGGGGCGGCGCTGGAGGACGTGTTCGGCAACCAGTTCCTTCAGATCGGCCACTGGGGCAGGCCGGCCACCTTTCTGCCGCTCGCCCGGACGCCGCGCCGGGCGCTGCTCGCCGAGCCGGGCGCGGCGGGCGATTGCGTGAGCCACGCCGCATCGCTCGCTGTCCTCAGCCAGTCGGTCGACGCGGTGCTCTTGCCGCACACGCTCGAGTATGAGCCCGAGCCTCACGTGGTGCTGCGCGAGGTCGACCGGATTCTCGTCGGCGAGGGCCACGTGCTGGTGCTTGGGTTCGAACCGGTGGGTTCCTGGGCCTTGCGGCATTACCTCGTGCCGGGTGGGTACCCGCCGGGACTCGTCCGGACGCTGTCGCGCCGGCGCCTCCGGGACTGGCTGACGCTGCTGGGCTTCGACGTGGTCGAGATCCGTCGCTTCGTGCATGCGCTCCCGCTCGCGGGCCTCGAGGCGGGCGCTGTTACGCGCGGCCTCGACCGGCTCGGCCGGCGGCTCGACGGGCGGCTCGGGAATGTGTACCTGCTGAAGGCCAAGAAACGGGTCTATACGCTGACGCCGATCCGCCCGCGCCGGCGCCCGGCGCGCCAGTTCGCCGGTGCCCTCGCGGATCCGACGTGACCGAGGTGAAGATCTACACGGATGGCGCTTGCCGCGGCAATCCCGGCCCCGGCGGCTGGGGCGCGCTACTCGTGTCCGCTCGCAGCGAGAAGGAGCTCTGGGGAGGCGAGCAGCTGACGACCAACAACCGCATGGAGCTCACGGCCGCGATCCGCGGGCTCGAGGCGCTGAAGCGGCGGTGCCGCGTCGCGCTCTACACTGACTCTCAGTACCTGCGGAATGGAATCCGTGAGTGGCTGCTGCAGTGGAAGCAGCGCGGCTGGAAGACGGCCGACAAGAAACCGGTGAAGAACCAGGACCTCTGGGAGCGGCTCGATGCGCTGGTCACAGGCCATGACATCGAGTGGCACTGGGTCAGGGGGCACGCCGGTCACGATGGCAATGAGCGCGCAGATCAGCTCGCGAACCGGGGCATCGACGAGCTACTGGAGTAGCGCGACCGCGACGCCGGCAAGCGCGGTGCGTGCGAACCTCGTGGCGGCCGTCAGCAGCTTGCAGCATTCCCGTAAGCCGGGCTCTGCCCGTCGCAAATTCGCGACTCGGCTGACGCGCGACCCGGGTTCTTGCCATAATCGCGCGCTTCAGCGGAGCCGCACGTGTCCCCGAGTCGATTGCCCTTCGCCAGCCCGGAGCTTGCCGCCCGGCTGAGCGCCCATGCCGAGCGCCTGTCGGCCGTACGAATCCGCGATCTCGCGGCCTCGGATGCGACGCGTTATCAGAGGCTCTCGCTCGAATCGGAAGGGTTGCTGCTCGACTTCTCGCGCCAGCGCCTGGACGCTGCCGCGCTCGAGGATCTCGTTCGCCTGGCGCAAATGTCAGGGGTCGAACGTTCGACGGAGCGACTGTTCTCGGGTGCGCTCGTCAACAACACCGAGCAGCGGCCGGCGCTGCACGTCGCGCTGCGCGACCGCAGCGGGACGCCGCTCAGCGTCGCGGGCAGCGACATCCGCGCCCTGGTTGCCGGCGAGCGAGCGCGCTGCCGCGACTTTACCCGCGCGGTGGCGGGCGGCGCGCGGCTCGGCGCCACCGGGCACCGCTTCACCGACGTCATCAACATCGGGATCGGCGGCTCGGACCTGGGGCCGGTGATGGCGGTCGAGGCCCTGAAGCGCTATGCGAGCACCGGCCTCGGCGTGCACTTCGTCTCGAACGTCGACGGCGTGCAGTTCGCCGATCTCGCCGCGCGGCTCAATCCCGCTGCGACGCTCGTACTCGTCTGCTCCAAGACGTTCACGACGCTCGAGACGCTGACCAACGCCCGCCTTGCCCGCCGCTGGATCTCCGAGCGACTCGGCGAGGCTGCCGTGCCGAGGCACTTTGCGGCGGTCTCGGTCAACCACCCGGCGATGGACGAATTCGGGGTTGCGCAGGACGCGCGATTCACGATGTGGGACTGGGTCGGCGGGCGCTACTCGCTGTGGTCAGCCATCGGCCTCGGCATCGAGCTTTCGATCGGCTCGACGCACTTCGAGTCCCTGCTGGATGGTGCCTATGCCGTCGACGCGCACTTCAGGTCCGCGCCGCTCCCCGGCAATCTCCCGGTCCTGCTCGCAGTCCTCGGCGTATGGAACCGGAACTTCATGGGCTGCGCGAGCCACGCGGTGCTGCCGTATGACCAGCGGCTGCACCGGTTCCCCGCCTATCTGCAGCAGCTGTCGATGGAGTCGAACGGCAAGCGCGTCCGGCACGACGGCAGCGTCGTCGGCTGGGACACGGAGCCTGTGCTGTGGGGCGAGCCGGGCTCCAACGGCCAGCACTCGTTCTTCCAGCTTCTGCACCAGGGGACGGCGGCGGTATCGGTCGATTTCCTGCTGCCGGCACGGTCGTCGGTCGATTGTCCGGATTCGCAAAGCCTCGCGGTGGCCAATTGCCTCGCGCAGGCAGAGGCCTTTGCGAACGGCTTCACGCTCGAGGAAGCGAGGCGTGAACTCGAAGCGAAGCACATGGATCCGACCCGAGCAGCCGAGCTCGCTCCCCACAAAGTGCACCCCGGCAACCGCCCGAGCACGATCGTGGCCTTCGAGCGCCTGGACCCGGCGACGCTCGGGCGGCTGGTCGCGCTGTACGAACACAAGATATTCGTCGAGAGCGTCATCTGGGACATCAACGCCTTCGACCAGTGGGGCGTCGAGCTTGGCAAGAAGCTGGCCGAGCAGCTGGCGCCGGCGGTGCGCCGCAGCGCGCGGCTCGCGAGCCAGCCTGGCTTGCAGGCGCTGATCGACCGCTTGTGGGAGTGGAGAGCGTGATCAGGCGGCCGATGGCTGCGGACCTCGCCACCGCTACGCTGGCGCTGATCGGGGTACTCGCGTCCGGCGCTGCAGTGGCCGACGCGTTGCCGTTCCTGCCGCCGGGCGATGCCAGGCTCCGCCATCTGGTGCAGCTGGAGGACGATGAGGGCTCGGTGCCGCTCGCCACCACCTGGCCGATTCCGACGCTCGACCTTCCCGAGGACGTGCGTGCGACGCTCTATTCACTGCAGCAGCCCGGCACCGGCGCGGATGCCGGCTGGTTCGTCTCAGGGGCCGCCAAGCCGACGCAGATCCGGACGTTTGACGACACGCCGCGCGCGCCGGGCGAGGCGGGGTTGCAGGCGGGCTGGGCCGCTGGCGGCTATGCGGGCGGCGTGGTCAAGATGAGCTATGCCGTCAACCCGCAGGACGGGATGCACTACAGATTCGACGACAGCTACGCCTCGTGGCGGTTCGGAAACTGGTGGCTGAGCGCGGGCGAGCAGCAGCGCTGGTGGGGCCCGGGATGGGACGGAAGCCTGATCCTGTCCAACAACGCCCGGCCGATGCCCTCGATCGCGCTCGATCGGGCGAGCTCGGAGCCGTTTCACACCAGATGGCTGAGCTGGATCGGCCCGTGGCGCCTGACGACGTTTATGGGCGTCGAGGACTACCAGAACGCCGAGTGGCCGAACCCACTGGTCTGGGGCATCCGCGGGACGTTCCGGCCGCTGCGCGATCTCGAGATTGGCCTGTCACGCACCGCGCAGTGGTGCCGCGTCGGGGTCTGCGGCCTTCACGCGTTTGAGGATGTGGTGCTGGGCAAGGACAACTCCGGCGTCAATATCTCCCCCGCCCAGCAGCCCGGAAATCAGGAACTCGCGTGGGACCTGCGGTGGAAGATGGGCTCGTTGCCGGCGGCCATTTATTGGCAGATCAATGGCGAGACGGCCGACAGTCGCACACCGCTGCTGCCGCGGCCGCGCCAGACGACCGATCTGATCGGCCTTGAGTTCTGGTCGCACACCAAGGGCGCCGGCGGCTGGCGCGGGTTCCTCGAGTGGGCGGGCACGACCTGCGGTGAGTTGAGCACCAACTCGACAGACCAGCCCAATTTCAATTGCGCCTACAACAACAACATCGTCACCTGGGGCTATTACTATCGCGGCCGTGTGATCGGCGACTCGCTGCAGGGCGACGGACGGCTGCTGACGCTGGGCGGACTGTACCTGGACCGGGGCGATCGGTCGTGGGAGCTGCGGCTGCGCAAGGGGTTGCTGAATCGTGATAGCGCATCGGTGCTGAACACGTTGACGCCGGTTGCCACGGACCTGTGGAACCTCGAGGCCAAGGTTGACGGCAGCTGGCACGGATTCGTTTTCAGCTTCGGCGTCGGCGCCGACCGGCTGAGTCCCGTCCAGGGGACCCAGACCACCACCAGCGGCCGCGTGTTCCTCAGCGTCAGCGCGCCGTGGCGACCCTAGGCGGCGTGGCCCCGGCCGTGACTGCGCGACGGTGGGCGCGCGGCATGCGATCTGGGCGCTGAGCCGCACGCCCATGCGCCAAATCATTCTTGACACCGAAACCACCGGACTCGAGCCCGCTCAGGGTCATCGAATCATTGAGATCGGCTGCGTCGAACTGATCAACCGGCGGCCGAGCGGCCGGACCTTTCAGCGCTACCTCAATCCCGAACGGCCGATCGACCCGGGCGCCGAGGCCGTGCATGGGCTGACGACCGAGTTCCTCGCCAACCAGCCGACGTTCGCCGCGATCGCCGAGCAGTTCGTGGACTTCGTGTCCGGCGCCGAGCTCATCATCCACAACGCGCCGTTCGACGTCGGCTTTTTTGACCACGAGTTCGGCCGGCTCCCGGCACCGCAGCGTCTGCTGACCGACCTGTGCACGATCCTCGACACGCTCGCACTCGCGCGCCAGCTGCATCCTGGTCAGCGCAACAGCCTCGACGCCCTGTGCAAACGCTACGGAGTCGACAACTCGAACAGAGATCTCCACGGGGCGCTGCTCGATGCGCGGATCCTCGCTGAGGTGTATCTGGCGATGACGGGAGGGCAGGGGGCGCTGACGCTGCACGCCGAGCAGGAATCCGGCCCGGGGACCGCCTACGGTGCGAGCCGCCGGCGGCGCAGTGTGGTGGAGATTCCGATCGTTCGGGCGACGCCAGCAGAGCTCGAGGCGCACGAGCGAGCGCTCGATGCGGTGGAGAAGGCGAGCGAGGGGCGGTGCCTGTTCCGGCGCCCCGCCGATCCGTCCGGCGCGTGACGCCCGTCACAGGCGCGCTCCGCCGGTCGGCAATGACGTCCCGGGCCGGCTGGCCCGGACCGGTATACTTTCGCCGGTTCAATCGCTGAAGGACGATCATGGCGACGCATAAGTTGAGCCTTCGCAGGTGCAGGATCGGCGTCATCGGCCTCGGGTACGTGGGACTGCCGCTCGCCGTCGAGTTCGGCAGGCACTTCGACACGGTGGGCTTCGACGTCAGGGCCGAGCGGATCGCGGAGCTCGAACGCGGCAAGGATTCGACGCTCGAGGTCACGCGGGCCGAGCTCAAGACCTGCGATCGCCTGAGCTACACGACCAAGCTCAAGGACCTCAAGCGCTGCGACGTGTTCATCGTCACCGTGCCGACGCCGATCGACCAGTACAAGCGCCCGGATTTAACTCCGCTCGTGAAGGCCAGCGAGGCGGTCGGTGAGGTTCTGAAGCGCGGCGCCGTCGTCATCTACGAATCGACGGTGTATCCGGGCTGCACGGAAGAGGTCTGCGTGCCGATCCTGGAGAGGGTCTCGGGCCTGACCTTCAACAAGGACTTCTACGCCGGCTACAGTCCCGAGCGCATCAACCCCGGCGACAAGGAGCATCGGCTGACGACCATCAAGAAGGTGACGTCAGGTTCGACGCCGGAGGTCGCGGATTTCGTCGATTCGCTCTACCGCACGATCATCCGGGCCGGCACGCACCGGGCCTCGAGCCTCAGGGTTGCCGAAGCGGCCAAGGTCATCGAGAACACGCAGCGCGACGTCAATATCGCGCTGATCAACGAGCTTGCGCTGATCTTCAACCGGCTGGGGATCGACACCCAGGAGGTCCTGGCTGCCGCCGGCTCCAAGTGGAACTTCCTGCCGTTTCGCCCCGGGCTCGTCGGAGGGCACTGCATTGGGGTCGACCCCTACTACCTGACGCACAAGGCGCAGGAAATCGGCTACCACCCGGAGATGATCCTCGCGGGCCGGCGGATCAACGACAACATGGGGCTGTACGTTGCCGCGGAGATCCTGAAGCTGATGACGACGAAGAAGATTCACGCCAAGGAATCGCGGATCCTGGTGCTTGGGCTCACGTTCAAGGAGAACTGCCCGGACCTGCGAAACTCCAAGGTAGTTGACGTGATCCGCGAGCTCGAGAAATTCGGTGCCAAGGTCGACGTGCACGATCCGTGGGTCGACAGGGCTGAGGCGATCCAGGAATACGGCATCCGCCCGGTGAGGAAGCTGGAGCCGCACCGCTACGACGCGATTGTGCTGGCCGTCGCCCACCGGGAGTTCACCGAGCTCGGAGTCGAGAAGATTCGGCGGCTGGCGAAGCGCCGCCACGTGCTCTACGACATCAAGCATCTGTTCAAGCGGTCGGAAGTGGACGGCCGGCTGTAAAGCCGATGAAGGTCCTCGTCACGGGCGCAGCGGGATTCATCGGGTTCCACACCGCGGAACGGCTGCTCGCGCGCGGGGATACGGCTGTCGGTCTCGATAATCTCAACGAGTACTACGACGTCAACCTGAAGCTCGCCCGGCTCGAACGCCTGAAGCAGCACGCACGCTTCAGCTTCGCGAAGCTCGACCTCGCCGACCGGGCACAGATGCCGGAGTTGTTCGCGCGGGAGCGCTTCGACCGGGTCGTGCACCTGGGCGCCCAGGCGGGCGTCCGCTACTCGCTCGAAAACCCGCTCGCCTACGTCGACTCGAATGTGGTCGGGACCGCGAACGTGCTCGAGGGCTGCCGGCATAACAAGGTCGAGCACCTGGTCTACGCCTCGACGAGTTCGGTGTACGGCGCGAATACATCGATGCCGTTCTCGGTGCACCAGAACGTCGACCATCCACTGTCGTTCTACGCCGCGACCAAGAAGGCGAACGAGCTGATGGCGCACGCCTATTCGAGTCTCTACGCTCTGCCGACCACCGGACTTCGCTTCTTCACGGTCTACGGACCGTGGGGCCGGCCCGACATGGCGCTGTTTCTGTTCACCAGAAACATACTGGCCGGCAAGCCGATCGATGTCTTCAATTACGGTCACCACCGGCGCGATTTCACCTACGTCGACGACATCGTCAGCGGCGTCGTCGGCGCGCTCGACAGGATCCCGACCCCGGATCCGCGCTGGAACGGGGACGCCCCGGACCCGGCGACCAGCAACGCGCCGTACCGGCTCTACAACATCGGTAACAACCGGCCGGTCGAGTTGCTGCGCTACATCGAGCTGATCGAGCACTGTCTGGGCAAGAAGGCCACGAAAAACCTGCTGCCGCTGCAGGTCGGCGACGTACCGGCCACCTGGGCCGACATCGACGACCTGACACGGGACGTCGGCTACGTCCCGGCGATCCCGGTAGAGGTCGGGATCGAACGCTTCGTGCGCTGGTACATGGACTACTACGGAACGCCGTAGCAGGCCCTCGGAGCGGCGGACGGGATCGGCCGCGGCTCGCGAGACAGGGCCCGTCGGTCCCAGCCCGTCAGCGCGCACTCCGGCGTGGCGAGGGCGCCCGACTCGCCCGCGGCGCGCTTGCGCGCCAAATCGTCTTGAGCGCCTGCGTTCCGCCGGGTTAGA
>JGI12269J14319_10001177_pt1 | contig 26102 bp, 24 predicted proteins | sample PeaSoiSIISIP2007_FD_14319 | JGI IMG/M metagenome (IMG submission 14319)
TTTTCTGCCTGGAAAACCTTATGGTAGAGACACGCGGCCGGCAATCCGGTCCCGGCTAACGGTCGAAATCGTGCGCTCGGGGTGATTCCAATACGCGCCCCAGCTACTTTCAACATCCCCTAGTTGCCGTTATCCCGCCCAATACTGATGCCCAAGCGCCCCGGAGGTTCACAGGGGTCTGTCGTCGCCGGTGATTGTGGCTGACTGGGGCGGCGAGGTTGAAGGATGACGAACCGGCGGAGGCGGGATAGATGCCGCGCTGGCACGAGAAGCCGCTAACAGCGCTGACTCCGAATCGCTGGTGGATGGTCGGTAACGCAGAACTAATCCATCGAACGGGCAAATCGGCAGACGGACAGCCGTGATTGGCGTCAAATCCCAATCTACGGCGTTGTGGGAAGATATCCCTCCGGAGTCGCGACGCGTCACTTGGACGAGAAACGCCGGTTGCTGACATGTGGTACGGCAACCCAGAGATCCGCCCTGACGCAGGGTTTTAGAACAAGGTCCGGTCCTCTCTTTCCGGCACCTGGCAGATCTGGCCCTCCACTGGATTCCGCACCAGTAGATGAGGTTGGATGATCAGCTTATTTCAGAGCCTGGGCCCGGTTGCGGCTCGGAATCGGGGTGACCGGTACGGGCGGTGACCCTCTACCGTTTCTTCTTGGCGCCGGTCGCCGCGTAAGCCTCGAAATCGGCCATCACCGCCTTCTGCATCTTGCGCGCCGCATCCAGGAGCCAGCCGCGCGGTCTCTTTTTCAGGTCGGCCGCGAGAGTGGCCGGCTTGACGCTGCCCAGATGGACGTTGGCCGTCTCCCATCCCATGGCGTGCAGGAGGCGGATTTCGTCCCGCTCCTTGGGGAGGGCGGAAAGTTCGATGCGGGAACAATCGGGCGCGAGACGGCGGACGATCCAGCGCTTCTGAAAACGCACGAACGGGTCGGGGCACCGAACGGAGCAATCCAGGATCTCCTGGTACAGAATGGGCGCCGTGCCTTTCCCCTTCTCGGCCCAGACGCAGGCGGAAGGCGCCAGGGCCTTGGCCTCGCGCGCGATGGAGCCGCCGCGCCACTCCGCCACGGCGACGTAGCGATCGCGGCCGAGGCTGCCGAGACCGGCAATCCGGTGCTTCACGCGGTACTTGATGCCACGCTCCGGCAGCATTCCTTCGATGGCTTTGGTGGCGCCCACCGGCGGCTTTTCCTTAATGTCCCGCAGCTTGTGCAGCTTCGACCAAAACAGCTCGGGATTGTGCAGGCGGCCGACCGCCATGGCGTGCAACGACCCGTGGTGTTCCGCCAGGGCGAAAGGGCGGCCACCCGCGGCCAGCGCGTCGCTGTAGCCCTGGAGCAGGGCGACGATAGCGGCTGTCGTGTCGCAGGCCAACGGGGCCAGCAGCGCGCTGGTGGCGAGCCGAATGAGATCGTTGGTGTACGGCATGCGCCAGCTCTCGTCGAAATCGTTGATGCCCCAGATGAGCCGGCCTTCCACGTCGCGCCACGTTCCGAAGTTCTCGACGTGCAGGTCGCCGACGGCCAGGACGCGCGGCGCGCGGGCAACCGCTCCGCAGACTTCCGCCCAGGTCTGCGCCCAGCGGTAGTAGGTTGCGCGGAGAAAAGGAAACGGCGCCGTGCGCATCTGCTGGTGCTTGAGGTCGAGATCGGGAGCGACAATGCGAAGGTGGCGTTCGAGCCAGGCTTCGTAGCGTTCGGTTGCTTTGGCGATTTTCATAATTCCACCGCCAGGCCGGGCGTGAGCATCCATTTCAGGACGCATTTTGGCTGGGGGCCGAAGCGCTCGCAATCCACACGCACGAGCGCGGCTTTCTTCATGTCCACCATGAGGGCCGGGCAGTCCAGCAGAAACGCCACGGTCGAGCTCATCAGCGGCTCGTGGCTCGACAGCAGGACGGAGCGCTCGTCTTTGTGGGTGCGGATCTCCGCCCACACGTCCGCCGGCGACGCCTCCGGAACCAGCGCGCTCGTGCGGACCACGTCGCCGCCGTATCCGAAAACCGTCCTGGCCACTTCCGCGGTTTCGACGGCGCGGCGATACGGGCTGGAAAGAATCAAGCTGGGTGAAACGTCCGCGGCGCGCACGCGCTTCAGCACGCGGCGCAACTTGTCGCGGCCCTCGCCGGTCAGCGAACGCTCGGCATCCGGCTGGCCGGCCTTGGCGTCTTCGGCGATTCCGTGCCGCAGCAGATAGATCTGCATCATGCTTCGGCCTTGGCCGCGGTGCGCGGCGGGCGCATGCGGCTCAGCGGCAGCCGCACGATCCGCCGCTGCAGGTCGCGAAATATTTTGGGGATCGGCTGGCTGGCGTCGATCACCTGAAAGTCGTAGGGCTCCACCATCGAATCCAGCGCCTTGATGAGCCGCGCCTGGTAGCGCACGAAGCTTTCATACTTGTCGGGCCCGAAGCGCAGGTCCATGCCGCTTTCCCAGTAATCGAAGACGCCGCGCCCCAGGACCACGCGCGACACCAGCGGTTCCACTTCGGCGCGCAGGTACAGCACGATGTGCGGCACCAGGGCGAAGCCGGCCACCTGCTCGATCCAGCGCCGATGCTCGCCGCGCGCGATGGCCCGGGCCATGATGGAAAAGATGTAACGGTCGATCAGCACCACGAAGCCGGCGCGCAGGGCGGGTATGATTTCGTTTTCCAGCCGGTCGGCGAAATCCGTGGTGTAGAACAGGGTCATGGTGATGGGGCCCAGGGTGTTGCCTTCCTTGGCCATCTTGATGCCCTTGCCGGCCAGCGCCGAACGCGCCATGCCGGTGTCCAGAACCGCGTGGCCCTCCCGCTCCAGCCATCGGCGCAGCAGCGCGATCTGCGTGCTGCGGCCCACCGCGTCCGGGCCTTCCAGGACGATCAGCTTGCCCTGAAAATCGGATATGTCCACGCCCGGCAGCGGTTCGCTATAGAACTGGAGGGGTTGTCGGTTGCGCACTGAAGTCTCCTCCGGGGGGCAGGTGCAAAACGCCGTTGCTCAGGCGGTCTCCCAGCACTTTCATCACGATGTCGCGCATGCGCCGCTGCTGCTCTTCGATGGACTGCGTGGCGTCTATGATGTGAAAGCCCATCTCGTCCGCCATGGCCTCGTATTCGTCCAGGATGCGGCCCTGGAATATGCGGAAGCTCTCCTCCACGTCGCGGGCCAGCCCCAGGTCCATTCCGGCCTCGTAGTATTTGAGTGCGTCGCGGCCGCCCAGGATCCGGCCCAGCGCCACGTCCAGCGGCACCCGGAAGTAAAAGGCCAGGCTGGGATGCATGGCGAAGCGATACAGGTTGCGCACCCATCGGCGGCTGACCCCGCGGGCCACGTCGCGCGCGAAGGCGGTGTAGGCATAGCGGTCCGCGCAGACGATGGCGCCCGATTTCACCAGCGGCAGGATGTAGCTCTCCATGCGGTCCGCGAAATCCGTGGCGTGAATCAGGCTGAAGGTGGTGGGCGTGAACATCTCCTTCTTCTTGCCGCGGCGCGTGGTCTGCCGCACCAGCGGCGAAGAGTTCCATTCGCTGAAAGCCACGGCGTAGCCTTGCGACCGCAGCCAATGGCTCAACAGCGAAATTTGCGTTGACTTCCCGGAACCGTCGATGCCTTCCACCACAATCAGCTTGCCGCGGTTCCGGTTCGGTACAAAAAGCGACATAGATGACGAAGCGGTATATTGTACCGCGCGGCGAGAGGAGGTTTCCATGCCGGTTGGCAGGGAACCCGCGCTAGCATAGATAAGAACGTGGCGCGCTACGCAGCGATCGATATCGGCAGCAACTCCATCCGCATGGAGGCGGCGGAGATCGTCCCGGGCGAGCCGGCGCGCATTCTCGCCTCGGACCGCGAAGTGACGCGCCTCGGAGAAAGCGTCTTCCGCACGGGCACCGTCAGCGAGGAAGCGCTGAAGGCCACCTGCGCGGTGCTGGCCCGCATGGCGGGGCTGTACCGCAGGCTCGACGTGGTCGGCGTGCGGGCCGTGGCCACCAGCGCCATACGCGACACGCGCAACCAGAGGGAGTTCATCGCGCGGGCGGCGGAAGCGGTGGGCACGCCGGTCGAAATCATCTCCGGACGCGAAGAGGCGCGGCTCATCTACCTGGGCGTGGAAAGCAACTGGCCGCAGCCCGGCAAGAGCACGCTGATCGTCGATATCGGCGGGGGCAGCGCCGAAATCATCGCGGGCGAAAGCGGCCACATGCAGGAGGCGTTCTCCAAACCCCTGGGCGCGGTCCGGCTGCGCGAGATCTTCCTGAAAGACGATCCGGCCGCTCCGCGCCAGCTCCACCAGATGCACGAGTACATCCTGGAGAAACTGGCCGGGTCGGTGGCGCGGCTGGGCCACTCGCGCTGGCAGCGCGTGATCGCGACCTCCGCCACCGCCGCGTCGGTGGCCAGCGTGGTGGCTCGCGTGCCCGGTGCCAAGCGCGAGGCGATCGACCGGGTGAGCATCTCCACGGCGCAGGTCCGCAAGCTCTACGACCGGATCGCGGAGCTGAACCTGGTGGGGCGGCGCGCGATCAAGGGCATCGGACCGCGGCGGGCCGAGATCATCGTGCCGGGCGTGGCCGTCCTGCTGGAGTTCCTGAAAGAGTTCCACCTGCCGGGGTTGTCGTATTCGCGGGCCGGCGTGCGGGACGGCATCATCGCCGACCTGGCGGCGCGCAACGTTGGCGCCGAGCTTTCCCGATTGAACCGCGATCAGCGCCGCGAAGTGGAGGACATGTGCCGGCGCTACAGCGTGCCGCTGGAGCATGCCCGCAAAGTCGCCAATATTTCCGCCCTGCTGTTCACGGCGCTGCAGCCGTTGCACCAGTTGCCCCCGGCGAACGGCAAGCTGCTCGAAGCCGCGGCCTATCTGCACGACGTGGGGCACTACGTTTCGAGCGTGGGCCACCACAAGCATTCCTATTATGTAGTCTCCAATTCCGACATGCCCGGTTTCACCGACCGGGAGCGGATGATGATCGCGTCGCTCTGCCGCTACCACCGCAAGACGCTCCCCAACTCCGTGCACAACGCCTACCAGACGCTTTCGGCGGACGAAAAGCGCGTGGTGCTGCTGATGACTCCGATGCTCCGGCTGGCGGACAGCCTGGACCGCTCGCACGAGCAGCGCATCCAGCGCGTCGACTGCCGCCTGCGGGACGGCACCGTGCTGCTCCAGTTGCACTCCGCCGGCGATATCGACCTGGAGCAGTGGGCCGCCGAACGGGCCGCGGACGTGTTCCGCCAGGTCTTCAACCGGACCATTTCCCTGGCCAAGGTGCGGGAGTAATATGCGCGAATATGCGCGGCTGCAGACGGCCAATCTCCTGCGCCGGTTTGCTTTCGAGCTGAACCGCACCGCCCGTTCCGGCGATGCCGGCTCGATCCACGATCTGCGCGTGTCGATCCGCAGGCTGAGCCGGTGTCTGCGCGTGTTTTCGCAGTTCTACTCGGACCAGTCCGCCAGGAGGATCCGCCGGCAGCTCGCGGCCGTGATGGCCCTGGCCGGCGACGTGCGCGATCGCGACGTCGCGTTGGCGCTGCTCGCCGAAGCCGGTGTTTCGCGCCGCTCTCTGGTGGCGCGGCTCCAGGCCGAGCGGCGGGCGGCGCTCCGCGAGCTGCTGCTCGAAGTCGCGCGCTGGACGCGCAAGAGCTTCTCGCAGAATTGGCGCGCTCGGCTGGAGCTGTAGTGCGTGGCGCACGCACTCCTGCGTGCCGCGTCCCGACTCATCGGGACGCTCTTTTCCCGCCGCCCGCAAGAGTGTCCGCAGGAGTGCGGACACGGCAGAGCGAGAGTCTGCGCCACATCGGGGCGAAGACCGCTACAATGGCAACTCCCGAGGTGCCGTCTCCTTGGCGGAAACCATACTCGAGTTCGAAAAAGTCGCTTTCTCCTACGGCCACGTTGAAGTTCTGCACGAAATTTCGTTCACTCTCCGGAAGGGCGAAGTCGTAGGCCTGCTGGGGCCTAACGGCGCGGGGAAGAGCACCACCATCAAGATCATCGCGGGCATCCTCGCCCCCGGCGCAGGCCGCGTCTCCTGCGCCGGGCTCGCGTTGCCCGAACGGGCCCTCGATGTGAAGCAGCGGATCGGCTACGTTCCCGAATCCGCGATTCTGTTCGACAGCCTCACCGGCCAGGAGTTCCTGGAATTGTCCGGGCGCCTTCATGACGTCGGCAAAGACACGCTGCAAACCCGCATCCGCAAAATCCTCGAGACATTCGATCTCTCTTCGGACCGGAGCAGCCGCCTGGACACCTACTCCAAGGGCATGCGGCAAAAGATTCTCATCGGCGCCGCGCTGCTGCACAACCCGGACCTGATCCTGCTGGATGAGCCCCTCTCGGGGCTGGATGTCAATGCGGCGATCATGATCAAAGACCTCATCGCCGCCCTGGCGGCCGAGGGCAAGACCATCCTCTACAGCTCCCACGTGCTGGACGTGGTGGAGAAGGTCTGCGACCGCGCCTTGATCATTCACAAGGGAAGCCTCATCGCTCACGGCACGTTGGAGGACCTCGAGGCTTCGACGGGCCAATCCTCGCTGGAAGACGCGTTCCGCAGCCTGACCGGCTCGAAAGGCGTGGACCCCGGCGTTTCTCGAATTGTCGAGGCGCTGCGGTCGTGAACGCCATCCTGCAAGCCGTCGAACGGTTCCTGCGCGGTCCACGCGTGTCCCGGCTTCTGGTGCGGTTCGGCATCGATCCTGAACGCTATTGGCTGTTGATGGATCTCTTCCACGAGCTCAGCGAGCGAGGCGAGATGCTGGACCAGCTCGGCAGGAACGGCGTGGCGCTGGAGACCGCGGCCTGGCTCTACTTCGGCCTGTCGGCGTTCATGAGCCTCATGCTGTTAGTGACGCAAACGGCCCTGGCGGCTTACTTCGCCACTTTTCTGATCCTGACCGCGGTTCTCCTCCTGGCCGTTCTGCTCTCGGAAGCCGGCAACAGCCTCGTCAATCCGGTGGAAGGGCTGGTGCTGGCGCATCAGCCGATCAACGGGGCGACGTACACCGCCACTAAGCTGTCGCATCTGTTGCGAATCATCCTGTACCTGGTGCCCGGGCTGAATGCCGTCCCGGCGCTGGCCGGTCTTTTTCTGAAGGGATCGGCCTGGTATTATCCGCTCGTCCACCTGGCGGCGACATTCGTCGCGGGACTGGCGGCCGCCCTCCTGTGCTGCGCGCTGTTCGGCTGGCTCGTTCGATTCATTCCCGCGCGGCGGTTGAAAGCCGCCGGACAGTTCGCCAGCACGCTGCCCTTTTTGGGCATGATGTGGCTGCAACAGATCCGGCAGTTCTTCGCCCATCTCGCCGTCGGGAAGTGGCTACCCGCCGGGCCCGCGGTCCGGTGGGGCCTGGCTGCCGCCCTGGGCGTGGCGACGGTCGCCGCCGTGGTGCTGGGGCTCCGTTCGCTGTCCGCCGATTACCTGATCCGCGTCTCCAGCATGACCCGCGGAGGCCCGGCCGCGGGATCGAACGTGCGAACTTCGCGGATCGGCGCCGTCGTCAGCCGGTTCTTCGGCGGACAGCCCGGCCGCGCGGGATTCGCTTTTGTCTCGCGCATGATGTTGCGCGACTGGCAGTTCCGGCGCCAGTTCATCCCCATGTTCGTGTACGTGCTGATCGGGCTGGTTCCCCTGCTCGCGAGCGGCTGGCGCACGGATCCCTTCGCCCGCAAATTCGCGCCCATGCACATGCTGCCTCACGTGACCGGGATCCTGCTCTTCTTTGTTTGCATACTGCTGCCGTACGGCGGCGATTACAAGGGCTCGTGGCTTTTCCTCGTGGCTCCATCGCGGGCCATCGGCGGGTTCGCGCGCGGCGTCCATGCGCTGCTGTGGATCGACGTCATCGTGATCCCGCACCTGGTCCTGCTCCCGCTGCTGGCCTGGGCTTGGGGGATACTGCATGCCGGGCTGTTCCTCGCCTACAGTCTCGCGGCCGCCTCGATGTACCTCGCCCTGGACCTGAGGCGGATCGACGGCGCCCCGTTCACCCGGCAGGCGGATGCGTCCCGCGGTAGCGTCCTGTTGCCCCTCATGATCCTGGGTGCAATCGTCGTGGCGATCGCGGTCGGCATTCAGTACTTCCTGGTTTTCCGCTCGCCGGCCATCGTCGCCGCGACCACGGCGGCTATCGCCACCGGCGCCTTTCTTGTCACGCGAGCTTCGCTGGGGGCCTTTACGATCTCGATCCGCTACAATCTCGGACTGGCTTCGGCGGAGGTTGGCGCCCTCTTCAAAGAGGTTGACGGCTGAGCTCAGCCCGCCGTTTTCCGGTACCACTCCAAAGTCAGCCGCATCCCTTCCTCAAACGAATAGCGTGGGGCGTGGCCCAGGTCGCGCGCCGCGGCGCGGGTGTCGGCCTGCGAATCGCGAACGTCGCCGGCGCGCGGTGGGCCGTTCACGGCCGGGACCTCCACTCCTTCGATCTTCTGCAACAGGGCCCAAGCTTCGTTCAAGGTTATGCGCCCGCCGTTGCCGGCGTTGTAAAGGCCGCCCGAAACGTTCCGGGCGCGCGCGGCTTTCAAGTTCAGCCCGGCCACGTCGTCCACGTAGGTGAAATCGCGCGACTGCTCGCCGTCGCCGAAAATGGTGGGCGGGCGGCGTTCCAGGATCGCCTTCATGAAAAGGGAAAGCACTCCGGAATAGGGGCTGGCCGGATCCTGCCGGGGCCCGTACACGTTGAAGTAGCGCAGCGAGACGGTCTCGAGGCCGTACACCTCGCTGAAAATGCGGCAGTAGTGCTCGCCCACCAGTTTCTGCAGGGCATAGGGCGATTTCGGCTGCGGCATCATGGTCTCGACCTTGGGAAGCACGGGCGTGTCGCCGTAGGCGGCAGACGAAGCGGCGTACACCACGCGGCCGGCTTTGCCTTCGCTCGCCGCGCGCAGCACGTTGAACGTGCCGGTGATGTTGATATCGTGCGATGGCACGGGGTCGTCGATGGAACGCGGAACCGAGGGGATGGCCGCTTCGTGAAACACCACCGCCGCGCCGCGGATCACCGGCGCGATGGCGTCGTAATCGCGGATGTCGGCGCGCTGGAAATCGATGGAGCCGCGCACCTCCGCCAGGTTCTCTTCAAACCCGGTCAGCAGGTTGTCGATCACCACGACTTGGCGGGCGCCTTCGCGCAGCAGGCTGCGCACAATCGCCGAGCCGATGAACCCCGCTCCTCCGGTAACGACGTAGTGGCTCATGATAGCTGGGCGATTTCCGATTCCAGATGGCGCAGGGATTCGCCGGCCAGACGTTCCGCGCCGGGGGTGAAGTCGAAAGCTTCGAGCGAAATCCAGCCGGAATAGCCGCGCCGGCGCAGCGTCTCGAACACCGGCTTGAAATCGTAATCCCCCGCGCCGCAATGGCGGCCGTCCAGTTCGTTCACGTGGACGTGGCGGATGATGTCGAAGTGGCGGTCCACCAGCACCGCGGGCGGCTCGGCTTCGTCGACCGCATTGTGCACGTCGAACATCGTCTGAATGGCCGGGCTGGCGATCTCGCGCACGATTTGGGCGGCCTCTTCGAGCGTCCGCACCACGTCGCTCTGGTTGGCCGGAAGCGCTTCCACCAGTACCTGGACCCCCCGGCTGTACGCCTGGGCCGCGACGCCGGCGAGTCCTTCGACAAAGTGGCGCGTGGCCTCGCGGCTGGTCAGTCCGCCGGTGGTGGAGCGCTGCTTGGGCGAGCCGAAGACCATGACCCCGTTGCCGCCCAGGTCGGCGCACAGGTCGATCAGCTCCCGGATGTGGTTCCAGCTTCGCTCGCGCAGTGCGGCGTCGGGAGCGGTGACGTGCAGCCCCGCGGGACTGACCATCAGCCAGTGCAGCCCGACGAACGCGAGCCCTTCGGACTCCATGATGCCCCGGTATTCTCGTCGCTGGGCCGCGGTGACGCCGGCGGGCGTTTCCGCCAGGGTGAACGGAGCGATTTCGATGCCCGTGTAGCCGGCTTTGCGGATGGCGCGGCAGGCGTCGCGGAAGGGCCACTTCTCGAATGCTTCATTGCACATCGCGTGGCGGAACTGGAAAGCCATGAAACACCAGTTTACTCGGAACGGCTCCACGGATGAGGACTTTTGCCCAGGCGCGGTCGAGCGGAGCGAAAACGCCGGCGCTATTTGCCATCCACGATAAAGTGGTGCTAAACTCTTTTATGGGCTTACAAGGCCCAAAAATCGAGTATTTGAGCCAACCGGCTCTCGGGAGAAATCATGTTTCAGAAACTGGTCCTGACGTTCGTGATTCTGGCACTTGCGGTGGCAACCGCGGGGACGGTGCCGGGTGTGGGCAACTACAAGCTGACACTGCTCCAGCCTTCCGTCGTGAATGGCACGGAATTGAAGGCAGGGGATTATCGGCTGAGCCTGGCGAATGACATGGTCAAGATCGTGAGCGGAAAGCTGTCCGTGGAAGTGCCGGTAAAGGTCGAGACCGCTGACCAGAAGTTCGACAGCACTGCCATACGGTATACCGACAAGGGTGGAAAGGCTGCGATTTCGGAGATCCGCCTGGGCGGGACGAAAACCAGGCTGGTCTTCAATCAATAGGGACAGGCGATTGAGTGAGGACAGGCCGGGAGGCCTGTCCTACTTTCGCCAGTCCGGCCAGCAGCCAGAGATTCCGGACCTGGCGGTAACCCAGGTTCTCGGGGATGGCGGCGAAAAAGAGGCGTGCCAGCGGCGTGGGATCCGAGCCCTGGCGCTGCGCCAATTCGCGTAAAGTCACGGCCGCCATGGAAACCACCATTCCCATTCCCGCAGTGGTCAGCAGGATCAGGCCGGCCAGGGCCGAGTCGATCCGGCCGGTCAGCCAGCCGGCGGCGGTCAGGACGTAGGCGGCGGTCTCCAACAGCGGGCGCAGGCAGCGTGTCGCCAGAAGCGCCGGGATGCCCCAACCGATGGCCCCCAATCCCCCCGCAATGGCCTTCCGCCGCCGCCAGGCGAGCCCGATCTGCATCTGGTCGCGCGCAATCCGGCTGCGCAGCTCCTTCAGCGAGCGCGTCGGGCGCGTGCATCGCAGCGCATCCGGGATGAACACGACGTGAGACGGCTTCCCCGACGCGCGCGCGAGTCCGTGCAGGTGCAACACCAGTTCCAGCGGGCCGGTGCGGAATCCCCCCGATTTCAGAATCGCCTCGTGGCGGATCAGCAGCGCCGAGCCCGGCGTCGGCACGGTCGCATCGTACCCGGCGAAGGCCGCACAGCGCACCAGCCAGAGGCGCAGCGACTCGAGCGCCGCCAGGTTGGCCGCCAGGCCGCCCGGAGTGGTCTCCAACCCCGCGCCGCACACCGCGATGGTCTCCGGCGTCTCCAGCATCGGCAGCACCATCCGAAGCAGAATCGTGGGCGGGAATTCGGAGTCGCGATCGATCAGCGCGATGAGCGGAAATGACGCCTGGTTCACGCCGGCATTCAGCGCGTCGGCCTCTCCCCCCGGTTTCTTGTCCACCACCAACAGCCGGTTTGGCCGGCTGGACCCGTAGATTCCCCGGACGCCGGCCGTGGGCAGATCCTCGACGGCGTCGCGGGTCAGCAGGCCCAGCCCGAATTCGCGGCGCCAGGTGTCCATCTCGGTTTCCGACGGCCCGTCCAGCACCACGATCAGCTCGTAGATGCCGAAATGCAGTTCGAGCAGGTGCTGCACGTACTCGCGCGACTCCGGAGAGACGTCGGGAGGCACGGCGATCACCGAGACGCCCGGAACCAGCGGCGAGCGCAGCAGCGGCGCCGGATCGTAGGTGTGGCCGGAGCGGGTCATCTGCCGCAGTACAAAGCACCCCTTCAACAGGGCGGCGAAACTGGCCACGCCGGCGCCGAACAGCCAGAGCGCCAGAAGCTGAACCACCGTCGAGAGGATGGTCATGCCGTCGCCTTGTACCGCAGGCGGGCGAGCGCTTCCTTGGCCGCGGCGGCGGTGAAAGCATTCGTGCTGAGGGCCAGTTCTTGCAGAGTCTCCCGGCCGCGCGGCGGCATGTCTCCCAACGCGGCTGCGGCCGCCCGTGCCACCCTGGCCGGTCCGATGCGCAGCAATCGGGCGAGCAGAGGCATCGCATCCACCAGTCCCATGCGCCCGGCGCTGGCAGCCGCCGCTGCGGCAACGTCCGGATCGTTGTCGGCTAGGGCCGCCTGGATCGCGGCCTGGCCCGCGGTGGACTGCGGAACCAGCCACGCCAGCCGGAGCGCCAGAATCCTGATCCCCCGGTTGCGGTGCCTCAGCACTTCGTTCAGGTTCTCCAAAGGGATGGCCCGCTCCCAGGCCACCAACATATCCAACGCGGCGGTGGCCCGGGCCTCGTCCGGGGCGTGAAGTACCGCGGGAATCGCGCGTTCGCAAAGCATCACCGCATGGCGGCGCAAGTCCTCGGCCAGAAGGGTCCGGACCAGCACGGTCTCCGAGATCGCCGTATCGAACGCCAATTCGACTTCGTCGACGCCTCCCGACTGTACCAGCGCACGGCACGCGGCGATGCGCACTTCCGGATCGGCGTCATTGGCGCCCTGCACCAGAATTTCTCCCGTCAGGCGCCGGCAGGGTTCGTACACCGAGACAAAGGCAAGCTGGTTGAATGCGGCTCGTCGGCTGACGGAGTCGCGGGAACGCGTCTCGGGAATCCACTCCTTGACCAGCCCCAGTTCCAGCGCCAGCGAGCACAGGCGGTCCAGCGAGCTGCCCGCCAGGGCGCCCTGAAATGTCAGCATCGTCCGCGCAATGTCGCCGGATCCTCTGGCGGTGAAGCCTCGCAACTGCGAAATCTCGTTGTTGCCGGAGATATAATCCACCAGCGCGTCGCGAATCTCCGGCTGCATGGCTGCGGAAAGGTTCTCCTTCTTCCTCCGCACCAGCGACCGCACGCACGCCACCGAGAACATGGCGCACAACAGAAGCGCGTAAATCCCCACCAGCGCAACTACCGCTGAGAATTCGACCTGGGTCATCGGCGGAGAAGCCGTTTCAGCCGCGCCACCAGTTCGAGCGGGCTGAAGGGTTTCACCACGTAGTCGTCCGCACCCAGGCTGAAACCGCGGAGTACGTCGCTTTCCTGCTGCCGGGCGGTGAGCAACAGAACGCGAACCGGGATCTCTTCCCTCCGAATGGTGGAGAGAAGCGCGAAACCATCCAGGTTGGGCATGTTGATATCCAGTACCGCGGCGTGCGGCCGATGGCGCCGAATCAACTCCAGGGCGCTGGTCCCGTCGGCGGCGGTCTCGCACTCCATGCCGAAATTCCGGACCGCCGTCCCTACCAGGGCCAGCACCGTGGGATCGTCGTCGGCGATCACCACGCGCGGCCGGACCGCGGGGGCTTCGGCGGCCGCCCGCGGTTTCTCGCGGGGAGAGGTGCGATGCTGCTGCAACGCCTGTTTGAGACGCATCAGCGCCTCTTCGGGCTGCCAGGTATCCATCAGGATGTCGCTGGCCAGCGACTGCAGCGATGGATCCAGCGCCAACAGGTCCTCGCGCGGGCCGATCAAAACCAGGGGCGCCCGGTCCGCCACGGCCGCCGTCAGCCAGGGAGAACCCGCGGTTTCCGAGCGCACGTAAATCACCGCCACATCACAGGGCGAACCGGTCGATGAGGGCCCCTCGGACGCCTGAAATGTCACCGGTTCGGCGCCTGCCCGCTGGACCGCAACCATCAGGCGTTGCGCCTCATTGGCCGGCAGCCCCACCAGAGCGATCCGCTTGCCCTCCAGCGCCTCCTGGAGCGCGTCGGGCACCGGCAAATCGCGGGCGTCACGCGGGCTGGTGAAGGCCAACGCCAGCGCCGTCAGGGACTCGCGAAGCTGGCTCTGATCCAGGGGCCGTTCCAGCAGAACCGCCTCCACTTCGCGCGCCAGCCGGGTAATGGCGCTGTATCCCAGCAGTCCCGCGGCGCCGATCCATTGGTGCACGCTTCTGGCCGCGTCGTTCGGACTGAACTGCCCATCCAGATCCAGCAGCCACTGCCGTGCCTGTTCCTGCCCTTCTTCCAGGAACCGCCGCCGCAGGGCTTTCAGGTCGGACGCCGGCAGCGATGCTTCCTCCGTATCCTGCGGAGGCGGCGCCGGCCCCGCCTGCGCCTCCGCCCGCCGGTCCAGGAATTCGCGAATGCGGCTGCCCAGCGACCGCGTATCGATGGGCTTGGTAATGTAGCCGTCGCAACCCGCGCTGATGGCCTTCTGTTCTTCCCCCTTCATGGCGAAGGCCGTCAGTGCGATTACCGCCACGTCGCGCAGGTTGGTGTCCTGTTTGATGCGGCGCGTCAGTTCCAGACCGTCGATGCCGGGCAACTGCACGTCCGTCAAAACCAGGCTCGGATGGTAGTTGCGCAGTAGATCCCACGCTTCCTCGCCGCTGGCCGCGGTCAACACCTTGTACCCCTCGTTGATGAGCAGTATGCGGGTCAGTTTGAGGTTTACCGGCGTGTCATCTACGATCAGAATAGATTCGCCTGGCATCGATTGGTATTTTAGCCTACCCGGGCGCTTTCGAGGCTTAAGTACTATTCCCAGAGGTACTGATGGGCAGTACTGCCGAGAAGGTGGTGCCTACCCCGAGGGTGCTGCGTACATCCACCGAGCCGCCTTGTGCTTCCACGATGTGGCGGGTCAGAGCCAACCCCAGACCGGTGCCCTGCTCGGCCTTCCGGCTGCTCGTAAGTTGTTGAAATTCCTGGAACAATCGCGGAATCTCTTCGGGCGGGATACCCACTCCGGTGTCCTCCACTTCCAGACGGAAAAAGCCTATGTCGTCCGCCTTGGCCTTCACGCAGACGCGGCCGCCTTCGGGGGTGAACTTCACCGCATTCGACAGATAGTTGTACAGAACCTGCTTGAACCGGGAGGTGTCGATCACTGCCGTAAATGCCTCCGGTACATCCGTGGATAGCGCTATATTTTTCTTCACCGCAATCGGCGAGACGACGTCGCACACTTCCCGGACGAGGTCGCCTATCTGGCAGGGTTCCGGCCGGAACTCCATCTTCCCGGCTTCCACTTTGGAAAGGTCGAGAATGTCGTTGATGAGGCCCAGCAGGTGGCGCCCGCTGGTCAGGATATCGCCCAGGAACTCGCGCTGGGTTTCGTCCAACAGTCCCGCCTTGCCGTCCACCATAACCTCGGAGAAACCGATGATGCCGTTCAGCGGAGTGCGCAATTCGTGCGACATGGTGGCCAGGAACCGGCTTTTGGCCATAGTGGCGGAATGCGCGGCCTGGAGAGCCCGGCCAAGCTGCTCGTTCTTGTTGCGCAGCTCCATGGCATACTGCTCCACTTTGCGGGCAGCCACGGCCGCGAGCTTGCGCTCGGTGACGTCGAGCAGGGAGCGGCAGACGCCGGTCACCTCGCCGTTTTCGTTGCGGATCAGGCTTTCGCGGATCTCCACCCTGATGCGGGAGCCGTTTTCCAGGAGGTAATCGCATTCGTAGGGTCCCGAATCGACCCCTTTGGCGATGCGCTCCATCATGTTGGCGCGCAGGATGTCCTGCTGGTCCGGAGGCGCCAGGTCCCAGGCGCGGCGGCCGAGAATACGATCCGGCCCGCACTTGAGCAGGTTGCACACGGCCTGGTTGAAACGGCGGACCTCGCCGTCGCGGTCGGTCTCCTCGTAAGGAATCGGAGCCTTGTCGAACAGCTCGCGGTAGCGCCGTTCGCCTTCCGCCAGTTTGGTCTCGTGATCTTGCAACAGAAAGGCCGTGTCTTCGATCTGGCTGGCGAGCTCGCCGATTTCGTCCCTGCCCGAGGTGAACGGCTTGAGCTTCAGCCCGTTGGCCAGGCGTTGCGCGTTGACTTCCACCTCGCGCAGGCGGTTGGACATCCTGCCGAACACGATCAGGTGAACGAAAAGCGCGCCCAGCGGGCCGGCCACGCCGCAGATCATGACGATCCGGAAGAGCCCCTGCCGCATGGTGGCGCCCTTGTAAAAGGCGCGGAAAATGCGCGAGTCCTGTGCCTGATTCAGCAGCGTGAGCCGCGTCTCGACCTCCGCGACCAGGCTCTTCGCCCCCTCCAGCGTGGCTGCGCGGCCCGCGGGGCTCGCCGCGCCGCCCCTGCCCCGGCGCACGGCTTCCAGAAGCCGCATCTCTTCCTCAACCGGGCCCTGGATGGCTTGCAGGCTGGCCACCAGTTCCGGGTCGTCCGCCACGGCGTTGGAAAGCCGTTTCAGGGACTGTTCCGCCCAGACCCGCGCCTGGTCGTAGGAGGAAAGAGACTTGGTGTCCCCGCTGGCCACAAAGTCGCTTACCGCGGTCTGCGCATCGAGCAGGAAAATGCGAAGCTGCAGAAGCTCGGCCCGCGTATCGTTGGCGTGCGCGGCTTCCCGATCGGCTTTGTAGGCCTCGCCTTCGATGGAATAGATGGCGAACAACGCCGTAAACAACGCGATCAGGGGGATCGCGAGGCTGGCGACGCCTTTGGCGCGCAGCGAAAGGCGGGGGAGGCGGGTCTGGGTGCCGGACTGCATGAGACTTCATTTTAAGACCCCGCGGGGCGAAATGTATGACTATCCAACGTTATAGACGGTTCTAGGGGTCCTATCGCCCGGGGTGCGGCCGGCTTTGCCCCGGTCCTCCTGCCCGCCCGCGCGGCCCCAGGTTTTACGAACGTAACGCCTCCGATACTCGTATGTACTATGGAGTTAGGATTAAGACGCATGGCATTGCGTAAGAAACGCTCGCTGTTTTGGATCCTGCTGGCGTTGATTCCAGCATTTGCCGCTGTGGCATTCTTCTCGCTGAGGGCTCTCAGCCGCACGCCGGCCAAAATCGATCCGGAGAAACTCGCGCGCGTCGAAAAGATCGATCTCGCCCGATCCGTCGTGGCCACCGGTAAGATCGAACCCACCACCAAGGTGGAAATCAAATCCAAGGCCAGCGGCATCATACTCAAACTACCGGTCAACGTGGGAGACGTGGTCAGCCTCGGGCAGGTGATTTGCGAGCTGGACCAGAACGATCTCCTTCCGCGCCTGCGGCAGGCACAGGCCGCATTGGGAATGGCCGAGGCGCAGCTCATCAGCGCCCGTGCCGACCACGAGCGAAACAAAGTGGAGGCGGCGGGCCCCGACGTCCCGTTCCTGAAAAAGGACATGGATCGCGCCCGCATGATGTTTCAGGAGATGCTGGTCCCGCAGACCGCGCGCGACGACGCGGAAAAGAACTATCAGCTCGGCTTGAACCGCCAGCAGTCGGCGGTCGTGAACCTCGGCGTGTCGCAAGCCGCCATCGCCAAGGCCGAAGCGCAACTGGAACAGGTCCGCGCGCAACTGGCGCAGTCCGAAGAAGACCTGCGCAACGCCACCATCGCTTCGCCCATCGACGGCGTGGTGCTCTCGCGCGACCGCGAGGTGGGCGACGCGGTCAGCTCCATTCTGACCATGGGTTCCGGCGCCACCCTCATCATGACGGTGGGCGACCTGCGCGAAGTTTACGTCAAGGGCAAAGTCGACGAAAGCGATATCGGCAAGGTATATCTCGGCCAGCCCGCGCGGATCAACGTGGAATCTTACAAGGACCAGCAGTTCAACGGCAAAGTCACCAAGATCTCGCCCATGGGCGTGGAAAAGGACAACGTCACCACCTTCGAAGTGCGGGTCTCGATTTCCAACGAATCGCGGAAGCTCAAGGCCACCATGACGGCCAACGCCGAAATCATGCTGGAGGAGCGCAAGGGCGTCCTGGCGATACCCGAAGGCGCCATCATTTATAAGAAGGACCGCTCGACCGAGGTCGAAATACCGGACGCCACATCCGAAACCGGCACGCGCCGCGTTCCGGTGACTACCGGCATCAGCAACGGCTCCAAGACGCAGATCGCCAAGGGCCTCTCCGAGGGCCAGCAGGTGATCCTGCAGTAGCACGGGCCTCGAAGCCTGTCTCGGAGCGTTCCATGTCTTTCCTCACCGAACTCTTCGCCCAAGTCCTCTCCAGCCTGATGCGCAACAAGCTGCGCAGCTTCCTCACCATGGCGGGGATCGCCTGGGGCGTGGCGTCGATCGTGCTGATCGTCGCCATGGGCGACGGGTTCAAGAGCGGCCAGCGCGACCGCTTTCGCGAATTGGGCGAGAACATCGTCGTGGTCTTCAACGGCCGCACCGAAAAACAGGTGGGCGGCCGTCGCGCCGGCAGGCGCATACGGCTCACCTACGACGACGTGCGCGACATCCGCTCCGAATGTTTCCTGGTTTCCCGCGTGGTGGGAGAGTTGCAGAACCCGGCCAGCGCCGTCAGTCCGTTCAACAGCGGCACGTTTCAGGTGATGGGCGTGGAGCCCCTGTATTCCGAGATCCGCAACATCCCGGTGGACCGCGGCCGCTTTCTGGCCGAGCAGGACAACGCCGGCGCGGCGCGCGTGGCCGTGATGGGCGACAACGTCCGCAAGCAGTTGTTCGGCGAGCGGCCGGTGGCCCCGGGCGCGGCCTTCGCCATCAACGGGCTGCCCTACCGCATCGTGGGCCTGATGCCGCCCAAGACGCAGAACAGCTCCTACAACGGCCTGGACAGCGACAAGCTCTACATCCCGTACTCCACCATGGTCCGCGACCTGCCGCTCGCGGACGAGAATTTCCATCCCGGAATCCTGAGCGACCTGATTTACGTCCCGGCGTCGCTGACCGGATGGAAGGCCGCCCGCGACCAGGTGCTGCGCGTGCTGGCGCGCAACCATCGCTTCGATCCCGGCGATCCGAGCGCCGTCTTCATCTGGGACACCGTCGAGAACGCCGAGCTGGTGGACCGCATTTTTACTTCGATGACCATTTTCCTCGGCGCGATCGCGGTGGTGACGCTCACCCTGGGCGGCGTCGGGGTGATGAACATCATGCTGGTTTCGGTGACCGAGCGCACGCGCGAGATCGGGCTGCGGAAAGCCGTGGGCGCCCGGCGCCGCCGCATCCTGGCGGATTTCCTGCTGGAGGGGATTCTGCTAGCCGGTTTCAGCGGCCTGGGCGGCTGGCTGGGAGCTTACGGAGTTGCCTCGGCGGTGAACCGGCTTCCCAAGCAGGAGATGTTCGGCGGGCTGCCGGTGAGCGGAACCACTACCGCTATGGCCTTCGGCGCGCTGGGAATCATCGCTGTGGCTTCGGCCGTGTGGCCCGCCTGGCGCGCCGCCAGCCTGACGCCCGTGGAGGCGCTGCGCTATGAGCGTTAGCTCTGTTTTTCGCGAGGCCGGGCAGGCCCTGCGCTTCAACCGGCAGCGCAGCGTGCTCACTACCATGAGCCTGGCGTGGGGGGTGGCCTGCTTCGTCATCCTGTACTCCTACGGCGACGGTTTCCACCTCGCGCTGCGGTTGGCCTTCCAGCAGGTGGGGCAGGACCTCGTGCTGATGTTCGGCGGCCAGACCTCGACGCAGGCCGGCGGCGAGCGCGCAGGGCGCCGCGTTCGCCTGGAGCGCGCGGATGTCGACGCCATCCGCGAAACGGTCCCCATGGCGGCCGCCATCTCGCCCGAAATGATGATGGGCGGCATGACCGTGGTTCGCGGCTACCGCACCGAAACCATGATGGTCCGCGCGGTCACCCCGCCCTACGGGCGCGCCCGCAACCAGACCATGGGCTCGGGCCGCTGGCTGCAGCCCGAAGACGAGTTGCAGAAGCAGCGCGTCGCCGTGTTGGGTGCCAAGGCCGCCGAGAAGCTCTTCGGCGAGATTCCGCCCGAGGACGAAGAGATCTCCATCGACGGCCTGCGCTTCACCGTCGCCGGCGTGCTCAAGACCAAAACGCAGGTCGCCAACTACAACACCCCGGACAACGACTGCGTGTTCATCCCGTTCGAGACCGCGTCCCTCTACCGCGACTTGAAATACCCGGACGACATCGTGTGGATGCCCGCCAACCCGGTGTTTCGCGAAGTGACCGTGAGGCAGGTGCGGGAAACCCTGGCGCGGCTGCACAATTTCTCGCCCAACGACGAGCGCGCCGTCCGCATCTTCGTGTTCAACGAATCGATGCGGCTGGTGGACACCATGGGGATCGCGTTGAAACTGTTGCTGACCTTCATCGGCACCCTGACGCTGGCCATCGGCGGCGTGGGGCTGGCCAACATCATGCTGGTTTCGGTGACCGAGCGGACGCGCGAGATCGGCGTGTTGAAATCCATCGGAGCGACGCGCCGCTCCGTCCTGGCGCAGTTTCTGCTCGAGGCGATGGCCATCGTCACGGTGGGAGGCGTGCTGGGCGTGGCGGCCGGCTGGGGAGTCACGGTCCTGATGGGAACCCTTCCCCTGCTCGGGCCGCTGTTTCACGACACCAGCGGCACGGGCGATGTCCATCTGAAGATTTCCACGTTTGCGGTGTTGACTTCGACCCTCATGCTGGAGACCGTGGGGCTGATCGCCGGCCTGCTGCCCGCCATCAAGGCCGCGCGCCTGGATCCCATCGAAGCGCTGAGATACGAATAGCGCCGGCGCGGGAGGTGGCTCAGTTTTGAGCTGGCTCCGCCCAGTAACCGGCCTTGGCTTGGACGTGGAGCTTTTTGTCCGCTACCTCCACCGTGATTTTGCGAAATTTGCCATCCTGCACCCGGTTCGTGGGGATGTATGCGAGCACGTAATACTCCCGGCCGTCGGCCAGCGCCGAGCGGAGCTGCTTCAGCATGTCGTTGCTATCGTGAAAATAAACTCCGCCCGTAGCCCGCGCCAGTTGCTCCATGCCGCTGCCCTTCTGAAATTCAACCGCGCTCGCCTGGTGGTCCATGTCGGAAAGAAGCGTGCCGCCTCGATTGGAACTCGGAACGTGCCGTATGACGCTCTGCGCCGCGCGGTCGGCGGGCGTGCTGGCATCCATCGATCCGTTGCCCGCAAATGAACTCTGCGCCAGGCCCCGCGAATCCACGGAATAAATCCTGACGTTCCGCTCCGTAGCCACCTTGATGACCGCTTGCAACCTGGACTCGAGATCGGTTGGGCCGGCCATCTTGAATCGCTCGTCCTTGGGAAGGAACGCGGCGGCCACCGCGTAGAACTCTCGGGCCGGTTGCAAGGAAAACCCGTCCGAGACCAGAATGAGGGTCCGCCCCGCCGGCAGTTTCGCCAACTCCTCCACTACGTCTTTCAGTTGAGCCAGAAACTGCCCTCTCAACAAGGCCCAGTGTTCCGCCTGCCCATCCAGGCCGGCTTTGAGGCTCTGGGCCTGGACATCGCAACCTCTGGCCGAGGTGCAGTCGCATCCCTTGCAGAAATCGTACATCCGGTTCTTGAGATCGTTGAGCTCCGACCGCAAGGTTGCGGCGTCGCCGCCACCCAGCGCGGGTTGAACCACCGGGCTATGAAGCCTGGAAAGAACCGCCGCGGGGTCGCTGGTCGCGGTTTCGAAAACCTGAAGTTGTCGCCCGATGCTCAGCAAAACGTACTGGGCGCCTGTAGGCTTCTCCTTCTCGAAAAGCCGGGTTAGCGCTTCTCGCGTTCGCACCGAATTCGCGAAAGCCGAATGCAGCGCGTCGACGCAAATCACGAACGTGTGCCCTGCCGGTTGGGGCGCCGCTGCCGCCGATGCCGGTGGAGGTTCCGCCCGCCGGGCCACCGGGGCGGCCACCGCGGCCGGCGATGGGGAAGTATCCGTGGAAAACGCCGCGATCTCCTGTGCGGCGTCGTCCTCGAGAATGTGAAAATCCGACGCTTTGAGGCCGGTAACGTGATGGCCTTTGCCATCGGTCACAATCACCGGAACGAGAACCTGCCGGACATCCACTCGAATCACCGGCGCATCGGACTGCTGAGCGGACGCGAATGCGCCGGCCAGAACCTGAGCCACGCCGAACGCCACGAGACCGTGTGTAACCGGCAGCCTTCCCATTGGACGCATTCTACTCCAGAATCCCTGCCTCTACCGCGCCGTACACGCCGCCGTGGCGGTCTTCGCCGGATCGCTCTCCGACGCCGCCTTCAGCGTCACCGTCGCGGATGGCGCGCTCCCCGCCGCTCGTGTCACGTATACCGCCACCGTCTGCGACTCGCCGGACTTCACCGCCGCCAGCGCGTTCCGAAGCTGTGCCGACCATCCCGCGCCATACACCGCCGCCGACAGCCGGTAGATGTTGCGAGCGACCGCACCCCCTCCCGAAAAAATGCCTTTAGGCCCTTGCAATCGCCGTCTACACATGCTAGTGTCCATGGCAAATTGAGAAAGCAGAAAGGCTTTTGCTCTGTTCAGTGCCCGAAGATCAAAAGGAGGATTTTGATGGTGTACCGTCTCGCTACAATCGGAGCTGCTCTTCTGTTTCTAATGCAAGCAGCTTCTGGGTCAACCTATTCGATTAACGTCTTGACCTGCCCTTCGACAGGCGACTGTACGTCGTCGATCCAGGCCCACAATGGTACGCTCACGCCGACGACCTACGATCAACTGCAGATGACCCAGGGCAGTCCTTTCAACATCAATACAGCCGTGGGTCCCATATTCTATGCTAATGCCGTCGGCCTGGTCAATGGCAGCAGCTTGGGTGTCTTTGAGCATTAACGGACCTGCTCAAGCCGCCATTACGGTACAGGACACAATGGATGGCAACACATCTGTGTGGCCGCCGTGTGACATGAAGTGAGACCGCACCCCTTCCCGCTTGCCTCCATGCTCGCGTTGTGCGAGCATGGAGGCGGTGAACGTGATCAGTGCGAAGACCATCAAGAGATACGCGGCTGCTCATGCGGACGCGGCCGAAGAACTGCTGCGGTGGAATGCAGCGGCCAGCCATGCCGTCTGGCGGGACGTGAATGACGTTCGCCTGCACTTTCCGGATGCCGACCAGTACAAGTCGCTGTTGATCTTCAATATCCGGCACAACCACTACCGCCTGATCGTGAAGGTGGATTATCGGTCAAAGCTCCTGATGGTCAAGGAGTTCCTGACCCACAAGGACTACACCCGAGGAGGGTGGGAAAAATGGGCGCGCTAGCCATCGACAACAAGAAATACGCTCGGGTATTGGCGAGAGTCCTGCCACGGGTGATCACCGCAGACGAAGAGCATGAACGCATGCTGACCGAAGTCGAGAAGCTGATGGACAAAGGTGAGCATCGCTCCATGGAAGAGGACGCCGCCCTGGACTTGATAGTTCGCCTCATCCAGGACTACGAAGCGACGCATCATCCTCTACCCGATCCGAGTCCCCACGAAATGTTGGTGTATCTGATGGAACAGCGGGGCCTGAAACAGGCCGCCCTGCTTCCGGTTTTCAAATCGAGGGGCTACGCGTCCGACGTCATCAACGGGAAACGCGCCATCAGCAAAGCCCATGCCAGGCGGCTTGCCGAGTTCTTCCAGGTCTCGGCGGACCTGTTCGTATAACCCGTAAGCGCGCCGCCCCCGGCCGGTATCTAGCAAAGCGCCTTCTACGCGCATGCGGCCGGCCGCGGCGCACGCCTCCCGCCACTCCGTTGTGCCTGGACCTGCGATGGCCTATGATGGCTGAAACGAAGATTTCACGAATGCGTTTGGGAATTGTATCCGCCAGTCTCGTCTTTCTGGGAGTCGCCGTTGCGCAAACGGAGACCCAGCAGGCCAGCGTGCCCGAAACCACTACCCGCGAACAGCCCGCCACGTTCCGGACCGGAGTGAACCTCGTCATGGTGCCGGTGGTGGTCCGCGATCGCCAGAGCCGCGCCGTCGGGGGTCTCCAGCAGGAAGACTTTCAGGTTTTCGACAAAGGGAAGCCGCAGATCATCAGCCGGTTCACCGTCGAAAAATCCGGAGTCGTCCTCAAGACGGTCCAGCCCGCCAAGACCGGCGAAAAACTTCCGGATCAGGGCGTCCCGGCCGGCATGCCCGAACGCTTCGTCGCCTACCTTTTCGACGATCTGCACATTTCGTTCGGCGACCTGGCGCGCGTCCGCGACGCCGCCACCCGCCATATCGACTCGCTCGCCCCCACCGACCGCGCGGCCATCTACACCACTTCCGGCCAGGTCCAGCTCGATTTCACCGACGACCGGGCCGCCTTGCACGAAACGCTCATGCGCCTGATTCCGCGGCCCATGAATCAGCGCACGTTCCACGACTGCCCGGATCTCAGCTACTACATGGCGGACATGGTCATCAACAAGAACGACCCCGTCCTGATGCCGGCCCTCATCGCCGAGACGGTCATTTGCGCGAATCTGCAGAGCGCCAGCGGAGCCGATGCCATGGTCAGGGGTGCGGCGCAACGCGTGTTCTCCATGGGTGACCAGCAGAGCCGCATCGCGCTCTCGGTGATCCGCGACGTCATCCGGCGTATGTCCGGGATGCCGGGACAGCGCACCATCATTTTCGCGTCGCCGGGCTTCTACGCGCCCGAGCAGCAGCAGGAAAAAACCGATATCATGGACCGCGCGATCCGCTACAACGTCACCGTCAACTCCATCGATGCGCGGGGGCTCTACACGGATCCGACCTTCGACGCCAGCCGGCCGGGCCCGATCAACTCCAACATCGGCAGGATCAAGGACCAATACGACCGCGACTCCATGCGCGCCGATGCCGATGTGCTGGCCGAGTTCGCCGCGGGCACCGGTGGCGCCTTCGTGGAGAACACCAACGATCTCGACGGGGCATTCAAGCGCGTTGCCACCGCGCCCGAGTATTATTATGTCCTCGGATTCTCGCCGCAAAACCTGAAACTGGATGGCGCCTTCCACGCCTTGAAGGTCACGCTGAAGGACCCCGCCGGGCTCAGCACCCAGGCGCGCCGCGGCTATTATGCCCCCAAGCACTTGAGCGACGCGGTCGAAACGGCCAAGGAGGAGATCCGCGAGGCGCTCTTCTCCAAAGAAGAACTGCACGAGCTTCCCATCGACCTGCACACGCAGTTTTTCAAATCGACCAACGAAAATGCCCGGGTCACGGTGCTCACGCACGTGGACCTGAGGCACCTCCGCTTGCGCAAAGCCGAGGGGCGCAACCGTAACGAACTCACCATTACCGCCGCCCTCTTCGACCGCAACGGAAACTACATCACCGGGAATCAGAAACTTCTCGAAATGCGTCTCAAGGACGAGACGCTGGAACAGCGGGCGGATACCGGGTTTACCGTCCGGTCCACCTTTGATGTCAAGCCGGGAACCTACATGGTCCGGCTGGTGGTGAGGGATGCCGAAGGGCAACAGATGTCGGCGGCGAACGGCACCGTCGACATCCCGTAAGGAGGCTTGATCATGCGATTCAACGGCTCGGTGTTGTGGACGGGGGCTCTCCTGGCGGCCGGCGCCTGGGGGCAGACCCCGCCGGACAACACCCAGATTCCGCCCGGCGCCCCGACGATCCGGACGGAGACGCGGCTGGTCCTGGTGGACGCCGTGGTTCGCGACAAGAAAGGCAATTACGTCACCGATCTCAGCGCCAAGGATTTCAAGGTCTACGAAGACGACAAGCAGCAGAGCGTGAAAACGTTTTCCTTCGGCGCCGATCCGGCCGCGCCGCCCGATACTCACCGGCGCTACATGGTGCTGTTCTTCGACCTCTCGTCCATGGCGCCGGCGGACCAGATGCGCGCGCGCCAGGAGGCGGCCAAGTTCATCGACGCCAACGTCGGCCCGGACCGGCTGGTGGCCATCGTGAATTTCGGCGGCAGCCTGCAGATCGCCCAGAACTTCACGGACGATGTGGCGCGCCTGAAGCAGGTGGTGAGCGGAGTGCGCATGTCGGCGACGTCCACCGCGCAGGTGGCCATGGTGGGGGGAAGGGGGCCGCGGCTGGGTGGCATGGCCGATTTCGGAGTCCGCAGCGTGCTGATGGCCCTGCGCAGCCTGGCCAAGAACCTCTCCGATGTGCCCGGGCGCAAGAGCCTGGTTCTGTTCACCTCGGGATTTCCCGTTCCGCCCGAGACCATGCCGGAGGTCACTGCCGCGATCGATGCTTGTAACCGGGCCAACATCGCGATTTATCCCGTGGATGTTCGCGGCCTGACCACCATGCCCTTTGCGACGCCGCGCGGCGCCGTGATGCTGCCCGGCGCGGTTCGCGATGCGGGCATTGCGCTGGCCGGCTTTGAAGTCATGCGGATCGCCGCGTTCTTCCAGACCGGCCGCGGCGGCGGTGGCGGCGGCACCAGCGGCGGCGGCACGAGCAGCGGCGGCGCCAGCGGTGGTACTGCACCTGCCGGCGGTGGCGCTGCCGGCGGCGGCGGTGCTGCCGCGGGCGGCGGCGCTCCGCGCGGTAGCGGCGGCACTG
>JGI12269J14319_10001178_pt1 | contig 26095 bp, 21 predicted proteins | sample PeaSoiSIISIP2007_FD_14319 | JGI IMG/M metagenome (IMG submission 14319)
GAGGTGAGGCTGGCCACGCCCGCCGCGATGGATACGGCGACCGTCAGCGTGTAGTCGACGATGAGCGACGCCCCCGCGACGAGGCTCGCCCGGGTGCCCAGGTTGGCCCGCGACACGGCGTAGGCGCCGCCGCCCTCGGGGTAGGCGTCGATGACCTGGCGATAGGAGAAGACCAGGATGGCGAGCAGCGCGACGATAGCCAACGTGATCGGAAGAATGAGGTGCAGCGCGCCGGCGCCGGCGACGGCCAGCACGACGATGATCGCTTCGGGGCCGTACGCCACCGAGGTCAGCGCGTCGAGCGAGAGCGCCGAGAGCCCCTCAAAGGGGTTGATCTGCTCTTTGGCTGCATCGCGGGAGCGGAGCGGCCGGCCGATGAGCACGGTCCAGAGGGACCGGCCCATGGACCGGTCCACCCCGGGTTGCGACGCCATCTCTAGATGGTACGTGAGCACTGCACGAAGGTCACCGAGGGTATCGGTGTCATCGTGGCAGTCGCTTCCGTCGCCTCCTACGGGCGTCACCGTTGGCTCAGCCCCGTTGCGCGCCACGTCGTCGTTCGATCACCGAATGGTGAGGCCGTGTCCAAAACGAAGTTCGCCGATGCTCTGCACGAAGTAAGGCCGCCATCCACGAGACGCTCTGCGCGCCCACGAAGCCTTAGGTCGATTGAGGCGTCGTCGAACCGGCGATGCAACGCTGGCGGGATCTTGATCCAGTTATCAGCGCCAGTCCCGAGAGGGCGTGGTCGCACCCAGTTCGAGCGCTGCGACGGACTCGGCCACGAGCGTGACGATGCCCTGGCCGCGCTCGAGCGATCCCCGTATCACGAGCGCCGGCGTGTGATCGGCCACGCTCGACCAGCGGGCCCACGCGCCCTTGGAGAAGATCACATTCACGTGACCGGTCTCGTCCTCGAGGTTCACGAAGACCGCGCCGTTGGCGGTCTCGGGGTGCTGGCGGTGTGTCACGACGCCGGCCACGCTGACGCGACTTCCCTCGACGGCGGCGAGCGCGCTCGCTCTTGTGATCCCCCGTTCGTTGAGCGACTCGCGCACGAGTGCCATTGCCGTCGCCTCGGTCGTCAGGCCCATCGACCACAGGTCGTCGGCGAGACGCTCCAGCTCGCTCGGTACGGGCAACGGCGGCGCCACCAGTCCCGTCACCACGCCGGGTAGACGGCCGGGCAAGGCCTGGGCGGCCGCTCCCGCCGACCAGGCCAGCGCGCGCCGACTCGCGCCAAAGCCGTCGAGGGCGCCCGCGGCGGCGAGCGCCTCGAGGTGGTGCTGCTGCACGCCGGCTCGGCGCACGAGGTCGGCGCTGTTGGCGAACGGTGCACCCGCCACCACGCCTTCGGCGAGCTCGGCACCGACCCCGCGCACGTCGCCGAGCCCGAGGCGCACCAGGGGCCGCTCGGGCGTGCCCTCGAGCGCGGCGCCCACGCGCGAGGCGTTCACGTCGGGGCGCAGCACCGTGACGCCATGGCGCTTCGCGTCGGCGACGAGGCTCTGCGGGGACCAGAAGCCCATCGGCTGGGCGTTGAGCAACGAGACGAGGAACGCGGCCGGGTAGTGCACCTTGATCCAGGCCGAGCAGTAGACGAGGTGGGCGAAGGAGACCGAGTGCGACTCGGGGAAGCCGAAGTTCGCGAAAGCCGCTAGTGCGTCGAAGAGCTGGTCGGCCGCGTCGCCGGTGATGCCATTCTGCGCCATCCCCGCGTAGAAGCGGCTTTTCAGCTTCATCATGCGAAGCTCCGAGCGCTTGGCGGCCATGGCCTGGCGCAGCTCGTCGGCCTCGGCGGGCGAGAAACCGGCCACGGCGACGGCGATCTCCATCAGCTGCTCTTGGAAGAGTGGCACGCCGAGCGTGCGGCTGAGAATCGGCTCGAGCCGGGGGTGCAGGTAGGTCACCGGCTCGTCGCCGCGGCGCCGGCGGATGTAGGGGTTCACCGCGTGGCCCTGGATGGGACCGGGGCGGATGAGGGCCACCTCGATGACGAGGTCGTAGAAGCAGCGCGGCTGCACGCGCGGCAACGTCGCCATCTGCGCGCGCGACTCCACCTGGAAGACCCCCACGGTGTCGGCCTCGCACAGCAGGTCGTAGACCGCCTCCTCCTGGGGCAGCGCGGCCAGGTCGAGGGCGACCCCGTGGAAGGCCTCGACCTCGTCGACCGCGTGGTGTAGCGCCTCGAGCATGCCCAGTCCCAGCAGGTCGAACTTCACCAGGCCGATCGCCGCGCAGTCGTCCTTGTCCCACTGCAGGACGCTGCGCCCGGGCATGCGCCCCCACTCCACCGGGCAGACCTCGAGCACGGGCCGGTCGCAGAGCACCATGCCCGCCGAGTGGATGCCGAGGTGGCGCGGCCGATCCAGCAGCTCGCTCGCCAGCGTCGTCACGAGCGCGGGCACTTCGGCGCCGGGGGTCATCGTCGAGCGATCGACGTGGTCGCGGATGTAGTTGGCCTCCTCCTCGCTGTGGCCGAGCGCCCTCGCCACGTCGCGCAACGCTGACTTCGACCGGTAGGTGATGACAGCGGCCACCTGGGCGGCGTGGTGGCGCCCGTAGTGCTCGAAGACGTACTGGATCACCTCCTCGCGCCGCCCCGACTCGATGTCGACGTCGATGTCGGGGGGGCCGTCGCGCGCCGGCGAGAGGAAGCGCTCGAAGAACAGGTTGAGCGCGACGGCGTCGGCGTTGGTGATGCCCAGCGAGTAGCACACCGCCGAGTTCGCCGCCGAGCCGCGCCCCTGGCAGTAGATGTTGTTCGCGCGGCAGAACTCGGTAATGTCCCAAACGGTGAGGAAGTAGCCGGCGAAGCCGAGGGTCCTGATGACGGCGAGTTCGTGGTCGATCTGGCGCCACGCGCCCGCCACGCGCTCGGCGTCGCGCGCTCCGTAGCGCTGCGTAGCGCCGCGCGCGACGATCGCCTCGAGGTAGGTCTGCTCGTCCTGGCCCGGGGGCGTGGCNAACGCGGGCAGGTTGGGCGCCACCAGTCGCAGGTCGAAGGCCAGCCCGCCCGCCAGCTCGCCGGCCCGGTCGACGACCCCGGGCCAGCGCGCGAAGCGCCGGCGCTGCTCGGTGTCGCTGCGCAGATGCGCCAGCGGCGACGCGCACAGCCAGCCCTCCATCTCCTCGAGGCTCTGGCGGGCGCGAATCGCCGAGAGCACGTTGGCCCGGGGAAAGTCGCGCGGTGTGGCGTAGTGCACGTTGTTCGTCGCCACGACGTCCACCCCGGCCGTGACGGCGAGCTCGGCCAGGACGTCGTTGCGCGCGATGTCGTCGGGCGCGCCGTGGTCCCAGAGCTCCACGGCCACGTTCTCGCGCCCGAAGCGCTCGACGAGCCGGGCGAGGGCGCGGCGCGCGGCGCGCGGCCCCTCGTCTAGCAGCGCCCTCGTGAGGGGCCCCTTACGGCACCCCGTCAGCACCAGCCACTCGCTGGCCGCCTCCGCCACCTGACCCAGCGTGAAGCGCGGCGCGCCCTTCTCGCCGCGCTCGAGGTGCGCGAGCGCGAGCATCCGCGAGAGCGCCGCGTAGCCCGCGGGCGAGCGCACCAAGAGCACGAGGTGCTCGCCCGAGGGGTCCGAGACGCCGACGCGGTCGTCGCTCGCTTCGAGGGTGACCTCGCTGCCGAAGACGCTCGCGAGCCCGAGTGCGCGCGCGGCCTCGGAAAAGCGCACCACACCGTAGAGCCCGTGGTGGTCGCAGAGCGCGAGGCCCGACAGCCCGAGGCGCGCCGCTTCGACGACCAGCTCCTCGGGATCGCTCGCGCCGTCTAGGAAGCTAAAGCCCGAGTGCGCGTGCAGTTCTGCGTAGGTCGCCATCAGTCATAGATTCCAACGAGCCACCACCGGCTCGACTCCGCCACCGCCAGCAGCGCCTCGCCGGTAGTCAGCACCAGCTGCAGGTGCGCGCGCCGGCGCCGGCGCGACCACCACCGCTCCACGAGGGGCCACGGCCCGGCGTACCAGACGATCTCGCGGCGAAGCGGCGACGAGAAGAGCACGTGCGCCGGCTCGCCGCTCAGCGCGCCGCGCGCACTGAGCATCACCGGGCGGTTCGCGTCGTCGCGCAGCTGCAGCGGCACCGGGTGGGCCAGCGTGGTCGCCGGCGAGGGCGCCGCGAGCTGGCCCGGCCACGGCGCGGCGTCGCGGACGTTGGCGACCGGCGAGCCCCAGGGCACGAGGGTCGCCCGATCCTCGGGACTGCGCCCCCCGCGCAGGCTCGCCACGGCGACGGCCTGGGGCCCGAGGCGCCGGCGCACGCGGTGCGCGGCCGCTTCGGCGCGGTCGTCCGCGGCCCCGCGCTGACCGAAGAAGCCCGACTGCTCCTCGAAGAGGCCGCTCTCGCCGCGTAGCCGCGCGAGGCGCTGCGCGAGGCGCACGTCGCGCTGGTCCTCGAGCTCGGCGAGTTCGCCGCGCGCCACGCGGTGGAGCATGAGCGCGTGCTTATTGAAGCGCTCGGCCACCCGCGCCGGCTCGAGGTCGGCGAAGGCGCCCAGCGTGTAGAGCCCCAATCGCTGGCAGGTGGTCGTGAGGTCCTTGCGCCCCAGTACGTCGAGGGGCTGCGCGCGGCGAAACGCGTCGCTCGCCCCGAGGGGCACGACGAGCTCTCGGTGAGCCGCGAGCTCCGCGCAGAACAGCCCCTCGGCGACTCCGAGCTTGGGCGACACGCCCACCACGTCCAGCACGACCTGGCGCACCGCGCGCAACACCGCGTCGTCGCCACCGAGAAATCGGCTCGGCGCGCGCAGCGGCAGCACGTAGAGACCGAGCCGCACCGCCTCGGTGAAGGGGCAGAGCGCGTCGAGCGCGTCGAAGAGCGCGAGCGTGTCGCGCAGCGTCGAGCCGTCGGGCTGTTCGAGCGAGAGCGGCTCGACCCAGATGGCGAGCAACTGCTCCACCTACGTCGCCTCGGCGCGTCCGCGGCGGTTGGGCACCACCACCACGCGCTCGACTCCCCGGACCGCCTCGCCCCGGCCGCTCACGAGCACGGTCAGGTAGCGCGCGTCGAGGCGCGTCGAGGCGACCCACTCAGCCCGCGTAACGCGAAAGGAGAGGTCGACCGGCAGCGGCCAGGCCGTGCGCGGTTCGCTGAGCGCAATCAGCACGGTGCCGCGCTCGCGCACTCGGTCCATCAGACGCCGCGCCGCGCCGAAGCCCGTGCGCGATGACGGACGCACGAGCACGAGGTCGACCCCGTCGAGCAGGTCGGCCGACGCCTCGGCCCAGGCTCCTCGCGGGCGAGGCACGAAGAGCACGCGACGCAGGTCGACGCCGAGCTCGGCGATCGCCACGATCCCAGGGTCGTCCACGCCCACGACAGCCACCCAGTGACCCTGCGCGCTGGCTTCGGCGACGAGACTAATTGCGAGACTCAACCCGCCCCAGCCCACCGGCGCCTCGACGGCGACCGTTGAACCGCGGCGAAGCCCCCCGCCCGGCACGAGCGCGCGCCACGGCTCGTCGAGGGGCAACGTGCGGCTCTTCGCCAGTGACACGGGTCGTAGACGGGCGAGGAGTTCGGGGGAAAGCGAAGGCCGCGGCGGTGAAAAAGCGAACATGTGTTCGTAAGAGTAGCCAATCGTCGTCACACGCGCCAGTGGCTCAAATTCCAGGCAAAATGGGTATATGTGTGGTCGCATCGCCCTCTTTAGCCCGCCCGCGCGGCTGGCCCGGTTCCTCGACGCGGCCCTCGCCGCGGGCATCGACCCCGAGGGCAAACCCAGTTGGAACGTCGGGCCCCAACGCACCCTCTTTGGCGTTGCCGAACACGATGCGACGCGCGTGCTCGACCGCTACCGCTGGGGGCTCGTGCCGAGCTGGGCGAAGGACCCCACCATCGGCAATCGACTCTTCAACGCCCGCGGCGAGACGGTCGCCGAGAAGCCCTCGTTCCGCAGCGCCTTCGCCAAGCGCCCCTGCGTGATTCCCGTCGACGGCTTCTACGAGTGGGACCATCGCCCCGGCCAGCACCGCCAACCGAACTACTTCACGCGAGGCGACGAAGAGCCCCTGCTCCTGGCCGGACTCTACGAGCAGTGGTGGAACCGCGACGACGCGGCGGCCGAGCCCCTCGCCACGTGCACGATCATCACGACGACGCCGAACGCCGACATGGACGAGATCCACGACCGCATGCCGGTCGTGCTGAGCATCGGGGATGTCGAGACGTGGCTCAACGTCGCCGACTACGGTCCCGACGAGCGACTCGCGCTGCTGCGCCCCGCCCCCAAGGGGACGCTCACGCACTACGGCGTCGGCATGGCGGTGGGTTCGGTGAAGAACGACGGCGCCGAACTCATCGATCCCGTCGAAGCCACCGGACTCTTTTAGTCGTTCGCACACTTTTGCCGTCGTCTTGTCACGCCTCGCCTGACCCGATGGCGCTGCGACGACGGCCGTATCGAATGGACGATGAAGCTGCGGCCGTTGCCATCGTTATCGAGCGAAACCGTAACGGCGGCGTCCTCGAATCGGTTGTTCCCCCGAGGGCAACCGACCAGCGATGCGCCGGTACTGGATCGACTAACTAGCACCCGAAAAGCCGAAAACCCCGAGTGACCAGTGAGCCGAAGCTCACCCGCCCCTCGGGGTTTCCGAGGCACACCAACGCCGCTCCGTGTCGGACAGAACACCGCTGATGGCAGGCACTTCACGTCATCGCCTGTTCCAAACAGCGGACCGAACTCCGCTGCCCGTCAGAAGGATTCCTGTCCTCTTGCGAGGCCCCTCATCCCCCTACTTCCTTCTCCCCTTGCGGTTTGAAGAATCGTTGGCAGGTACTACGTGAACTACGAGGGACACTCTGCCAGAGATTCTTTCGTTCACCAAGCCCACGAGGGGAAATCAAACACTTATGCCCAACATTGGATCACTTATCCACCACTTTCGTCATCAGGTGATCACATACCAACCGTTTAGTGGCACCTTTTCCACAGTGGTGCGGCGCCGCCACGTCACTCGCGGGCAGAGCCGAACTCGGTTTCCCTGGTCGCCGGCAATCCGCCTCGGGTGAACTACGAAGTTGTAATTTTCTCGAGCCAGCGTCCGTGCGGGTGGCACCAGCCCCACAGCTGCGGTGACGAATCGGGCCGAGTCACGACAATCTGGGACGCACCTTTAACGTGCGCGGCGCCGTCCAACTCGACACCGGGCCATTTGACCATCGTCGACTCCATCGAGATCCATGCGACGTTGCCCTCAAGGCAAAGATCCGTCAGCGCATTGAAGTACTCGCGCTGCTCGTCGGGCGAAAAGTAGTAAGCCACCCAAGTGTTGAACACGACTGTCGTGACGCTCTCGTCGCACAGCGCCAGGGCGTCGGTCAGTCGTTCCGCGGCCGTGCCCCGCAGCACGGCCGCGGTCGGCCACGCGGGCCGAGCCGCCACAACGGCGTCGAATCGATCGTGACGGCGGCGCTCTTCGGGCCACAGGCAGGCCTTCAGCCAGAGCCGATCATCGATGTCACCGAGGTCGAGCGGCTGGGGATCGATGCCGATGCGCGCGGCAACTGCGGGCAGCGGCCGCTCGCGATCGACGGGCGTGAGATCCTGGCAAATAAGCGTGAGCGGAACCCCGTCGTCTTCTGCCCGCACCGGGAACTGGTCGAAGCAAAGGTTGATGCCGGCCGAACAGCCGACCTCGATGAGATTGATCACTGACGACTCCTTCACGAGATCGGCGACGACAGCCTGGAGGACCGCACTGCGACCGGGCTCGTTGGTCTGGGTCGAGCGCCACAGCTCGTCGCTCACGATCTCTTTCGTCTCGCGCACGACTTCGAGCACGCGCCGGGCCGCCTTCTCAGCGTCCCCGAGTTGACCGTGGCGCGCCTCTTCGTAGATGGGTCCAAGTATGGGATGACCACGTAGCGCGGCCAGGTGCAGCGCCGCGAGCACCAGCATCGGATTGCGCTGCTCGGCTCGCACACCGGCTAACAGCCGAAGAGCGAGGGGGTCCTCTTCGAGCTCGCCCAGTAGTGCTGAGTAGAAGGGCAGGCGCCCGTAGTCTTCGGGCGGCAGTGCGAAGTGATACCGCTTCCGCGCGTCGTGGAGGTCGAGCGTGTCCATGAAGGTCACGACAAGCCTAGAGAAGACGTGCACGTCGATGGACGCTCTGCCTAACGCTGACACGTCCGGTGGAAGCTTCTTAGCGGCTCTCGCTTCCCGGGTCGGGCTGCGTGTCGACGTCGCTCGCCTCTTGCGCGCGGCGCCGACGGCGCNGGTGCAAACGGCGCTGCGCCACGCGTACGGCCGCGACGGCGAGCACGAACACCGCGCCCAAGAGCGCGGCGGCGAGGAGCGCGACAGCGATCGGTAGATGTCCACTCGCTGAGAAGAACTCGACTCGGACGTCGCGAGTGTTTTGCGCGACAAAATCGATGAGCGCTACACCAAAGACGACGGCGATCAGCGTGGCTGCCCACGTGGTCCACGAGCGGGTCGCGCGCAGCGATTCGAGGTCCTGGCGCACCCGATGGTCGCGCTTCGACGTAGCACCGTCGCTGACGGTGGAGGGCTGTTCTACTTCGGGGCCGTCACCGGCTTCGCCCTCGGCGCCGCTCACGCGAAACTCGCGTCGATCGGGGCCGTGCACCAGGTGTCTTTGGTGGAGGTGATGGGATTCGAACCCACTGCCTCTACATTGCGAACGTAGCGCTCTACCAATTGAGCTACACCCCCGAAGAGGTGTCTAGTTTACCCGAAGGCGCGCTGGCGCTCAGGCTGCTGATACCACTGCTCGTCGGCGTCGGGCTCGTAAAACTCATCGAACTCGTCGTCGAAGGTCGTGTTGCGAATGCCCGCGTACAGCGGCTCGATGGTGGCCAGGGGCTGGCGGCGCGGGAGGCGCAGCGGCAGCGACTCTTCGCTGAGGTAGCCCTGGCTCACCGAGTACAGAGCCAGCGCGACGAACATGACAACCGCGAACCAGGCCAGCGCCGTCAGGTCAGTGACGATCGACGAGCCGATGAAAAATGCCATCACCGTCAGCGACAGCGCGCCGAGCACCAGTCCTGTGAACATCATCCGGCGCTGTGCCTCCATCGTGCGCAGACGGATCGGCGCCTCGTACCGGGTCGGTTCGATCGGCCCACTCGGGCGTGATGAGTACGCCTGGGCGTAGCGATTCGTGCGGGGTTCGGTGCGCTCGCCGTCGTACTCGTAGTTCTCGCTCCACTCGTCCCACGAAGCCCTCGACTCCAGCGAGCCGAAGGTGTCATCGGCGTGCACGACCGTCAGGCGAGGCCGTCGGCCTTGGGCTCCCGTCGACCCGGGCGAGTCAGGTTGTTCAAGACGGTGGGCGGGCTCGACCATGTAGTCCTGGCGACTCAGGGCCTCGTGTTCGGAGTGAAAGGACTGGATGGACCTCTCCGCTCCGTGGTCACGAAAACGACGCACCACGATCGGGGCCAGCAGCGCCACCCAGAACAGCGCGAGGACAATCAGTATCATCCGGTCGACTCCGAACCGCGTAGCACTGACATTGCGACAAATTTACCGTTGGAGCCGAAAATTTTGGTGGATAGTTAGGCGTCGTGCAGCCCGCACTCGTCTCGATCGAGACCGACCCAGCGTCCCGAGCGTCGGTCCCCGGGGACCAGGGGCTTCTCGGTCATCGCCGCGCAACCGATCGACGCGAACCCCTGGGCCCAGAGCGGGTGCTCTGGCAGGCCGTGGCGGCGCAGGTAGTACGCGACGTCGTCATCGCCCCACGTGGCCAGCGGATTTACTTTGACGAGCCCGAATCTCTCGTCCCAGAGCACGATCTTCATGCCGGCGCGCGAGGTCGCGTCAACGCGCTTCACCGCGGTGATCCAGGCCTTGCACTGGCTCAGCGCACGGGCAAGCGGCTCGACCTTTCGCAGTTCGCAGCAGTGCTCGCTGCCACAGGGCTGCGACGCCGCCTCGGGTCCGGGTTCGGTGCGCGTCAAGTTGAGCGACCACTCCTGGGCAATCTGGTTCACGAAGTTGATGGTCTCGGGGAAGTGCCCGCCAGTATCAAGGAAGATGATCTCGGTCAGCGGGCGCAGCTGGTGGACCATGTGCAAGAGCGCGACGTCCTCGAAGGAGCAAGCCATGGCCGCGTCGCTGTTGAAGCGCTCAAACGCCCACTCGAGTATCTCGAGCGGTGCGGCGCGCTCGAACCGATCATTGACGTCGTTGAGTTCGTCGAGCACTTCTGAGTTGGGCGTCGTTAGCCGCGTGGTGACTCTTCTCTTACTTTGCCTGGTGAATTACTAGAATACAGTCACCCGAACGAAGCCATGACGACGACCTTGCCCACCCCTCACGCCACTGACCATCTCGACGTACTCGAGTCCCACGCGCTCTTCATCTTGCGAGAGGTCGCCGCGGAGTGCGAACGGCCGGTACTGCTCTTCTCGGGCGGCAAGGACTCCACCGTGCTGCTACACCTGGCCGCCAAGGCCTTCGCGCCACAGGCGCTGCCTTTTCCCGTCCTGCACATCGACACCGGACAGAACTTCTCCGAAGTCCTCGACTTTCGCGACCGGACGGTCAAGGCGATCGGTGCGCGCCTCATCGTCGCAAAGGTTCAAGACACGATCGACCAGGGCCGTGTCGTCGATCCCGGCCCGCTCGGCTCGCGCAACCGGCTTCAGACCGTGACACTGCTCGACGCGATCAACGAGCACCGCTTCGACGCCGCCTTCGGTGGCGCACGACGCGATGAGGACAAGGCCCGCGCGAAGGAGCGCATTCTCAGTTTCCGCGACGCCTTCGGTCAGTGGGACCCGCGCCGGCAGCGTCCCGAGCTCTGGCAGCTCTACCAGGGCAAGGTCAACGTCGGCGAACACGTGCGGGCCTTTCCCCTCTCTGACTGGACCGAGCTTGACGTCTGGCAGTACATCGGTCGAGAGAAGATGGACCTGCCGTCGATCTACTTCGCCCATGAGCGCGACGTGGTGCTGCGCGACGGGATGTGGCTCGCGGTGAGCGAATTCGTCGAGCCCGCCTCACACGAAGTCGTGGTGCGCAAGACCATCCGCTTTCGCACGGTGGGCGACGCCAACTGCACTGGCGCGGTCCTTTCGCACGCCAGCACCATCGAGGCCATCATCGACGAGGTGGCGGTGGCCAATGTGTCCGAGCGCGGCGCCACACGAGGCGACGACAAGTTCTCCGAGACGGCAATGGAAGACCGCAAGCGCGAGGGTTACTTCTAAGTGGACCTCGCGACCAAAGACCTGCTTCGCCTCGCAACCATCGGGTCGGTTGACGACGGCAAGTCCACGCTCATTGGCCGGCTGCTCGTGGACACTCGTCAGCTCTTCGACGACCAGCTCGACGCGGTCGCCGCCGCGTCCGAGCGGCGCGGCTTCGGTGATCTCGACCTCAGCTTCGTGACCGACGGCCTGCGGGCCGAACGCGAGCAGGGCATCACGATCGACGTCGCCTATCGCTACGCGACGACACCGACGAGGAAGTTCATCATCGCGGACTGCCCCGGTCACGTGCAGTACACCGGCAACATGGCCACGGGGGCATCGACGGCCGACTTGGCGCTGGTCGTGCTCGACGTCGCGTCGAGACTCAAGGAACAGACGCGTCGCCACCTTTGCATCGCCGCGCTTCTCGGTGTGCGCTCGGTGATCGTGGCGGTGAACAAGATGGACACCGTCGGGTGGTCCGAGACCGCCTTCGATCGTGCGATCGACCAGATTGAGCTCCACTCGCGCGAGCTGGGTTTCACCTCGATGATCATGATCCCGGTGTCGGCGCTCTACGGCGACAACGTGGTCGAGGGCTCGCCCAACACTCCGTGGTACCACGGTCCAACGCTGCTCGAGGCGCTGGAGGCCTCCGAAGCTGGGTCGTGGGAGACAGCCCAAGGCGCCCGCCTCCCCATCCAGTGGGTGCTGCGCCAGCCCGGCGGCGGACGAACCTACGCCGGCATCGTAAGCGGCGAGGCGTTCCGCGTCGGCGACCGCGTCACACTCCTGCCGGCCAACGTCGAGACGACGATAACTGCGATCAACTTCGGGGGCGAGGCGCGCCTCGAAGCTGCCGTTGGGCTTGCGGCCGACCTCGACTTCGCCGACGAAACTGACGCGGGCCGCGGCGATCTCATCGCGACGGCTCCCCTGCCGACCATCACGCGGGACCTCCAGGCGACCGTCTGTTGGTTCGGCGAGCAACCGCTCAGCGTCAACGGTCGACGATTGCGCCTCAAGCACACCACCAGATCGACACCGGTGCGTGTGCGCGAGATAAAGGGAGTCATCGACATCGAGTCGCTCACCGTCGACCCCGCCGACTCACTGTCGACCAATGAGATCGGTCTGGTGTCCCTGCAGACCGCTGACCCGCTCGTCGTCGACGACTACCGCGAAGACCGCGTGACCGGAAGCTTCGTTCTGATCGACGAGGTGACCAACGCCACCGTCGCGGCCGGCATGGTCGGCCACGCGTCGTTCCTCTAATCGCCCTCGCCCCGTCGCGCCAGCGAGCGCTGGCACCGCGCAGAACAGCAACGGAACGTGACAACGCCGGCCGCCGCACCGCGGCTAAGCGGACGCGACGGCCGGCGAACCCACGCGGGGCCTCGTAGAGTCCTTAGGGACTGGGACGAAGACCCGCCCTCGCTCAGGCGCGCTTAACCGCGATGCGCCGAGCGGAGGCCTCGCTCGTCGTGCCGACGGGCAGTGGCACGAGGACGTCTAGTAGGCCGTCCTTGTAGGTGGCTGTGATCTTGGACTCGTCGACGCCCTTGGGCACGGGCACCGACCTCGTCAGCGAGCCGTAGCGGAACTCGCTGCGGTATTCGCGACGACCTTTGTGCTCGTGAGACTCGGACTTCTGGGCGGTGATCACGAGCTCATCGTTCACGATCTCCACCTCGACGTCCTTCTCGGGGTCGACGCCCGGCAGCTCCGCTCGCACCTTCAGCGCACCCTCCTCCTGGCAGACTTCGATCTTGAAGGGACGGCGCCAGTCACTGTCGTGGAAGAATTCGTCAAACCACGCTCGCGACGGCCAGGACAACCCATTCCACACCGGGAGGTCCAGCTCGTCCTTGGAACTCTTAGTTAACATCATCGCTACCTCATTTCCAGGGAGCCATCACCGACTCGCACCGAGAGGCAACGCTCCCCATCTCCACCGTAGAGAGCCGGCGCGCGACGTGCCAGTGGCGAAAGTCACTACTTTGGCGACGATCTCCGAACTCACCAGCTGGCTCGGCTCGCCTTGGCTCGCTGGCATCCCTCACGCATCAGTTGATGGCAATCGTTTCCAAGAAGACCGGCTGGTGTTAGGACTTCACACTCACCTACCAGCCCGTCGGGGAGCATCCTTCTTGGTCGGGGACCCAGCCGCGCGTCACCCGCATGCCGATAACAATCTGCTCGTTCTCGGTGGCCTCGCCAGCCAGGGGCGCGAAGCGTCGCCCCCCGTACTCGTACCAGGTGGTGTTCAAGATCCCGATGCCGGAGTAGCGCGGGCCGGTCATCGCCCAGTTGCCCCCGACCTCGCAGACGGCGACGCGCTGCCACTCGGCGCGAAGCCGGGCGACGGTGACGCCGCTCGCAACCGCGTCGGCGTAAACGGCATAATCCGAAAATGCGACCAAGGAGGGTCCGGGGCGCCCGACGAGGGGCGATGGCTTCGCCGGAGTCTCGGCGCCGGCCGGTGACGGGCTAGCGGCCAAGACCGCCAGCACGATGAAGAGCAGGGCCGACACGATTCGTCGCACGGCAGTCTCCTGATTCCTCGCGCCGCGCCGGGCGATCGTCGCTCTCGGCGTGAACCCGGGCGTCGCAAGGATCGCCGGGCGCGATTTGGTTGGTCACCGTTATCCACAGCTCTGTGGGGCGAGGGCAGTCGCTGCTGCCACCGGCCAGCCTACGGAGCAAATGCCGATCCGGAGCCCTTCAAACAGACGGAATTCAAGTATACATCGCTTCTGACCAGGGAATATCAATTCTGCCGCCAGCGCCACATGACGGCAAATTCTGCACGATAATCCCGCCACGGGTCGCGACCACCGGGTCAGACTTCGGGCCGTCCGACTCAGTCGAGAGCGACCGTCAGCTCCGGCTCCGTGCGTTCGCGCACCTCGTCGAGTGTGACTCCTGGCGCCAACTCGCGCAGGACGAGTCCACCGGGCGCAACGTCGATGACCGCCAAATCGGTGATGATGCGGTTCACGCAGGTCCGCCCCGTAAGGGGCAACGTGCACTCGCGCACAATCTTGACCCCGCCGTCCTTGGAGGTGTGCTCCATCATCACGATCACGCGCTGGGCTCCGTGCACCAGGTCCATCGCCCCGCCCATCCCCTTTACCATCCGGCCCGGGATCATCCAGTTCGCGAGGTCGCCGCGCTCGGACACCTGCATCGCGCCGAGCACCGCCACGTTGAGGTGACCGCCACGGATCATCGCGAAGGACGTCGCCGAATCGAAGAACGACGCGCCCGGCAGCACGGTGACCGTCTCCTTGCCGGCGTTGATGAGGTCGGGATCAACGTTGTCCTCGCTCGGGTACGGTCCCACGCCGAGAATCCCGTTCTCGGAGTGAAGCACCACGTGCACGTTCTCGGGGATGAAGTTCGGCACGAGCGTCGGCATGCCGATGCCGAGGTTGACGTACTGGCCGTGAGCCAGCTCCCTGGCGACCCGGGCCGCCAGCTCGTCGCGCGTGAGCGCCGTCACGTCGACACCGTGCGTCGCTCGATGCGCTTCTCGGCGTGCGGCGCGTGCACGACGCGCTGGACGAAGATGCCCGGCGTGTGCACGGTCATCGGATCGAGATCGCCCGGCTCGACCAGCACTTCGACCTCGGCAATCGTCACCCGCCCCGCCGCCGCACAGAGCGGATTGAAGTTTGCGGCGCTCTTTTCGTAGATGAGGTTTCCGTGGCGATCGCCGTAGCGCGCGTGCACCAGTGCGAAGTCGGTCCGCAGCCCCAGCTCGAGCACGTACTCCTGGCCCCCGAACTCGCGAACCTCCTTCGGCGGCGAGGCCACAGCCACGCCGCCGCGCCCGTCGTAGCGCCAGGGCAGTCCGCCGTCGGCCACCTCGGTACCGACTCCCGCCGGCGTATAGAAGGCGGGGATACCGGCGCCGCCGGCGCGCAGGCGCTCGGCGAGCGTACCCTGGGGAACCAGTTCCACCTCGAGCTCACCGCTAAGGAACTGACGCTCGAACTCCTTGTTCTCGCCGACGTAGGAACTCACGGTGCGCCTGATCCGCTTGGCTTCGAGCAGCACCCCCAGTCCCCAACCGTCGACACCGCAGTTGTTGCTCACCGTGGTGAGATCGGTGATCCCGCTCGCCAGCAGGGCCGCGATCAGCACCATTGGGATGCCCGATAGCCCAAAGCCCCCCACGGCGATCGACGCACCGCTCGTTACATCGCGCACCGCGTCGTCGGCGCTCGCTACGACCTTGTCCAGTTTCGCACTCGCCAAGCCGATCCACCTCGCTCGTTCGCTGCCGTAGTTCGCCCACCGGGCGGCGACCACCGACCAACGGTATCGCCCGGCGGCGGGCGCTTCGAGGGGGGTCAGTTCCGGCTCACCGCCTGGCCCCGTGATTTCAAAGAGCGCCACTGCACGTAGCGCGCGATGTCACTCGGCGACACGACGCCAACGAGGTGACCCCCCGCGTCGATCACGAACGCTCGGCCGTCCGGTGACGACTGCATACGCTGCAGCAGCGCCGTCACCGGTTCGTCCGGAGTGCCCGTTGGGACCTGAGCCAGCGGACAGGCGATGTCAATCAGTCGAGTCGTCGATCGCAAATCCGGCGCCACATGACGGATTCGCCCCATCGAGGTGAGACCCGCCAGTTCGCCGTTTGGCCCAACCAGCGGAAAGGTGCCGAAGTGGTGGTTGTGCATCTGGTTGTCCACCAGATCGGCCACCGTCATCGTCGAGGTAAACGTGACGGGATCCTTCGTCATGATGTCGCCCACGTTCACCTTGGCCAGCGCGGTGCGAAGGAATGACGAACTCTCTTCCGCCTGGGCCGCCGTCAGCACGAACCACCCCACGAAGACGAACCACAGCCCGACGATCCCGACCGCCAGGAACTCCAAGACGCCGAGCACGATCAACACGTAGCCGAACGCCTCACCGGCTCCCGAAGCCGTGGCCGTGGCCCGCGCCCGGTCGCCGGTGCGGCGCCACACGATTGCCCGCAGAACTCTCCCGCCGTCGAGCGGCGACGCCGGAATCAAGTTGAACCCGCCGAGTAAGAGATTCATCCACGCCAGCCAACCCAGCGCTGAGACCACGACGTCGTGAATGCCGCCGTGGTGAAGGAGGAGCACCGATAAGCCAAAGAGGCCGGCGAGGGCGCAGCTAGTGAGGGGGCCTACCACCGCGACACGAAACTCGACACCGGGCGAGAGAGCCTCGCTTTCGAGCTCGGAGACCCCGCCGAAGAGCCAAAAGGTGATGGCGCGCACGCCGATGCCGTTCCTTCTCGCGACCACGGCGTGAGAAATTTCGTGGAACATCAACGAGGCAAAGAACACGATCGTCGTTGCGATGCCGACAATCCAGTAGGTTGCGGTCGCGTCATGAGGATGGTAGGCGGGCAAGACGAGGTCCGAGATCTCCCACGCGAAGAGCACGAAGATCACCAGCATGGACCAGTTGATGCCTACCGGTATGCCGGCGATCTTGCCGAGTCGAATGTCTTGCTCCACAGCTACCTCACTTGCCGGTTTCGCTGTCGCGAATTGAAACAGCCCCTGGCTACATCATTGGGGGCGATGATGTCGATCCACTAGGGCAATAGGTCGTATCTCGCCAACCGGCCGCCACTGAGGTGCCCGGCCCGACCAGCGCCTATATGACGATCATGCTCAGCGGGGGGCGGGACGCTTCGGGGCCCGTCGACCGGCGCGACTTAGTCGAGCAGGTCAGCGTCGCCGCCGATCCACTCGCGCACCAGCGCCAGAATCTCGTTCGCGGTGAGCGACTCAACGTCGCTGTCGATAGCCCCCACGACCTTCGTCGCGATATCGGGGTGCTTGCGCTCCCAGTACTGCGTGAGGTGGAGCATCTCGTTGGCCTTGCCCTTGCCGTGTCCGACCAAGACGATGGCCGACGCCGGCTTGACGGCTTCGCTGATCGACTCGTAGAACACCGAGCTGGTGTGGTCCGTGTCGTGTCCGTGGTGGTGTTGCGCTTCTCGCACGTGATGGTGGCGAAGGGCCTCGTCGGGAGCGCGGATCGTCTCGGGCTTGGCGCCTCGCTCAACACCGGCCAGCCATACGCGCGCCTCGTCGCGCGTTATCTCCACCGCCACGAATCCTTCCAACTCACTCACGCGACCTCCTCCAACTTCCTGCGTCAGTTTTACCTCGGGCGCCGCCGTGCCCGCCGACGGGCCGCCACGAACGTCGCTCTAGGTTGGCCACCTAGAGTTCTTGCACCGCACGATGGAGAGTTTCGGTCACTTCCTCGTAGTCCATCCTTGGCCCGAAGGTGAGCGGTGCGCCGATTCGCACCGTGACGCGGCTGCGCTTTCTCGGCCACTTGGCGTGCAGCGGTACCGTGCCGAAGAGCCCGATCGTCTTCATCGGCACGACGGGTACTCCGAGGTTCACCGCGAGCAGACCGATCCCCGACCTGAACGGTTGGAGCTCGCCGCTGGCGCTGAGATGGCCCTCGGGCGCAATCAGTACGTTCCAACCCCGATCGACCATCTCGCCCACGTACTCGAGGCTCGGCAGGTACGGTTCGCTGCGGGCGAAACTGAAACCGGCAAAGCACAGCCGCACGATGAAGGCGAGAACCTTGTGGTCGTGCATCACGTCGGCGCCCGTTGCCACGGCCAGGCGGCCGCGAACCTCTCGCGGGAGGGACTGGTAGATGACCGGGCCATCGAAGTCGTCGCTGTGATTGAAGATGAAGAGGGCCGGCGACTCGAGTTGGGCCAATGACTCGATGCCCTCGACGTTGAGTGTCACCCAGTGGCGCACGAAAGGCTGAACAACCCAGTCACGCAGAGCGTTGCCGACCACCCGAACGCCGCGCCAGTACGTCCAGTTCGCCTGCGAAGCGGCAGTCTCGGTGGGGCTGCCCATTTCCGCCAGGGTCCGCAAGTCGCCGACCGTCGTCTCGGGGGTGACACGCTCGTCGGCGATCGAGATGCCGAGGCGCTCCTCGAGCGTGGCGACCACACCCAGGCGCAGTAACGAGTCCAGACCGAGGTCGCCGAGCCGATCAGCGTCTCCGACCGCAGCGGCGGGCTCGTCAAGTGCGAGTCGGATCGCGCGGACTACCGGGTCGTCGTTCGCTGCGGCCACGCCACGCGGAACCGGCGGCGCTGGGCCCGATGCATTGGCCCAGTCCTGGACCTGGCGACGATCGATCTTCAAGAGGCGCGTCCGGGGAAAGTCGGACTCGGGCCAGCGCCGCCAGCTGTCAACATGCTGGAACGAGGCCAGCTGGGCATTGATCGACGCGATGGCTTCCTCGACGATGTCATCAGTTTCCTTAGAGATCACGACGGCCACCACCGACTCGCTCGTGTCGCCCTTCACGCCGACAACGCAGACGAAGCCAAGCCGCGGGTCCTTCTCCGCGATGAGTTCGACGTCCTCGGGGAAGACCTTGAGGCCGCTACTGCGCACGATGGCGAACTTGATCCGACCCTCGATGTGCAGCCAGCTGCCCTCCAACCGGCCTACGTCGCCCGTACGAAACCACCCGTCGTCGGTGAAGGCCTCTCGAGTCGCCTCGGGGCTCTGCCAGTACTCGCCAAAGACGCTCGGGCCCTTGGCCTGGATCTCCCCGTCCGGGGCGATGCGCAGTTGCACATTGTCAAGCGCCCGGCCCGGCGAGTCGAGCCGCTCGCCCCCGAGCGGGTTGCAGGTCAGTATTGGTGAGGTCTCGGTGAGCCCGTAGCCCTGGAGGGTGCGCACACCCATCTTCTCCCAGCCCGCCGCTACGTCGATCGGGATCGGAGCGCCGCCGGTGATGAAGAGCGCCAGATGGCCCCCGAGGCGCGCGTGGACGCTGTGAAAGAGAACCCTGCGTAGCCCGAAGGGGAGGTACTCGGCGATGCGCATCGCCGTCTCGAGCGAGCGCGCCTTGCCCTCCTCCTTGGCTCCCTGCTCGATGCGCTCGAGCATGAGGGTGAGCAACTGCGGGATTGCCAGCATCGAAGTGATCTCGAAGTCCACCAGCGCCTCGCTGATCGCGAGCGGAGTGACGCGAGGCAAGTAGACGACGCTCGCCCCGTGCGAGAACAAGGCGAGGGTCGCCGTGAGCTCGTAGGTGTGCGACAGCGGCAGTACCGAGAGGAATCGCCAGCTATCGCGGACGTCGATCAAGTCGAGGATTCCGTCAATGTTCGAAAGAACGTTACGGTGCGTCAGCACGACTCCCTTGGGGTCAGCGGTGGTTCCAGAGGTGAACACGATGAGTGCCGGGGACAGGTCATCCAACGTGATCTGAGGCGCCGTCGCAGCGAAGGTCTCGGCGTAGGTCGCGATCTCCTCGATCACGCGGGTCGCAATGGATCCGGTGTCGACGTCGAGGTCCCTGCCGACGAAGATGACCGTCGGGTTGGTCTGCATAATCATGCGCTCCAGGGCCGCGGGCGTGCTTGTGGCGTCGACTGGCACGGCGACCGCCCCGAGGACGAGCGAACCGAGNAGNACCTGCANCCATTCGGGTGAGTTCGNACCCATGATCATCACCCGATCCCCNTGCGCCACNCCCGCCTCACGCANGTAGTTCGCGGCCCGGTNGGCCGCCCGNTTTAGTTCCGCGTGTGTCAGACGCTCGACTTTGAGGAACCTGCGACTGATCGTGGCAACCCGGTCGCCCACGTCATCGAGGTCGGCCACGTACTCGCTAAACGTTCGAGGGATCATGGGTGCTTCGCCACCATCGCTGCCCCCTCGTCATCGGGCCGCGCGGGTGCTTGTGCGTCCATCCGAATGCTAGGCCGCCTCCTCAACCAACGCGCCGAGCTCGTTGGAAGGCTTCCAACGAGAAGGGAAGAGCGCCGCTAGTGTTCGTCGATCACGAGCACCGCGGCGCCGCTGAAGCGTTCGTGGGCGAGGTCGGCCAGCGCCCGGTCGGCCTCGCTGAAGGCGTAGGGCTGCACGGTCGCCCTTATGCCGGCACGGCTCGCCGCGTCGAGGAACGCCCGTCCGTCCTCGCGGGTGTTGGCGGTGACGCTGCGCATCGTGCGCTCTTCGAAGAGGTGACGTTCGTAGTCGAGCGGAGGGATTTCGCTGAGATAGATTCCCGAGATCGCCAGAGTGCCGCCCCGGTCGAGGGCCTCGAGAACGGTAGGCACGATGTCGCCCACCGGGGCGAAGAGAATGGCGCCATCCAGCGAGCCGGGCGGCGCGTCGGGGGTATCGCCGGCACTCGTCGCGCCAAGTTCGAGGGCCAGCCGGCGCGCCTCCTTTGAGCGGGTCATGACGTGAACCTCAGCCCCTTCGACGAGCGCGATCTGCGCGGTGAGGTGGGCCGACCCGCCAAAGCCGTACAGGCCGAGCCGTCCGCCTTTTGGCAACTCCACGCGCCGCAGCGCCCGATAGCCGATGATGCCTGCGCAAAGCAGCGGGGCCACTTCAAGATCGCTGAAGCCTTCGGGTAGCTCGTAGACGTAGTCCTCGTTCGCGACCACGAACTCGGCGTAGCCGCCGTCCACGTCCCACCCGGTGAAGGTGGGGTTGAGACAGAGGTTCTCGCGCTCAGCGAGGCAGAACCGGCAGACTCCGCAGGTCTTCGCGAGCCAGCCCGCTCCCAACCGGTCGCCGACGTGGAAGCGACGGCTCCCAGGACCGAGAGCTTCAACGACGCCGACGATCTCGTGGCCCGGCACGACGAGAGCGCGCCGGGGCGCAAGGTCGCCCTCGGCGAGGTGCAGGTCGGTGCGACAGACCCCGCAGGCTCGAACCCGCAGGAGAAGCTGCCCCGGACCCGGCACGGGGACGTCGCGCTCGACGCTGACGAGCGGACCGTCGTCAACAGGCCCCGGTGTCCGCACCGCCCAGGCTCGCATGCTCGGGCTCATCTCGCGTCTCTCCTCATCCGAGCGACGTCTCGAACACTCGTACGAGGGTTCGAGACCAGCTGAAAGTGACCTTAGACCCTGATCTTTGGCCGTCGGGCGGCGTCATACTGCGCCTAGATGGCGCTTCGCCACCCAGGACATTGGAGGTGCCCATGACGGACCTACTGGAAAAAACATCGAATGAAAAATTGAGCGAGTACGGCGACAATGTGAAGGTCTTTGTGGCGCCCGGGCTTGTCGACAGCATCGTGACGCTGAAGGGCCGCTACCAGAACTTCATCGGTGGTAAGTGGGTGGCTCCCGTGAAGGGCGAGTACATGGAAGACGTCTCGCCGGTCAACGGCAAGGTCTTCTGCGAGGTCGCTCGCTCGACCAAAGAGGACGTCGAGTTGGCCCTCGACGCCGCGCACCGGGCCCGAAAGGCGTGGGGCGAAACGTCGCTGCCCGACCGAGCGAAGGTGCTGAGCAAGATCGCCGACGTGATGGAGGCGAACCTCACGATGCTCGCCGTCGCTGAGAGCTGGGAGAACGGCAAGCCCGTTCGAGAGACCCTCGCCGCTGACCTGCCCCTGGCGATCGACCACTTCCGCTACTTCGGGGGAGCGACGCGCTCGCTCGAGGGTCGCACGACCGAGATCGACAAGGACACGGTTGCCTTTCACTTCCATGAGCCGCTCGGCGTCGTGGGACAGATCATCCCCTTCAACTTCCCGCTGCTCATGGCGGCCTGGAAGATCGCCCCGGCCCTCGCGGCGGGCAACTGCACGGTCGTCAAGCCGGCGTCGCCCACCCCGTGGTCGATCCTGAAGTTCGCCGAACTGCTCGAGGACATCGTGCCCGATGGCGTCATCAACATCGTCACGGGCCCCGGCGCCGAGATCGGCAAGGCGCTCGCTTCGAGCCCGCGCATTGCCAAGGTCGGCTTCACGGGCGAGACCACGACCGGACGGCTGATCATGCAGTACGCGGCGGAGAACCTCATTCCCTCGACCGTCGAGCTCGGCGGGAAGTCGCCGAACATCTTCTTCGCTGACGTGATGGCGGCCGACGACGAGTTCCTGGACAAGGCCGTGGAGGGCCTCGTGCTCTACGCCTTCAACAAGGGCGAGGTCTGCACCTGTCCTTCGAGGGCGCTGATCCACGAGTCGATCTACGACGCGTTCATGGACCGCTGTCTCAAGCGGATCAGGATGATCGTCCAGGGCAACCCCCTCGACACGACGACGATGATCGGACCCCAAGTCTCCATTCAGCAGCTGCAGAAGATCGAGTCCTACGTCGAGATCGGCAAGCAGGAGGGTGCGGAGTGCCTGATCGGCGGCCAGTCGGCGATCCTCGAGGGCGACCTCGCGGGCGGCTACTACTTCCAACCGACCGTGTTGAAGGGCGAGAACAAGATGCGGGTCTTCCAGGAGGAGATCTTCGGACCCGTTCTCGCGGTGACGACGTTCAAGGACGAGGCCCAGGCGCTCGAGATCGCCAACGACACCCTCTACGGGTTGGGCGCGGGCGTTTGGACGCGGGATGGCAACTTGGCCTACCGCATGGGACGTGGCATCCAGGCCGGTCGAGTGTGGACGAACTGCTACCACCTCTACCCCGCCGGCGCGGCCTTCGGCGGTTACAAGATCTCGGGCATCGGTCGTGAAACGCACCAGATGATGCTCGAGCACTACTCCCAGACCAAGAACCTGCTGGTGAGCTACAGCACCAAGCCGCTCGGGTTCTTCTAGAGAGTCGCGTGACGGGGCCCATCGAGACGGCCAGGGTTGGGGAAACACCCGCGGCCCTCGAAGCCATCGCTCAGCTTGTGAGCGATGGTGGGCCCGTCATGTTCTTTCAGTCCGGCGGGTGTTGCGACGGCAGCCTGCCGATGTGCTTTCGAGAAGGTGAGTTCATCATCGGCGACTACGACGTCCTACTCGGCACGGTCGGCGGCTTCCCCTTCTATATCGACCATCGTCAGTACGAGGCGTGGAAGCACACGCGGCTCATGCTCGACGTCGCCGAGGGCGAGCCCGAGGGGTTTTCGCTCTCGGCCGGACCCAACAAACACTTCATCACTCGGTCTGAGGTCTGCGCACCGAATCCAGCGGACTAGGACAACGACTCAGGCGTGGTCGTAATGGGCGAGCAAGGGCACGAGGTACTGAGCATTGGGGCTGCCCCAACCGGTGACCGGATCCCAGCCCCGACCTGCGCTATAGCCGGTGATCTTCTTGCTCGGGAAGCTCGCCGTGTTCGAGCCGGAGGTGACGTCATGAAACGCGCGGAGGTAGGACGCGCTGCGACCGATCTCGTAGATGGCGGGGTTCACGTCGCCGAGGTGGCGCCCGGCGTACTGGTCGGCCAGCGCGATGACTCCGGCCCAAATCGGTGCGCTCGTGCTCGTGCCGCCGCTGTTGCGGATCGCGTACTTTGTGCCACTACTGAAAACGAGAGCCATGGCGCTGTGAGGTGAAGCGTCGGCCCCGACGTCGGGCACGCCACGGGTAGCGCCGATGCCGGCGACGCCGTCTTGGTAGCTGGGCTTGGCAATGAGCCGGCTGAAGCCGCCCCCGGATCCCTGAAACTGGGTCCCCGCGCTGCCGTAGGGCAGGCCCCAGGCAATTTCGCTCACGTAAGCGCCTGTCGCGTGGTTGGCGGTAAGACTGGTGCCGCCGGCGGCGAGCACGAGAGGATCCGCGGCTGGCAGGTTGACCTCTTTCACCGGCGGAAAGCTGCCCCCGACCAGTCCCCTAATCACGTCGCACGGCTCGCCGACCGCGCCGACGTCGCCCGAAGCCGCAACGACCGTCACGTGATGCTGCGTGGCGAAATCGAGCGCCGAATTGAGCTTTTCGATTTGGCTAGCGCTGTCGCAGTGCTCCCCGCCCGTCTGCCCCGCGGCGCTGATCGAGATGACGCTTCCTTCAGTGCTGCCCATGCGTATCGCCGCGATCGCTGCGGCGACGGCGTCGCTCGCGCTATCGAGCGACGTGGACTTCACCAGCACGACGGTAATGGCGGCGCCGGGCGCCACGGCATGCACGACCTCGGCGTCGAGCACCTCTTCTCCGTTGGCGAGCCAGGGCTTGGCCACTTTGGTGAGGGTGTTCACGAATCGCAACGTCACGGCGGGCAAGCCAAACAAGGAGTCAAAACTCTTCATGTCCAGTCGCAGGTCGCTCACGGTGAGCGAGCCAAAGTAGGGCAGCTCCGGCAGGACAACGGTTTCGCCGCGACCGGTGATCCCTCGTTTGAGTAGCGGCTCGATACCGTACGCGATCTCAATCTGCTTCGGCGTGTAGCAGGTGGTCAGGGAGTTGCAGTCAGCCGTTGAGGCACGGAGGCCCGGTGGCGACCCCGACGACGCCGTCGCAACCCACAGAACACCGACGCCGCCGAAAACCAGCGAGGCAGCCACCACCAACCGACGACTGTGGCTCAGAATTGTTTCAACGGACTTCGCGATGCCTGGTAGTTGGAACTTGGACACGGCAACCCCCAGTTCGGCGAGAAATACGGCGCATCGCCGCATCAGCCGTACAGTACGGCCATGCGTGTCGTATCACCATGGGGGAATACCCCGACGACGCCGCCCAACGTCCATCTTCGCTAAGGGTTCTCCCTCATCCAAGATGGACCCACGCCCTTCGGCCCTCGTCGAACGTCGTTGCGGCGCTCCCTCTGCATTAATTCCACGGGGTGGCGCCAAAGCGACGCAACCGACTTTGGCGCGTTGCGGTCCATGCTCGAAATCGAGCGCCGCCTACCAAGGCTCCGCTAATCATCCACGGGGGCGACCACACCTGCACTATTGCCAACCGCCGACGCGGTTCGCAACTCTTACGCGCCAGTGCAACGTTAGGGGCGCCTTCAAGATTGGGCACAGCATCCCCAGTAACGGCGTGATGGTCTTCTGCAGATTGTTGTGGAGTCGTTCGAGAGGTTGGGCTCAGGCCGGGACGAGGGTCGTCCGGCGGGCCTCGGCGAGAGCCACGTGGCAGGCGGCGAGCTGGCTCGGCGCCACCTCGCCCAGCAGTGGCGTGACGGTCTTGCACTCCTCGATGGCGTAAGGGCAACGGGGCTGGAAGCGGCACCCGGGCTTCGGGTCCACAACCTTGGGGGGCTCGCCGGCGTCGGCCGTGGCCGATTCGTCGATGGACGTGCGGGGATCGGGTACCGCTGAGAGGAGGAGCTTGGTGTAGGGATGGCGGGGGTCGGCCAAGAGCTGCTCGGTCGGGCCGACCTCGACGACCTGGCCGGCATACAGGACAATAATCCGGTCGGCGATGTATCGGGCCGAGGCAAGGTCGTGGGTGATGTAGAGGATGGAGACACCCTCTCGCCGGCGCAGGTCGGCCATGAGGTTGAGGATGCCGACCCGGATGGAGACGTCGAGCATCGAGACCGGCTCGTCGGCGAGGATGAGCTTGGGGCGCAGCACGAGCGCCTGGGCGAAGCCGATCCGCTGGCGCTGGCCACCGCTCAGCTCGTAGGGATACTTGGCGAGCATTGTCTCCGCGGGCTCGAGGCCCACGGCTTCCATCACCCGGGTCGCCTCAGAACGCTGCGTCGAGGCATCGAGTTCCGGACGGTGCAGCTTGATGGCGCGCATAATCCCGTGCGAGACCCGGTACGACGGGTTGATGGCGCTGAACGGGTCCTGGAAGACCATCGGGACTTCGCCGCGATACGCCAACTTCGCCTTTCGCCCCTTGATGGCGTCGACCGGCCGGCCGTCGAAGCGAATGGCCCCCGAGGTCGGCCGGTAGACCAACGCGAGCAGCTGAGCGATGGTGCTCTTGCCGCTCCCGCTTTCGCCCACCAACGCGACGATCTCGCGCCGGCCAATCGTGAAGCTGACATCGTCTACGGCGTGGAGGAGTTGCTGGGACCAGAAGCCCCGCAGCCGGAAATTCCGACTGAGGTCGGACACGTCAAGGAGTGGAGACTCGGGTTCGGCGTCGCGGACCGGCTGGGGCGCCGACGGCGACGTGCCGACCGCCCGGGCTGGCGGCTCGGGCGCTGAAACGGCGAGCGTCGCGCTATCGCCTCGCTCTAGCACGGTGCGGCCGGCGAGACTTCCCGTCTCCGAGT
>JGI12269J14319_10001181_pt1 | contig 26049 bp, 25 predicted proteins | sample PeaSoiSIISIP2007_FD_14319 | JGI IMG/M metagenome (IMG submission 14319)
GGGCGAGCCGGTCTACGGCAGGCCGGGCAGCCAGAGCACCTCCACGATCGCGTCGGGATCGCTCGAGGGATCCAACGTGGACCTGGCGGCCCAGTTGACGGAGATGATCACCACCCAGCAGGCGTATTCGGCCAACGCGAAGGTGATCACCACCTCCAGCCAGATGCTGCAGACCCTGAACACGATGGGCGGTTGATTTCCCCGCTCGCGAGTGCGACAATCTCCGGACACGAGGAGACAAGACATGTCGGCAGCGCCCAAGGAAGAGAAGAAGGACGAACCGGCCGAGGCCGCGAAGCCCCGGACGGGACGGAAAATGGGGCCGATGCTGGGCGCCGTGGCCGTGGTGCTGGTCCTCCAGGCCGGCTTGGCCTTCGGGGTGGTGCGGTTCTTGGGGATCTCCGACCACGGAGCCGGAAAGGCCGCCCAGGCCAAGTCCTCCGACGACGACGGCTCCGGAAACGGTGACGATTCCAAGCCCGGCTCCACCCCCAAGAACCTCCAGTGCATGGAAAAGCCGCTTTCCAAGACGGTGACCATCGCCGGCACCGAGGCGAAGCGCTACCTGAAGGCGTCCCTGTGCCTGGAATACGACGCCGACAAGTACAAGGACCTCCCCAAGGACATCGAGCCGCAGATGATGCGGGTGGAGGCCACGGTGAACCGGATCCTGTCGTCCGCGTCCTTCCAGCAGGTGAGCGACCCCAAGGCGCAGGACACCTTGGCCATGCAGATGGGCGCGGAGATCAACCAGATGCTGAAGCCGGACAAGATCCAGATCCACGCGGTGCTGGTCACCGAGTGGCTGGTGCAGTAGGAGACCGCCGTGGGCGACATCCTGTCCCAGGAAGAGATCGACGCCCTCCTCGCCTCGGTGGGAGCCTCGGCCCCGCCGCCCCCCGTCGCGACCGCGGCGGCGTCCGCGTCGCTCCTGTCCGGATCGGCGGCCCGAGCCGAGCGCGCGGCCAGGCAGACGGACGACAAGAAGGTGAGTCTCTACGACTTCCGGCGTCCGGATCGGGTGTCCAAGGACCAGATGCGGGTGCTGCAGAACCTCCACGAGGGGTTCTCGCGGGTCCTGTCCACCACCCTGACCTCCTACCTGCGCACGCTGATCGAGGTGGAACTGGTGTCGGTGGACCAGCTGACGTACAACGAGTTCGTGATGAGCGTCACCAACCCGAGCTGCATCTACATCTTCCAGATGGAGCCCCTTTCGGGGAACGCCATCTTCGAGATCAACCCCTCGCTGGTGTTCTTCATGATCGACAGGCTCTTCGGCGGACCCGGCAAGGCGATGCAGTACAACCGCGAGCTGACGGACATCGAGCGCTCGGTGATGAACAAGATCGTGGAGCGGCTCCTGATGGACCTCAAGGAGGCATGGGAGTACCTGGGGATCTTCCACCCCAAGATCGAAAGCTACGAGAACAACCCCCAGTTCGTGCAGATCGCCCCCGCGTCGGAAACCGTCATCCTCATCTCCTTCGAGCTGCGCTCGCGCCACACCTCGGGCCTGATGAGCATGTGCATGCCCTACATGTTCCTGGAGCCGGTGATGGGAAACCTCTCCGCCGAGAACTGGATCTCCAGCAACCGGGGATCCACCGCCGACACCAGGAAGATCGTGGAACGGGAGCTGGCCGGAACGCCGGTGGAACTCAAGGCGATCCTGGGACGGACGGCCTTGTCCCTCCGGCAGATCCTGGGCCTGCAGGAAGGCGACACCCTGGTGCTGGAAAAGTCGCACGGCGCCGACCTGGTCCTCGCCGCGGGAGGCAAAGGCCGCTTCCTCTGCAAGCCGGGCCAGATCCACGGCCGCAAGTGCGTCCAAGTGACATCACTGATCGAACGCGAGGTCGGCGATGTCGACTGAACTCCACTCCTTCGCCGACGACCTGACGGCGGTGTTCTGTTCCTGCGCCCGCCAGACCCTGCGCGGTGCTTTGGGCCGCGCCTGCGGGATGACGCCGGGAGAACGGCTGCCCGGCCCGTCCGCCGCGTTTCCGCTGGCGATCCGCTTCACCCTTTCGGAAGGCGGAAAGGGAGAGATCTCCCTGCTCCTCGCCCGGGAGGCGGGCGCCCTCCTCGCCGACCTGATGGTGATGGGCGACGGCGGCGCGACCTGGACCGAAGAGCACCGGGACGCGTTGCAGGAACTCGGCAGCCAGCTCGCCGGAGCCTTCACCACCAGCCAGACCGAACGATGGTCGCAGCGCCTGGTGTTCCGGGCTTCGGTGGGTGAGGGCGCTCCCGCGCCCGGCTCGTGCTGCTATCCCGTCGAGATGGACGTCCAGGGATTCCCGGCCCATTCCGCCGTGCTCACGATCTCCCAGGAGTTGATGGCCACCGCGTCCGAACTCGACCGCGCCCGATCGAGCCAGTCCGACTTCGCCCGGACCGACGACTTCACCGAAGGCATCTCCGAGGCCGCCCCCGCCGCCGCACCGGCGCGCGCCCCTGCGGGCGGGTCCGGCTCGGCGACTTCCTGGGTCGACTCCAGGGATCCGTCCGTCCAACGCCTGCTCGACGTGCCCATCGAGGTCATCATCGAGCTCGGCCAGACCGAGCTTTCCATACGGCGCATCCTCGAGATCGGCCCCGGAAGCATCATCGAGCTGGACCGGATGGCCGGGGAGCCGGTGGACCTCGTGGTCAACGACAAGGTCATCGCCCGCGGAGAGGTGGTGGTGATCGAGGAGAACTTCGGAATCCGGATCACCACGCTGGTGACCCCCGAGGAGAGGGCGAGGCCCACCAAGTGATTTCCCTGCTCCTGCTGGTTTCCGCCATCGCTTCCACGTCCCTCCCCGACGATTCCCAGGCGGTGGTCGCGCCCGCGGGCAGGGCCGACAGCGCCTCCGCCCAGGCCGCGGCCCCGGATTCCGTCTCCGCCTCGCGACTGAGGGCCGCCCAGCAGGCGGCGGACAGGGGAGTCTCCCCCGGTGTCGCCGACGCCCCCGCTTCGCTTTCCCCGGGATCTCTCGCCCACGGCCTCTTCCAGGTGGTCTCGGGCCTGGCCTTCCTGGTCCTGGTCGCCTTCGGTGGACTCGTCGTGCTGCACCGGGTGCGCAGGAAGACGGTTTCGGGGCAGCGGGGATCCATGGTCGACATCCTCGAAACGTCGCCCGCGGGGCCGGGTCGGCAGATCTGCCTGGTCCGGNTCCACGACCGCGTCGTGGCCGTCGCCTTCGCCGCTTCGTCGGTGGCTGCCATCGCCGAATTCACCGGGNCCTCGGCCGCGGAGATCCTCGCGGACTCGGGATCGGGCCGCACCACCGCGCGGGAGTTTTCGGCGACCCTCGACACCTTCATGGAGCGTTTCCGGAAACCGTCGACCCAGGGGGTGGGCGGATGACCCGACTGGCCAGATGGATGCCCTTCGTCGTCCTCGCGGTCCTGCTCGCGGCCCCCGCTTCGGCGCAGGTCCTCCCCAAGGTCACCATCGGGATCGACCAGGCGAGGAGCCCGCAGGAAGCTTCCATCACCCTGCAGCTCGTGTTCCTGATGACCGTGCTCTCCATCGCTCCGGGGATCATCATGCTGATGACGCCGTTCACGCGCATCGTGGTCGTGATGGGGTTCGTCAAGAAGGCGCTCGGAGCGCAGACCGTCCCGCCCAACCAGATCATCGTGGGGCTTTCGCTGCTCCTCACGTGGTTCGTGATGCAGCCCCAGATCACCCAGATCAACGACACGGCCCTGCAACCCTACCTCGCCCAGCAGATCGGGTACAAGGAGGGCCTGGAACGCGCCATGAAGCCCATGCGGAGCTTCATGCTGCGCCAGTGCGGGGAGAACGAACTGGCGGTCATGGTGCGCGTCGCCAAGACGCCCCGGCCCGCGACCGTCGACGACATCCCCAACGCGGTCCTGATCCCCGCCTTCGTCATGTCGGAATTGAAGACGGCCTTCGTGATCGGTTTCCTGATCTATCTGCCGTTCCTGGTGATCGACATGGTCGTGGCCTCCGTGCTCATGAGCATGGGCATGATGATGCTGCCGCCGGTCATGGTCAGCCTTCCCCTCAAACTCATCCTCTTCGTCCTCGTCGACGGCTGGACCCTGATCACCCAGGGCCTGGTGACGAGCTTCAAGTAGGAGATCCGGGGAATGGGAGAAGCCGACATCGTCGCGCTGGTGCGGGAGACCCTGATGGTGGCCATGATGCTGGCGGCCCCCGTCCTGGTGGTGACCCTGCTCACGGGCCTGCTCCTCTCGGTGTTCCAGACCGCCACGTCCATCAACGAGGCCACCCTCACCTTCCTTCCCAAGCTCGTGGCCGGCGGCACGGCGACCCTCTTCGCCTTCCCCTGGATGATCCACCTGTTCCGCGACTACTTCGTCCACCTGGTTTCCCTGTTCCGGACCGTGCACGCATGATCCCTCCCGAACCGCTCCAGGAAATCACCACCCTGGCCACCGGGGAATTCGAACTCGGAGCCCTGGCCCTGGTCCGCATCGCCTCCATGGTCACCTTCCTTCCCGTGCTGGGGAGCGTCTCGGTGCCCGCCCAGGTCCGCATCGGGCTGGCGGCAGCCCTCACCATCTGCATCTTCCCCACCCTGTCCCGGACGGGCATGCACATGCCGGATTCCGTCTTCGGATTCGCCGGCCTGGCCATCCGGGAACTGGCGGTGGGCATGGTGGCGGGGTGGGCGTTCTCCCTGGTGTTCCAGGTGACGGACCTCGCGGGAGCCGTGATCGACATGCAGGCGGGATTCTCCATGGTCGAGCTGTTCGATCCGACCACGGGGGAGTCCACCCACCTCTTCGGACAGTTCCTGGGGATCGCGGCCACGGTGGCCTTCCTGGCGGGGGGAGGACACCTCCACATGGTGGCCTGCCTGGCCGATTCCTTCCGGACCATCCCCCTGGGACTGGCCCACCCGGACGCGTCCCGGATCGCCCCCATGGCCGTCTCGCTGACCGGCAACGCCATCCTGCTGGGATTCCAGATGGCCGGTCCGGTGCTGATGGCGCTCCTCATGACCACCCTGCTCATGGCGGTGATCTCGCGCATCATGCCCCAGGCCAACACGTGGATCCTGGCGATGCCCCTGCAGATCATGACCGCCTGCGCCGTGACGGCGCTGGGCCTTCCCTACATCCTGGGGGCCTTCCGCGGCTGGCAGGACGAGATCTGGCGGATTTCCGGCAACCTCTTCCTGGCGATGAGGTGAACCCATGGCCGCCGCGGACGAAGGCAAGACGGAGGACCCGACAGGCAAGCGGGTCAACGAGGCCAAGGAGAAGGGAAGCGTCGCCAGGATCCAGGACCTGCAGCAGGCCCTCACCCTGCTGGTGGGATGCCTGGCCCTGCACTGGTTCGGCGCCGCCATGACGGGCTCCCTGAAGAGCCTCATGGTCGAGTGCTTCCGGGCCATTCCCACCTGGCGACCCGGTTCCGACGACCTGAACGTCTCCCTCATGCCCGCCGCCCACCTGTTCACGGGCATCGTGGCGCCCGTCGTGATCCCGATCATCCTGGCCTCTGTCCTGCTCTCCATCGCTTCCCACGGCTGGATGTTCCATCCGGGCACCGTGGCTCCCGACATCTCCAAGGCCTTCCACTTCTCCCTGTCGCGGCTGTTCGGCAAGAAGGCGCTGGTGGAACTGGGGAAGGCCCTGGTGCGCATGGTCGCGGTGGCGGCCGTCGGGTTCCAGGTGGCGTGGGCCCACCACGGCGCCTTCCTGGAAATGGCATCCTGGCCGTTCGCGACCCAGGTGGCCACCATGGTCTCCATCGGATTCGAGGCGGTCTTGAAGATGGCCCTGGTCCTGGTGGTGCTGGGAATCGCGGATTGGATCTACCAGAAGCGCCAGTGGAAGGACGACCTCAAGATGTCCAAGCAGGAGGTCAAGGACGAGGCGCGGCAGTCCGAGGGCGACCCGAACGTCAAGGGGAAGATCCGCAAGCTCCGCCACGAGATGCACCGCCGGATCATGATGCGCGAGGTCCCCAGGGCCACGGTGGTGGTCACCAACCCCACCCACTACGCCGTGGCGCTGCGCTATCGCGTCGGAGAGGATCGCGCCCCCGTGGTGGTCGCCAAGGGTGCGGACAACCTGGCGCGGCGCATCCGCGAGATCGCCGCCGAGGCGCAGGTGCCGCTGGTGGAAAACCCCCCGCTGGCCCGGGCGCTGTTCGCCCAGACCGAACCCGGCGACGAAATCCCGGCGGACCTCTACACGGCGGTCGCCGAATTGCTCGCGATCGTCCTGCGCAGCGCGCGGTCCATGCCACCCCGGACCTCCCCGGTCCGCGCAGGCGCCCTGGTCGGGTGCTTGGCGTTGCTCTTGGGAACCGGGTTCCTGGGGGCCTGCAGCTGGCCGCTGGATGCCACCAGTCCCGCGCTCTCCGTCACCATCGAATCTCCGGACCCCGGAGGGAACTACCTCGGGGGAAATGTCGTGGTGCGCGCGATCCTGCGTCGGTGCGGCAAGGATTCCAGCCTGCTGGCCTGGGGATACGGGAGGGCCACGGTGATCTCGCACGGTTTCATCCGCGACGCCGACTCCAACCTCGTCCAGGACACCGCGGTCCTCCGTTGGGACACGCTTCCGGGCCGCCCCGACACCACGGGAAAGAATCCTCCCCGGGACACCCTGCGCTACTTCGCCGACGGACAGCAGCGGAGCCAGTACGTGGTCTCGGTGGGCGACATCCTGCCCCAGGTGGATTCCCTCCTCGAAGGTCCATCCCTGGATTCGAACGCCACCCGGACCATCCTGCCACGGTCGGACACCTTCGTGGTCGCGGTGCATCCCGGCGAGAACGCCCTGCTCCGCTTCCGCTGGCACGACAACTTCGGTTCGCGCCAACCGCGCTGGGACGCGGGAATTCCCGCCAACGTGGGGGTGGCGGGAACCCTGGCCTGGAACTCGGGCGTGCCCGGCGACAGCATCCTGCGCTGGAACGCCCCCGCCGACAGCCTGGTGGACACCACGGTCGAAATCTGGCTCTCCGACGCGCTGGGAGCGGGAAGGATCCCCTGGTTCGTCCGCCTGTGCACCTATCGGGAAAAGGGAAGCGTCTGGACGGGGACGCGGACCGGACTCACCAAGGTCGCCCTCACCGTGGGGAACCGGGCGGTGATGGTGCAACGGCTGCTCGGATTCTCCGACATCGTGGCCCTGGACATCGATCCCGTGCGCGAAGGAGGCACGCTGGTGGCCGTGGACGGAGGGGCGGGCATCCTCCGGAAATGGACCAGCACCGGGGTGCCGCGGGCGCTGAAGGATTCGGTGAGCCATCCGGCATCCGTGGCCTGCGACATCGACGGTTCCTTCTGCTGGGTGGGCGGATCCGCCAAATCGGGAGGTCGAGGCATCCTGAACCGGGTGGACGGGGCGACACTTTCCTTCGATTCCCTTCCAGGACCCGTGCAGGCTGTGGACGTGGACCAGAACGGGTGGAATCGGGCCTGGTTCCTCTCGGCCGACTCCGGATTCCTGGGCCGCACCACGGGCGGAAAGCTCGACACCATCATCCGCGCCGTCCTGCAACGGCCGGTTTCCCTGGCCTGGGACGATGTCACATCCACCTTGTGGGTCGCCGATCTGGGCATACCGGCACTGGTCGGATTCGATTCCACCGGCAAGGTGGTGCACAGGATCACNTCNGTGTTCCGGCCNGTTTCCGTCTGGGCCGGNGGCGGNAAGGTCTGGGTGGCGGACCTGGGCGATCCGACCGTGGGCGGNCCGGGAGCGGTGCTCCGGATGAACGGCTCGGGCGTGCTGGAAACCAAGGCCACCACCGTGAACGGTCCNCGGGCNGTCGTCGGCGATCCGACGAATCCCGACCGCGCCTGGGTGGCCGACACCGAGAACGGCCGCCTCGTGCTGCTGAACGGAGCNACCGANGTGGTCTCCACCTACGGGATGGGCCTGGACCGTCCGGACGCGGTGGCCATCCACCGGGGCGGCCCGTGAGCAGCTCCACGGCGGCCCGGACCATGCGCGACCAGGCCGACCGGGCCTGGTCCAATCCGGTGTTCCGGCTCATCGGGGAGCGGCGCGACCAGATCCTGATCGTGGGCATCATCGGCGTGATCGCGATCATGCTGCTGCCGGTGCCGCCCTTCCTCCTGGACATCCTTCTCTCCATGATGATCATGACGGCGTTGGTCATCCTCATGGTCAGCATGTTCATCAAGTCCGTGCTGGACTTCAGCATCTTCCCCGGCATCCTCCTGGTCGTCACCCTGTTCAAGCTGTCCCTGAACGTGGCCGTCACGCGCCTGGTCCTCTCGCAGGGGATCGGCGGCGAAGTGATCAACGCCTTCGGCACCTTCGTGACCGGCGGGAACATCGTGGTGGGAGCCATCATCTTCGTCATCCTCCTGGTGATCAACTTCCAGGTCATCACCAAGGGCTCCACCCGCATCGCGGAAGTGGCCGCCCGGTTCACCCTGGACGCCATGCCCGGGAAGCAGATGGCGGTGGACGCCGACCTGAACGCCGGGATCATCAACGAGACCGAGGCCAAGAAGCGCCGCTCCGACATCTCCCGCGAAGCCGACTTCTTCGGCGCCATGGACGGCGCGAGCAAATTCGTCCGCGGAGACGCGGTCGCGAGCCTGATCATCACCGCGGTCAACATCCTGGGCGGATTCGTGGTGGGCATGGCCATGCTGGACATGAGCGCCGTGCAGAGCCTGCGGACCTTCACCCAGCTCACCATCGGCGACGGGCTGGTGGCGCAGATCCCTTCCCTGATGATCTCCACCGCGGCGGGCATCATCGTCTCCCGCGCGGCCTCCAAGTCCAACCTGGGCGCGGAGATCACCGGACAGCTCACCCAGTCCCCGATCGCCCTCTACGTTTCCGCGGGCGTCATGGGAGGCCTCGCGCTGGTTCCCGGGCTGCCGCACGTGCCGTTCCTGATCCTGGCGGCGGGAACCGCCGCCATCGCCTACGGAAAGAGCAAGTCCCTCCGGGACGAGGGCACCGCCTCCGCGAAGGCCGCGGAGAAGCCGGCGACCAAGGCGACCGACGAGGACAGGGTGGAGAACTACCTGGCGGTGGACCAGATGGAACTGGAGATCGGGTACGCGCTGATCCCCCTGGTGGACGTCAACCAGGGCGGCGATCTCCTGGAGCGCATCACCCTCCTGCGACGCCAGTGCGCCTCGGAGCTGGGGATCATCGTCCCCCCGATCCGCATCCGCGACAACATCCTGCTGAAGCCGGCCCAATACGTGGTTCGCATCAAGGGGGTGGAGATCGGACACGGCGAGCTCATGACGGGCTGCTACCTGGCCATGGATCCGGGCGGCGTGACGCGCAAGGTGGCCGGCATCTCGACCAAGGAGCCCGCCTTCGGCCTTCCGGCCCTGTGGATCACCGAAACCCAGAAGGAGGCGGCGGACCTGGCGGGCTACACGGTGGTGGAACTGCCCGCGGTGCTCGCCACCCACCTCACCGAGGTGATCCGCGGCCACGCCCACGAGATCCTCACCCGCCAGGACGTGCGGGCCCTGGTGGACAACGTCAAGGGGGTCCATCCGACCGTGGTCGAGGAGCTGGTTCCGGCCCTCCTTTCCTACGGCGAGGTCCAGAAGGTCCTGGAAAACCTCCTGCGGGAGCGGCTCTCCATCCGCGACCTTCCCACCATCCTGGAGACCCTCGCCGACCACGCGAAATCCGTCAAGGATCCGATGGTCCTGACGGAACACGTCCGCCAGGCCCTGTCCCGGACCCTCTGCAAGCAGTTGTCGGATTCCGACGGCGTGCTTCCCGTCCTGGCGCTGGAGCCCGGACTGGAACAGGTCCTGGACGCCTCCATCCAGGCCACCGACCGCGGTCCGCGCATGATGGTGCGGCCCGAGGTGGCGGGGAGGCTCCTGGAGAGCCTCCGCCCGCTGGTGGAGGCCATGACAGCTTCCGGCGAGACTCCGGCGGTGGTCTGCTCGCCCGGCCTGCGCCCGCACCTCCGCAGGCTGCTGGAGGGGTCGTTCCCGCAGCTTTCGGTGCTATCTTACGCCGAGATCGTCCCTGGCGTCTCCGTGCGTTCGCGAGGGACGGTGCAGGCTCTCGAGACCGGGCGTGGCCCCGGTCCGACGACCTGAGGGGTACAGATCTTGCGGATCCGGAAGTTCCAGGCCGACACCATGCGCGAGGCCCTCCTCCAGGTGAAGGAGGAGCTGGGCCCGGAAGCCCTGATCCTGCGGACGCAGAAGATCAAGGGCTCGCTGCTTGGTGGCGTGGAGCGCTGGGAGGTCACCGCCGGCCTCGAGGACCGGTTCTTCGCGAATCCGTCGTCGGAGCCTCCGCCCCCCTCCGCGGCGGCCTACGGTCCAGGTTCGCGGCGGCTCCCCGCGATCCCCGGCGAGCCCCTCCGGAACGCCTCCGACGCCCGTCCCCGGACCTCGGGGGATTCCGGCAAGGACGCCACCGCCATCTCCCGCGACGAGCTGCGCGCCCTGCAGGACGGCATCGAATCCGTCCGCAAGGCGGCCGAGGCTCCCACCCGGGCCATGGCCGCGGTCCGCGACGAGGTGGGGCAGCTCCGCTCTGTGGTGAGCATGCTCGCCGAACACTGGAAGGACCAGACCGGCGCCCTGCCGGTTTCGGCGCCGCTCCTCCCCTGGTACAGACGACTTCTGTCTTCCGATTTCGCCGAGGACCTGGCGCGCGAGACCTGCGAAGAGGCCGGCCTGGCGCTGCGCGAATCCGGACGCGACGACTCCGCGTCGGTCAGAGCCGCGGTCCTCCGCTCGCTCGCCTCGCGCATGCCCTGCGCCCCGCTGCGCTTCGCGCGGGGCCGCAACCAGAGGCTGCTGTTCGCGGGCCCCACCGGAGTGGGAAAGACCACCACCCTGATGAAGCTCGCCGTCCGGCTGTCCCGCCAGGACGGGCTTTCCGTCGGGATCGTGGGCTGCGACTCCTACCGCATCGGGGCCCAGGAACAGATCCGCACCTTCTGCGACGTGGCCGGTCTGGCCTTGCGCGTCGTGTTCACGGACACGGACCTGGACGAATCGCTGGAGCAGATGAAGGCGCTGGACGTCGTGCTCGTGGACACCGCCGGGCGCTCTCCGGCCAACCAGGTGCATTTCCTCGAGCTTTCCGCCCTCGTGGACAAGATCCGACCGTCCGACCTCGTCCTGGTGCAGTCTTCCACCACCCGTCTGCGCGACGCGTCGACTTCCGTCAGGGCCTACCGGGACCTCGGACCCACCAAGCTCGTGTTCACCAAGATCGACGAAGCCGAGTCGCACGGAGCGATGTGCACGCTGGCCGCCAGGGAGCGGATTCCCGTGACGGCCCTGTGCTTCGGACAGGAAATCCCCGAAGCCATGGCGGAGGCTTCTCCCGAGGAACTCGCGCGGATGCTCCTGGGAGACGACGATGCCGAACCAGCTTGACTCCCTGCGGGGATGGACCCCCACCGCTCCAGGGCGCCTGGGCTCCGATCTCGCCTGTCCCACCCTCGCCGTCGCCTCCGGCAAGGGCGGCGTGGGAAAGTCCCACGTGGCGCTTTCCGTCGCGCTGGCCCTGGCCGATCTGGGACGCAGGATCCTGCTGGTGGACGGGGACATGGGCCTGGCCAACCTGCACATCCTGTGNGGCCTGCACCCGGTCCGCGACCTCGACGACGTCCTCGCCGGACGTTGCGGACCGGAGGATGCCCTGCTCGCCGTGGAGGCGGGGGTCGATCTGCTCCCCGCGGCTTCCGGCGTCGCCCATCTTTCCGCCCTGCCGTCCGCTCGGCTCGGAGAGCTTTCCCTGGCCCTCTCCCGACTCCAGTCCGGATACGACCTCGCCGTCGTCGACACCGGAGCCGGCATCGGCGAAACCACCCTGAACCTGGTCCTGGCCTCCGACCGGCTCCTGGTGGTCACCACCCCGGAACCGACCGCCCAGGCCGACGCCTACGCCCTCATGAAGGTGCTGCGCTCGCATCGCCGCGACCTGCCGGCCAAGCTGTGCGTGAACCTCGCGTCCGACGAGGAGGAGGCGGTCCGGACNGGNTCGCGGCTCTCCCAGGTGTGCGGAAGGTTCCTGGATTGGGAACCCGCCTGGGCGGGATGGATTCCCCGGCAGGAGGGGATGGACCGGCACACGCTGGCGCGCAGACCCGCCTTCCGCGCCGAGCCGGACTCGCCGTTCGCCCGCGCCCTGCGCGCGCTGGCCCGCGAGGCGACGACGGGGATGGAGCCCGGCGGGAGCTTCTTCGGCAGGCTTTCCCGGGAAGCCGCGAAGGAATCGCGACCGGACGCTTGACTGCGCTCGTCGCGAGGTGGTAGAGTCCGGACGTTCCACCTCTTCCGGGGAGTTGCCGCGATGCGGTCAGATCTGATCAATCCCTTCTTGAAGGCCACCATCTCCACGTTCCAGACGATGGTGAACACCGTGCCGACGCCTCAGGCCCCCTATGTCAAGGCCGAGCCCAGCCTGACCCACGACGTGTCGGGGATCATCGGGCTCTCGGGCGGCGCCAAGGGCGCGGTGATCATCAGCTTCCCCACCAAGACGGCTCTGCAGACCGTCTCGGCCTTCATCGGGCTGAACGTCACGACCATCGACGCCGACGTCACCGACGCCGTGGGCGAGCTCGCCAACATCATCGCGGGCGCCGCGAAGGCCGACCTGCAGGGCCTGAACGTGACCATCTCGCTGCCGTCGGTGGTCGTGGGCACCAACCACAAGGTGACCACGCCCAAGGACATCCCCAGCATCGTCATCCCCTTCAACTGCTCGCACGGCGACTTCGTTGTGGAAGTCTGCATCGCCGTGACCGAGCAGAAGTGAACCAGGAGCGCAGCCGATGAAAATCCTTCTCGTGGACGATTCCAGCACGATGCGCCGGATCCAGAAGAACACCCTCGCGAGCCTGGGATTCACCGACGTCGACGAGGCCGAAGACGGCCAGGANGCGGTGGCCAAGGTGGGCAAGGCCCCCTACGAACTGGTCCTGATGGACTGGAACATGCCCAACATGACGGGCATCGAGGCGCTCAAGGCCATCCGCGCCAATCCCGACACGGCCAAGATCCCGGTGATCATGGTCACCTCGGAATCGGAGAAGACCCGCATCCTGGAAGCGATCCAGGCTGGCGCCACCAACTACATCGTCAAGCCCTTCACGCCCGACGTGCTGAAGGAGAAGTTGGACGCGCTGGGAAAATAGCGCCCGCCCGCCCCCCACCCGCCCGGATCGGCGACCGATCCCCCGGCGACGGGAGCGCGGCTTTGTTAATTGGTTCCCTGGCATGCTCCCCCTCAGCGAGGTGAACCGATGAAACGATCTTCCATACCCGTGCTTTGCGCCTGTCTTCTCGTCGCGCTGGCGGTGAACGCGCAGGACAACCGCCACGGCGGGGACGACCAGAAGGGTGGACAGGGCGGCGGCCAAGGCGGCGAACACCAGGAGCGCGCGCAGCAGCCGGCACCTCGACCCCAGGCTCCCTCGCGACCGGCCCCCCAGCGCGCGCCCGTCGTGATCTTCATGGGAAGGCCCTCCAGGGTCTCCGCGCAACCGGCGGCGCAGCCCCAGGGGACGCAGTTCCACAGTCCGCCGGTCCACACCCAGCGCCCCGTCCTAGCCGCGCCGTACCATCCCGCGACCTACGGAAGGATCCAGTGGGACGTCTCTCCCGGCTCGGCGGAGCCGTCCCGGCCCGCCCAGCTGCCCGAGCGGCAGAGCCACGTCGCCGAACCCAACTACCACGCGGCCCACGCGATCGCCCATCATCCGTACACCCAGGGCTACGTGCGCCAGCGCCTGCAGAAACTGGGCGTGAAGTCCGAGCCCGGCTACATCACCGACCGGTCCGAAATGGTCATGACCAGCAGGGAGCACACGAAGGTTCCCCACCCGGACCGCGGGCTGGACAACGCGGTCCTGCACGCCAATCCGGTTTCGGCACGCCATTTCAACGACGGCTTCGTGCGCAACCAGATGAACGTTGTCGGGCGCCCCGAGTACCTCGCTCGCCTGGAACACGCCAATGCGGAGGAATCCGAACGCGGACGCTACTACTGGCACCGCGACGACGGCTTCGCCTACGGGCACTACGTGGACGACTACGGCTTCAACTGGTACGGATGGTACGTGGGCGACCAGTGCTTCTGGACCCGCGACTACGAAGGCCGGTGGTGGTGGTACGACGACGACGTCGGGCGCTGGTGCTTCTGGAACGACAATTTCTGGTGGTGGCAGGATCCCAACCACATCGGGGACCTGTACTGCTACAACGACGGCACCTACATCCCCGCCAACTCGGCGGAGGACCCCGTGGAAGTGGCCTCCACGGAGGCCCCGAGCCTGGAATCCTTCGCCAGTCCCGACAGTTCCCGGATCGTGAAGATCTCCGGCGACGCCAAGGACGCCTTCCTCTACGACGGATCCAGTCCGCCGACCTTCCAGCCGGTGTACCTGGCCTCGGGCGTGGAGAGCGTGGAATTCTCCAATCCACGCAACGGGAATCCGCTGCAGATCATCCTGAAGCTCGACGACGGCGGCTTCGACGTGCTCGACGCCCAGGGGAACCCCTACGTCTCCGACGAGACGAGACGCTCCATCACGGAATAGACCGGAAGCCGGGTCCTCCTCCGCCCGTTCCGCCCCGGCCTCCCCCGCGCAACCGGGGGCGGGTTCGGACGCGGCGAGGTACATTCTCCCCCTATGACCCTACTGCGCACCCTTGCCATCGTGTTCGCCGCCACCGCCGTGTCCCAGGCCATGGGAGACCGCACCGTCTTCGACACCACCTCGACGCCTCCCCCCGCCAACCCGCGCAAGGCCGCTCCGTTCGTGGTTGGGTTGGAGCTGGGCGTGAATTCCCTTTCCAGCATCCTGGGAGGTCGCGCCACCTGGTACCCCGTCCAGCAGCTGGCGTTGGACGCGGGAGGCTCCTGGAGCAACGCGGGCCTGCGCGGCGGGTTCGGGGTGCGCTGGTTCACCTCCAGCGCCTTCGACTCCCCCTTCGTGGGCTTGGCCTGGAAGCGGGCCTCCGGAGTGGATTCCGCCTCCCTGGACGATGGCAATTCCAGCCAGAACACCGTGAACATCAATCCCATCCAGTGGGTGGACGCGCAGGTTGGCTACGAGATCCGGCGAACGGACGGCCTGGTGGTGGTCCTGACCACGGGTTGGTCCACCGTCATCACCAGCAGGCGTTCGACGATCGTCAGCGGCACCTTGTCCAACACCGCCAAGAGCAATCTCGACCTCTACACCGGCTCGGGTCCCATCGCCGCCGTGGCTGTGGGCATCGGTTTCTAGCCGGAGCGGTTCCGGACGACCGACGTCGCGCGATTGGCACTCGGAGGCATCGAGTGCCGATCGCGTGCAACCCCTGTATTTTTCCTCCATCGACACAACGGAGGGAGACCCAAAGTGCCCACATACGTCTACAGAGATCCGGTCACCGGCTACACCCGGGAGCTTTTCCACCGCATGTCCGAATCGCCGGACGTGGTGAACGAGGCCACCGGCAACCGCATGGAGAGGGTGATCTCCGGAGGTGCGGGATTCATCTTCAAGGGCGACGGATTCTACTCGACCGACTACCGCAGCGAGAGCTACAAATCGGGAGAGAAGTCGGACGCGCCCGGCCCGGCCGCGGGCACCGGCCCGGCGCCGAGTTCGGGCTGTTCTGGCGGAGACGGCTGCGGCGCCTGCGCGGCCGCTTGATGGATCGCCAGCGCGCCGGACGGATCTTCCAGGCGGCACGGTCCCGCGGGGCCGATCTCGCCGAACTGTTCGTGGAGGAAACCCGGTTCTCTTCGATGCTCCTGCGCGACAGGAAGATCGAATCGGCCACCGCGGGGACGGAATTCGGCATCGGCCTGAGGATGGTCTTCGGGGGCCAGGTGCTCTACGCGCACACGAGCAGGGAATCCGAGGACGCCCTCCTGCGCGTGGTGGACGAGATGGCCGCGGCCCGGCCGCGCGACGGCTCCGGGCTGGATCTGGGCGACCCCATCGACGGGCGCGGGAGCGTCCCGCCGGACCCGGCCCGCGTCGATCCGGACGATCCCGGAATCGATGGACGCCTGGACGCGCTCCGCAGGGCCGACGAGTCCGCACGGTCCGTGTCCGAGCGCGTGGTGCAGGTTTCCTCCACCCTCCTGCACCGCCGAAGCCGGATCCTGATCCTGAATTCCGAGGGCCTGGACAGGGAAGACGACCGGTGCTGGACGCGCTTCACCGTCGCCGTCGTGGCCGAGCACCAAGGCCACCGCCAGACGGGAAACGAGGCCCCGGGCGAGCGTCGCGGGCTTGAATTCCTGCAGGGTCTCGACGTGGACGGGCAGGCTCGCCGCGCCGCCGAACGCGCCACGAGGATGCTGGACGCGAAGCCCGCCCCCGCCGGCGAGATGCCCGTGCTGATCGGGAACGGCTTCGGGGGGGTGATCTTCCACGAGGCCTGCGGACATCCCCTGGAGACCGAGGCCCTGCGGCGCAAGGCCACGCCTTTCGCGGGCCGGATCGGCGAAAGGGTCGCGCAGCCGTGCCTCACAGCCATCGACGACGGAACCATCCCCGACGCGTGGGGATCGCTGGACTTCGACGACGAGGGGACCCCGACCGCCCGGACCGTGCTCATCGAGGAGGGGATCCTGAAGGGCTTCCTCGCCGACCGGATCGGCGCCGCCGAATGCGGCCTGCCCCGCACGGGCAGCGCGCGACGGGAAAGCTACCGGTACGCGCCGGTCTCGCGCATGCGGAACACCTTCGTCGCCCCCGGAACCAGCAGCGTCCAGGACATGCTCGATTCCATGGGCACCGGCCTGTGGGCCGTGCGCATGGGCGGAGGCTCCGTGAACCCCGCCACGGGGGAATTCAACTTCGCCGTGGAAGAGGGGTACCTGGTGAAGGACGGACGCGTGGGCGAGGCCGTCCGCGGCGCCACCCTGACCGGAAAGGGACACGAGATCATGCCCAGGATCCGGATGGTGGGAAGCGACTTCGAGCTGGCCCCGGGGACCTGCGGCGCGGCTTCGGGACAGATTCCGGTCTGCGTCGGGCAGCCCTCCCTCCTGGTGGACCCCATCCTGGTCGGAGGCCGTTCGTGAACGGTGGAAGCATGAAGCCGGGCGACGCGCTCGCGCTGGTCCTGGAAGAGGCCCGCGCCGCCGGAGCGCAGGAAGCGGACGCGATCTGGGAGGAATCGGAGAGCCTTTCCCTGGACGCCTTCGAAGGCAAGGTCCAGAACCTGGAACGCTCCGATTCCGCCGGCCTGGGATTGCGGGCGCTGGTCGACGGCAGGCCCGGCTACTCCTTCACCGAGCGGTTGGCGCCCGAGGCGGTGCGTCGTTGCGCCCGCGACGCCGTGGCCCTGGCCCGGTTCACCGACCCGATCGGCCTCCACCTGCCGGAACCCGCGACGGTCGCGGGCACGCCCCCTTCCGCGGACCTCCACCTGTGGAACCCGGCGGTGGAGGGCTTCGACCCGAAGGCGATGCTGGAGTCCTGCCTGGCCGCCGAGACCAGGGCGAGGGAAACCGATCCACGCGTGGTGAACATCCCGCATCTGGGAGCTTCCCGCTCCACGGGAAGGACCCTGCTCGCGAATTCCAAGGGCTTCCTGGGGGAACGCCGCTCCGGATCGGCGTCCTTCGGAATCGGGGTGGTCTCCCGGCAGGACGGGATCGACAAGATGGGCTGGGACGGGATCAGCTGGCGCGATCCATCCCGACTGGATCCCGAAGGACTCGCTCGCGAGGCCGTGGAGCGATCGGTGGAACTCCTGGGTGCGCGGCCCATCCCTTCCGGCCCGGTGCCGGTGCTTTTCGACGAACGGATAGCGGCACAGTTCCTGTCGATCTTCCTGGGCGCCTTCCTGGCCGACGCGGTGCAGAAAGGACAGTCCCGCCTGGTCGGCCGGTTGGGCCAGCGCCTGGCGCCCCGAGGGTTCCACCTGTCGACCCAGCCCCATCTGGCGGGAATGTCCGGTTCCAGGTTCTTCGACGGCGAAGGCCTGCCCACCTCTCCCCGTCGTCTCGTGGACGACGGGATCCTCGCTGGATTCCTGCACAACCTCGAGACCGCGGCCCGGGACGGCATCGGGCCCACGGGCGACGCGGTCAGGAGCTACACGGGCAGGGTGTCCGCGGGATTCTCCAATCTCCAGGTGGAGCTTGTCGGCGGACGTCCGAAGGCCGGCCTCGAGCAGTCGTTCCCGAAGGTTCTCCACGTCGTCAAGCTGGAAGGTTCCACCGGGTGCAATCCCATTTCCGGGGACATCAGCATCGGCGTACAGGGATTCCTGGTGCAGGGAGCTTCCCGTACCCCCGTGGACCGGGTCTCCCTGTCGGGAAACATCTTCGAAACACTGTCGGAACTGGAGGGCTGGGGCGACGACTACCGTCCCGGTGTCCGATCCCAGTTCGTTCCCTGCCTGTTGGCCAGGTCCCTACAGCTGGCTTCCTGAGGGTTCAGGGGGCGTGTTCGTTTTCCGGACGCGGAATTCCTGGGCTTGAAACCTGTCGCGCACAAGCTATGATGGTGGGCATCCCCCAACAGGAGGCGAGCTCCATGAAAAGATTCTTTCGTTGCACCGCGACAACCCTCTTTCTTTTCGGCACCAGTGGCGCCACAACTTTCTACGCCGATGCCAACGCCGGATCCGACGCCGCCCCCGGAACGCTTTCTCAGCCCTTCCAGACCTTGGACAAGTGCGTTTCCTCCCTCCATTCCCCCGGCGACGTCTGCGACCTGCGCGCCGGCACCTACACGGCGACGGCGACCGGAACCGTCTCCACCGCCAGCGGCGCCTTGGGGAATCCCATCGTCGTCCAAGGGCACGCCAACGAGCATGTGGTGATCCGGCAGGGCTCCAACGTGGTGTGGACGCGCGTTTCCGGCAACCTCTGGAACGCGCCGTTCGGCTACAACACCGCCATCGCCCACCAGAAGGCGGAGACCAGCTACTTCGAACGGGGGATCCGCCTCTGGAACGACTCGACGCCGCTTCCCGAAGCCGCCTTCCCCGATCTCAACCAGGCCGTTTCCATCCACACCTTCCTGACCGCCACCTCGGGAACCAACGCGACTCTCCTCAAGAATCCCTCCATCCCGGCGGTCAGCCTCGCCGGTGCCCGCGCGGTGATCTCCGCCCGATACCATCTGACCTCCCACTCCGTCTTCATCACTTCGTCGGGCACCGCGGGGCAGGTCGGGATTCCCAGCGACGGCAACTGGTCGGCCGACGTCGGGACTTCATTCTACCTGGAAGGATCGAAGAACCTGATCAATGACGCCTGGAGGTGGGCTTGGGATGCTCCCACGGGCAAGATCTGGCTCCAGACCGACGGATCGGACCCCAACCAGCTGCCCATCCGCGTGCAATCCTCGTCGGCGGCCTTCGTGCTGAACAACGTGTCCAACTGGAACATCCACGACCTGGAAATGCAGGGGGTGGTCCCCGTGCCCAATGGAACGATCAGTCGCATCCAATACCACAAGATCACCGTCGAGGAAGCCGGAATCCTGAGGTGGAACGAGACGGAGTGGGACTATTCCCAACATGCCGGCCTGGTCATGGGAGCCGACAGCCGACTGGACCATTCCACGATCATCGGCTGCGACGGCCGCTGCGTGGACATGAACGGTGCGCGCGACACCGTCGACAACAACTACATCAGAGACGGGACGCGGATGGGCCAGAACGAGGGAAACATCTCCCTCGAGGCGGCGGGAGCCCTGGTCGCTCGAAACGACATCTTCCTCTCCGGATACTGCGGCGTGGACGCCCAGACCGAATACACCGACGGCGCAGTGGTCCGGCGCAACTGGATCTCCGGCTTCGGCGCCACGAACAGCACGGACGCGGCGGGAATCGACTTCCCGATCCATCCCGCCGGGAGCGTCACCATCGATTCCAACCTCGTCAACCAAGGCATGACAGGCGTCTATCTCGACGAGGCGAGTTCCAACAACGACGTCCTCCACAACGTCCTCGACAACGTGGTGGACGCGGTTGGATTCAACTGCCTGGTGAACAACGCCGGCGCCACCAACTCGAATTCGCTCAACAACCGGATCGGAAACAACACGGGGATCGAACTCAGCGCCTTCGCCAATTTCCGGGTGATCACCAACCTGTCGGGAAGTCTGATGGAGGACAACATCCTCGCAGGCGGCTTGACGACCGGTCCTGAGTATTCCTACCCCTCGACTTCCAGTCCGGCGAATCCTTCCCAGTTCCAGTCCATCGGACTCGCGTGGTCGCACAACCTTCCGGCGGGAACCGACCCCCTTTTCACGAACCCCGGCAACTCCAACTTCAGTCTCCTGCCGGGTTCTCCCGCCATCGACTACGGCGTCGTCTACCTGCCCGGACAGCTCTTCCAGGGCACCAGTCCGGATGCCGGAGCCGTCGAGGCGGGCACCTCCCCGTGGGTCTTCGGCCAGTTCGACGATCCGCCGCCATCGGGCACCGCCGCCATGGGCTTCGAAGACCCGTCGCTTTGGACCGTTTCCTACGGCGGCCCGGCGGTGTCCACGGCGAGCTCCTCGGACCACGTGGAGGGCCAGTCCTCCATGTCGCTCGTCCCGAACAACTACACCGAGATCGAGACCGACAACCTCAGCCAGTCGGTGGCCTCCGGATTCGGCAATCTGCAGGTCTCCGTCAAGCTCTCCACGATGGTCAATCCATACTACTACGGATCCCTGCAGTTCTACATCGAGGTGCCGTCGCTGGGGCTCTACAACCAATGGGTCGGCCAATTCAACCTGACCGGCCTCCCTCTGGGGACCTGGAACAACCTGTCGATGTCCATTCCCGCGTATCTCGGCAACCAGCTCCTGGGCCAGACCTTTTCGGACATGACCATCCGCATGGCCGTCAACGTTCCCGCCGGCTCCGGCCCGGTCCTGTTCGACGCCTTGCGCTTGACGCCCTGAATCCGACGCGGGGCGGAAATGTTTTCTAACATTGCCGCCCTCTCGGTCTCCGGGTTCTCCGGTCCGAGGCAACCACCCTGCTCCCGCGTCGCGCGGGGGCCCAAGTCCAAAGGGAGGCCGAATTGGCCAAGCTGTACGAAACAGTCGTCCTCGTCGACGCCAACCAGGAAGACGCCGCCATCGAGGCGTCGGTCAAGAAGTTCGAGACGCTGATCTCCGCCGGCGGAGAGATCGTCCGGATCGATCGATGGGGCAAGCGCCGGATCGCCTACGAGATCCAGGGACGCAGCCACGCCGACTACACCGTCTACTACTACAACGTCGCCAAGGGAACCCTGGTGGCGGAGCTGGAGCGGATGCTCCGGCTGGACGAGACCATCCTGCGCTTTCTCACCGTCGTGGACAATCCTTCCGGACTGCCCCCGCTCCATCCCGTGGATCAACCGGAGCTCCTGGACGACCCGGACCTCTCGGACAAGGAAGACTGACCATGGCCATCCGACGCAAGCGCAAGAAGAGCTGCTTCTTCACCGAAAACAAGATCGCCCACATCGACTACAAGGACGAGAAGCTGCTTCGACGCTTCGTGAACGAACGCGGCAAGATCGTCCCCCGTCGCATGTCCGGAACGTCTTCCGACTACCAGCGGGAGCTGGCCACGGCCATCAAGCGCGCGCGCATCATCGGTCTCCTGCCCTTCGTGGCAGAGACCATGCGGTGAACGGGGGGAGAACGCGATGAACATCATCCTCAAATCCGAAATCAAGGGTCTCGGCAAGGCGTTCGAGGTGGTCAAGGTCAAGAACGGCTACGGCCGCAACTGGCTCCTGCCCCAAGGCCTGGCGCTTCCCGCCACCAACGCGAACCTGCGGCACCTGGAAGTCGAGAGGAAACGGCAGGTTTCCCGCGACCTCAGGCACAAGGACGACGCGCTGGAGCTGGCCAAGAAGCTTTCCGGCATGTCGGTGACGGTTTCCGTCCGAGTCCACGAGGGCGACAAGCTCTACGGATCGGTGGGATCGCACGAGATCGCCGAGAAGCTCGCCGAAGCGGGCCTGCAGATCGACAAGGCGCATTTCGTCCTCGAAGAGCCGATCAAGGCCCTGGGCGTGTTCAGCGTCCCGGTCCGGCTGCACGCCGACGTGGAAGCCAAGGTCAAGGTCTGGGTCGTGAAGTCCGCGGGCTGAACATGGAGCCTGGCCTCGTCATCGTGGGCGCGCTCGGTCGCATGGGCCGGGCGCTCCAGGAGGCCGCCCTCGTCGCCGGAATTCCGGTGGAGGGACTCGTCGATCGACCCGAGACGACCGGAACGCCCTCCCCCGTGGAGGGGGTGACGGTCGCCGTTTCCGGAAGCCTGCAACAGGTGGCGGCGGGACACCGCGTGGCCATCCTCTTTTCCAGCCCCGAGAACACCATCGAAGTGCTGCGCACGGCATCCGTCCACGGAATGGGACTGGTCGTGGGCACGACGGGCATGGGCGAAGCCGGAGAGACCGCCTTGAGGGAAGCGGCATGCCACGTGCCCGTGGTGGCCGCGGCGAACTATTCGGTGGGTGTGAACCTGATGCTCGAACTCGTGGAGACGGCATCCCGAGTCCTCGGCGACCGCGGATACGATGCCGAGATCGTGGAAGCCCACCACAAGCACAAGAAGGATGCGCCTTCCGGAACGGCGCTGATGCTCGCCAAGGCGGTGGCCAAGGGCCGCGGGGTCGAACTCGCGGACGTCGCGGTCTACGGCCGGGAAGGCCTTCCCGGCGAACGACCGAATGGCGAGATCGGCATCCACGCGGTCCGTGGCGGTTCCGTGGTGGGCGACCACTGGGTGACCTTCTTCGGGGAAGGCGAGCGGATCGAGATCCACCACCACGCGGAGAGCCGCCGCACCTTCGCGGAAGGCGCCGTGCGTGCGGCGAAATGGGTCGCGGGCCGAAAACCGGGTCTGTACACCATGCGGCACGTCCTGGGCTTCGATTGAGATCCTGGCAGGGGCGGCGCATTCTCGCTCAGGTGCCCATCCTCGCCTCCCGCGTCGTACCGCCGCGTACGAGTCGGTCGGACTCCGAGAGCCCCTTCGCTTCGACTGCCCCCTCCCCAGCCAGGATCATTTCCGCTCGGATTCGCGTGGAAGGCATCCGGCAACAGGGGCGGGCTTGGTACATTCGCTCCATGCCTGCTCCCACCGTGTCGGGTTGGTTCCTGGTGGCCCTGTGCCTTGGTGTTGCCGCCCACTCGGAACCCGGTGACCTCATCCCCTCGCCCACGACGGCCGACACGCTCGCCTCCGATCGGCATCCGCAGACCAACCCCGCGATTCCCGCCCCCATCCCGGAAGGCGACTCCACCGCGAGGAACACCGTTTCCTCGAATGCGACTCCCGTGGCAGCCATCGCTTCCCCGGCTTCGCCCGATTCATCCAAGGCTCAGGCAGCCGCCCCAAGCCGGCCGGACACCAACCCCGCCCCTCCCGGGCCCACCGGCCCTCCGCGGTCCTACCACGGGCACGGCCCTCCTCCGGGTTACCAGGCCCGACCGGATTCGATGGTGGCCGTGCCGGTGCCGGAACCGTCGGAAATCGACACCCCCGAGGACGAGGACAAGGCCCTCGAGATCAAGCTCAAGACCGATCCCGAAGCGGCGCGCAGGTACCGGTCTCCGCGCAAGGCCTTCTTCCTCTCCTTGATCGTCCCCGGTGCCGGCCAGGTCTACTGCGGATCCTGGATCAAAGCCACCTTCTTCGCGGCCACCGAAATCGGGTTGGGCGTGGGCTGGTACGAAGTCGTGATCGTGCAAGCTCGGGAAAAGGAGCGCCAGGCCGAGCAATACGCTGCCCTCCACTGGAGACAGCAGGCCTACGAGCAGACTTGGCAGAAACTCTACGGAGACAGCAGCGGATTGGACTCCGCCCACGCCCAAACGGTCATAAGCGCCACCGCCCCCGAACGCGAGAGCTACTGCAACTCCCTGCTGGGCTCCTCCAATCAAAGCAGCGAATGGAACGCCTGCGTCGACGCCCCGACCACCGCCAACGGGTACTACTCCAGCAAGTTCGCGAGCCAATACTCCGTGGGCGGTGTCGCACCCCCTTCCTCCACCGATACGAGCGCATGGAGCCAGGACGCCGTCCTCTCCTTCCGATCCCACAACATCAAGGACCTCACCTCCTTCTACAGCCTGATCGGGAACTACCCCGAGTTCGCCACCGGTTGGGACGACTACACGAACACGGTCACTCCAGCGATGATCCAGGCCTACTACACCGCGCTCTCGACCGCGGGAATCAATCCCGACTCCGTCGTCACCAACCCCTACGGAACCACACCCGAACAGCAGCACTACCTGGCCCTGCGGGAGCGGTCCGACCAACTGGCCCGGATGCAGAAATGGTTCCTGGGAGGCATGATCCTGAACCACATGGCCGCCGCCTTCGACGCGGCGTTGCAGGCCAGCCGGATGAATCGGGAGCTCCTGCATCTGCAGACCTCCTGGTTGGACCACCTGGGGGTCCAGGGCGGGCTCGCTTGGACATCCACCTCGGCCACGTTGCAGGGACAATTGGACTGGACCTTCTGATGACGGCTCTGTTCCTGGCGTTCCTGCTCGCCTCGCCATCCGATTCCAGCTCCACGGTCTCGCGGGACTCTTCCGCCCCGGTCGTCGCCGCCCCGTCGACGGCGGACTCCGCGAAAGCGTCCGCGCCGACGGTTCAGCCCGTTGCCGGCGCCGAAATTCCGGTGGCTCCAGCCGCCGCCGCCGCCCCCGTCCCGCCCGGACCCGTCTCGGCACCAGGTCCCGCCTCGGCGCCTGGTCCCGTCCCCGGACCTGTCCCGGCTCCTGGACCCGCACCGGCAAGCGGACCGATCGTGGTTCCCTCCACGAGCATCTCGTTCGGGCCCGCCGGTGCCATCATCACGGTGGACACCGCCGCGACCACCGGCGGGCATTCCACGCTTTCCGCAGTGGGTCTTTCCCTGCTCCTTCCCGGCGCGGGCCACACCTGGGCGGGCTACCAGGGCCGCGCGCCCGCCTACCACGCCCTGGATCTGCTCGGATGGGCCGCCTTGTTCATTTCCTGGCAGTACGGCAACGGGGCCTTGGCCAGCGCCGCCGAGATCGCCGACCGCTACGCGGGAGCGTCGCTGGGTTCCAGCCCGGATCCGGCCCTCCTTTCCCTGATGCGCAGCTACCGCAGTCGGAGGCCCGTGGGCGGCAGGCAGGACTCCTACGACCAGGCGCAGATCTTGTCGGGCCTTTCCACCACCGCGCAGTTCCCCGACGACGCGGCCCACGGTTGGGATTGGGGCAGTCCGGAAAACCCCGCCAACAACCTCCATCTCCAGGAATTCGAAAACCAGTACCGTCGCTGGCGCGCGAGCCAAGTGGCCCTGTACTCGTCGGCAGGCACCCTGGTGGTCCTGCGACTGGTGGCGGCCCTGGACATCCTGCGCCTGGAAAAATCGTCCGCCGCCAAGGCGGGCGTGGCCATGGAGATCGGTCCCACCGCCGACGGGGTGGACGCGAGGGTTTCCTGGAAGTTCTGAAGACCCCCGGTGCGACGAAAGAAGGATGCCTTTGAGAAAACTGCGCCTGTACCTGCGCGACCTGGACGGCAAACCCTTCGGCCAGTTGCGGAAATTGTCCGGAACCCATCCGGACCGGGACCTTTCGCTGTCCATCGACCACATCCAGGGAGATCCCTACGCCCCCGCATCCCGGATGCGGCTGGATCTCCACCCGTCATTCCACCCGAACATGGTCCTGCCCGCCGACCCGTTCGAGAGGCTGGCGCTGGAAGACCTGTTCCTCCGGGAATTCTCCGCCCGCCTGCCCTCGGAGTCCCTGCCCGCCGGCGACGGCCCCGGAGGCCGCGTCCGCACCGTGCGGCCCGACGAGACCATCCGTCCCCGGTCCGCCTGCGCCTGCGGAAGGTCCCTGACGCTGCGGTTCTCCTTCTCGTTCCCGGCCCAGGGAAGACGGATCCTGTCCGAACCGGCCGCCGCCGTGCTCGCGGACCGCGTCCCCGCACTGGCCCTGGAGATCGCCGGGGGCCTGCCCCCGGAGAAGGTCCGCGAGCTGGCCGAGCACCTGCGCAAGCGCGATCGCGTCCGCAGGGCCATGGACGCGCGCGGGTTCGCGGCGTTCCTGCCGCAGGGCTCCGCCACCCACCGGCAGGCGGACGGACG
>JGI12269J14319_10001182_pt1 | contig 26034 bp, 24 predicted proteins | sample PeaSoiSIISIP2007_FD_14319 | JGI IMG/M metagenome (IMG submission 14319)
AAGCCTGTCGTGACTGTCAACGAGCCTGAGGGTTCCGGTGACCGCCGCGAGACTGCGCCCGGGAAGCCGATCGCGGTGCCCGCTACGCCCGTTTCTGGGGACGACGCGGCCATGCCCGCGGCGTGGTATCCCGATCCCGTCGATTCCGCCAGCTTCCGATACTGGGATGGAGTTGCATGGACCAGGCTGACCAAGCCCGTCCCCCCGCCCGCTCCGATCTCGCCCGGTGCGGAACTCAGCCCTCTGCCAGATGGAGCCTCATCCAATGGTGCTGAGGTTCCCCTTTCAGAGACTCCTCTTGCCGATGTCGAGACCGATGGAGCCGAGCAGGCGAACGCCGAGCAGGCGAACGACAATACATCGGCCGGGCATGAAGAGTCTGCTGATTACTGGGTTAGAGAGGCCGACGAGGCCGTCGCGAGAGCGTGGAGAGTCGGAACTCCAGCTGCCTGGCGGAGCGCAGCTCAAGCCGCAGTTGTCGTGGCGGAAATCGCCCAAACGATGCGAGTGACGAGCTATGCGCATCAGATTGCTGAGCAACTGGCCCAGACCGCCGCGGAAGCTGCGCAACAGGCGCAAAGGGCGCAGCAGGAGGCGGTCGACGCCATGCGGACGGCTGAGCGCACTGCACAGGCTGCGGAAGAGGCGGCACGAGCAGCCCAAGTCGCCGTTGAAATGGCGCTCGACGCGAAGCGGGAGGCTGAGCAAACGGCCCAGGCATCCCCGCAAGCTATGGAATCGTCCCAGCTCGCTGCTCAGGCGGCAGCTGAGGCAACGGCTACGGCGGATCACCTTGATCAAATTGTCATCAAGGCCCGAGAAGCCAATACGCCAGAGGCTTGGAGCGAAGCGTTGCAGATCGCGGCCGAAGCCGGTGGCGATGAAGACCGCCTAAACGTGATCTTGGCTCGTCCCGTGAGGAGTGACCCAGGTCAAGAGAGGTGACAATGCACAGGATTGGGATATGGGCGCGCCACTAGAAGGGTGGTACACCGACCCGTATGCTCGCCATGAGGCCCGATGGATGTCTCAGGGCACACCCACTCCGCTCGTTCGAGACGGGAAGGTTGAAGCGCACGACCCAGCACCGAACGAGCCGTTCAAGGTCACTCCTGTCAGAGTAGGAGACGATACCAAGGTGTCTGGCTCCAACTTCCGTCGAGCAGATGACGCCGAACGTGGCCCGGCCTATGACGCGCATGAGGCGGCACGTCGAGCATCGGACTCGTTCAACAGGAGAGGTGGTCCGGCGCACTAGGGTTGCGGCACCGGCCCACGAACATCGAGTTACAGAACAACCGCTGCTTGCCGAAACTCGCGATCTGCGTAGCCTCATGTGTTGGAGGCGTTCAATACGTGCGAGGGGTGGGCCGCCCGGGGCTCGAACCCGGCACCTTGGGATTAAAAGTCCCCTGCTCTACCCGATGAGCTAGCGGCCCAGCTGGGAAAACACCCGAGAGGAGGCGCTCTTCCTGCTCTTGTCCTCCATTTTCCCGCTGCCATCCTGCCATGGTGGCGGGTAGACACGGCGCTGGTTCGATCATCGAGCGTTGCCCGGCCGGTGTTGCGCCTGCGAGTTTCGTGGGGCGAGACGATGCGGGACGCCCCCTCCAGAGGCAGCAGACGTTCCGGGGCGGTGAGCGAGCCGCATGGGAGCGAGCAGGGCTCTTGGGAGAAGCTTGCTGGCCTGCCGAGACTAGAGGAGGAGGTTTTGGGCGTTACCGCGCGGTTTGGCGGCTCTCTTCGGTTCCCAGTAGCCAGCACGTCACTCGTAATGCAACTTCTGCGGACTATCTCGCTCGGGGAGCGTCGCCGGGCCGACCCCCAACGTGTACATCTGTTCTGACTGTATTCGCCTGACGTATCAGATGATCCAAGGACCGCCTCTCACTGGGACCGCTCCCGAACAGTGCGACCCGGATCGATGAGAGACCAGTACTCGGGGATCCTTTTCGCCTTCTAGCTCGACCGCGGCTTGGGGCAGTGGGTTGGGCCGTCAGGGACGCTCCAGCACCCAACGAGTCGTCACCTGACGGAAGTTGATAGGACCGGGAACAGTTTCGTGGCTGAACAGATATGTGAATCCGGCTCGCTGCAGCACTCGGTTCGGTGCCACATTGAGAGCGTTCGGCTCGCAGTAGATGCGTTCCAAGTCGAAGACTTGGAAGTACACGTCTGCAGACTTCTTCACGAACTCGGTGCCAAGACCGCGTCGCCTGTGCGGTTCGTCAACGATGTGAAGGTGCATGAATGCGTGAGCACCGAACACGATGCGGTCCAATGAGCTGAATCCCACTGGGCGGTGGTCGAGTTCCCATAGAAGTGCATAACTCTCGCGTTCCGGTAGCGGGCGTTCGTAATCCCTCTCATGGATGGTCCGCCAGGCATCCGGCTTCGGCAGCAGCTTCCGGTCCACTCCTAGGGTCATCAAGTATTCGTCAGAGGCCTCGTGGAAGTACCTGATCCGAAATTCGATGTCTTGGAGAGGCATCTCCCTCACTGTGATCGTCGCTGGAGGCGTTCTTGACACGCCTCGATTCTCGCTCAGGATTGAACCCACCAGCGTCATCCAGGACGTGACGCTGTCGAACGGATCTGGCTGGAAGCGCCTAGGGGGTTGGGCGAACGGTCTCGCGGTGCCATCGGGCACGCATCCCGGGCCGGGTGCTCCCTCCCGGTCCCGAGCGGTGGCACCCTGCCCTGTCCGGACGTCCTAGAGCCGCCGACGGGGACACCGACCCCACTGCTATGTGCCGGTGCGTTCGCGGTGCGTGCACCCTGGCCAACAGCAGGGCCGACGCTGGCCTTCCTCCAGCTCCTCTTGGGTCCGGCGGATGCGGCGTTCTCGGGTTATCTGTTGCTTGGCATCCTCGACCCAGCAGATGAACTCGTTGCGGGCCAGAGGCGTGATGTCCTCCCAGGCATCGAGTGCCGTGGGGTTGGCGATCAGCGCCTTGCGTAGGTCTCCTGGGAGCTTGTGTACCGCCCCCCCGGGCACTCGCGAGCTGCTCACAAGGGCCACGGTAGCGGGTCAGACCGAGCCCGCAGCATAAGACTGGAGACGGGGTTCGGGCGCGGTGTATTTGGTGATCCCGTGCGTTCATCGAGGGCCAGATGTAAGCGCGCTGAACCGGGGCATATGGCGCCCCCATTCCCGCTCCCGCTGGTCCCGCTTGGGCACCGTAGAACACCATTGGTGCGACTCCCAGACAGTCGAGAGCTCCGGCCCGATATGCCGAGGGATCCTTGGCGCCGACGAGAGCGCCAGTGCGCGGCGGTACCGGCCTGGGGTACGTTCCGAATGTGACGACATCGCGAGCCCAGCAGGGCGAACAGGGTTAAGACATGCGCGCCATCGTCCTCGATGCCCCAGGTCCCCTCGAGAGTGGCGTCGTCCACCGAGGAGATCATGTCGATCCCCGTCCGGGCTCCGGGCAGATCGTCGTGCGGGTGTCGGCCTGTGGTGTGTGCCGGTCGAACCTGCACATGATCGAGGGTGACTGGGTGGCCTACGGTGTACCCGCCTTCATGCCCATCGTCCCCGGGCACGAAGTCGTCGGCCGGGTGGTCGAGGTCGGTAGCGAGGTGGACTGGCTGCATCCCGGTGATCGTGTCGGCGTCCAACCGCTGTGGTCGACCTGCGGGCACTGTCCCTACTGCCTCACCGGGCGAGACCAGCTCTGCAGCGCGAAGCAGATCACCCGTGAGACCGTCGACGGCGGGTATGCCGAATACATGTTGGCCACCGCGGCCCATGCGCATCCGGTGCCCGACGCCATCAGTGACGTGGAGGCAGCGCCGCTGTTCTGTCCCGGCGTGACCGCCTACAACGCCGTGTCGAAGGCCGCCCCTCACCCGGTTCGTCACGGGCGGTTTTCGGTGTGGGGGGCGTCGGGCACATGGTCATCCAGTTCTCGGTCCTGGCCGGCGCCGATGTTTACGCGGTGACCCGTTCCGCCCAACACCTCGACTTGGCGGACGAGCTCTCGGCCCATCCCGTCGACGCTTCGAGCCGCGACCCGGTTTCGGTCCTGGCCGCCCTGGGAGGCGTGGACGCGGCGGTGGTGTTCGCTCCGTCCGACGAGTCGCTGCGTCAGGCCGTGGCGTCCATCAAGCCAGGCGGCACCGTGGTGCTTGGGGTGCACGCGCAGGTGGGTGCGCTTCCCTTCGCAGATGAGAAGCGCGTGGTTGGATCGGTCGTGGGGTCCCGTCAGCAGATGCGCGACGTCCTGGCGCTGGCGGCGGCGGGAAAGGTCCGGGCCCATTGTGAGACCTACGCACTCGACGACGCCGTCGAGGCCTTGGGGAGACTCAAGCGAGGCGAGATCCGGGCTCGGGCGGTGCTCGTTCCGAACGCCTGACCCCGTCCTCGACGAGGGAGCCGACCGAGCCACGATAGGTCGGACCGCCCGAGGGTCCCAAGGAACCCCCTGGTAGCGCCCGGGAAGCCGGGAAAAAAGTCCACTTTCTCTCTCAGTGAGTTAATAAACGCCCTGAGCGTTCCGATATCGGGGGGGTGATGTCGGTCTTCCTCCCGAAGAGGCAGGGCCCGGCTTCGGGGGGCGGCAGAGCCGGTTCCCGCCGGGCGCGAGTCGGATTGTCCCTGGTGGCGGCGTTGGCTATCGCCCTGGTGACCACCCTGGTCGCCGCCTTCCTGCCAGGGAGTACCGCGATGAGCGCGATCAGGGCCGGGGCGCGACCCGGGGTGGTCGTCCCGACTCCGGCCACCAAGACCGAAGCCGGCTCGGGCCAGGGCTCGGGTCCCCTGGCCGACCCCCCCGCCAACATCGCCCCGTCGCCCGACTTTCTCAACAGCTGCTCGGGCAGCACCTACGACGACTCCGCATCGTGTCTGAGCGCGGTGGTGGGGGCCATCGCCAACGCGCGGAACCAGGAGGGGCTCCCGAGCATGGTGCTCCCGACCGACTGGGCCCAGCTCTCGGCGCAGGAGCAGCTGTTCACGGCAACCAACCTCGAGCGCACCGTGCGCGGGCTGCCGCCGCTCTCGGGGATGGCGAGTGCGTTGGACCAGTCTTCTGCATCCGCGGCCGCCCAGAACGCCGACCCCTCGCCGCCGTCGGGCTTCCCGTGGTCGTCGTGGGGCGGGAACTGGGCCGGCGCGGTGGGCAACCCGCTCGAGGCCATCTACTTCTGGATGTATGACGACGGGCCGGGCTCCTACAACATCGACTGCCCCTCGGCGGGCTCGTCGGGATGCTGGGGCCACCGCAACAACATCCTGTTGTCGCTGCGCTGCCAGCCGTGCCTGATGGGGACGGGGCTCAACGCCACCGCGTACCAGGGGAACCCGAGCTGGACCGAGCTTCTCGTCGACACGAGCGGGTCACAGGCGCTCGACTTCACCTGGGGCCAGGTCCTCGCGGACCTGCCGGGCTCGCCGTCAAGCGCGGTCCTCGACGCCCCCGCCGTCGGCATCGCCTCGACGCCCGACGGCCAGGGCTACTGGCTCGTCGCCTCCGACGGCGGCGTGTTCGCCTTCGGTGACGCCATGTTCTACGGGTCCATGGGGGGCAAGCGCCTGAGCGAGCCCGTGGTCGGCATCGCGTCGACGTCCGACGGGCACGGCTACTGGCTCGTCGCCTCCGACGGCGGGCTCTTCGCCTTCGGCGACGCCGGGTTCTTCGGGTCGATGGGCGGCCGCGCCCTGGTCCGCCCCGTGGTGGGCATGGCCTCGACGCCCGACGGCCAGGGCTACTGGCTCGTCGCCTCCGACGGCGGGCTCTTCGCCTTCGGCGACGCCGGGTTCTTCGGGTCGATGGGCGGCCGCGCCCTGACCCGTCCCGTGGTGGGCATGGCGCCGGCGCACGACGGCCGGGGCTACTGGGAGGTCGCCTCCGACGGCGGGCTCTTCGCCTTCGGCGATGCGCCCTACCTGGGTTCGATGGGAGGCACACCACTGGTGCGTCCCGTCGTGGCCATGGCTTCGACCCCCGACGGGCGCGGTTACTGGCTCACTGCGTCGGACGGCGGGCTCTTCGCCTTCGGGGACGCCCCGTTCCGGGGGTCGACGGGTGGACAGGCACTTCATGCACCGATCGTGTCCATGACCGCGTCGACCAATGCCGGCTACTGGCTGGCGGCCTCTGACGGCGGGATCTTCAGCTTCGGCGTGCCCTTCCACGGCTCCATGGGCTGAGGCCCGTCCCGCTCGCAAACCGAGGCTCGCTCCCGGATCCCGGGTCAGCCCCGCGCACAGGACGCGCCCGTCTCGCGCTCGTGGCCCCGCCAGCCCGGCTCGTCGCTCACCGGCCAATAGTCGCCCGTGCCGACGTCCTGCACGTAGGGGACGGGGGGCACCCGTCCACCCCCGCCGTCAGAGGCGATGTGGGAGACGGCCTCCACCAGGGCGTCCACGTCGGCCTCGGTGTTCGAGATCCCGCAGCTGGCGCGCACCGCGCCCGGCATCGTCCGGTGGTCGCCCGCCATCACCTGGGCCCGGTAGGCATCGACGTCGGCGGGTGACAGCCCCAGCAGGCGGATCAGATACGGGTGGGCGCAGAAGCAGCCGTGACGCACGCCGATACCCCATTCGGCACTCAACCGGGCCGCCACCAGGGCATGGTCCACGCCTTCGACCACGAAGGCCGCGATGGCGAGGGTGTCGGTGTCGAGCGGCGGCCCGAGCACCCGTACACCGCCGACGGCGGCGAGGCTGTGACGCAGCCGCCTCGCCAGGGTCTCCTCGTGCGCGGCGATGGTGGCCCACCCGATCCGGCCGAGCTCGGTGAGCGCGGCTTCGAGGGCCACCGCCCCGATGACGTTGGGCGACCCCGCCTCCTCCCGATCGGGAGGCTCGGTCCACCACACCTCGTCGAGGTCCACGAGGTCCACGGCCCCCCCGCCGGCCAGGAAGGGGTCGCCCTCGGCGAAGGTGGCGGCTGGTCCCACCAGCACCCCGGCGCCGAAGGGCGCGTAGAGCTTGTGGCCGCTGAAGGCCACGTAGTCGGCTTGGCCTGGGATGGCACGGTGCGGGGCCAGCTGGGCGGCGTCGAGCACGACGGGGACGCCGCGGTCGTGGGCGGCCTCGATGATGGCGGCAACAGGCGGCAACCATCCCGTCACGTTCGACGCCCCGGTGAGGGCGAGGATGCGCGGCCGTGGCTGCTGGTCCAGGCCGGCGATGACGTCGTCGACGTCGAAGGTGCCGTCGGGACCGCACTCGACGTAGCGCCGGCACGCCACGCGCCCCCACGGCAGCAAGTTTGCGTGATGCTCCACCACGGTGGTGAGCACGACGTCGCCAGGATCGAGGCGGAGGCGATAGGCGAGGTGGTTGAGCGCCTCGGTGGTGTTGCGACACAGGATGGCGATGTCGCCGTCGCGTCCGGGAGCCCCCGGGCCGCGGCCGGCGAAGGCGAGGGCGGTGCCCCGGGCGGACTCGTAGGCCGCAGTGGCGAGGCGCGACTTGTACCCGGCGCCACGATGCACGCTCGAGTAGGTGGGGACGAACTGCTCGACAGCGGCCATCACGGCGGGGAACGGGCTGGTCGAGGCGGCGGCGTCGAGGTTCACGTAGCGGCGCTCGATGCCGTCGACACAGGGGACGTGCAGATCGTCACCCACCAGCCGGGCCGGCGGGTCCACCAGGGGCGTCACGGCTGGAGTCTACGGGCGTACCGTCGCGCCCCCCGGCGGTACCGGCCGGTACCATCGGCGGCGTGGAACACGACCTCGGCGGGCCTCACGTCGTGACCGACGCGAACGGCGGCGCTGTCCCGAGGCACGGCGCCTCTGTCGAGGACAGCGCCACCTTTGAGGACAGCGCCACCGTCGAGGACCAAGGTGCGACGGCCGAGCTCGACATCGACGACGCCGTGCTGGACGCCATCGAGGAGCAGCTCGCCGACGTGGAGCGGGCCTTGGCCCTCATCGACGAAGGCACCTACGGCCAGTGCGAGGCCTGTGGCCGGACCATCGACGACGCCGTGCTGGCCCGGACACCGGCGGCGCGGTTCTGCGTCGACCACCTTCCGCTCGCGCTCGGCTGAACCGCCCCCGACCTGACCCGCCTGCCGCCTGAGGGGGGTCCGACTACCCCTTCTTGGTCTCCCAGAAGATCGTGTCGATCTCTTTGATCTGGTCGAGCAGCCCCTGGGCCACCTTGGGGTCGTTGGTCTTCTTGGACTCACCGGCCGCCTTGGTGGCCTTCCAGAACAGGTCATGGAGCTGGGGGTGCTTGGCGAGGTGCTCGGGCTTGAAGTAGTCGGTCCACAGCACCCAGAGATGGTGCTTGACGAGCTCAGCCCGCTGTTCCTTGATGTTGACGGCGCGCTCCTTGAAGACCTCGTCGTCGGACCCGTTGAACTTCTCCATGCACGCCTTCACCGACTCGGCCTCGATCCTCGCCTGGGCCGGGTCGTACACGCCGCAGGGAAGGTCGCAGTGGGCGAGCACTGACTGGGGAGGGCTGATCCGGTCGACGGACGACAGCAGGCGGTCGACGATGCGCATGGGCAGGTCTCCTTCGTGCAGAGTGAAGTCGATGGGGCTCGGGCCAACCTTACCCAGAGAAGGCAAACGGTGAACCGGGGGCACCCCCGCCGCCGGCTCCCCCCGTTGTCGAGGGTGGCGACCCGGACCGCGCTCGCCGCCTCGGTCGCCCTCGTGATCGCCGCCGCACTCGTGCGTCCGCGCCGGGTGGTGGTCGATGGGAGGAGCATGGAGCCGACCTTGGCCCCCGGCGACCGGCTTCTCGTGGTGCGCACCCGAGCGCTGCACACCGGCGACGTGGTGGCGGTGCGCGATCCCCGGGACCCGCGACGCGTGCTCGTCAAGCGCATCGGCGCCGTGCTCGAGGAGGAGGTGGTGCTCCACGGCGACAACCCCGGGGCGAGCACAGACAGCCGGAGCTTCGGGCCGGTGCCGTCCTCGGCCGTCCTCGGCCGCGTCGTCCGGCGCTATGCGCCGTCGTGGCGCGCCGGCCCGGTGGCCTGACCGCGGCAAGGACGGGACCGGTCCCCCCGGGGAGACAGTGATACCCGGCCCGGGGAGTCCGGACCCGGCCCCGAGGAGGCGAGGGGAGTGTCATCGGGCGGAGTACGCTCGCCTTGATGGCCTGGCTGGACACCGAGCTCGAGCGGCTCCTCGCCCCTGACTACCTGGAGGGGCTGCGCCAGCGTTCGCTCGAGGACGTGCGTGCCATGCGGGCCCAGTGCCAGGAGGCCGAGACGGCGGTGTCGTATCTCCGGCGCATGGCTCAGGGCCGGCTGGACCTCGTCCATGCCTGTCTCGACCACCACGGCGACACGGGCGAGGAGCTCGAGTCGCTGGTGGAGCGCTTACCTTCGATCATCGGGTCCGGGCCCGCCCGGCCCCAGGGGTACGGCCGGCTCCCCTCGCAGATGTCGCCGGACCTCGACAGGGACGATCTCACCGAGGAGCTCGACGCCGTCCTCGACGCCGACCACACCGCCGCCCTCACGACGATGGGCGAGGCCGAGCTCCGCCGAGTCGGGGAGCAGCTCACCGCCATCGAGCAGCGCATCTCGGACCAGCGCCGTGCCCTGCACGAGCGGATCGACACGCTCCAAGCCGAGATCGTGAGTCGATACAAGACCGGCGAGGCGTCCGTCGACGGCCTGCTGGCCTGATCGACGTCCCCGACCACCACGAGGAGCACCGACGTGCCCAAGCAACTCCCGGACCACTGGAGGGACCTCGGGGCGTTCATCCGTGAACAACGGTCCTCGGCGCGGCTCTCACTCCGGCGACTGTCGGAGCTGGCGGGGATCTCCAACCCCTACCTGAGCCAGATCGAGCGGGGGTTACGCCGCCCGTCGGCCGAGATCCTCCAACAGATCGCCAAGGCGCTGCGCATCTCGGCCGAGACGCTCTACGTCCAGGCAGGCATCCTGGAGCCCGCCACAGGGGAGACCGATCTGGCGCGCGAGATCCTCTCCGACCCCCACCTCCACGAGGAGCAGAAGCAGGCCCTCATCCGGATCTACCTGTCGTTTTGCCACGAGAACGAGGTCCAGCCCGAGCGCGACGATTCGTCGGAATCCGACGAGGGCGCCGTGAGCCCGGCCGCCACCCTCGTCCTCCCGGGTCCGGGGCGTGCCGACGAGATGGCAGGAGGCCCTGCGGGGACCTCGGCGGGCGTGTAGTCCGAGGCTCACTCCGGTGCCCTCGGGCCAGTGCGGGCCCGGGGTCGGCCCCTCACCAGCCGGATCGCGACGAAGGTCCAGGTAGGCTCCTCGGCGGTGCGTCGACTCTCGGTGCTCTCCCTGCACACCTCACCGCTGGCCCAGCCTGGGACCGGTGACGGCGGGGGGATGAACGTCTACGTGCGGGAGCTTTCCACCGCCCTGGCCCGTGCCGGCGTCGAATGCGACGTCTACACCCGGGCGTGGTCGGACCAGTTGCCCGCCACCGTGGCCGTGGAGCCGGGGCTGCGTGTCCACCACGTGCCGGCAGGCCCGTTGGGCCCCATGGCCAAAGAGGAGCTTCCCGCTGTTGTCGACGAGTTCGCCGACAACGTCTTGTCCCTCATGACCTCGGGTGCGGGCGTGGACCCCGCGTTGCACGACGAGACCGGCTTCGATGCCGTGCACGCCAACTACTGGCTGTCGGGCATCGCCGGCCACCGCATCAAGCACGAGCTCGACCTCCCGCTGGTCTCGACCTTCCACACCCTGGCCCGAGTGAAAGCCGAGGCGAGCCCCGAGGAGGTGTCGAGCGACGAGCCCCATCGGCGCGCCGAGGCCGAAGCGGCGGTGATGCGCTGCTCTGAGATCGTGCTCGCCTCCTGCTCGGTGGAGGCGGCGCAACTGGCACTGCTCTATGACAGCGACCCGGCGCGCATTCGGGTGGTGGCACCTGGTGTCGATCACGCGTTCTTCGGGCCGGGTCACCGACCCCAGGCACGCCGCGCCCTGGGTCTGCCCGCTCACGATCCACTGCTGTTGTTCGTGGGTCGGATCCAGCCGTTGAAAGGCGCGGATGTGGCGGTGCGGGCGTTGGCGGCGATGGAAGACCACCCCGGCGCGCATCTCCTCGTGGTCGGAGGGCCGAGTGGTCCACGTGGAGAGGAGCATCTCGCCTCGCTGAAGAAGCTTGTCGACGACCTCGGGTTGGCCGAGCGAGTGCGCTTCGAGGAGCCGCAACCGCACGAGCTTCTCTCCACCTACTACCGGGCTGCCGACGTATGTGTCGTGCCGAGCCGCTCCGAGTCTTTCGGTCTGGTGGCGCTGGAGGCGGCCGCGTGCGGGACGCCGGTCGTCGCCGCGTCCGTGGGTGGCCTCACCACGCTGGTCGAGGACGGCCACACCGGTCTGGTTGTCGACCCTTCGACGCCCCAGGGCTTTGCCGATGCCGCTTCCGGGGTCCTCGCTGACCCTTCGTTCGCCGAACGCCTGGCGACAGCCGCTGTCGTCCGGGCTCGCCGCTACACATGGGCGCAAGCCGCGTCGGTGCTGCGTGCTACCTACGAGGAGCTCACCGCCGAGCGACTCGTGGAGTGCCGCTGACTGCCACGCCAGGGCCACATAGCGTGTCCATCGCCGGAATCGCCACCGCCGAAGAGCGCGCCGCGTGTGACGCCGTCATCGAGAGCTGGGCGCGGTCCCGCCTCGCCGAGGGAGCTGCCCTGGTGGCCGTGGACCGCCAGCCCGAGCTCGATCGCTGGTACCTGCGACTGCGTGGTGACGAGAAGGACTTCGTCACGGTATGGCTCACGATCCGTCAGCGCACCCTGCACCACGAGGCCCAGGTCATGCCGGCGCCCGAGGTGAACATCGAAGCGACATTCGAGTACCTGCTGCGCCGCAATGCCGACCTTCATCAGATGCGCTTCGCCCTGGGCGCGGAGGATGCTGTGTACCTCGTGGGCGAGATCCCCGTGACAGCCGTGACCGAAGGGGAGCTCGACCGAATCGTCGGCTCGAGCCTGGCCTACGTCGAGGACTACTTTCCGACGGCGATGAGCATCGGCTTCGCCGGACGGTATCGACGCCGACGCCTCGTTTGACGCCTCGTTTGACGCGTCACGCGTCAGCGCGCGACCGATGTGTCGCGCCTCGGCGACGCGACCGACGCGTCGCGCCTTCGGCTCGCGACCGATGTGTCGCGCCTTCGGCGCGCGACGGACGCGTCGGCGCCTTCGGCGCGCGCGCCGCGCACCGGCTAGGGTGCCAAGGCGCACGGCCCGAGGGGCTGGTGATGCCGGTCGATCGGGGAAGTGCGGCCGGTGTCCAGGGTTCCTCGGGCCGCGCCGCGTCATCATCGTCGGTAGCGTGACGTCGATGGGGTCGAGGTTGCTGATCGTCGGCGGTGGGCGCATGGGGGGCGCGCTCGTGCACGGGCTTCTCGGTGCACGGTGGCGTCCGGCCGATCTCGTCGTCGTGGAGCCATCCGCCCAACGTCGGGCAGAGCTGGCCGACGAGCTTCCGGCCGTGGAGATACGTGCCGAGGTCATGGCCGTCACCGACGTCGATGCGGCGGTGCTCGCCGTCAAGCCGGCAGTGGGCGAGGAGGCGTGCCGGGCCGTGTCCGGGGTGGGGATCGCCCGGGTCCTGTCGATCATGGCGGGGGTCCCCCTGGCGCGCCTCGAGTCGTGGCTTCCGCCCTCGACGGCGGTGGTGCGCGCCATGCCCAACACGCCGGCGACGGTGCGGGCCGGGGTGTCCGCCATCGCGGCGGGCTCGGGGGCCACCGAGGCGGACCTGCAGTGGGCGGAGGGCCTCCTCGGTGCCGTCGGCCATGTGGTCCGACTTCCCGAAGGGTCGCTCGACGCCGTGACCGGGTTGTCGGGTTCCGGGCCGGCCTACGTGTTCCTCGTGGTCGAAGCCCTCATCGGAGCCGGCGTGGCGGTAGGACTGTCGCCAGAGGTGAGCCGCCTGCTGGCCACCGACACCTTGGCCGGGGCGGCCCGGCTCCTGGTGGAGTCGGGGCAGGCGCCCGAGACCCTCCGGGAGCAGGTCACCTCGCCCGGAGGAACCACCGAGGCGGGGTTGCGCGTGCTCGAGGAGAGGGGGTTGCGGGTGGCGATCACGGCCGCGGTGGCCGCCGCCGCCGAGCGTTCCCGCCAGATGGCGGTCTGACCACCCCCCGTGGGACCCCGGGCCGGGGTCGGGGGGCACTTTCGTCGGCCGCGGGGGCCGTCCCGACGTGGTGTGGCCGGAGGCCACTCCAGCGGGTCGGATGGGCTGACCAGCAGGATTCTCACCGGCTCTCTTTCCAACATTCACCACATTGGCGTACAGTCGCCTCAGGCGGGAGAGGGGTGATTCCACTGAGTGCAGATGACGTCACCAGCGCTCGCTACCTGACCGTACGCGAGGTAGCGAGCACGCTGAGAGTGTCCAATATGACGGTGTACCGATTGATCAATGCCGGAGAGCTTCCTGCAGTGCGAGTCGGCAAGTCGTTTCGTCTCCGTGAGGACGACGTGAACCGCTACCTGGCCGACCGGTATACCCAGGCCGGCTGACCCCGCCGTCCCGGCTCGGCGACGGGGGGGCAGTTGGTGGCGCGCGCCGGCGGATCGGTCTTTCTCCTGACCGACTACGGGCACGCCGACGAGTTCGCCGGAGTGGTGCGAGCCACGGTGGCGCGCCATGCGCCCGGCGTCCCGATCATCGACCTGACCCACGGCGTGACGCCGTTCGACGTCAGGGCGGGTGCACTGGCGCTGGTGCGCGCCGCGCCCTACCTCGGATCCGGGGTGGTGCTCGCCATTGTCGACCCCGGTGTCGGCACGGCGCGGCGGTCCGTCGCCGTGGCGGTGGCGCGGACCGCGGACCACGACGGGCCGCACCATGTAGTGGGCCCTGACAACGGGCTGCTGCCATGGGTGGTGGATGCCCTCGGTGGCGCCGAAGGGGCCGTGTCGCTTCCGCCTTATTCGAGGGCGGGCACTGGGGCCACATTCGACGGAAGGGACGTCTTGGCGCCGGCCGCGGCCCGATTGTGGCAGGGCACGGCGTTGGCGGAGCTCGGAGACGATCTCGACCCTCGAACCCTCGTGCGCCTGACGCCACCGCGGTGCTCGGCGTCCGGAGGTGTGCTCGAAGCCGAAGTGCAGTGGGTGGATCGTTTCGGCAACGTGCAACTCGCCGCCGGCCCGGACGATGCCGCCGCGGCGGCCCTGGGCGACGAGCTCGAAGTCCTGGCCCCCGCGACCCGTCGTGCGCAGCGGGTGCGGGCATTCGCGGAGCTCGGCCCCGGCGCGCTGGGTGTGGTCGTCGATGCCAACGGACACCTCGCTCTCGTGTGCGATCGGCAGTCGGCCGCTACCGTGCTCCGAGTGCAACCAGGCGACGTCGTCACGCTGCGGACGGTCGCTCCCAGTCGCAGCGCACCATGAACCTGGCCGCCCTCGCCGACGAACACGCCGCCGGCGACCGCGCCCTGTACGAGGGTGGGACCTGGTGGACGTGGGGCGAGGTCCGCCGTCGGGCCCGCGCCGTGGCGACGTCCCTGGCCGCGCTGGGGGTCGGTCTCGACGACCGGGTGGCGATCGTCTGGCCCACGTCGGTGGACTTCGTGGTGGCGTACCTCGGTGTCCTCGCCGCCGGCGCCGTTGCCGTGCCGCTCAACCCCAACAGCCCCGCCAACGAACTGGCACGCGAGCTCAACGTCGCCGAGCCGTCGGTCCTACTCGCCTCGGGGGCGGCCGGCGTGGTGCCCAGAGTCCGCCATGTGGTCTTGCCTGCAGAGGCGGTCACTGCCACGGGCGCCAATGCGCTCGAGCCCAAGGTGTGGGAAGAGTTCTCTGCCGCGGCGGGGACGGAGGAGGTCGTAGGGGCCCAAGGGCCTGAAGAGTCTGGACAGGCTGAAGAGTCTGGACAGGCTGAAGAGTCTGGACCGGCAACTCCGGCTCCCGAGGCGACCGCCGGTGCGCCCTCTCTGGATCCCATCCCGCGCCAGGAGTCGGACCTCGCGGTGCTGCTCTTCACCTCGGGTACGGCCGGTGAAGCGAAGGCAGCCATGCTCAGCCACGGCAACCTCGTGGGCAACCTGCGCCAGATGCTCGGGATCCCGGAGATCTTCCGTTCCGACGACGTCGGGCTCGTCGCGCTGCCTTTGTTCCATGTCTTCGGATTGAACGTGGCCCTCGGGCTCTCCCTGGCCACCGGGGCGCCGCTCGTCCTCGATGCCCGCTTCGACGCGGCGGTCTCGCTCCACCAGGTGCGCGACCTGGGCGTGACCACGTTGCTCGGTGTTCCCACCATGTTCGGGGCCTGGGCCGATGCGCCCGGGGGGCAAGAGAACGGACCGTCCCCCCTGGCCGGGGTGCGCCGGGCGATCTCGGGCGCGGCGGCACTCGATCCCGACGTGGCGGTGCGCTTCGAGCGTCGCTATGGCATCGCCATCTGGCAGGGATACGGTCTCACCGAGGCCTCACCGGCCGTGTCGACATCGCTCGGAACGGGGCGCAACAGGCCCGGATCTGTCGGTCGGCCCCTGCCCGGGGTGGAAGTGAAACTGGTCGACGAGGAAGAGGAGCAGGTGCTCGACGGCGACCCCGGTGAGATCTGGGTGCGTGGCGCCAACGTGTTCCACGGTTACTGGCGCGATCCCGCGGCAACCTCCAAGGTGTTGACCGACGACGGCTGGTTGCGTACCGGGGACATCGGCGTGATCGGGGAGGAGGGGGACCTCTTCGTCGTCGACCGTTCCAAGGACCTCGTGATCGTCTCGGGATTCAACGTCTTCCCAGCCGAGGTCGAACGGGTGGTGGCCTCCGTTCCCGGTGTCGCCGAGGTGGTGGTGATCGGGCGGCCCGATGCCAGCACGGGCGAGGCCGTCGAAGCGGTGATCGTGGCGGCACCGGGCAGTGCGGTGACCGAGGAGCTGGTGCGCGCCTACTGCGCGGCGAACCTGACGCGCTACAAGTGCCCGACGTCGATCAGGTTCGTGACCGAACTTCCCCATGGCTTGGCGGGAAAGGCGTTGCGAAGGGCGTTGCGGGAGGGACCCGCCTGAGGAGAAGCGTCCGTGCTCGCGCCGTGCAGCGTTTGGCCGTCTGCGGTTCAGCCGACGTCGTGGCGCCGACTTGGTGCCAGGCACCCCTCTCTCGGTACGATCCGGCGCCATGGTGGTCCCGAACGCCCGCCGCATTCCCGAGGCCACCGTCGCCCGACTGCCGGTGTACCAGCGGATCCTCCTCGAGCTGGTCCGAGCGGGTACGACCACGGTGTCGTCCGACCAACTGGCGGCGATGGCCCGCGTCAACGCGTCGAAGGTGCGCAAGGACCTGTCCTTCCTGGGGTCGTTCGGGACGCGCGGCTCTGGGTACGAGGCCCAGTTCCTGCTCACCCAGATCGACAGGGAACTCGGCCTTCACGGCGACTGGCCCGTTGCGATCGTGGGCCTTGGCAATCTGGGCCGGGCACTGGCGAACTCGCAGGGATTCAGCTCTCGCGGCTTTCGGGTGGCCGGGCTCTTCGATGTCGAACCGGACCTGCTCGGGATCGAGATCCACGGCGTGACCGTCCACCACGTCGATGAGTTCGAACGGGTGTCGGCCGCCGACCCGCCTGCCATCGGCGTCATCGCCACTCCGGCGTCAGCAGCCCAGGACGTCGCTGATCGGATGGTTCGGGCCGGCGTGGGCTCGGTGCTCAATTTCGCCCCCCGGGTCCTCACGGTGCCCCCGGACGTCTTGTTGCGCTACGTCGACTTGTCGATCGAGCTGCAGGTCATGAGCTTCTACCTCTCGCACCGGGACCTGCCCGGGACCGCTCCCACGTGGTCACCGCTCCCGCACGCCGTGGGTCTGAGCTCCACCGATCCCGGCTGAACAGACTCCTCAGCGGCCTGTCTGGCACACCGCTTCGCCGACCGGCATCCTGGAGGGGAGGGATTCGGGCCCACCGAGGGCCACGTGCCCGCTGCGGGTGGACTGCCTGCGCAAGGAGCTCTGCGAGCCGTTGTCCGTCATCGTCGTTGGTCTCGAGCAGCACCAGGTCCCGCTCGACGTGCTGGAACAGGTGGCCATTCCCGAGGACGACCTCGGCAAGGTGGTCGCCAGCCTCCGGGACCGGGCCAACCTGGCCGAGGTCGTGGTGCTGTCGACCTGCATGCGCACCGAGCTGTACGCGGTCGTCGAGCGCTTCCACGAAGGTGTGGCCGACCTTCAGGAGTTCCTTGCCGCCAAGGCGGGCACCTCCCTCGACACACTCGAAGAGCGCTGGACGGTGCTCTTCGACGACGCCGTGACGGGACATCTCTTCGAGGTGGCCGCAGGACTCCGGTCGAGCGTCTTGGGTGAGACCGAGGTCCTCGGCCAGGTCCGCCGGGCGCTCGAGCGCGCCCAGGCGGAACACGCCAGCGGGCCGGTGTTGGCGGGCCTGTTCCGGCATGCCGTGCAAGCGGGGCGACATGTGAGATCGACGACCGCCATCGCGCAGGGAGCCACGTCGTTGTCCCACGTGGCCGTGGAGCTGGCCGCCTCGAGGCTGGGGGGCACACTCGCCGGGCGGCACGTGGTCGTGGTCGGAGCCGGCGAGATGGGAGAAGGCATGGTGGACGCCCTGGGCGGCCATGGCGACCTCGCGCAGGTTGTGGTGGCCAACCGCACAGTCGGGCGGGCATCGGCGCTCGCGGCGCGAGTGGGGGGGAACGGCGTGGGTCTCGCCGGCCTTGCCGACGCGCTGGCGCCGGCCGACGTCGTGTTCGTGTCCACCGGCGCGGCACTGCCGGTGCTCGATCCCGGGCTCCTCGGGGCTGCCAGCGGCGCACGCGCCGCCACGGCCGGTCTGGCACCGCTGGTGGTCATCGATCTCGGGGTTCCCCGCAACGTCGATCCTGCTGTTGCCGACGTCTCGGGGATCGACCTGTTGGACATGGACGACCTCACCGAACACGCCGAACGGGCCCTGGCCGGACGGCGGGCCGAGCTGTCGGCCGCACAGGAGATCGTCCGCCAGGAGGTGGAGCGCTATCGAGCCGAGGAGCGGGCGCGGGGGGCAGCTCCCGTGGTCTCCTCGCTGCGGGCCCGGGTCGAGGAGCTGCGCCGCTCCGAGCTCGAGCGTCATCGGGGACGGCTGGGGGAGCTCGACGAGCGGCAGTGGCAGGAGGTGGACTCGGTGGTACGCGACGTGCTCGCCAAACTGCTCCACCACCCCACCGTGGCGGTCAAGGAGGCGGCGGGCACCCCCCGTGGGGAGCGCCTGGTCGAGGCGCTGCGCACGCTGTTCGACCTCTGACGAGGCGGGTGACCCCGATCAGCGGGGAAGGCGAAGGCCGTGTCCTGCGGCTGGCCACCCGGGGGTCGCCCTTGGCGCTGTGGCAGACGACACGCGTCGCCGACCTCATCGCCGGGTTGCCAGGCGCACCGTCGTGTGAACCCGTCGTCGTCCACACCACCGGTGATGCGCTCGCCGATGTGCCGGTCTCCCAACTCGGGGCGCAAGGTGCGTTCGTCAAGGAGGTGCAACTGGCGGTCCTCGAAGGGAGAGCCGACCTGGCCGTGCACTCGGCCAAGGACCTGCCTTCGACCACACCGCCGGGTCTCGCTCTGGCGTGTGTTCCGGAGCGGGCAGATCCACGCGACGCCATGGTCGGCTGCAGCCTCGAGGACCTGCCGACGGGCGCCACCGTGGCGACGGGTTCCGTGCGCCGGCGGGCCCAGCTCGCCTGGCTCCGCCCAGATCTCACCTTCTGTGACCTACGCGGCAACATGGCGACCAGACTGCAGCGTGCCCGTCAGGTCGGAGCGGGCGTGCTCGCCCTGGCTGCGCTCGAGCGCCTGGACCTGACCGCCCACGTGACCGAGGTGCTCGATCCCCGCACGCTGCTCCCCCAGGTGGGGCAGGGTGCGTTGGCGGTGGAGTGCCGTCGGGGTGATCACGCCGTGTTGGAGATCCTCGCTGCCGTGGACGATCCGGTGTCCCACGCCGCGGTCCTCGCCGAGCGCGCCTTCCTGGCCGCGCTGGGCGGAGGGTGCACCCTTCCCCTGGGGGCGCTGGCCGTGCCTGTGGAAAGCGGGACCCGGCTCGTCGTCGACGGCATCCTCGCCAGCCGTGACGGCCGGATCCTGTTGCGCCGCCAGGTCGTCGGGCCCGCGTCCGAGCCCGAGGCAATCGGCACCGAGCTCAGCCGGGCGCTGCTGGACGACTGCGGCGGCCGGTGGCTCGACGACTGGTCCGAACCCGGCGACCCGGACCCGGCCGGGACGGACCGGGGCGAGGGGACCGGTGGTGTCGTCGAGGCCCGCCTTCGGTGACCGTCTACCTGGTGGGAGCCGGCCCCGGCGACCCCGGGCTGCTCACCCGGCGCGGCGCCGAGGTGTTGGGGCGCGCCGATGTGATCTTGTTCGACCGCCTCGTGGACCCGCGCCTGCTCAAGCTGGCCCCGGTCGGGGCGCTGCGTATCGACGTCGGGAAGCGGCCCGGTCAGCCTCGGCACCAGGACGAGGTCAACGCGCTCATCATCGAACATGGCCGGCAGGCAAGGACCGTCGTCCGGCTCAAGGGCGGCGACCCCTTCGTCTTCGGGCGTGGCGGAGAGGAAGCCGAGGCGCTGCTCAGCGCCGGTCTCGCCTTCGAGGTGGTCCCAGGGGTCACCTCCGCCTTCGCGGCGCCGGCCTCGGCCGGCGTCCCCGTGACCCATCGCGGGCTCTCATCGTCGGTAACGGTGGTCAGCGGCCATGTCGGTGACCCCGGCGCGCCCGGAGCCGTGGACTGGGTGTCGCTGGCCCGCGCCGGCGGCACGTTGGTCGTCTTGATGGGCATGGCCAACCGCGCCGAGATCGCCCGTCGGCTCGTCGATGCGGGACGTCCCCCCGACACACCCGTCGTCGTGGTGCACCGCGGCACGACGACGACGCAGGCCGACGTGCGGACCACCCTTGCCGGGCTCGCCGAGGTGGAGTTGGGGCCCCCATGCACGATCGTCATCGGGCCCGTGGCCGCACTGGACCTGCGGGCCGCCAGGGGAGGACCGCTCAGCGGGACGCGGGTGGTGGTGACGCGTGCCCGCACCCAGGCCTCCGAGCTGGTGTCTCGCCTGGTCGACGCGGGGGCGACGGTGATCGAGGTCCCGGTGATCGCCTTCGAGGACCCGCGCGACGGGGGCGCGGCCCTGCGGGCCGAGGCGGCTCTTGTCGGAACCTACGACTGGGTCGTCTTCACGTCCTCCAACGCCGTCGAGCGCTTCTTGGGGCTCCTGCGAGACATACGGGACCTCGGCGGAGCCCGCGTGGCGGCGGTGGGGGCGGCCACGGCCCGGACGCTCGCCGCCTACCGGCTCGTCGCCGATCTGGTCCCCGACGAGGCGACGGGCGAAGGACTGGTGTCGGCCATGCCGGCCGCCTCGACGGGGGGACCGCACGCCGGGCGCGTCCTGTTCCCACGAGCGGAGGAGGTCCGAGACGTGGTCGCGCCCGGGCTGCGGGACAAGGGCTGGGAGGTGACCGAAGTCGACGCGTACCGCACGGTGCCGGCAGCCGCTGCCCACAGGGTCGGAGATGAGCTCGACGACGTCCAAGGAGCGGATGTCATCACCTTCACCTCGCCGTCCACCGTGACCTACTACGTCGATCTGGCGCGGCAGCGCCCCCCGCCCCCCGTTGTGGCGTGCATCGGGCCGGTGACCGCAGACGCCGCCCGCCGCGCCGGTTTCCAGGTCGATATCGTCGCCGGCGAGCACAGCGCCGAGGGCCTGGTGACTGCCCTGAGCGCGCACATCACCGCGTCGCACCTCCGTCGTGGGCCCGAGGGCCTCGCCCAAGGAGAGGCGACCCCGCCTGGGTGAGTCGACGGGTCCCCGCCGACGACAGGGTCGGCGGACCCCAGTCTCGGCGGACCCCAGTCTCGGCGGACCCCAGTCTCGGCGGACCCCAGTCTCGGCGGACCCCAGTCGCGGCGGACCCCAGTCTCGGCGGACCCCAGTCTCGGCGGACCGCTGTCCCGGCCTCCGCATAGGCTGGCGCGCAATGGAAGGGACGCCCCGATTGCCGCTGAGCAGCGCCGGCTTCCCGGCGCGGAGGATGCGCCGGCTGCGCCGCACCTCGGCCATGCGGCGCCTGGTGGCCGAGACGAGTCTCGGGGTCGACGATCTCGTCGCCCCCTTGTTCGTCAGGGCCGGGGTCGACGACCCGGTCTCGATCGCGTCGCTGCCCGGCCACTTCCAGCACTCGGTGGCGTCACTGGTCGTCGAGGCCAAGCGACTGGGGTCTCTGGGGATCCCCGGCGTCGTCTTGTTCGGGATCCCTGAACAGAAAGACGCCGTGGGGTCGGGCGCGTGGGACCCCGAAGGCGTCGTCCAGGTGGCCCTGGCCGCGCTGCGAAGTGCGCTGGGCGACACCATGGTCCTCATCGCCGACCTGTGCCTGGACGAGTACACCGATCACGGTCACTGCGGCGTGCTCCGTGCCGACGGAACCGTCGATAACGACGCCACCCTCGAGCTCTACCAGCGGGTGGCGCTGGCTCAGGCAGAAGCAGGGGCCGACGTCGTGGCGCCCAGCGGGATGATGGACGGCCAGGTAGCCGCCATCCGTGCCGCCCTCGACGAGGCAGGCCGAGTCGACGTCGCGGTGCTCGCCTACGCGGCCAAGTTCGCCTCGGGCCTGTACGGGCCGTTTCGCGAGGCCGTCGACGTGACCATTGCGGACGGCGGGGACCGGCGCGGGTACCAACAGGACCCCCGCAACGGGCAAGAGGCGTTGGTCGAGGTGGCTCTCGACGTCGCCGAGGGCGCCGACATCGTGATGGTCAAGCCCGCGCTCGCCTACCTCGACGTGATCGCGTCGGTGGCGGCGAACGTCGCCGTGCCCGTGGCGGCATACCACGTAAGCGGTGAGTACTCCATGGTGAAGGCGGCAGCCGAGCGGGGCTGGATCGACGGGGACGCGGTGGCGCTCGAGCACCTTCTGGCGCTCAAGCGCGCCGGGGCGAAGGTCATCCTGACTTATTTCGCCGGCGAGGTCGCCGAGGCGATGTGTGACTGAGCGGTCTCCCGTTGCCGGTGACATCGCCGGCTCAGGCGCCCGCCGGGTGCCCTCGAATGCGGAATGGTTCGAGCGGGCCCGCGCCGTGATCCCTGGAGGCGTGGACTCCCCGGTGCGCTCGTTCGCGGCGGTCGGAGGGACCCCCTACACCGTGGTGCGCGGCGAGGGGCCCTATGTCTGGGACGTCGAGGGCCGGCGGTACATCGACATGGTCCAGTCCTACGGGGCCGTGCTGCTCGGCCACGCCCATCCCGCTGTCACCGCGGCGGTGACCGCGGCCGCGCAGCTCGGCACCACCTACGGCGCGCCCACCCCGGGCGAGGTGCTCCTGGCCGAGGCGATCTGTGATCGTGTCGCAGGTTGCGAGCAGGTCCGGCTGGTCTCCTCGGGTACCGAGGCGGCCATGAGCGCACTCCGGGTGGCGCGCGGCTTCACGGGCCGCGACCGCGTGGTCAAGTTCGACGGCTGCTATCACGGACACTCGGACACGCTGCTGGCCGGAGGGGGCAGCGGTGTGGCGACGTTGGGCTTGCCGGGGTCGGCCGGGGTTCCCGCGTCGGCTGTCGCCGACACCATCGTGGTGCCGTACAACGCCGTACCCGAGGTCGACGATCGGGTGGCCTGCGTGATCGTGGAACCCGCGGCGGCCAACATGGGAGTCGTCGCGCCGGCGCCGGGCTTCCTCGAGGGGCTGCGGGCGGTATGCGACGACGCCGGCGCCCTCCTCGTCTTCGACGAGGTGATCACCGGGTTCCGGGTGGGCCGTGGGGGCATGTCGGGGCGGTCGGGAGTGACGCCGGACCTGTGGTGCTTCGGCAAGGTGATGGGGGGTGGCCTCCCCGTCGGCGCCTTCGGAGGCAGGCGCGACGTGCTGTCGGTCCTGGCGCCGGATGGGCCCGTGTACCAGGCGGGAACGTTGTCGGGGAACCCCCTCGCTACCGCCGCGGGTCTCGCCGTGCTCGAAACGGTGTCGGGTGCCGACTACGACGCGCTGTGCTCGCGCGCCCTTCGGCTGGCCGAGGGCCTCGAGGCCGCAATCTCCGGTGCGGGGATGCCGGTGCAGGTCCCGGTGGTGGGCCCCCTTGTCGGTGTGTTCTTCGGGTCCGAGGTGGTGACCGATTACGCGTCGGCCCGGGCCGCGGTGGTGGGCGGCCACTACGCGCACTTCTTCGGGGCCATGCTCGAGCGGGGAGTGGCGCTGGCCCCCGGGCCCTACGAGGCGATGTTCCCCGGGCTGGCTCATCTCGATTCTCATCTCGACGACGTGGTGACGGCCGCCGCCGACGCAGCAGCCCACATGGTGCGCAGCCGCTCCTCCGTGGTCTGACGCCGCGCCCTTGGACCCTCGGCGCGGCCGGGGACAGGATCCCTGGTCACGGGGTTTCTGAGCGGCGGCCTGCCAGGGGGCGGGGTTGCCCATTCGTTACCATGCGACGATGGACGGGCTGCAGGCGCCACCGGCGGAGCCCGACACGGCGCTCACCCACGAGGCCACGGTGGCCGAGCCGCGCGTCTCGCCGATGGCACCTCCCGAGGTCCCCGAGCCGTCCGAGATGCCCGTCTCGGACGGGACAGGGCAATACCCGTGGCTCTACCGGCTCATGGTGGTCGGGGCGGTGGCGGTGGTGGCGCTCGGCATCGCCCTTCGCTTCGTGGCCAGTTCCGACATGTGGCTGGACGAAGCGCTGACGTTCAACATCGCCCGATTGCCGCTCGGGCAGATCCACGGCGCCCTGCGGCGCGATGGCGCGCCGCCGCTGTATTACTACCTCCTCCATTTCTGGATCGAGGTGTTCGGCACCTCCGACGAGGGAGTGCGATCCCTTTCGGGCGTGCTCAGCTGCGCCACGTTGCCGTTCATCTGGCTGGCGGCACGACGCCTGGGCGGGAGGATGGTCGCAGCCGGAGCCCTGGTCCTCGTGGCGACCTCGCCCTTCGCCGTGCGCTACGCCACCGAGAATCGCATGTACGCGCTGGTCGGCCTGCTCACCGCGGCTGGTGTGGTGGCGCTCCAACGGGTCCTGGGCCGGCGCACCGTCGCCAACGTGATCGCACTGGGACTCGTCACGGGGCTCCTCCTCTACACCCACTACTGGGCGCTCTATCTCGTGGGCGTCACGGCGTTGTGGTTGGCGTGGCAGGCCTGGCGTGGCCCCGAGCGGCGCCGGCGCGGTGCCCTCGTGGGTCTGGGTGCGGTGCTGGTGGGCAGCCTCACCTTCGTACCCTGGCTCCCGACATTTCTCTATCAGGCCCACCACACCGGCACCCCGTGGGCCAAACCGGCGAACTTCGCGGCCATGGTCAACGCCGTCACCTCCTTCGCCGGAGGGGCCACCAACCAGGGCCGGGCTCTGGCGCTGGTCTATTTCGCGTTGGTCGGGCTCGGGTTGTTCGGCGCGGCCCGGGGCTCGTTCCACGTCGACCTCGATCTGCGGACCAGGCCTCGGGGTCGGCCGCTGGCGCTCGTGCTGGTGGGGACGCTGGCTGGCGCCGTCGTGGGCGGATACGTGAGCCGGAGCGCGTTCCAGGCCCGCTACGCCTGGGTGGTCTTCGTGCCGCTCGTGCTCCTCGTGGCCCTGGGCGTCGCCACCTTCGCCGATCGCCGGATCCGGGCCGGGGTGCTGACGGCGACAGTCGCCTTTGGTCTCGCCAGCGGCCTTCCGAGCACCTGGACGAGCCGGACCCAGGCGGGCCAGGTGGCGACCACTCTCGCCCAGCTCGGTCGCCCCGGCGACATCGTGGCGTTCTGCCCGGACCAGATCGGACCCTCCGTGAACCGCCTCCTGCCCCCGGGTCGCTACCGCGAGATCACCTTCCCTCGCGGCACCGGCCCTGAGTTCGTGAACTGGGTCGACTACGCCACCGCCTCCAACCGGGGTCACCCCGCCGCCTTCGCGGCCAGCCTCGAGCGCATGAGCGCCTCCGCCCACCAGATCTGGCTGGTGTGGGCGCCGGGGTACCAGACTTTCGGGACCAAGTGCGAGGAGATCGAGGCAAACCTGCTCGCGGACAGCTCCCTCGGTGCCCATGAGATGTTCCCGTACAACCAGGTGGCCGACTCCTGGATCACCTACGAGAGCATGGAGTTGGTGCGCTTCGTCCACGTCGGCTGACCCGCCTCCGCGACGCCGACATACGCGCTGCCCTCCGGTCCGACAACGGGCCCGGAGGGTGCTCAGGTTGGGAGCCCTCCGTGCCGACAAGAGCACGGGAAGAGGTCTCATCCCGCGCGCATGGTCGGTGGAGGTCAGCGTGGTTCTGGCTCGGTTGTGCCGGGTGCCGAAGAGGGCGGCGGCAGGGGCGATGGCGGGTGACGGTGTGTCGCATCCCACCGGCGCGAGCCGAGCGCGGTGGGGCCCGGGGGGTCGCCTCGTGCCGAGCCATCGCGTCTTCGACACGGAGCGGCCTGCGCAGAGGGATCGGCCGGGAATCTGGCCCTGAGGGCAGCGATCACCACGGAAGCGGACGGCACGGGCTGACGACAGCCAAACGGAGGAGGCATGCGATGGGATCACTCGGGCTCGGGAATGGGAGCCTCCGCATGGACGATGTCTATCTCGAAGGTGCGACGCCCGAAGGGCAGGCCGTCGTCGGGCATCTGTCGGTGATCGTCGACACCGAGGGGATCACGTTCCTCGGACCGGAACCGGGCGAGCGGCGGACCGTCGGCTGGGACCGGACCTCCCCCCTCGAGTTCGGCCCCCCCGCCGCCCTTCCCGACGGGGAGGCGGTGACGTCGTTGGAGTTCGCCGTCGACGGGCGCCCGCTGCGGCTCCTGGTCCCATCGAAGAGAGATGCGGGGGGTGGCGACGGGCTGGCGACGGTGGAGCAGGGCGCCGATGCCGCCGCAGACGACATCCGCGTCGAGCCCGAGGTCACTGCCTTCATCGATACCCCCGGGATCGCCGCGCCGGCCCCGGTGGCCGAGAGCCCCGTACCCCTCTTCATCGAGACACCAATCGTCGCCGCGCCGGCCCCGGTGGCCGAGCGCCCAACGTCAGTGGAGGCCGAGGCCCCCGCGCCGGTCGTCGAGACATCTGTGATCGCCGGGCCGGCCCCCGTGGCCGAGAGCCCCGCGCCGGTCGTCGAGACATCTGTCGTCCCCGCGCCGGTCG
>JGI12269J14319_10001185_pt1 | contig 26005 bp, 31 predicted proteins | sample PeaSoiSIISIP2007_FD_14319 | JGI IMG/M metagenome (IMG submission 14319)
CTTTGTTCATAGCATCAAACTCTGAGTGTTGTCCCCGTAAGCTGTTTATTTGTAAACGCAGCTCATTGTTCACAGCATTAGATTCGGACAATTGATGCTTCATTTCTGCCCACGCACTATCGACAGTCTCCCGATCATACCCCCACATAACTCGCTTGAATTCGGATGTTTCCAAATCTAAAAGCCTCCCTTCCGCGATCCCCTACTCTTAATGTATCATTTCCTAGGCTTCTCGAGAAGTCCCATTAGTATTAAATGTGACAACATAAATTGTTGGGTATCAAATTAGAGTTAGTTAAACATAGCCTAATTTTTTCTTAGATTAATTTATCAGAGAATAAATTAGGCTATGTTTAACTAGAGAATTATTCTCAAACTTAAAAGTGGGCACAATGGGTTGTTAGGAGGCGAATTTCCTTGCAACTCATTTTTTATACGGTTTTAAGCCCAGAGGAATATCATGCGGTCGATAAATTCTTTCTATTTCCTAGGCCGGAATCTTGTCCTAATCTTGCTTGTAGGGTTCCAATTCCACCAATTAAGCACAATTTCTATTCTCGTGGCGTAGACGATGTTGAGTTTCATGAAAGGATTAGCATCCGGCGTTTATATTGTCAACTTTTGGACTCGTTTTTGCGGTCTGCTTGGAAAGCCCCCTTTAGAACCAGGAGAAGGGCTGTGGCTGAAGCCCTGTCAGCAAGTTCATATGCTGGGTATGAAGTTTCCACTCTCAGTGTGGTTTTTGGATAAAAATGGACACTTATGTATGCTGATGGATGATCTTCGACCCTGGAAAATTTCGCCTTTCTCTCGAAAGGCCACCAGTGTCATTGAGTTTCCAGTGGGATGGGGGAAAGCTACGAATACACAGCTCGGAGATGAACTGGTATGGGAGGAAACCTTAACTAATTGAGTGTTTAGCAAAGAATATAAAGTGGAAAAGCACAATCTTCTCCTCTGACGCATAGTTATTAGAACAGGTGTGAAAGGGGGTGGAGATCATGTTTGCGGAACTTTTTTTTGTCAGTTTAGCTCTCTCAGTTCTTAAGGGAGTTTCTCTACTGGTCTCGTATATCAATAACAATGCCTTTCCCCAGCCCTTAAATGAGAAAGAGGAAGCGCGTTATTTACAGATCCTTAGTGTAAGTAAAACAGAACCCTTCACCTTAACGCGTGAAGTCGAGCAAGCTCGCAATACGTTAGTGGAGCATAATTTGCGCTTGGTGGCTCATCTTGTGAAAAAATTTGATGGCACTGGGGAAGATGGGGACGACTTGATTTCAATCGGCACGATTGGTTTAATCAAAGGGATCAATACGTTTGATCCCAATAAAGGGACGAAGCTTGCTACCTACGCCGCGAGGTGTATTGAGAATGAGATCCTGATGCATTTGCGATCACTAAAAAAGTCCCGGGGAGAAGTTTCTATCTACGATCCGATTGGCATGGACAAAGAGGGCAATGAGATTTCACTCATTGATGTGCTAGGTTCGAACGAAGAGGATATTTCCATCAAGGTTGAAAATGAATCAGAGCAAAAGGCACTGCTTGATCTTGTAAAAAAATTAAATAAAAGGGAAAAATTAGTACTTCAATTGCGTTATGGGTTGATGAATAGTCCAAAACGGACGCAGAGGGAGATTGCTAAGGCCTTGGAGATTTCACGCTCATATGTTTCGCGAATTGAGAAAAAAGCCATTCAAAAATTAATGGAAGAGATGGCGAAGATTAATTTAAATAAGTGAGTCCGTTACTTGCTCTTGTGCTGTCCTCTAAGGTATAATTATGAAAAGTTCTGCACTTTGGAGGGTTCAATGTTTGAGTATTTTCGACCGACACGTCAAGCTTCTTCGCTCGATCTCATTTCGGTTGAACAACTTGTTCAGGATGGGATCAGAGGACTCATTATCGACTTGGATAATACCATGACCCCCTGGAACGATGTCGAAGTGGGTCCTAAAGTAGCAGAGTGGTTTATTAAAGTTAAGGCCGCTGGAATTAATGCTTGTGTTGTGTCAAACAATAAAAAGCGCCAGCGTGTGGCCGTAGTTGCTGAACGAATCGGAATTCCGTTTGTTTTTCGGGCGACAAAACCACGCAGGAGAGCATTTAGAGCAGGAATGGGCCTTTTGGGAACAGGGCAAAAGGATACTGCGGTCATTGGAGATCAGTTGTTTACGGATATTCTGGGAGGAAATCGGCTCGGTCTCTACACGATCTTGGTCACTCCCATTAATGAGCATGAGTTCATCGGAACACGTGTTATGCGCCAAATCGAGAAGGTGCTCGTCTGGTTGATGAAGCGTTTTGCTCCTGCGAAACCTTTCAGCCCCAAAATTCATTAATCATTTAGGGAATGGCCTGCCATTCCTTTTTCTCTATTAAAATAAGACGGCTCTTCCTTTCTGCCATTACTGCGCCTAGCTGTTCAACATCGATTTTGGACAGCGAACCAACTTGTAAAGGAATGTAATAAAATGGAGAAACACTATGCCGTGATCGGGCATCCGATCGAACATTCGTTCTCCCCTGCTATGCATCAGGCCGGGTATGAAGTCTTGGGCGTTAATGCAAAGTACCACCGCTTTGACGTGGAGCCAAGTCATTTGACCGAGGCGGTAGAAGGTCTCTGTGCGTTAGGGTTTTCTGGCTGGAACGTAACACTTCCTCACAAGGAACACATCCTTTCTCTCCTCGACACACTGACTCCTCAAGCTAAGCGCGCTGGTGCTGTCAATACCGTGAAAATCCAGGAGGGTAAGCGGATCGGCCATAATACAGATGGCCTAGGGTTTGTGCGTTCGGTGGAGGGAGAACTGAACGGGTTTAAGGGAAAAAAAGCGGTCTTACTAGGGGCGGGTGGGGCAGCCAAAGGTATTGCTTTGGCTTTAGCTGAGCAGGGGATGAAAGTACATATTTTAAATCGCAAGCTGGCAAGGTCGGAGGCTTTGGTTGAGGTGCTCCAACGTGAGGGAGGAACGGCAACTGCAGGGGTATTGGCTCCGGGAGGTTGGCTGGAAGAGGTTGACCTGTTGGTGCAAACGACTTCAGTTGGGTTACACGGTGAGCCGTTCCCGTTTTCGGTCCAAGGGATCTCCAAGCAAGCGCTCGTCGTTGATATAATCTTTAACCCTAGTGAAACGGCGTTTTTACAAGAAGCAAAGCAACAGGGGTGCCGTACGCTGAACGGATTAGGTATGCTCCTGTATCAAGGGGCTTATGCTTGGGAGTTTTGGCTAGGTGGACAAGCTCCTGTCGAGGCGATGGGACAGGCCTTGAAAGACCAACTCATGCGACGGATGTTGAATATTTTTTAATAAAAGGAAGATTAAAATGAGCGAAATGTGGGGCGACGAGAGAGGATTTACACTAGTTGAACTATTGCTAGTCTTGCTTCTACTGTCTGGCGCGGGTTTCGTGCTCCTCATTAAGCTTCCAATCAACTTTGCCCAGCAACATCTGGACTTGGCATCGACTCAGTTGCTGGAGGAAATCCGCGATGTTCGACAGGCCGCACTAGCTGAGAATAACTGGTATCAAGTTAAATTCTATCTTCAAAACGGGGATAATCATTATCAGATCTTTCGTCAAGGAACTAGACTGAAAGATGTCCATTTAAAGGACGGGATTCAATTTGTTGGTAAACCAGCTGACCTGATGTTTGATGCTACAGGGAGAAGTGTAGGGACAACCATATTGTTGACGAACTCATCAGGTGAGCAAAGGAGCGTTATTGTTGCCCCAGTGGGCATGCGCATCAGAGAATCGTAAAGGGGAGAAGGAGAAATCGTGCGTTTTTTAACGGCAGGGGAATCACACGGTCAGAAATTAGTGGGAATCATTGAAGGTCTGCCCTCGGGAATGAAGATTTCCAAGGATAGTATCGATGAGGCTTTAAGACAACGGCAAAGAGGCCCCGGACGCGGAGGCAGAATGGCAATCGAACAAGATGAGGTCCATCTCATTTCCGGAGTGCGAGGAGGATTGAGTACGGGAGCCCCAGTCGCCTTGGAGATTCTTAATCGTGATTGGGAAAACTGGGCGAGTATAATGGCTTGGGGAGAGGATGCTGATCTAGAGAGCCGTAAAGTGATGACCCCTCGACCTGGGCATGCCGATCTGACTGGAGCTCTAAAATATCGCACCGAAGTTCGGAATATTCTCGAACGAGCAAGTGCACGAGAGACTGCCATGCGCGTTGCGATTGGTAGCATCGTCAGACAAGGGTTGTCGGTCCTCGGTGTGGAGATCAGAGGGCATGTTCGCGCAGTTGGTGGGGTCCATGCGGAGTGCTCAGATGAGGTAGACTATTGGCAACGCGTTAAACAATCCGAGTGGTCCGTGGGAGATCCTGTCGCAGAACAAATAATGGGGGAACGACTCCTTGTAGCCCGAGCTCAGGGCGAATCCATGGGCGGGTTGTTAGAAGTGCAAGTTTTGAATGTTCCTGCAGGTCTAGGATCTCATGTGCAGTGGGATCGAAAATTGGACGGAAAGCTGGCGCAAGCTGTCCTCTCCGTGCAAGCAATGAAAGGAATCTCCTTTGGGTTAGGATTTGAAGCGGGGGAACGAATGGGCTCGCTGGTTCACGACCCGATCCATTATCACCAAGGGCAGGGCTTCACAAGGGGTTCCAACCATGCCGGAGGGATCGAAGGAGGAATGAGTAACGGGGAACCCATTGTCCTGCAGGCCGTTATGAAACCAATTCCTACTCTATACCAGCCTTTAGATACGGTGCATTTGGAAACTAAAGAAGTGGTTAAGGCCAGTGTGGAGCGTTCCGATGTCTGTGCCGTCCCTGCTGCCTTGGTTGTATTGGAACATGTGGTGGCTTGGGTTATCGCCGAAGCAGTGCTTGAAAAATTTCCAGCGGATAGCTTTATAGAATTACAAACTGCCTGGAAGGCGTATCAAGCATATTTGATACTGTAAACTATGTTCACATTGAGAGGGTGATCTCCATGCGAAATATTGTTCTAATTGGATTTATGGGAACCGGCAAAAGCACGGTTGGTAAGCGCCTAGCTCAGGCGCTCGCTTGGGATTTTGTCGATACAGACAGCGAAATCGGAGAGGTTACCAATTTGAGTGTGACTGAAATTTTTCGTCGTCATGGGGAGACCCGTTTCCGTTCAGAAGAACGGATTGTGGTCGCGCGGCTCAGTCAGCAGGAGCAAATCGTGATTGCGACGGGAGGTGGGACTGTCTTGAATCCACTCAATTGGGAAGCTTTGGCCCAGAATGGGACTGTGATCGCTCTTTATGCCACGCTGGAAGCTATTCTCAGCCGCATCGGACATAAAAATGACCGACCGCTCCTTAAAGGCTCAAAAGAAGCGATAGAGAAGTTATGGTCTGAACGTCAGGCCTGCTACGCCCAGGCTGACTTCACGGTCGACACGTCCCAAAAAAATATCGATGAAGTGGTTAGTGAGATCCTGACACGGCTGGGGGGGAGAGTTAATAATGAGTTTAGCGGAGTTGCAAAAGATTGAAGTCACGGCTGCAAAACCGTATCCAGTGTTTTTAGGTGCGCCTCTTGAAGAGTTGGGGGAGTACCTGCATTCTCAATTTAAAGATTTGGAGCATATTCTGATCATTACCAATCGGGCAGTTGCGGAGCTTTACGTGGAGCGTCTCCAGAAAGGACTTAGAGAGTATCGTGTCAATGTATTGTTTGTCCCTGCTGGGGAGACGGAAAAGTCGCTGGAACGCCTAAGTCAGCTAACCACAGCCGCCCTGCGCTTCGGCACTGACCGTCATACTTTGGTTATTGCCCTCGGCGGCGGTGTGATCGGTGATTTGGCTGGTTTCTTTGCCAGTGTCTTCATGCGGGGTATTCGTCTGGTTCAAGTTCCTACGACATTATTGGCGCAAGTGGACAGCAGTATTGGTGGGAAAGTTGCCGTGAATCATCCGGCCGGCAAAAATATTATTGGGGCATTTTATCCTCCACGAGCAGTGTGGACTGATTTTACAACGCTGGACAGTTTGCCTTGGGGAGAAGTTGAAAACGGTTTAGCNGAAAGCATTAAGCATGCCTTAATTGCTGACTCGGGGCTCTTTGATTTCTTCGAAACTCAGGAAGAAAGCCTTAAGCNGCGAGACCCCTCGATTTGGCGTGCCATGGTGACGCGCTCCTCGACCATCAAAGTGAAGATCGTTTCCCAAGATGAATGTGAACAAGGGGTCCGAGCTTTGTTGAATCTAGGTCATAGTTTTGGGCATGCCTTAGAGACGGGGATGAACTATCGCAGCGTTACTCATGGACAAGGGGTCAGCATCGGCCTCGTGGCTGCTGCTCATCTCGCCAAGACCAAAGGACTGATGACTGAGGCCGAGGTTGATCGAGTCAAGTGTTTGCTGAGCACTTATGGTCTACCGACTGAGATTGCGATTAAAGGGCAAGATCCTCAGTCTCTGTTGCAACTTATGCAAGCGGATAAGAAAAACCAGGGGGGACGGAAAATTTTGATTCTTCCGCAAGGAATCGGGCAAGCGGTTATTTCCAAGGATTGTTCCGACCCGGAGATCTTGGACGCCTGGAAACAGGTAGTCTATGTCGAGTAGGGCACAGAACAAGGTGTCCCCTATACAGCGGGTTCTTTTATTTGTAAAATAAATTTATGAATTTTAACAGAAATCTGGCGAGGATCTGAGGATCATTGTCAGATTTCTGTTTGTTTAAAAGGGTAAAATATCAAATAATGTTAAATCATGAAAGTTATTTAGAAAATATAGCTAATTGGCATATATCTGATCAAGGATCGTCGATGATGAAAAAATGATGCAGGAGTTTTAAAGTGAATAGAGAAGTTTAAAAAGGAAAAATGAGGTACTTAATCTATAATTTTGGATAGGTGGTGAAACTTATTCGAATTAGAAGTACGTGGGATATAAAAGAAATAAATTGGCAATTTGGCTTCACATTATGGGAAATAATGGTTGTTATTTTTTTGATGGGAGTTATGTTGTCCATGGTTACGCCCTATTTCAGTTCTGCGATAAATCAGGTTTGGAATCAAGTCGACCTTGCTAATAAAGAAAAAATTGAAGGAGCTGCCCAACTTTACAGGCTTGATGTCGGAACTTACCCACTAAATGCCTCAGATTTGGCTCACTCTCCGATCGGTGTGAATGGTTGGAGAGGTCCGTATCTGGATGAAATTCCCACAAACCCCTTTAATGCTGCCCAAGGCTATCAGATTAATGCTTTGGGACAAGTCAAATAGATGGGATCGACATGAGAGAATAACATAAGAGCAGGGCATATGCGTCGGCCTCTAAAGGGAGGAGATACAAACAAAAGAGCATTGAGGGGGGAGGAACTACGGAAAAGACAAAGGCTTCTCAGGGTTATGTATTATTTGATGTGTTATTGGCTCTGTTTCTTTTTTCTATAGGATTTGCTGTACTGTTTGGTTTGACAGAAGGAGCGGCTGCTGAATCACGCCAAGCAGCGAATCTCTTAGAAGGGGCTAATCTTGCTCAGAAAAAAATGGACCAACTTGCAGTCCATATCTGGACTGATAACATTGCTCAGCTAGCCTGCCTACCTGGTGGAAAGGTGGAAGGGAACGAGGGGAAATTCCATTGGCTGATAGAGTCGGATTGGGATGATGTCCCACAACTTTTGAGAGTCAGTGTGGAAGTTCGTTGGACTGAACGGGGTAACCCTGCCTCTTATATGTTGGAGACTCTATATGAGGTTGAATAGAGGCAATTTTTATTCTGAACGCGGCTTTACATTATTGGAGGTAGTCTTTGCTTTATTGATATCCGGTATATTCCTGATAACAGCGCTACGGTTTTTGACGGATCAATGGCGGGGAGCGAGTGCTCTCAAAAATCATTTGGAAGCGCAATATGCGGTCATGACGGTCGGAGAAACCGTTTCCGATGTAATACGCATGGCGAAAACCTTGGAATGGGTCGACGCTTCAGGAGTATTAAAGGTTTTGTCGATGCCAGAAGATGGCAACCCAACACTTGATACCTATTTTATGGCCGACTTGGACCTAGATGGGACGAACGATCTTTATTGGAAACACATGGGCATTTCGGAACCACTAGCAAGTTTTATAATAATGTGGAAATGTACGGAGGTGGAACCGGGGTTGTGGGAAGTATTCTTACAAGCAGATGTAAAGGGACAGGTTGTGACTTGGCAAAGTGTCATTCGACAACGAGTTCAGTAGGCTGTCTCTTTCAGAAGCGTCGATCAACGGGATATGTCAGCCTTCTGATTCTCCTTCTTCTGACGACGTTTTCTGGCCTAGGAATGGAAAGCTACCTAAAGGCTAATGCAGAGAACCGGATGGTGAAACGTGTTGCCCAGAGTAGACAGGCCCTTTATGTGGCCGAAGGAGGAATAGAGTGGGCAAAAGCTCATCTGCTTGTTAACTCCGGTCTGCAGCGGGGGAATATATCATTCCCTATTGGGCGTGTTGATATTGTAATTGAGTTAAGTGGGGGAGGGTATAAAGTGACGGCAGAAGGACATTCTGGTTTAGCCGTACGGAAAATTCAGCAAATTCTTCAGATGGACAACGGAAAGTGGGTTCTGAAGAGCTATCAGGAGTTACATAGCTAATATGAAGAATGATAATGAGTTCGGTCAATTTCTATTCGTAAATGGCTACATTGAGGCTAAAGAATTGACGGCAGGATTAGAGCTTGCACTGCAAAGCGGAGACCCGATCGGCGAAGCCCTGGAACGAATGGGCGTATTGCCCAGAACGAAGTTAGCAGAAGCCATCCGCATCTATCTGGGGATCCCTGAGATTTCGTTGAACCAAGTCATTATTGACCATGAGGTGGCAGGGTTAATCCCCGAAGCAATGGCTTTGCGCTATACTCTCATTCCGTTTGGACTGCGATCAGGGATCTTAAGAGTCGCTATGTTTGAACCCACCAATGAACGTGCCCTCCGGGATGTCCAGATGTTTACCGGGCTAGAGGTTGAACCAGTCTTTGCCAGGGATGAGGAAATCCAAACCGCAATTCGACAGTGTTTAACAGTGGGGCAATCCGCGGCCCGACTCGCTCATCTGGCGGACAGAACCTTCGAAGACCAGGCTGCTTGGTTGACAGAGTACAACGAAGTCGATTCTCAGGAGGAGGATGCGCCGACGCTTAAATTAGTCCATTCTGTATTGCACGAGGCGGTTGTACAAGGGGTCAGTGATATTCATTGGGAACCTCGCAAAAATGATTTTGTGGTGCGCTATCGTATAGACGGTAAACTCATTACGAAGCATATCCTCTCTTCGAATGTGGCGCGTAGTATTGTTTCCAGTTTAAAAGTCATGGCGCAAATGGACGTTGCGGAACGCCGGATTCCTCAAGATGGCCGAATGACATTTTGTGCAGGACTTCGGCGTATTGACGTTCGGATGTCTTCGTTGCCTATAGTTCATGGTGAAAAAATTGTTGTGCGTATACTGGATCCAGAGATGGCCCAGCGGCCGCTTAATGCTTTAGGGATGCGTCCAGAGGTAGAAGTACGGATACAAGTCTTGTTAAAACGCACAAACGGTTTAATCTTAGTGGTTGGTCCAACCGGAAGCGGTAAAACCACAACCCTTTACGCGTTGCTCAGGGAACTTAATGCTGAGGAGCAAAACATTATTTCGATTGAAGAGCCTGTAGAATACCACCTTTCAGGCGTGAACCAGATTCAAGTTAATCTTTCTGCAGGACTTAGTTTTGCGGTCGGATTGCGGCATATCTTGCGGCAAGACCCGGATGTGATTATGATTGGAGAAATCCGAGACGAGGAAACTGCCAGAATCGCCATCACTGCTTCCCTGACAGGACATTTGGTTTTATCGACATTACATACCAATACAGCCGCAGAGGCTTTGGTTCGGCTCATGGATATGGGAGTAGAACCATATCTCTTGGCGTCTGCAGTCAGTGGAGTTTTATCCCAACGCTTGGTTCGCCGCTTGTGTGAACACTGTAAGGCACCATACCCAGTATCAGAGGTCGAGAGGAGAGCCCTTCTATTACCGGCCTCTATTACCCTGCTTTATCGTCCCGTCGGATGCTCAAAATGTCTCGGAACTGGGTTCAGGGGCAGAATCGGAATTCACGAGTTTTTACATTATAATCAGGAGATCAAGGACCTTGTACTTGCGCGGCATAATTCGAGGGACATTGAGCAACAGGCGCTGGTTTCAGGGATGCTCACAGTTTTTGAAGATGGGCTTTTGAAGGTGACCCAAGGAGTTACAACTGTGGAAGAAATACTGCATGCTGTTTCGGGTATTGAAGGGTAAGAGGTGAGGAAGAAATGTTTTCACTTGAGGAACTTTTGCATAAGGCGGAAGAACGAAAGGCTTCGGATCTCCATCTGACAGTGGAGAGTCCTCCAGTTCTACGTATTGATGGCTCACTGGTTAGACTGCAAATGGAAAAGCTATCTCAGGCTGATATCGAAAGGTTGGCTCAATCCTTGATGAATGACCAACAGACCATACAATTTGCTGAATGCGGAGAACTGGATCTTTCATATAGTTTGCCCAAGACTGGAAGGTATCGGGTCAACGCTTTTCGACAGCGGGGATGTATCTCGTTAGTTATTCGTTTAATTCCTTTCGTCATTCCCAGTTCGGAAAGTTTAGGGCTTCCGGCGGCGAGTCTCGAATTAGCTAAGTTACATAAAGGGTTAGTTTTGGTTACCGGTCCGACTGGAAGTGGTAAATCGACTACTCTAGCGTCATTAGTTGACTACATTAATCAGACGAGGGCTTGCCATATTGTAACAATTGAAGATCCAATTGAATATTTGCACCAGCATAAATTAAGTATAGTTAATCAACGGGAGGTTGGTAAAGATACCGAGTCCTTTACTAAGGCGTTGCGCGCTGTTTTGCGGCAAGATCCTAATGTAATTATGGTGGGAGAGATGAGAGATCTAGAGACTATTTCAACTGCTGTAACCGCAGCTGAAACTGGGCATTTGGTGTTCAGTACACTCCATACGAATGATGCGACCCAATCGGTGGATCGAATGATTGATGTTTTCCCGGCACACCAGCAGCTGCAGATCCGTGCGCAGCTGGCTGCTGTTTTACAAGGGATAATGTCTCAACAATTGTTTCCGAGGGCAGATCGCCAAGGGCGAGTGGCAGCCTTCGAGGTCATGGTGGCAACGCCAGCCGTTCGTAGCCTCATTCGTGAGGGAAAAACTCATCAACTTCCGACTGTCATCCAGACCAATGCAAAGCGCGGCATGCAAACTATGGATAAAGCGATTATGGACTTAGTACAAAAGAGCCTTATTTCTTATGAGATCGCCCATGAAAAGCTGCAAAGTCCCGAGGGTTTAAGAAGATGAGCAAGCAACGTTTTATCTGGAAGGCAGTTGATTCGAATGGAATCATTCGACATGGAGTATGGGAAGGGGGTGATATTTCAGAGGTTCAAGCGCGCTTAAGGAAGGTAGGATACTTCCCGATGGGTATTCGACTGAGTTGGAATTGGCAATGCGTTCCTTTCCAGAGGCGAGCGAAGATGCAGTGGAGCCATTTTATTCTTAGGCTAGCTACTTTATTGGAAGCTGGGATTCCCCTACTTCAAGGTTTGGAGATGATGACAGCTTATGAAGAAAAATCGACATTTCAATTGGAACAATGGAAGAGTATCAAGGAACGTGTGAAAGAAGGCAGCGACTTGTCCGAAGCAATGTCTCTCCTGAATCCAGCCCCTAACACGTTTGTACTTTCCATGATCAAAGCTGGAGAATTTACAGGAACATTGGGAAAGGTCCTCGGCGAGGTGGCCGATGAAACAGAGCAGGAATATGCTTATCAAAAAAAAATAAAGGCTGCGCTTGCCTATCCGATCCTGTTGTTTTTGGGGGTCGTCGTTGTGCTTTACGTACTCTCCGTTTGGGTACTTCCTATGTACGAAAGACTCTTTCTAGGTATGGGAGCAAGATTGCCTTTTTTGACTAGGGTCATTTTTGCCTGTGGTCACAGACTCCCCGAGCTATTGTGGGGCGGACTAGGGTTGATCAGCTTTAGCATGCTAGCGCTGAAGTTCACTAGCCCAGATCGTCAGAAAATACGTCTAGACCGTTTACTAGGACTGGTTCCTCTGCTTGGAAAGGTCTATAGACTTCGTGATTTAGTTCAATTCAGCCGGATTTCGGAACGCTTGTTATCTGCGGGAATTCCCTTGTTGGAGGCGTTGCGCTTAACGGCAGGAACGTTGCGTAGCCCTGAAATGTTGGAATTAACGAACCAACTCATCCTAGGTGTTCGTCAGGGAAACCGTATGGCGCCTTTGCTACGTGCGAGCCGATTTTTTCCCAAGGAGGGTGCGGAAATGATTGCTGTCGCTGAGGAAGTTGGACAGTTGGACAGGATGCTCCACTATGTCACACAAATGTTTCGCCGTGAGCTTGAGGATCAGCTCGATTGTTTAGCACGTATGATTGAACCGGCGCTTATTCTCATGCTAGCCGTGCTGATCGGTTTAATTGCAGCGGGAGTAATGCTTCCTATTTTTGATCTCAGTTCACATCTGGAATGACAGAGGTCAGTAGTCAGAGGCCAGATAACGGGACCTTAGAAGTTTAACAAGTGGGCTGGTGCCTGCGGATTTAGTTTAGTCATATTTGAGATCATTTGTGATAAGGGTCGCTAATGAATATGAAGGAGGAGCGTAGAATGAATTATATTAAGAGAGAGGACGGATTTACTCTAATCGAAGTGATGGCTGTGATTATAATTATAGGAGTCTTGGCTGCTATAGCAATCCCTAAATTGGCGTCAAGTACAGTTAGCGCTCGACAAAAAGCGGATGTAGCAACAGCACATGAGGTCAAAACGGCTCTGGATCGTTATCAAGTCGAAAAAGGAACGTATCCTACAGATTTGAAGGTAAGTGGTGGAGTAGTGTCAAGTGTTAGCCTCATTCCTAAATACATTAGTAAGTTGGATAAATCGACCACACAGCAAAGTGTTGATGATGCTATAAAGGGGTTCGGATTAGTTAGTGTTACGGCTGACGCGACAGATCCTATGAAAATGACTATTCCAGATTCTGAGGTCGCCACCAACACGATCATGATTTATCTGAATAGCAATTCCTTGGCAGCCGAAGTACGAGCGTATGATGAAAGTCTTACTAAGGTTCTTTGGACGTCCGCCGATTAGTGGATTTGTCGATCAGTCTATGTATTTATTAAAGTAACAAACTAACTCCATCGTTGAAGCGCGGAACTAAAGAGAAAAGGGGACACGTCCTTGTATTTAATAAGTTTAACGATCGGGCTTTTAGGACTCCTGATTGGCAGTTTTCTGAATGTAGTCATTTTTCGTGTCCCACGTGGTGAGTCCATTGTTGCACCGGGTTCTCACTGTCCCGCTTGTTGTCATGCCCTGCGGGCTTGGGAACTCCTTCCGTTGCTTAGCTTTCTGATCCAGAAAGGGCGGTGCAGCAATTGTCAAACGTGCATTTCCTGGCGTTATCCCGTTGTGGAACTTCTAACAGGGATACTCTTCTTTATTACGGCAAGTGTAGGATTGAGTACGGAGACCCACCCGGTTCGACTACTCATGGATTTAGTCCTAGTGGCCGTGCTCACGGCCTTATCTTTTATTGATTTGGATACGTTCCGTTTGCCGGATGTCCTTACACTCCCTTTGCTCGGAATTGGATTACTAGGAGCTTTTCTTATACCGGGAAGCCCAAGTGGATGTGAAAGTGTGCTCGGTGCTTTGAGTGCAGGAGGTTTATTTTGGGGTATTGCCCGAGTTTATCCACAAGGAATGGGATTCGGGGATGTAAAGCTGGTCGCTGCGCTGGGCGCCTTCTTGGGTTTTCCTACCATTTTTCTTGCCGTTTTTATGGGGAGTTTTGTGGGTGCATTTATGGGGATTTTGCTTTTCGTTACAGGTCAAAAGCGCTTGCAAGAACAAATTCCCTTTGGGCCTTATCTCGCCCTAGGGGCAATCTTTGCGTTATTCTGGGGGGCACGTATTTTCGCTTGGTATTGGGCGTGGATCTAACCTAATATTAGTGGTTAGACATTTGATTTTCGGACCACGAGCTACGAACACGAACTACGAGAAGGAGTGGCTCCTATGCGAAAAAGGTCAGTAGTCTTTGAATTGACGGATAGGGAAATTAGGGCCTTTTGGTTTTCGGTCCTTCCTTTCAAGAAACAAGGTCATAGTTCTACTGCAGTCGAATTTGACCGCATTCCAATTCCGGCTGGAGTCGTCGAACAAGGAAACGTACGGAATGAAAATATTTTAATCAATATTTTAGCTACTTATGGGGCAGAGCGCCCTAATGAATCTCAGAACGCATATTTGGCAATCCCTCTACATCAAGGATTCATTCGTTCCTATACCTTGCCTTGGATTCCTAAGCGGGACAGGAAATCGGCAATCTCTCTATTAACTGATGAAGAAATTTCCATTGCGAGATCAGATTTGCTCTTCGATTTCCTAGTGTTATCCGAAGAGAAGCACAAAAGCTTGCAAATTTTGCTAGGTGCAACACGACAAAGTTTACTCTATCGGTATGTTTATATTTTTGGACGAGCGGGGTATAAAGTAACCAGCGTTGATTTTACCTTATCGATCTTAGGGCAATCACTAGGATTTGAAGCAAACGAAGATATACTTTACCTGCAGGGAGAGTTTGGCTCTTTTCAAATGGCTTTGTTTCGCGGATCGGTACCGGAAAGTGTACGTTCTTTGTATCCTTCGCAACTCTCGCTTCCGCCTCCTTTACCGGAGGTGAAGGAGAGAAAAACAAACGAGTGGGCGGAGGAGTGGGAAAAGGAGATTCGGCGTTTTCTCTTGTATCACGGAACACAGCATTCGGATCTTAACTTGAATCGCTTGGTTTGGAAGGGAGATGCTGCACTTGAGTTCCTAGCGCAGGGTGTACTGGCCTCCAATCATGTCTCTGTAGTTGAACAAGCCAGGCTAAGGAACGTTCCAGATTTCTGGCAAAAGGTCCTTGAGGAAAATAAAGGGTGGAGTGAGGCGGCGCTTGGGTATGGATTACGGATTTCCGCACACCGTCCTGGGCTTAATCTCTGGCGCCAACCGATTTGGGCTCAGACTGTTCGGCGTAGGTACTTGGGGATAGCGTTGTTCATGTTCGCTCTTTTCATTAGCGGAACTATTATCGGGGGTTTACTTTATCAAATGGCCCTCCCTTTACAACAAGAGGTTCAACAGATTTCTAGTCAAGGTACTAGACTTGAGGCACAGGCTAAACATCAAGCGGAGCTCGCGACAGCCTGGGATAAGGTGAAGCATCACTCTGAGAGAATCGGAGCTGATCTGGCCCAAATTCAAGCCATACACGTCTTGCCAGGAGAGGAACTGAAAATTGAACAGGTGATTTACAAGCAAGGCATTATGTCCTTACGAGGAAGTGCCAAGGATGCAGGAAGTGTTCAAACCTTGATCCATACCTTGCGGACTATTGGCTGGGAACAACCTTCTTTAACGAGCTATAGATTGACGTCCCTTAACAACGTTGAGTTCTCCTTAAGTGCTAAACATGGAAGAGCGAGAACAGAATAGATCAAACGTGAGCAAGGTTATTCAGATGAAAATACCGAAGAAATGGTAAACTTTTGGGAGGGAGAAATATGGGTGATTCTCTAGATGAGTTTAATCTTCAACACTGCCCTGCTGCAAAACCCTTTTTGCAACGTCTTTCCCTGCGTAGTGTGAAGGGAATCAGCGTGGGATTTTTGGTCAGTACTATCTTGGGATTTCTGTTATTTTGGCAACCAGCTTACTTTCAATTACGAGCATTACATAAGCGGAAAATCTATTGGCAAAACATATTGAGGTCAGAAGTTATGAACATCAAAACGGATCCTAAGGTGGCCACTATCCCAACGATGGATCAGCTGCCTGACCTTATTGACCAGTGCCGGAGTCTGTTTGTTAAAGAGGGCGTGGATGTGGTTGCCTTCGATGTTGAACGGTTTGGTGAACGACTGGAAACTGGCAAGGGAGGAAGTTTGGATTATAGTTTAGTCCGCTTGCATTTACGTGGAAACTGGGAGGGGATTGTTCACTCGCTCAAAGCACTTGAGGAAACACAAGTGGGCAATATCTATTTACAAGAAGTGGTTTTAGATGCAGAAGGTGGAGAAACGCTGCTTCAGATTTATTTCCGCACAGGGGAGGAACGAGACATTCCTGTTCTTTCATAGGCTAAGGAGAGGAGGGATGTGTACTGTGGGTAAGGAATATAGCATTCAAACTGGAGATAATTTTCATGGTTTGGCTCAACGTTGGGGAGGTACTTGTGATGACTTCTTATTAGTTAATCCGAACGTTGATCCTCTGAAACTTCAAATTGGGCAAAAGATTGTTCTACCCGAATTTAAGGGGTTGCTTAAAGGGCAAGAACAATATGCAGATATTAGTATGGATCATGGACAAGAGTTTGTTGGAGATTATCATGATGATGTCCAAATGGAGGTTGAGGGAGTTCGTATTCGTCTGCGACGTTTAGGTGAACCCAAAATTCCCCACGAAATCCACTTTATTCTTCCGCGTACTGAGATTCGTAAAATCCAACCTGCGGGGGAAGGTGGACCGTCTGAAGTCCAAGTGATGCTTAGTAATGTGAACGTTGTGCTCTCTCCTCGTTTAGTGAGTGATAAAGGAGATACCGCGGAGCATACTAAACCTGCAGGGCAAACGCAAATCCCAGCTCAGCAAGAGTCCCAACAGCATGTTCAAGATGGGCAAACTCCTCAAGCTCAAATGCAACCATATCAATTTACTGCTTCTCCTCAATATGGTCAGGGAGTGCAACCAGCACTGGAGCAGTCTCAAGGGTTTGCTCAAGTATCTGAACAACCGCGCTGGCGGATGACATTTCCCTTTAATAAGCGTTAGGCATATGAAATAAAATATCCATGGCATACTGACGTGTTATTTTGTTGAATGTGCCTTAGTATAAAACCTCCGGACACGGAGGTTTTAAGTTTAAGAGGGTCTCCAAGTGAAAATACTATGCTACAGTGCGAAATTGTGATAAAATTTCTGGTAAGTGATGAGGAAGTGATAAATTGGCAAGTATATGGGTATTTCATGGTCCTAATTTGAATTTATTAGGACTACGTGAACCAGAACATTACGGATCGAGCACTTTGGCAGAGATTAATCAGGAAGTGTTAGCAACGGCGAAACAAGTTGGCATAAACGCGGAATGCCGGCAAACGAATCACGAAGGAGATCTCTTGGATTGGATTCAAGCCTTAACGCCTGCCGATTTCTTAATTCTGAATCCTGGGGCATGGACGCATACAAGCTATGCAATCCGGGATGCTATTTCTGCAGTGAAGGTCCCGACGGTCGAAGTTCACCTTTCAAACATTCATGCACGTGAGGCATTTCGAGCCAATTCCGTTATTGCTCCGGTCTGTATAGGACAAGTTTCAGGTTTGGGAGCAGACGGTTATATTTTAGCGATGCGTTATGCCATCGACTACCAGGGTCGCCGACAAAAGGGATAAATGCAATAAGTGATGTTCGATATTCGAACCACGAACCACGAATTACGAACATCGAATCACGAAAAGGGGGGTAGCATGATTAGTCGGTTAGAACGAATGCGTCATCAGATGCACAAAGAAAAAATCGATGCTTATGTGGTTAGCCGCCCAGAGAATGGACGGTATCTGAGCGGGTTTTCCGGTGGGGAAGCAACCCTGTATATTACTTTAGAGAAGGCTTTCCTGCTGACTGATTTTCGTTACATAGAACAGGCCAGGTCCCAGGCTCCTGAGTTCGAAATTATTAAGACGGGACAGGACCATTTTGAAGCTTTGGGAGAAATTGGGCAACAGGCCAAGCGGCTTGGTTTCGAAGGGGATTTTGTTACTTTTATAAACTTTGAAAAACTGAAAAACGCGTTCCCACAAGTGGAACTACTGTCTCTACCGAACCTTGTTAGTCATTTGCGTTCGGTGAAGGATAAGTCGGAGATCGAGTTGATTCGTATAGCAGTTCAAATTGCGGATGACTCTTTTGCCGAAATATTAAAGACCCTCGACATCGGCCAAACGGAAGCTGAGATTGGACTGAATTTAGAATTTTCTATGCGTCAGGCTGGTGCCAGTGGGGGTTCTTTTGAATTCATTGTCGCTTCAGGTGTTCGTTCGTCTATGCCTCACGGAACGGCTAGTTCGAAGCAGATTCATTTGGGTGAGTTCTTGACCATGGATTTTGGAGCAATCTATCAGGGTTACTGTTCAGATATCACCCGAACTGTGTTTTTGGGCGATCCAGGTGACAAGCATCGGGAAGTTTATGAGACTGTCTTGGCGGCCCAACGGGCTGGGATTAAAGCGGTTGTACCCGGGCGGAGCGGAAAAGAAGTGGATGCGGTAGCCCGTAAACTGATTGAAGAGGCTGGTTATGGGGATTACTTTGGACATGGCTTAGGACACTCCGTAGGGTTGGCAATCCATGAAGGACCAAATCTAAATATGCGTGAAGAGCGTCTGCTGGAGCCTGGCATGGTCATTACCGTCGAACCGGGTATTTATATTCCGGAGTGGGGTGGCGTGCGGATTGAAGATATGGTTTTGGTGACTGAAAATGGGTGTGAAGTCTTAACTCAGGCACCGAAAGAGTTCATTATCTTAGAGTAGAGTTAAAGTTTGTGAGCCTTCTAAGTAATTAACGCTAGAAAGGGACAAACTAACTATACAAGAATTATTAGGGGGAAATAGACATTTATGATTTCAACAAACGATTTTAAGACAGGTCTTACGATTCAATTAGATGGCGATGTTTTTTCTGTGGTTGAGTTTCAACACGTTAAACCAGGTAAAGGAGCGGCCTTTGTCCGCACAAAGTTGAAAAACGTGAAAACGGGGGGAGTCGTAGAGCGGAGGTTTAATGCCGGAGAAAAAGTGCCGAAGGCCCACGTTGAGCGTCGTGATATGGATTATCTCTATAAAGACGGAGAACATTTCGTTGTCATGGACAAGGAAACTTATGAGCAAACTTCTCTGACAGAGGCACAAATTGGAGACGGTGTCAAATGGCTGAAAGAAAACATGACTTTAGGGGTGCTTTTCTATGACGTGGAGGTTATTGGAGTTGATGTGCCAAATTCTGTTCAACTTACCGTTACGGCCACTGAACCGGGAGTAAAAGGGGATACAGCGACGGGTGGTACAAAACCTGCCACGTTGGAAACTGGTGCTGTGGTGCAAGTTCCGTTCTTTGTCAATGAAGGGGATGTGCTGATCATTGATACCCGGACAGGAAGTTATGTTCAACGGGCCTAGTTAGTTCAGAACTCAGATGTCAGATGTCGGAAGTCAGAGTTGATGGATAAATTTATATTAGTAATTTGAGTGCTGCGATGTGATGTCATAATAGCAGCACTCGCTGAAGGGGTGGAAACGAATTCCCAATGGTCTTTTCTCAAGACCAAGCAGTGTAGTGTAATAAAATGCAGGGGTTACTCTTTAGTAAAGCGAATCCACTCAGGATTTTGCCAGAAAAACAGACGGTTTATAACATACCCATGTTATAAACCGTCTGTTTTATATTGCGCTTTTGTTCAGTTCAGTAAAAAATCAAGTGCGTTGATTTGACGAATCCCGTTATAGGAAGTGGGAGGGTCGTCATCCAATGTCAGGAGATATTTCGGAAAATGGTCGGCAATTTTTTTTAATGGCTTCAGTTCTCTATCCAAGGTATCTGTATCTCTAACAGTAGCAGCTACTTGGTAGTATTCAATCCCATCATTATTCGATGCCATGAAATCCACCTCCATATCATCTACCTTCCCTATAGACACTTCGTAGCCCCTACGGAGAAGCTCTAAATAGACGACATTTTCGAGAATGTGACCCATATCTGCGCCTTTATTGCCCAAAAGGTAATACCGTAGGCCAATGTCAACGATATAATATTTTTCCTGCGTTTTGAGAATCTGCTTACCCTTAACATCATAGCGTTTTGCTTGATAGATAATATAACTGTCGATTAGCGCGGAGAGATAGGACTCAACTGTATGGGTTGAGATCTTTCTGCCATTGGAGGTCATTGTATCGCTGATTTTTTTTGTTGACCAACGGTTGCCTATGTTATCAAACAAGAAACGAATAACGCTCTCAAGCAGCATCACATCAGATATTCTTTTCCTCGACACAACATCTTTCAGGAGCACGGTGTTGTAGATTCCACTGAGATAATCACGTATTAAACTCCGGTCCTTTTTTAGGCTGACGGCATACGGAAATGAACTGAACTGAAGGTAATCGCTATATTTTCTGCTGAGGTCAGTTCTGTCGCCAACAAAATCAAGGTATTCCTTGAAAGACAGAGGCAGCATTTGCATTTCAATATATCTGCCAGAAAGAAGTGTTGCTAATTCACCAGATAGCATATGGGCATTGGAACCAGTGATATATAAATCGACATTCTCTTTGATATATAAGCTATCGACAGCCTTTTGGTATGACTCGACAAGCTGAATTTCATCCAAAAAGATATAGTTCATTTTATTGGGGATAAGACGTTCTTTTAGATAGGAATAGAGGAGTTTATAATCGGTCAGCTCACTGTAATCCATATCCTCAAAATTAATCGCCGTTATTTGCTCTTTCTGAACTCCATTTTGAAGCAGGTACTCGCGGAACATTTCAAGCAAAGTAGATTTTCCACAACGCCGAATACCAGTAATAACTTTAATTATTTTTGTGCCTTTTAACTTTATCAACTTATTTAGGTATTCTTCACGCAGTATCATAATGACACCACTCCTTTGGTAAGTTTCCTTTACTATATACCAAAATATTACATATATCAATATATTGGAATTATATTTCTATAAAATAGAATTTTTCAATGTTTTAGAAAAGTATATCTAAAAATTAATCATAATAGCAGGTCTTCGCTTTAGACCTGCTACTTTCTTAAATTAGATCATCCCTATAGGAACTTACCAGTCAAATGCCTTTGATCTGGTGATCCAACAATCCCCGTTGGTGGACACCTCTAACAAGTTCAATCTCCATGTGCTACCCTTCGGTTCTGTCTTCTAAAATTCGCTTTCTCAGCCAGACGCTAATGATCAGCACCTAAACTTCAAATAACACATCTGACGCTCTTTTAACAACAATTCCTTCTAATTTTTAAATTGAGTCCGATAAACAATACTGTGCAAACACGATAGTCTCCAGTGGAGAGTCTCGCCGAAGCCGTGACCCCTAAAGGAATACATACCGGCGTAAGATGCAGAGAGACTTCCTCCCCCTAAAAAAATTTTTTCCTTGGAAATTCAAGTCTAAAAGCAAAAAGGAGGACATACCATTTATCAAGGGGGGACAATGATGTGTCGCTACATTACACGCTATCTGTTGTTCAGGCTCCTAAAGTGAAGCTAAATTCAACTGAGCCTATGACCTCTCAAACGGAGGGGAGTCTTTGCAGGTCGGATCAGAGCGCGGCTTTGTGGGCGGATATGGCCAGATGGTTTGGCCCAGAGGTCCGTTCGATTTTAGACAAAATTAAAGCAGTTACCTTTCAAGAGGTCGAAGAACTTCGTTTACGAGTGGGTCAGCCACTCTTGGTTCGGACGTCAGACCAGGATCTTTTTTTAAACAGCGAAGGGGAAATAACAAACCCGAACAAAGCTTACTTCGTCAAGCGGGAGGATCTTGTCTGTGCTCTAGAGCGCATGACCCATAGTTCAGTATACGCGGTTGAAGAGGATCTCAGACAGGGTTTTCTAACCCTTCCTGGGGGAAATCGAGTTGGGGTAACGGGAGAGGCGATTTTACAACACGGTAAAATTCAAACGCTGAAGCACATTTCTTCCTTAAATCTTCGGATCGCTCGGGATATTCTAGGACGCGGCCTAAAGATCTTACCTTTGCTTTTAGGTGCAGACGGTACGTTTGGTCACACACTTTTGATTTCACCGCCTCGGGCCGGTAAAACCACTCTCTTAAGAGATCTGATTCGATTAATCAGTAATGGGGTTCCACAATTAGGGTTAGTAGGCCTGACAGTCGGCGTCGTGGACGAACGTGGGGAACTGGCCGGAATGTGGCAAGGGGTGCCGACTTATAACTTGGGATACCGTACGGACGTTTTGGATGGTTGCCCAAAAGCCAGTGGGATGAACATGATGGTTCGTTCCATGGCACCACAGGTGATTGCGATGGATGAGCTTGGTCATTCGGACGATGTTACGGCCTTGATGGATGCCTTGCGCACTGGGGTGCGGATTCTTAGCACGGCTCACGCGAGTTCATTAGAAGAAGCACAGAACAGACCAACCTTAGCTCATTTGCTAGAACAAGGAGTGTTTGAGCGTTTGGTGGTGTTAAGTAGGAAAAATGGGCCGGGGACGGTTGAAGGAGTTTACGATCTTAAAACTGGGAGGATCTTGTGATGCTCATAATGGGATGTGTTGCTCTTATCGCCGGGTGCGGGAGTCTGGGATTATGGCTGGCAAGCCGAATTCGGCGCAGACCAGCAGAATTACGAGCCTGTTTAATGGCTTTGGCGCTTTTGGACACAGAAATAGTATGGGGGGTGACCCCTTTGCCGGAGGCCTTCGGTATTGTGAAGGAACGTACAGATCTACCTTGGCAAAAGTTTTTTGCCGAACTCCAGGAACGATTGGAACGAGGCGAGTCAGCAGGCACGGCCTGGAAAGAAACAATCTTGAGTCAGAATGTGAATTTTTGTTTGAAGCAACAAGACTGGCAAGTGATAGGCGACGTTGGCCATGGATTAGGACGGTCGGACAGTCAAGAGCAACATAAACAATTAGAACTTGTTCAGCACCAACTAGCTTTAATCAAGGATCAAGCCGGAGTTTGGTCTGAAAAACAGGCGAAGATGTGGTCCTATCTGGGTTTCCTCTGTGGGATTGCAGGAGTGCTCATTTTAATTTAACCAAGGAGAGGAGTCGGGGAATGAGCTTCAATCTTATCATTACTGTCGCAGGAATTGGTATTTTGGTCGGAGTATTAGCATCTGTTCTGAATCAATCCGGTCGCAGCGAAATGGCTCAGGGCGTTACAATTATGGGAGTTATCGTGGTTCTCTATATCGTAGTACAGTCTATATCAGAATTATTTACCCTGGTTAAGAGTGTTTTTAACCTTTATTAGGGGGCTAAAACGTGGAAATATGGCAGATCGTAGGGCTAGCCCTGATTGTGACGGTTATTTGTGTTGTTTTAAAACAGATTCGACCGGAAATTGCGTTGCAACTTTCAATTATTGCAGGTGCAGCGATCTTTATCCTGATTTTAAGCAAAATCAAAGTCATCGTCGATTTGCTCCAGACTCTAGCCGATCAGGCTAATATCAGTTCTTATTACTTACTTATCGTTTTGAAGATTGTGGGTGTGGCCTATCTGGCCGAGTTTGGCGCTCAAATCTGCCGGGATGCGGGGGAAAATGCTTTAGCTACTAAAATTGAACTGGCAGCGAAAGTTGGGGTTATTGTCTTAGCGATTCCCATTATTGTAGCCATTACAGAGTCGTTGGTACGACTCGTTCCGTGAGGTGATGTATTTGAGGAGATTCATCGTCAGTTTGGTTGTGTTTGTCATCTTACTGGGTGGGACAACTTCCCCCGCCCTTGCTGAGGAGATGACCTCTCAACCCCCGGATAAGGTAGAACTTTCGCAACAGATTGATCTGAGCCAAATGCGGGGTTTTCTGGACCAACTGGATAGCGATGTACAGAAGACAATGCCCGACTTTTCCTTAACTAGAATGTTTGATGAATTAAAGACCGGAAAACTGGATCTGCGACCAGAAAAGTTAGGGCAGACTTTACTGGCGTTATTGGGACGGGAAGTGTTAAGCAGTGCTCCCTTAATAGGCAAGTTGCTTATTTTAGCTGTACTCGGTGCTGTATTGGCGCAGCTACAGGTTGCTTTTGGCGGAAGCGTTGGAAAAACTGCGCAGGTTATGACTTATCTTGTTCTGTTAAGTATAGCCCTTACCTCCTTTCGGGAAGCGTTAAGTGTCGCCACGGGAACGATTGATCAGATGGTTGGTCTGATGCAAACCTTGTTTCCGGTGATGTTGACCTTACTGGTTTCCATGGGAAATCTGACCAGTGCAGCCTTATTTAAACCCCTTATCATGGGCAGTCTGACCGTTTTAGCAACTATTATCAAGACAGCTGTGTTACCACTTTACTTTCTCGCCGCCATACTCCGACTTTTTAATCATATCTCTGAACAGTTCAAGCTCAGTAAGCTCGCCGGACTTTTTGAATTCGCAGGAAAACTTTCCTTAGGGGTTATTATGACTGTGTTTATTGGAGTCATGACGGTTCAGGGGGTAACAGGAGGGGTTGCGGACAGCGTAGTTTTTCGGACAGCCAAATATTCTGCGGATCTTGTCCCAGTCGTGGGCAAATTTTTTAAAGATGCTGTCGAGCTTGTCATCACCTCAGGCCTACTTTTAAAAAATGCCGTCGGGATCATTGCTTTGTTGGCGATAATTGTAATTTGTTTAGGCCCTTTAGTAAAAATTCTTGCTATGATCCTTGTTTTTCGTGTCTCAGCTGCCCTCATCGAACCACTCGGCGAAAAGGCTTTGGCGGAAAGCTTACAGGATATGTCAAAAAGTCTAATTTATATCTTAGTAACGGTCGCGTCGGTTGCGATTATGTTTTTTATGACGGTTGCCGTGGTCGTAGGCACGGGAACCTTTGCAGTGATGTTGCACTAAGGAGGAGAGCGCTGTGCAAACGTTACAAACTCTTGTGCGCAATTTGGCTATGATTTTGCTCTTGGCAACCTTTTTAGAAATGCTATTGCCCAATAAATCTATGCGCGGGTTTGTCCAGATGGTGATGGGGTTGTTTGTGATTTCGGCAGTTCTCGCCCCGATTACAACGTTTTTACATACTCCTTTGGCGATGGATATTCCGGCCTGGACAGTCACATCCCCTCAGGATTTACCTGTCATAGCTTCAGATGGGCAAGGGGTTAAAGTCGGACGTGACGCTGTCCAAGAGCAATACCGTCAGATTTTGGTTCATGAGATCGAAGCGCTCGCGCTGGGGACTCATGGAGTCGGGGCTGCCTCAGCCGACATCAAGTTTGAAGAGGGGACAGGGGGGGTAATTGATCAGCCCAAGATAAGGGAGGTTAACGTTAGGTTGACTTCGGTAACAGGAGAAATACGACCTGTTCAACCCGTTACCATCGGGCAGTCCCCTCCCAGTCCGCAAACTCAGTCCCCAAGAGCGGAAGAGGTGCGTGAAAAGATTGCAACTTTTATGAACATGTCCAAAGAAAAGATTTTCATTCAAGAAAGTTATTAAATCAACCTAATTTCGAAGGGAGGTATTTGATTCGTGAAGTTGATGAAGTTGATTTCAGGGGACAAAATGTTAATTGGCTTGGTAGCGCTCATCGCGGTAGGGATGTCCTTTATTTATTTGGGAAAAGGGCCTGAAACTCCTGCCCAGAGTATACAGGCGAACTCCGCCTCACCTACTGCCTTAACCTCGAGTACAAAAATTAGTGCTTTAGAGAAAGAATTGGAGAACAAATTACAAGCTAATATCCTGTTGATGGAAGGGGTAGGCAAGGTGCAAGTCTCGGTAAGCTTTGCGACGGGGATGAAGAGTGAATATGCACACAATGATAATGTCACTAAAAATACTTCAAAAGAGACAGATAAAGCTGGTGGAACCCGGGAAACGACGCAGGTTACGGAAAATAACCAAGTGGTCATGCCCAATGGCTCATCCCAGCCGGTCATGGTGATGGAGGATCGTCCAGAGGTAGCTGGGGTTTTAGTTATTGCTGAGGGGGCGCGAGATCCAAAGGTGAGAGAAGGGATTCATACAGCAGTACAAACGCTCCTCAATATTCCGAGCGCTAGAATTACTGTTGTACCGATGGGTGGATCATAATGGGCAAGCTGAATGTAAAGCGACCGATTGTTATGTTTATCGGGCCCAAACCGCGGTTATGGCTGGGAGTA
>JGI12269J14319_10001186_pt1 | contig 25989 bp, 23 predicted proteins | sample PeaSoiSIISIP2007_FD_14319 | JGI IMG/M metagenome (IMG submission 14319)
GGGGTCATCGACCGCTACTCCCGGGAGTCCCGCCGCATGCAGGCCCTCAAGATGCTGGCGTCGGCACGGCGGTCCACGGCCGGGGGCGACGCGCACCCACCGACAACGGTGGCACCGCTGTCCGAGGCAGACCGGTGATCGTGTTGACGCGCTTCTCCAGCGGAGAGCGCTTCGGAGTCAACCCCGACTTGATCGAACGTGTCGAGGAGACACCCGACACCGTCATCACCCTGACCAATGGCGCCAAGCACGTGGTCCAGGAATCGATCGACGAGATCGCGGAGAGGGTGCAGATCTTCAAGGCGACCACCCTCGCCATCGCCGCACGGATGGCACAGGACCCGTCGGCGGGCACCACCGCCCATCTCCGCATCCTCCACAGCGACGACGAAGACGGCTCGGGCGACGCGCCACGCGGCCCGGATCTCCCGGATCAATAGCCGAGCAGTCCCGCCACGGGGCGGGACAGGCGTATGCCCGGTCGTCGTCACCGTCCATGGAAGGATCGGGGACGTGGACCTCGACCCGAGCAAGCAGACCGCCCTCGACGCCACCCTGACGGCGTTGACCGAGGAGCTACGCGCTGCCGGGGACGGCGAGTCGGCGGTCACTCTGGCCTACACCCACAGCTTGCACCGGATGTGGCGGACCGCTCTTCGACTTCTGCCGCTGCCTCGAGGATCCTCGGTACTCGATGTCGGCAGCGGTCTCGGTATTCTCGCCTTCGAACTGGCGGCCAACCTCGATGTCCATGTCCAGGGAGTGGACATCGATCCGCGCTTCGTCGGGCACTCGATGACCCTGCTCGAACGGCTTGACGACGAAGGGCTCTTCACCGAAGGTTCCACCGTCCACTTCGGGGAGGGCGATATTCGCAAGCTGGCGTTCGACGACGACTCTTTCGACCTTGCCTTCGTGCGCGAGCTTCTCCAGTTCCTGCCCGATCCGGTCGAGGCGGTCGGCGAAGTCTACCGTGTGGTGCGGCCGGGCGGCTACGCCTGCGTCAGCGATACCGACGACCAACTTCACATCACGTGGCCCGAGCACAGTCAGCCCCTGGCTCGCCTCGTCGGAGCCGTCTCTTCCATCCAGTACTCCCGGGGCGGGGATCGTCAGTGCGGGCGGAAGCTCTCGACCTACCTGCGACACGTGGGCTTCGACATCGCGTCGGTCGTTGTGCTTCCCGAAGCACAGCACCGGGTCGTGGACGCACTCGACGGCGAACGTTCGCTGGTTCTCGAGCAGCTTCGGTCCGCCCGCCAGAGGATCGTGCAGACGAAGACGATGACGGCGGAGGCCTTCGATGCCGACCTGGCTCTCGTGGAGGAGGAGGAACCGCACGAGGAATTCCGGATGAATGCGCGGATCATCGTCCTGGCCCAGAAGCCCTCCACGTGACCCGGGCCGCTGATTCTCCGATCCGACCGGTCTGATCAGGTGCCTCTCCCGGGGCGGCGGCGTCGGTATCGATGACGCCTCCGGGTCCGCCTCCACCACTCGGGGCACGTGAAGGCTCAGAATGAGGACATGCCCGAAGGGATCACGGTCCGGTGTCCGCCACCGTCCCGGGTCGGGGTGACGGGGTCCGGACGGTCCCGAACTCAGTTCTCCACGTGACCAGACGGTCAGCGGGCCACGGGCACCTCAGGATCGTCATCGGTCTCGCCCTGACCGGTTTCGCCTTTGTCATCGCCGGTCGGCGCACGGGTCACCGGGGCGTCACCGGTTCACCTTCACGGATCGGCCCCTTCGTGGCCATGAACGAACCCGAGCCGCCCATCCCTGCGCCGGCCGCGCCGGCCCCGCCCGTCTGGGCCGGTCCGGGCCCGTCCGTGTCTCCCCCGCGTACCCGGCCCGCATCGGCTCGGGCTGCCATCGACACGTTCGTCGCGCCCCATGGCTCCGACTCCTTCGACACGGTGATGACCCGGGTGGCGACCATCCTCGAGGCCGCATGGCGACGTGGCAACGGCACCGTCCCCCCACGGCTGCCCTCGCCCGGTGGCCCGGGCGGTCCCTCCGACGCCGTGGCCGGCGCGCTGCGGCGCACGGGGCTCGACGGGCGCCTGGTGGCCTCGGTGGCCGAGGGGCTGCGCCAGGGAGCCGGGCTCGAGGCCCTGCTGCTCGAGGCCTTCGCTTCTCTCGTCCCCGCCCCCCCGGTGCCGCGCCGGGCCGGGAGCCTGCTCGTGGTGGTGGGGGCCGGTGTCCCCGCCCGACGCCTGGCGGCGGCGGTGGCCGCCGATATCGGGACCGACCCCGCCGAGGTGCCCTTCGCCTCGCGTGACGACGCCGCCCACGCCGTGGTGACGGGCCGGCTCCTCGTGCGCTCGGCCGAGGACGCCGCCGAGCTGGCCCCCGGCTGGCGACGGTCCCGGGCCGCCGTGGTGGTGATCGACGCCCCCGTGACCGGCCCCGAGCGCTCGTGGGCCACCCACCTGATCGCCGCCCTGCGTCCCACCGCCGTCTGGGGGGTGGTGGACGCCACCGCCAAGGCCGAGGACGTCGCCGCCTGGGCCGAGGCCCTCGGCGGCATCGACGCCCTGGCCCTCGAGAACCTCGAGGCCACCGTCAGCCCCGCCTCCGCCCTCGGCGTGGGCATCCCCGTGGCCCGCATCGACGGCCAGCCCGCCACCGCGGCGCGTTGGGTGGCCGCCATCGTGGACAGGATGGCCCCGTGCACGTGAGACGACGGCGGCGGACCTACGAGATGGGCTTGACCGGGCGCGGAATGAGGGAGCGGAGTTCAGCTTCGGTTTCGCAGTAGCGGTCCAACAACTGCTTGATGACCTGGGGGGACGAGGAGCGGTCCGAGCGGGCCAACCGGATGGCCGTGGCGATCTGGCTCATGGTGCCACTCAGTTGCTGAGCCCTCTGCGTCTGTTCCCACGAAAGTCGAACCACCATGCTTCCCCCCCTGCCGCGGCCTTCGATCCCGTCCCTATCGGCCAGAGGGATTCGCATCTGAAGGATCGCCTCGGGGAACCGTCTGCCTCACCGCCACCGACCCCGTGAGCCCGGCATCCGGGCTCTTCCGAGATCTTCAGGGTCTCGCCGGGGGAAGCGGGGTCTGCGGTGGTGATCCCGATCCCTCGGGTTCGGAGGCCGGGGGGGTGGAGGGTTCGGCGGCCAGCTGTCGCGCGGCGGCGACGGTCTGAAGAGCCTGGGCCTTGTCGATCCTCACGGACTCTCCGCAGAGGGTGCACGTCGAGATGTACCGGGTCCCGAGGGGTACCACCGGGATGAAGAACAGAGAGAACCACGTACCCACCCGGACCACGACCTGAGCCGCCGGAGTGCGGCACCGTCCGCACATGGCGAACACGGTGGCGAGCCGTCGCTTCAGCCGCTTGATCCCGAAAATGAGGAACATCGCTCGTCGCCCTTTCCGGCCCCGACCGCTCGGCTCCGACCTCGATCCGATCTTTGCGCAGTCACGAGTCCAGCGGCAAGAATCCGCCGGTGGGGGGCGCCGCCGTCCTTCGGGCTGTCTGCGACATCGGCGCCGGGATCACAGGGGGAACGGGGACGGTGTACGAGCGTGATCGCGACAGCCGTCCATCCCGGCCGATGTCCAGGAGGGGACGGTGATGGTCGGCGGACCGGTCCTCGCCGAGCCTCCCCGCCGGGGCTCGAGCATCTCGTACATCCCGGCACTCGATGGCGTCCGGGGCGTGGCCATCATCATCATCATGGGTTATCACGGAGGCGTCTTCTTCACCTCCGGGGGCTTCTACAGTCTCGACACCTTCTTCACCCTGTCCGGGTTTCTGATCACCTCTCTTCTCATCACCGAGTGGCAGCGGACAACGACGATCCGACTGGGGGTCTTCTGGGCCCGACGGGCCCGCCGGCTCCTCCCGGCCCTCCTCGTCATGGTGCTCGCCGTGGCGCTCTACGGCGCCTTCCTCGTGCCGCCGGGGACCTACTCGCACCTCCGTTCAGACGGGATCTCCGCACTCTTCTATTTCGCCAACTGGCACTTCATCGCCATCGGGTCCAATTACTTCGACCAGACCGGGCTCACCTCGCCGCTGACCCACACCTGGTCGTTGGCCGTCGAAGAGCAGTTCTACCTGCTGTGGCCGCTGATCGTGCTCGGTGTCCTCAAGCTCTGGCGGAGCAAGCCGGTACTCCTTCTGGTCTGCGTGGTGGGGGCCCTGGCTTCGGCCGTCGAGATGGCGGTCCTCTACTCTCCCGCTGACGTCAACCGCCTGTACTACGGAACCGACACCCGCGCCCAGTCACTACTCGTCGGCGCCGCCCTTGCCGTCGCCCTGTCACTGTGGTCGGACCGTCGTCGGCGCGCCGCAGCGGGACCGTCCGATGAGGGTCACGGACCCCACCACCGCGGTGGCGACCCGGCGTGGACGGTCTCCTCGCCACTCGGGCGTACCGTCACGTTGACGCTGGGCGTGGCCGGGGTGATCGTGAGCGCCGTGCTGTGGACGACGGTCTCCTCCAATGACCCCCTGGCGTATCGCGGGGGCTTCCTGTTGGCCTCGTTGGCCACGTCGGCCGTCTTGCTCAGCGTGGTCTGTGTCCAGCGCTCCCTTCTGGCCTCGGTTCTCTCGTTCGCACCTCTGCGCTACGTGGGACAGATCTCCTACGGCATGTACCTCTGGCACTTCCCCCTCTTCCTCTATCTCGACAACGCCCGGACCGGACTCACCGGGTACCCCTTGTTCGCCGTGCGTGTGGCGACCACGCTGGCCGTCGCCACCGTCTCCTTCCACACCCTCGAGCGCCCGATCCGACAGCGGACCTTCCTGAGGGGTTGGAGGGCGTGGCTGGCGACCCCGGTGGCGGTCGTCGCCGTGACGGTCTCTCTCTTCGCCACCGCCACCACTCCCGCCCTCGCCGCCAGGAGCGCACCGGCGACGAGGGTGAAGGACCAGACCGCCGTCTTCACGAAGCCACTGGTCAAGGTGTTGTGGGTGGGCGACTCGACCGCCTTCACCCTGGCCATCGGCCTCAGCGCGCAACAACGTTCCTACGGCGTCGAGTCATTCGACGGGGGCATCCTCGGATGCGGCGTCACCGACGGTGCCGAATTCCAGCTCAAGGGTGTCGACGCTCCCATGGCGCCCCAGTGTTCAGACGGCCCACCCTCCGCTCTGTGGCCCCGGCTCTGGCTCACCGACATCGCCCTGTACAAACCCAACGTCGTGATCATCCTGGCCGGCCGGTGGGAGGTCGTGAACCGCACCTACGACGGGCGCTGGACCAACATCGACGACCCCGCCTACGCCGCCTACGTCAAGAGACAGCTGGAGTATGCCGTGGAGCTGGCCGGTTCAGGTGGAGCCCACGTCATTCTCATGACGGCTCCCTGTTACGACACCGGGGAACAGCCGGACGGTGACCCGTGGCCCGAGGACTCCGAAGCGCGGTTGTCCATCTACAACCAGCTGGTCCGAGACGTCACAGCGACGTCACCCGACGCCTCGTTGATCAACTTCAACGCCATGGCATGTCCCGGCGGCCGCTACGAGGAGTATGTGAACGGGATCCAGGTCCGCCAAGCCGACGGCGTCCACTTCACGCTCGGCGGTGGGAATGTCTTCGCACAGGAGTTCTGGCCCACTGTCGTGACGTTGGCGAATCGGCAACTCATCCTCGCCCATGAGCGGTGGCTGACGCACGAGGACTAGGCATCCCATGGTCTCCTGCGGATCGGCGGGGGAAAACCATCCGGGCTATCGGACTTCGCCCACCCGGTGTGGTGACGGATCCTCCGCCGGGCACCGTCTTCTCCCCACCGGCGCCGGGTACCTCAAGCAGGTCGCGGATCGTGCCGACAAGGAACGGGTGGAATACCGCCCTGACGTCGTCGTCAGCTGGCTCCAGAACGACTATGGGCAGCTCGGCCGGGCCGCCGAATCCGTGGCCCACGCCCTCCAGTCGAGCGGGCTGGCCCGCCAGGTGGCCTACGTGGAGCCGAACGTCGCCGGCGACGGCCCACCGACCCTCGACGCCGACAACGTCCGCGGCCTCCACGTCTACGCCAGGCGGGGGGCCGAGGTGCCGGCCGACGCCGTGGCCGAGGCGGTCATCTCGACCTCGCAGCTGTGTGATCCGATCCTGTTGAACTTCGGCGTGGCCGAGACCAACTGGTGGTTCCACCACGCCTTCGCCCCGCGCTGTCGCACGACCGCTCTCGTGACCCACGACATCCTGCACCTGTGGCCGGGCATGGACCGGACCGCGTCGGCCCGGCTGGCCCGGATCCGCGGGCTTCTCATCCACAGCTCCGAGAGCGTGATCGGGCTCTCCGAAGGCGCCGTCGCCGACGTCCCCGAGGCGACCTATGTCGGTCACGGTTGCGACACGGGTCTCGAGACCGATGCCGTCGACCACCTGGCCGAGCCGGCCGATCTGGCCCCCATACCCCATCCCCGGGCGCTGTACTTCGGCGCCCTCTCGGTTCGCATCGAGGCAGCGGCCCTGGAAGCCCTGGCCTCGTCCGGTGTCCACGTCGTGCTCGTCGGCTTCGCCCCGTCACCGGCGGTCGCCGATCTGATCCGCACGCACAGCCACGTCCATTTCCTCGGCCCCCGCCCGCCGGAGGCGTCCCCCGCCTATCTCCGGCACTGCCAGATCGGGATCGTTCCCCACACCGACGAACCCTTCACCTGGTCGATGGAACCGCACAAGGTCTACAACTACGCCTGCGCCGGCCTGCGCTCGGTCCTGCTCAACTGCGCCTGTCCCCCTCCTCTGCGCGACGTCTCCGTCTCCACCACCACCATCGCCGACTTCGTGGCGGCGAGCAGGCAGGCCCTGGGGGCCGGTCGCCTCGACCCCGAGCACCGGTCCTACGCCCGCACCTTCACCTGGACATCGGTGGCGCAACGGATCCTCGCCGCCGTCGGTCAAGGAGTCGCCGACGGCGCGGTGCGCACACGGGCACTGACCCCGGCGTGATGCGACCACTGTCGGTCTGCCTGGTGACCCACACCTACCCGCCCTTCGACAGGGGCGGGGTCGAGACCTACGTCGCCGACCTGGCCCGTCAGCTCGACGCGCAGGGGCACCGGGTGGTCGTCTTCCATCCCTTCGAGTCGCCCGACCTCCCCGATGGCACCGTCGAGGACGTCGACGTCGAGGGGATCCACGTCATCCGGATCAACCGGCCCCGACTCCTCCCCCACCAGGAGTTCGGCGACCCGCAGGTCGAACGTGTCCTGCGTCGGGTGATCTGGGACGCGCAGGTGGACGTCGTGCACTTCCACCACCTCACCCGCGGCCTGTCGGTGTCGCTCCTGGAACAGGCGTGGCTGGCCGGCTCCAGAGTCGTTCTGACCCTCCACGACGCCTGGGTGACATGCCCGCGGGCCAAGGAGGTCCGCTCTGACGGATCGGTCTGCCCGGGTGCGGTGTCGGCGCACACCTGTGCGAGCTGCCTGGCGGGCGTGACGCTGCCGGCCGGGTCGGCCCAGGAGTCCTGGGTGGCGGCCAGGTCCGCCCTGATGGCTCGGGCTCTGCCCTTCTGCGACCTCATCACATCGCCGTCGCGGTACCAGGCGCGCTTCGTCGCCCGGTCCCCGTGGATCACCCGGGAGGTCACCGCGCGCCCTTCGGGCGTCTCCACCCCGGTGAGGCTGTCCGCCCGGCCGTCGTGCGGGGATGATCCCCTGCGCATCGGGGTGGTGGCCAACTTCGTCGCCACCGCCGACGGGCACGATTTCAAGGGTGCCGGCGACCTCGACGCCGCGGTGAGGCAGCTCGGTCCGGAGGGTCCCGTCGTCACCGTCCACGGCGCCGCCGACGACGCCGCCCGGCGCCTGTTCTCCACCAACCCGAGGATCCATTGGGCCGGGCCCTTCCCCCCGGTCGAGCTCGTCGGGATCCTGGACGGTCTCGACTACCTCCTGCTGCCCTCGAAGGTGGAGAACTATCCCACCGTGGTGCGCGAGGCCTTCGCCCGGAAGGTCCCTGTCATCTGCTCGGACGCCGGGGGCCTCACCGAGATCGTCACCGACGGTCACGACGGGCTGGTCTACGCGGCCGGCGACCCCACCGCGCTGGCGTCGCTGCTGATCCGGGTGGCGGGGGACAGGGACCTCCAGGGCCGGTTGGCCGCCAACATCGAGACCCCGGTCTCCATGATCGAGGACGCCACCGGCTGGGCGGAGACCTACGCCGGGATGTGCGCGCTCGTCGAGTCCGACTCCCGGTTCGCCCTGACCGTGGTGGTCGCCACCTACAACCGGCCCCGGGAGCTCCGCCGCTGCCTGGAGGGCCTGACCCGCCAATCGCTGCCGCGGGAGCGCTTCGAGGTGATCGTGGTGGACGACTGCTCGGCGGAGCCCGTGGACGGCATCGTCTCGGGCTTTGCCGACGCCCTCGATGTCCGCCTCCTGCGCAAAGAGGTCAACGAGGGCCTCGGCGAGGCCCGCCGGAGCGGAGTCGAGGACGCCACCGGTGAGGTGGTCCTCTTCCTCGACGACGACGACATCGCCGGGCCCGACTGCCTGGCCGCCCATCTGGCGGCCCACGCGGAGCACCCCGGGGAGACGGACGCCGTCCTGGGCTTCACCGCCGTGCACCCCGACGTCGAGCTCGGCACGGCGATGTACTTCGCCCTGGTCGGCGGGCAGCGCCTGTTCTCCTATCCCGCCCTGGCCGAGGGGGAGGTCCCGTGGCACTGCGGCTGGGGTGGACGCACCTCCTACAAGACCTCGCTGCTCCGGCGCGTCCCCCCGAGGGGACGGTGGCTCGAGGACACCGACCTGAACAGCCGTCTGCGCTCGGCGGGGCTACGGGTCTGGTACACCCGCCGGGCCGTCCACCACCTGACCCACGAGCTGAGCATCTCGCAGTTGCGCGCCCGCGCCCGCACCCTGGGGATGGCGGCCACCGACGTGGTGGCCCGATCGACCGAGCCCGACCTGGCGGCCCTGCTCGGAGTGGCCGGGGCGGAGCAGCGACTGTCGCACCAGGCGGCCGAGGTCCGTTCCATCCAGGCCGTGGCCGACGAGCTGGCCGGGCATCCGCTCGGTGCCCTCCGGGCGTCGACCCTGATGCTGAACGGTCAGCCCTCGACGGCCGACCAGGCCCTGTGGGCCTGTCTCAACAGCATCCTCACCTACGAGACGCTCCTCGGTCACCTGGTGACGGCGCGCCGGGGCGACGGCGGGTCGGGCACCTACTTCTCCGCCCTCCCCGACTGGCACGCCCCCACCGGCCTGGCCGATCTGGTCACCACCTATCTCGAGGCCTTCGATGCCGACGACCCCGTCCGGCTGGTCCTGTGGGCGCCCGAGAGCTCCATCTCCGCCGATGCCGCCGCCGGGCAGTTGCGCTCCGTGCTCAGCCGGGTGGGAGCCCAAGCGGGGCCGACGGCCGGGATCCAGGTGGCTCACGTTCCTGACATGTCGGCCGTCGCCGGCGCCGCGGGGAGCCTGGACGCCCTCGTGTGGATCGGCGATTCGGGGTTGGGCGACGCCGCGCCCCTCGTCCTGCGTCTGCCCGTCACGGCCCGAGAGATCCGTCAGCTGAGCGGTCTGGCTCCGCGGGCGGGCATGATGGCGCTCCACTAGGGACGGTAGGTGGCCTCCCAGTCCGCCACCACCTCGGGCGGGTAACCACGGTGGAAGTGGCGCATCCACGGATAGGCCGGAGCACCGGTCTCGTCCCGTAGCTTGACGTTGCCCGTCGGACCGCGCTCTTTGGCCGGGACCCCGGCCACGACCGTGTCGGGAGGAACGTCCCTGGTGACGAGGCTCTGCGCCCCGACCAGGGATCGCGTGCCGACACGGACGCCCGGCAGTATGCAGCACATCGTGGCGATCACGGCAAAGTCCTCGACGACGGCGCCCTCCAGGTACCCGTCGCTCGGCGGGTGCGGGTCATTCGTCAGGACGGTGTACGGGAAGATCCAGACGTAGTCACCGATCACCGTCAGCTGGCCCACGTGCACGCTGCTGTGCATGTGAACGTACTGTCCGATCGTGACCTCGCCCTGGACGTCACTCAGTGTCCCCAGGTGCCATCCATCTCCGGCAACGGTGTGCTCGCGCACGGTCACATGATGACCCGTCCGCGTACCGCGACCGAGCGTGGACCCTTGGTAGAGGACCGAGTGGGAGCGGATCAGGGAGTTGTCCCCGATGACCAACTTCTCACCCTCGGCACGAGGCGTCGGATACCCGATGTGACAGTAGCTCTCGATCGTCACGTCGTCGCCGATGACGACATCGTCTTCGATGTACGTGTAACGACCGATGTTGCAGCGATCGCCGATAACCGGTTTCGTCATCTTCTCGAAGCTAGCAGCGAGGGTGGCCGGGCCGACGGGACGATCACAGCCACTTGACCACGTCGCCGGGAAGGCCCCGGGCCACCTCGGACACGGCTGCCACCACCATGGTGGGAGCGGCCTCGTCCAGAAAGGCCGACACACTGACGGGTCCACCCGACGCCGGAAGTTGGAGGGCGGCCATGAGCCGCGGGCCGGGAATGGCCTCGGTGGTCGTGAACAGGGCGCGAGGGCGCGAACAGCGCGCCGCCGCGTCAGCCCAGATCCGGGCGCGGGGCGCGCCGCCGTCGGCGACGACTCCGACGGTGATCCGGGGGTCCACCGCAGGCATGTAGGGCCCCACCTCGCCGGTCGCGTCGACCAGAAGCACGTCCAGGTCGGGCTGCCATTCGAGGAGGACCAGGGCGCGAACCAACGCCGGCCCGAGGTCGTCGGCGTCGGTGAGCAAGGCGACCATGGCGCACGGCGGATCCTGCGGGGGAGGGGCGGGGACCTGGCTCAGGCCGTCCAGACGCAGTCCCCGGTCGGCCAGATGCTGGGCCAGGTGGAGCTCGACCGGCCCGGCGGGATGACACCCGCTGTACACGTCCACCAGCTCGCGGTCCTCCCGGTCGCAGCGCGACGGCGGGGAAGGGCACACGACGGCCGATCCTGCGGTGATGGACCCGTAGAGGTCGCGGATCCTCTGCGCCAGGCCGGACGAGCCGTGGACCTCGCGGACGCGGCAGGACACCGCCCGGCCCAGGTCCTCCCGTCTGGCGGGGTCGTCGACCAGATCCAGGACCGTGGCGACCCAGGCGTCGTGGTCGCTCGCCTGGACCGGCTCCACCCCGAATGCGTCGTAGCCGAGGATCGATCCACCGTCGCCGAGAGCGACGGGCACGGCACCGAATTGCACGGCCTCGAGCAGCGAGGTGGACGACGAGAGGGGGAAGGAGTCGAGGTACACGTCCGCGGTCTCCAACCACATCTGCGGATCCTCGAGCACGCCGAGGACGTGGACCCGTCCGGGGTGCTCACCGGCCAGGGCGGCCCAGGCCGACTCCTGGGGAGAAGGACCGATGGCCACCATGTGGCACAGCGGCCTCTCGGAGAGGACCTTGGACGCCAGATCGCAGAAACCCACCGCCGCCGGTGCAGTGGCGAACTTGGGGGAACGGGCCATGGTGAGGAGGACGACCGAGTCCTCCGGCAGGCCGGCGTGGACCTTGGCCGCGCCACGGCCTCTGACCGGATCCACGTCGTCGATGGGGATCGGGAACGACATGTTCCGCTTGTCGCCGACACCGCGGCGTCGGGCGCTAGAGGCAACCGCCGATGGCCGTAGGTTGAGCAGGCCGTCGGCGAAGCCGGCCCCCAGGAAGAACCGGTGGTCGGCCTGGTTCATCATGAAGGACGGGGGCCGACGCCAGGCGTCGGCGCATGCGGCCAGCGCCACCGTGTCGTGCTCGGCCACGTTCATCACCACGTAGGCGGCGCCTCCGAGATGCCGGTGCACCTCCCGGGCGGTCTGGCTCGGGACCCCCGGGGGGAGGACGACGACCCGGCCGCGGGCGGCCACCGCCAGCTGCTCGGGAACGGGTTCCTCCGCCTGGTCGGTGAGGACGACGACGTGCTCGTGGTCGGTGTCGGCCGTGATCCACCGCCACGTCAGCCTGGTGTGCCCACCGGTGCTGAAGGCCCGGGTGAGGAGGTGCACGACGGGACCGCCGCCGTCCACGCAGGAGGGGCCGAGGATCATCGAGTTGATCCGGGCGAGGGCCGACTCGAGGCGCCCGCTGTCGTAGATCCCGGGATGGTTCTCGACGGCCCAGCACACGGCGGCACTGGAGACGAGCAGCGCGCTGTCGGCGTCCCCCCGGTCCACCAGCTCGTCGGTGAGTTCCTCCAGCAACCCGAGGACACTGCGGTTCGTGAGCACCTCGGCCCGGTAGGCCAGGTCCTCGGGGAGCATGGCCAGGATCGGATCGACCATCTCAGCCTCCGGCGACGTCGCTGACGGCGAAACTGTTGACCGCGTCGATGACGGCCTCGACCTCCTCGGGACGCATGTGCGGGTGCAGGGGCAGGCTCAGGATCTCCCGGTGCAGCCTCTCCGAGATGGGGAGGCTCGCTTCGGCCAGCGCCGTGGCGCGGTAGGCGTTCTGCCGGTGGGGGGGTATCGGGTAGTGGACGAGAGTGGTCACGCCCCGGTCGGCGAGGTGTTGCTGCAGCCGATCTCGATGCGGGCTCCGGACGACGAACAGGTGCCAGACGGGCGTCGTGTCCGCCGGTACGCGGGGCAGGCCGACCACGGACGGGTCGAGCGCCTCGAGGTAGCGCCCGGCTATCCGTCTCCTGCGCTCGTTCCACTCGTCGAGGCGGGCCAGCTTGACCCCGAGGATCGCAGCCTGGAGCTCGTCGAGGCGCGAATTGGTGCCGATCTCCTCGTGGACGTTCTTGCTGCCGCTCCCGTAATTCCGGGAGAGCCCGATGTGCTCGGCCACCGATCGGGACCGGGTCGTCACCGCCCCCCCGTCGCCGAGGGCGCCCAGGTTCTTGCTCGGGTAGAAGCTCCACGCCGTGGCGTCGGGCTGGAGCTCCCAGGGTTCCCAGCGGACACCGTGGGCCTGTGCTCCGTCGATGACCACGGGCAGCCCGTGGCGTCGGGCCACCACCGACAGCCCCGCCATGTCGGCCGCCTGTCCGTAGAGGTGGACGGGGAGGATGGCAGCGGTGCGGGGGGTGATCATCTCCTCCACCCGGTCGGCGTCGAGGAGGTATGTGGTCGGTTCGGGCTCGACCGGCACCACCGAGGCGCCGATGTTGGTGACGGCCAGCCAGGTGGCGATGTAGGTGTTGCCCGGGACGATCACCTCGCCGCCCGGCTTCACCCCCACCGCACGGAGGGCCAGCTCGATGGCCGACAGTCCCGTTCCCACTCCCACGCAGTAGCGGGAGTCGGTGTAGAGGGCCCACGCCGCCTCGAATGACTCCACCTCGGGCCCGAGGACGTAGACGCCCCGGTCGAGGACCCTGGCCATGGCGGCGTCGAGGTCGGCGCGGAGGTCCCCGGTGGAGGCCCGCAGGTCGAGAAAGGGGACCGTGACGACACCGGTCGTCGTCGTCACGGCCGGAGGGCCCGCCTCTCGGCCAGGTAGTCGTTGTAGACCCGGTGGTAGTCGTCGGCGTCGTAGTAGTCCGACGCCAGCACGATGGCCACCGAGCCCGACGAGAAGTTGTCCATGTCCCGCCAGATGCCCCCGGGTATGTACAAGCCGTAATAGGAGCGCGAGAGGGAGAACCTCACCCGCTTGAGGCCGTCATCGACCACGACGTCGAAGCTCCCCGAGGCCGCGATGATGACCTGCTGGAGGATCTTGTTGGCATGTCCGGCCCGGGACTCGCCACCGGGCACGTCGTAGAGGTAGAAGACCCGCTTGATCTCGAAGGGGATGTGTCTCGAGGACTCCACGAAGGTGAGGTTCCCTCTCGGGTCCTCGACCTTGGGGAAGTCGATCAGGTGGCAGTCGCCGACGGTCAGACGGTGGTCGTCGACGGGCCGGGTCGGTGATCTGAGTGTCTGCGGCATACCGCGATATCGGCCGTTTCGGGGCGAGGCTGAAGCCGTCGGCGGGCACGCCGGGCCGATCCCCTCAACGCCGAGCAGCCTGGCCGAGCACGGCTCCCCTGCCCAGGCGTACGTGGCGGACCGTCGCCTCGGCCCGTTCGGATATGGCCCGGGCGGGATCGGAGGCGGTCCGGGCCAGAATCCCCATCACCACCGGGGTGGTGGCCGCCACCACCCCGGGATCGCAGGCCGACACCAGCTCGGCCGGATCACGGCCGGCGGCCATCATGGCCGAGACGGCCTCCTCCACCTCGGCCGGCGGCGTCCCCGTCCGGAGGCCCTCGGTGGCCAGGAGGGTGGCGGCCTGCCCGACCGTCCCCCGACGGACCAGGGCGCGCACGAGGGCCGGCACCCGGTACGGACCGGCGCACACCGCCCCGGCCGGGTCGGCGAGGGCCGATGTCCCGACCAGCCGGGGCCATTTCTCCGCCAGCAGCCGCCGGTACTGACCACCCTGGTCGTCCGACACGAGGGGACCGAGCGCCAGAACGGCGTCCAGAGCGCCAGGGTGCACCACCCGGAGCAGGGCGGGATGCAGCCGCCCGGTCGGAGGTCCCGCTCCGTCGCCGGTGGGGATGGGCTCCATCGGCACGTCGCCCTCCGCCGTCGTCTCGGCCACCGACGTGTCGAGGGGGCCGACGGCGACACGCATCCCTGCCGCCCTCATGAGGTGTTCGGCCATCTCGAGCATCTCCCGCGTGCCCACTTTGCCGAAGCCGGGGGTCACGGCCCGGCCGAGAGCACCCATACCCCCGATGGCCGGCAGCAGCTCCCGCCGGATGGCGGCGACGGGGGCGAAACCGTCGATGACGAGATCGTGCCGACCTCCGCCGGCGGCGCCGGCCAGGGAAGGGCGGAACGCCGGGCCGAGCGTCCATCCCGAGGCGACCACCACGGCGGTGGGGTGCGCGGCTGCGGGGATGGCGAGGTCGTAACACTCGGCCAGGCCCCGGTCGGGAGCGAGGACCAGCCGGGACGACGCGTCGACGGCTCCCAGGCAATCCGCGAGGTGGGAGTCGAAAGTGCCGTCGACCAGGATGATCTCGTCATCCGCCCCGGCACAGCGGCCGAGCGAATCCACCGTGGCGCGGACCTCTGTTTCGGTCCCCGAGCCGACGACCACGAAACTGAGAGGGCCCGGATCGATACCGTCGACCGACCGGGCGGAGTCGCCGCACCTTCGGGGGTCCGAACCGTCGACTCCAACGGCCTCCACCACGAAGGGGTCGTACGGGTTGCCGATCCCGAAGGTGGCCATCAGGAGAAGCTCGTCGTACATCTCGGGATGGGTGAGGACCGACGCCAACGAGTCCACGGACTGGTGCATGGTCGCACCCGCTCCGTGGTGGGCCCGGACGTGCTCCACGTGGACCTCGTCGACGATGCCCACCCGACCGCCGTTGGCCCTCACGACGGCGGACCACGCGTAGTCGGAGCCGACCCCCGAGCTGCCCATCCGAAACGTGGGCGCACACCATTCGAGAGCCCGTCGGGAGAAGACCGCCAGTCCGTTCTCGATGAAGTTCGTCACCCGGAACGAGGATCCGGGCCGGGCGGCCGTGATCGGATGGCACCAGTTGGAGTCTCGGCCGAATGACGGCTGGGCCAGGTCCAACCGGTGCTTCTCCATCACCTCGAACACCCGGGACCAGACCTCGGCGGAGGCCGACAGATCGTCGTCGGGGATGGCCACGAAGTCCGAACCGGAGACCCACTCCCAGTTCTCGTCGAGCCAGTCGGCCACACAGGGCAATTTCGGTCCCGCCTGGACGCTATAGTGGTCCGCCCGGGCAGCCCAACGGCCCGGCGTGGCGCCGTAGTAGGAGACGGCGATGTCGAAGCTCTTCTTCGCCGGCGGCGTGAGCCAGCTCTCGTGGACCGAATTGTCCCCCGCACGGACGAGGACAAGACACCGGGGGGTCCTACCCACGTGGATCACCACTCCCCTCTGGGTCAGCACCGGGCGCCTGGCGATGCCACGACCTCCAGCGTCTTCTCGGCGGGGTGGCGACCCGGCTTGAGGAGCGGGAACCGCCATCGATCGAGGTCACCGACAGTGGCGCCCGAACGGACCCGGACGGTGAGAGGACCAGGACGCCGGAGCGGACCTGTCGTACGCGTCGATCCAACTCGGCCTTCGACCCCCGTCATGAGCACAAGCGGGACCCTCCAGTCGACCGGGCGTCGAGAACCCGCCCGGCGCGGCCGGGTCAGGTGACGTACAGCTGCCCGTCCGGTCCTTCGGCGATCTTGATCCTCTGCAGCCCGGAAGCCGCCGGTCCCTGTTCGACCGCTCCGGTGTCGGCGTTGAATCTCGACCCGTGGCACGGACAGACGAAGACGGTGTCGGCGGCGTCGTACTGGACGATGCAGCCGGCATGGGGACACACGGCGTCGAATGCCATGAACATTCCCGTCCGGGGCTGGATCACCAGGGAGGGTTCGCCGCTGGCCGGGTCGGTGAAGGACCCGGCGCCGCCCACCGGTACCTGGGCCGCCGCCCCGATCGCCTGTCCCGGAGGGCGTGACGGAGGTGCCGTCGTCGACGGTGCCGTGACCGTGGGGCCGGGCCCGGAGCCGCCCGACGGAGGCACGGTGGCCGGTGGTGTCGTGGTGGCGGCGGCGGTCGTGTCGGTCGCCCCCAGCGCCCGGGGCCCGGGCTTGGACGTCGAGCCTCCCGCCAGGCGGCCTACGCCCGCCGCCAGTCCCCCACCGACGAGCGCCACCAGGGCGGCTGCGGTCGCCACGGCACCCTTGGCGGCGAAGGTGCGCCGGTCCATCTCGGCCTCCGCCGACCTCGCGGACGATGTCGGACGCCCCGTCAGGAAGGGACAGGGGGCCGGCTCGCACGGTGCCCCCCGACGTGCCCGACAGGCGCCGCGGTCGAAGGAGCCACAGACCTCCCGCACGGTCGAGAACGGGACCGGCACGGTGAGGGCCGGACCGTGACCCGCTCTGCTCCGCACCACGTGCTCCACGAGGACGTCGGCCGAGACGGCTCCACCGGATCCGGACAACAGCAGCGGTGTCCAGGCGAAGACGAAGACGATGTCGGAGCCCGTGTAATACGGGCTCGAGTGGAAGCTGATGGTGAGAAAGAGCATCAGCGACAGGACGATCCCACCGGCCGCGGCCACCCTCGTCCACAGTCCGAGCATTGTCCCCAGGCCGATGGCCACCTCGGCCAAGGCGATGAGCACTCCCAAGGGGACGGCCACGTGCACGAGGGGCGCGACGAGGGCGTGGACGGGGCTCAGACGGGCCGCCCCGGACAGCTGTGACTGGATCGAGGCCGGGTTGGCGGCGTTGAAGAAGCCCGGATTGGCGAGCTTCTGCAGGCCGGCGAAGCAGAAGGTGAACCCGAGGAAGAGCCGCAAGGGAAGCAGCACCCAGCCCGCCGAATACAGGGCCCGCGCCGGGGGCCTGAGCCATGCCCAATTCGGCCTGACCACCGGGCGGCGGGCGTCGACCCTCGGGCGCGCCCGGACGGGCGCCGTTGGGCGACGGGCCTGTCGCCGCCGACCGCCCCTAGGTCCAGACATCTTCCTCCCGCCTCGGACATCGGCGCGCCACTCCGGGGCCGATCGGCTCTTCAGCATGGACCGGGGACCATGACGGAATCGTGAACGTGACCAGCCTGTTCCTGGGATCGTGGACGCCTGTTCACCCCAGCGTCAGGTCAGACGAGTAGACCCTTGGGAATGAGGGTGCTGGTGGCCGAGGACGACGAGGGCCTGCGTTCCGTCCTCGAGCGCGGTCTGCGGGAAAATGGCTATGTGGTCGACGCCCTGCCCGACGGTGAACGGGCCTTGGCGTTCCTGCGCACCTACGAGTACGACGTGGTGATCCTGGACTGGCGCATGCCCAAGGTGTCCGGCCTCGACGTGATACGGGACGTGCGCCGCGCCGGCTCGCACGTTCCGATCCTGATGCTCACCGCCCGTGACACGGCCGACGACCGGGTCGCAGGGCTCGACGAGGGTGCGGACGACTACCTCGTGAAGCCCTTCGATTTCGGCGAGCTCCTGGCCCGCGTAAGGGCGCTGCAGCGCCGGGCGCCGGCCAGGCACGGGCCTCAGATCGCGGTGGGCAATCTCGTCTTCGACCCCGCCACCCGGGAGGTTCACATCGGCTCGAAACGGCCGCCCCTGACCGGAACCGAATTGTCGATCCTGGAAATCCTGATGCGCCGGCACCCGAACGTCGTCGAGCGCCGGTCGATCGCCCTCCACGTCTGGGACGAGGAGGCCGATGCGCTCGGTTCCAACACCATCGACGTCCACCTGGCTCGACTGAGGGCGAAACTGGTCGGTGGAGGGGTACGGATCGAGACGATCCGGGGCATCGGTTACAGGATGATCACCGTATGAGCGGCCGGCGCATGCCGAAGCGGCCTTTCTTTGTCCACGCGGCCCGGGTGGCTGCCGTCACCACCCTTCTCATCGGCATCGTCTACGTCGTCTTCGTCGTCGCCTTCGACGTGGTCGATGCCCACCACCTGGTGGCCCAGGTCGATTCCAACCTGACCGAGCGGCTCACCGACGCCACCCACCACGGCACGGTGGTACCGGCTCACCGCGAGGTTGCCGACGACGACGACGTCGATTCGGCACCCATCGTCTTGTGGCGGATCCAGCCGACCGGACGTCCGGTGACGTTGAGCGACGGGGCACCGCCGTTGCCCAGCACCGCGTGGATCCGTGCGGGCGGACCGGTCACGGCCGACATCCAAGGGCATTCCTTCCGCCTGGACGCGGTGCCGTTGGACGGCGGCGGGTGGTTGGTGGCGGGGAAGAGCCTGACCGAGCAGATGCACGTGGAACAGGTGCTGCTCACGGGAGAGCTGATCGCCGGGCCCGTGCTGCTGCTCACCATCTACCTGGGCACACTGGTCATCGGCCTCAAAGCAGCGGGACCGATCGAACAGGCACGCCGGCGTCAGCTCGAATTCACGGCTGACGCCTCCCACGAACTGCGGACGCCGCTCAGTGTGATCGAGGCGGAGGTGGGTCTGGTTCTCCGCGCTCCCCGGGACGCAGCCCGCTACCGGGACGCCCTGGAGCGGGTGCGGCGCGAGAGCGATCGTCTCCGGCGGTTGGTCGAGGATCTCCTCTGGCTGGCACGGTTCGACTCCGAGCCCCCTCCCCCGAGCGACGAGCCTGTCGATCTGGCCGCCATCGCCGACGGATGCGCCGACAGGTTCGGTGCCGTGGCCCAGTCCCAGGGCACCACCATCGAGGTCGTCCGGGACGGTGATGCGCCGGCGTGGATCAGTGCTCCGCCCGAATGGGTCGACAGACTCATCGGCGTCCTGGTCGACAATGCGTGCCGGTACGCCGGACAGGGCGGTGCCGTCCGCATCGTCGTGCAGGCCCACGGCACCTGGATGAGCCTGGCCGTGGAAGACAGCGGTCCCGGCATCCCCATGGACGAACGTCCCCGGTTGTTCGACCGCTTCCATCGGGCCACCGACCGGGGGCCGGGCGCCGGGCTCGGTCTGGCCATCGCCGACTCGGTCGTGCGATCGACCGGGGGCCGGTGGCGTATTGGCGATTCCGAACTGGGCGGAGCCCGCCTGGAGGTCTCGTGGCACCGCGCCGGTCCCCGCGACGCCGGACTTCGACCCGCTCCGGCACGCGACAGCTCGGGTGAAGCCGTGCGGCAGGAGGAGAACCAAGTCGTCGGGTGACGCCTCATCGGGCTCGGACGGTTCCCGATCGCTTCTGCCGGCGGACAACTCCGGTCAGTGCTTGGCCTTCTTCCTGGCGTGATGATGCGCATGACCCTTGGCGTGGTGAGTCGACGTCGCCGCCGGGCCCGGTTCCGATGAGCGGGAAACCGACACCGTCGACGGCGGTGTCGGCGAGACCGACCCGAGGGGGGATGCGGTCGGGTTCGAGGGACCGGCGCTGACCTTCGTCGGCGCCGAACCCGACCCATTCGCCGCCGGGAGGGCGCTCGACGCCGGCGGGTTGAGCCGATGAACCTTGTGCTGGGACGACGAGGTCAGCCACGGGTGGACCTGTCCGAGGAGAAGGAAGCCGAGTAGAGCGCCGACGGCGACGCTCGAGACGAGAGCCCACTGGCGGACACCGGCTCCTGACACGTCCCGGCGTGTCCGGCGCAGCCAATCACGAGGAGCGAGGCGCGTGGTGTCCACCAGGTGCCCGAGAACATGGATCGTCATGGCACCGAACCACAGCACGAAGCTGGCCCTGTGCAAGAACAGAAACGTCGGGCGCAGCGACGGCCTCACCAGCAGGAGAGCTATGCCGCTGGCGAAGACGGCGACGGTGAGGGCCACCACGAAGGGTCCGAGGAGGCGCAACACCGGTGGCGGTGGACCCTTGCGGCGGTAGGCGGGCGAGCCGAGGTAGTAGCGGATGAACCGATACGAGGTGCTTCCGATCTTCAATATCACGGGGGGAACGAGGAGCATGCCGATGAAGACATGAGGGGAGAGCAACGATCGGACACGAAGGATGGTGAGCCCCTCGGCGGCCAGGAGAACGAAGAGCACGGCGGCGGTCGAGCCGGTGAGCCGGGCGTTGGCCTCCACGCTGGCGTGACGACGTCGCCACGTCCGGCTGCCCTCGCTCTCCTCCGGACGCGCAGACGGGTGGTGGCGCGTGTTTGCCATCGACTTCAGCGTACGGACGGACCCTGACGCCAGCATGAAGGGCCGTGACCTTCAGGCGTCGTCGGAGCTCTCAGGCTTTTCCAAGGGGATCTTCATGCCCCGGTCATGATCCGGTACGCACCATGGGGTCAGAGGTGGTGCCGGATGGTTGTCTACGCCTATCGCAGAAGCAGGGATCCGCGGCACGTGGCCTTCGAGCGCGTCCGACGGGCGTTTCGGTGGACCGTCGCCGGGGCGACGACGGCGGTCATCGTCATCGTGGGCGTCGTCGCCCACGAGATCCCCGGTCGTTCGACCTCGGCCGCCACCGCGTCGAACACCACCCCCGCCGTCAACGCGTCCCCCACCCCTCCTCCGACACCGACCGGAGGGGGAGGGTCTCCGAGCCCCCCGGTGACGGCGCCGACCCCCACGCAACAGGCCCCGACGGCGGTGTCGGGCGGCACGGGATGGTGACGGGCGGCGCGCCTGCACCACGCCGCCTCGGGCCCGTCGGCGGTGTGACCCACCTGCGTGCGTTGGGAACAACGGTGACCCTAGCCGTCGATCGCCACCGGACCCTGGCGGAGGCCGAGGACATCCTGCGTGACGAGCTCGACGCCATCGACCGTGCCTGTAGCCGGTTCCGGTCCGATTCCGAGATCTGGAGCCTGTACGCCCATGGTCGGGCGGTCCGGGTGAGCCCGCTTCTCCACCAGGCCGTCGTCGTGGCCCTGACGGTGGCCGAGCGCACCGGGGGTGCCGTCGACCCCACCGTCGGGCTGGCCGTCGAGGCGCTCGGATACGACCGAGACTTCGCCGCCGTGGCGGCGCTGGGGCCGGCGCTCGACACCGCGCCGACCGCCGCACCCGGGTGGTGGTGCGTCGAGCTCGATCACCGACGACGGACGATCCGACTGCCACCCGGGGTCCACCTCGACCTGGGCGCCACGGCCAAGGCCCTGGCCGCCGACCGCGCCGCGCAGCGCATCGCCTCGTCGACGGGGTCGGGTGCGCTGGTGAGCGCGGGCGGGGACCTCGCCGTGGCCGGTCCCAGCCCTCCCGGCGGGTGGGCCGTCACCATCGCCGTCGACTCGACGGGTCCCCTCGGCAGCGGGCCGGTCGTGGCCGTCCGGGACGGCGGTCTGGCCAGTTCCAGCACCGTCGTCCGGACCTGGCACCGGGGGGGCCGTCGGCTCCATCACATCGTCGATCCGGCGACAGGTGACTCGGCCAGCGAACACTGGCGCCTGGTATCGGTGGCCGCCGCCAGCTGCGTGGACGCCAATGCCGCCAGCACGGCCGCCATCGTCTGGGGCGAGCGTGCCCGCGGTCGGCTCGAGGCCATGGGACTCCCGGCCCGCCTCGTGCGCCACGACGGTGCGGTGGTCACCGTGGCGGGCTGGCCGACCGACGGGACGGATCGCTCCGGTTCGCCGCCGATGCCGGTGGACGCGTCACGATGACGGCGGCCACCACATCGCAGATGCTGTGGTTCACGACACGGGCAACCGGTGTCGTGGCTCTCGTCCTTCTCACCGGCACCGTGATTCTCGGCGTCCTCACGTCAGTGCGGATGGGCACGAGGAACTGGCCTCGCTTCACCTTTCAAGATCTCCATCGCCGTGTCTCGCTCCTGGCGGTGGTCTTCGTGGCCCTCCATGTCGTCACCACCGTGTCGGACACCTTCGCCCCTATCGGCTGGGTGTCGGTCTTCGTCCCCTTCACCTCGCCCTACCGGAGGTTGTGGCTCGGTCTCGGTACCGTCGCCGTCGACCTCCTTCTCGCCGTCACCGTCTCGAGCCTCCTCCGGCAGAAGATCAGTCCCCGGACGTGGCGGGCCCTTCACTGGCTGGCCTACGCCAGCTGGCCCCTCGCCCTCGTCCACGGACTGGGCACGGGGACCGACCCCCACCTCGGGTGGATGATCGTCCTCGTCGTCAGCTGCGTGGCGGCGGTCTTCATCGCCGTCGGGTGGCGCCTGGCCGAGGGGTGGCCGGCCCGGGCGGGCGGGCGGATGGCAGCCGGTGTGGCATGCATCGTGGCCGTCATCGCCCTGGCGGCGTGGACGGCGGCGGGACCGCTGCGACCCGGATGGGCCCGGCGCGCCGGCACCCCTCCCTCGCTTCTGGCGGGCTCGCGGACGACGGACCCGGGCAGGCCGGCCGCCGGCTCGTCTCCCCCGGCGACGGGCATTCCTGTCGCCCTTCCTCCTCCCCCCTATCACGCCTCCTTGACGGGCACGGTGACCCAGGAGGCCCAGTCGGGTGGATCCGTGCGGCTCGACATCCGGACGCAGACGGCGGGAGCGCTCGTCGCCGTTCTCGATGTGATCATCAGCGGGACCCCAGACGGTTCCGGTGGGGTGATCATGAACCAGAGCCAGGCCAGCTTCGGGCCGCCGGCCACGCCCACCGAATTCCGCGGCCAGATCACCGGTCTCGACGGCTCACAGATGACGATGGCGTTGGCGGACAGCGCCGGAGCCCGGATCGATCTGCAGGCGGACGTCGCCATCACCGGGAACCAGGTGACCGGCGAGCTGGTGTCGGTGGCCGGCGCCAGCGACCATGGAGCCGTCGGTGACGACCACTGAGCCGGTGGCCGTCGCCAGCGGCGGGGACGTCCCGGCGGCGCCCAGGATCATGGCCGCGTGGGTCGAAACCGGTGGCGCCGACCTCGATGCCCACCTCGGTGTCCACGGCCCCCTGTCCCTGCCGACCGGCAACGACGCCGCCTGGGCCGACCGACTGGTGGAGGCCGTCCGCTCCTCCGGGTTGACCGGACGCGGAGGCGCCGGCTTCCCCACGGCACGGAAATGGGATGCGATCCGCGCCGGTCACGGACGTCCCCTCCTCGCCGTGAACGCCATGGAGGGCGAGCCGGCCAGCGTGAAGGATCGAGCATTGTTGTCGGCCGCGCCCCATCTCGTTCTCGACGGAGCCGACCTCGTGGCGCGAGCCATCGGCGCCGCCGACGTCGTGCTCTGCGTGGCCCACGATCGAAACGAGAGCGCCGAGTCGGTCTGGACCGCTCTTGTCGAGCGGGACGGCGTCGTCCCCGGTGACCCCCCGGTGCGGTTGCTCCGGCCCCCCGGCCGGTACGTCACCGGCGAGGAATCGGCCCTCGTGGCCTGGCTGGCCGGCGGTCCCGCCCTGCCCCAGTTCCGGGCCTCCAAGAGCACGCCCCTCACGATCAGGCGTCGACCCGTCCTGGTGCAGAGCGCTGAGACGCTTGCTCACGTGGCGCTCATCGCCAGGTACGGCCCCGCATGGTTCCGCAGCGCCGGTCTCCCCGACGCGGCGGGGACGTGCCTGGTCACCGCATCCGGATCAGTCGATCGCCCCGGCGTGTACGAGGTCGAGCTGGGAACACCGGTGGGCGCCATCCTTCGACAGGCCGGCCTCGAGGGCCCCGTCGGGGCGGTGCTCGTCGGCGGATACGGAGGGGCCTGGCTCCCTGGTCACCGGCTCGACACCGCGTACGCACCGGCACCCCTGGCCGCCGCCGGGTGTGCCGTGGGGGCCGGCGTCCTCGCCGTGATCCCGGCCTCGTCGTGTGGCATCGCCGAGACGGCCCGGATCGCCGTCTACATGGCCGACCAGAGTGCCGGCCAATGCGGTCCCTGCGTCTTCGGACTCCCCGCCCTCGCCCAGGATCTGGCCCAACTGGCACGGGGGATCGGCGACCGTCAGACGGTGATGCGGCTGCGCCATCGCCTCGGCACGGTGGAAGGCCGGGGAGCGTGTCGCCACCCCGACGGGGTCGTCCGACTCGTCCGCAGCGCCCTCGACGTGTTCGCCGACGACGTCGCCCAACACGCCCGATGCCGACCCTGTCTGGGCTGGAACCGCAAGCCGATCCTGCCCATTCCCCGATCGGCCCCCGTCAAGGCGGGGCGACGGCGATGACCGGGAGTCGGTGAGGAGCCCATGTCCATCACGGCCGTCACCATCCGCCTGCGAGTCAATCCCGCCGCCTGCGACGGATTCGGCTACTGCGCCGAGCTTCTTCCCGAGATCATCGACATCGACGAATGGGGCTATCCGATCGTCGCCACGGAACCGATCCCACCCCACCTCTTGGAGTTGGCCCGGCGTGCCGTTCGGGATTGCCCACGGCAGGCGTTGCTCACCGAGCGGCTACCCCCGGCACGTCGAACGTGAACGGGAAACCTTCCGTCCACCGCCAGGTCCCGTCGGGAAGGACAAGGAGCGCCTCGTAGCCATCGAGGGAGCCGAACCACCCCAGACCCTCCTCGCCGGCGACCACGAGAGCCGTGGCGAGGGCGTCAGCGAGACCGAGGTCGGGGCCACTCACGCTGGCCGACGCGGCGCGCGTCCCGGGCCGTCGCGTCAGCGGATCGATGAGATGACCGCCGCGTTCGTAACCTCCCGACGTCGCTATCGCCCCAGTGAGCTCGACGACGCACGCCAGGTCACCGGGTGAGAAGGGTGTGACGATGCCGACCCTGAACGGTGTCGACCGGTCCGGGGCGCCGAAGCTGGCGATATCGCCGGCGGCGTTGACCATCGCCCCTGTCACCCCGTTCGAGGCGAGATCGCCCAGCGCACGTTGGGCCGCCCACCCCTTCACGTATCCGGTCGGATCGACTCCTCCCGGCATGGCCCACGGATCGAACCACCCGTCCGAGAGGTCACGGGCGACAGCGCAAAGCTCAAGGACGTCGGCGACCTCGGGGGGTGCCTCCTCACTTCGGATCTCCCCTCGGCGCAGGCGGCTCATGGGACTGTCCGCCTTCCAGGTACTGAAGACAGCGTCGGCGCGCCGGAGCGTGGCGCGCGCCCGGGCCAATCCCAAGGAGACCTCGGGGCCGGAGGGGTGGTCGGCCGGATACACGTCGATGGTCACGACAGTGCCCATGACGTCCTCGAGGTGGTGAATCACAGGTGGTCGTCCCGATATGGCCATGACCTCCGGCGTCATCACAAGCCCAGTTTTCCGAGGGCGGATTGGAGGGACTGTGCGAACCCGGCGCTCGTGTAGCTTGCTCCGGAGACTCCTTGGATGTTGGCGCTCTGCGCCTGCAGGGCCTGCTGTTCGAGAAGGGGTATCGACTGCTGGTCGATGGACTGAGACCGGAAATTCCCGCCGTCGTTCAACGAGGCGATCCCGATCTTGGTGATCTTGTTGCCCGACACGGTGACCGAGACGGACAACTCGCCGTAGTTGTAGTTGACCAGCGGACCGGTCGCCGATCGCGTCGTCGAGGGAACGGTCGTCGTTGTGGTCGGAGGAGCGGTCGGCGGTGTGGTCGAGGGAACCGTCGTCGCGGTGGTCGAGGGAACGGTCGTCGGTGTCGTGGACGTGGGCGGAGAACTGGTCCCACTGGTCCCTCGGCCCGGCGACGAGCCTGCCGTGGTGGTCGTGGCCGGTGAGCCCGTCGTGGCAGAAGCCTGGGGCAGCCCGCCGAGGGCGAGGCGCGCCGACTTCGTGTGGAATGTCAGCACGCCGGCGAGACCCGCCGCCGTGGCGGCG
>JGI12269J14319_10001193_pt1 | contig 25936 bp, 22 predicted proteins | sample PeaSoiSIISIP2007_FD_14319 | JGI IMG/M metagenome (IMG submission 14319)
CCCGTTCATGATTTTCGAATTGCAACACCTTCGCTGCGCGCAGGATGCAATCCGGATCCACGCCCGCGATCACTTGACGCAGGGGCGCCTCCATACTTAACTTGATCTCCTCCGCGGTTGCCTGTTCGACGCGGTAATCCCCTCCCGCAAACGCGGCGCTCTCTTCGAGACGCAGGGCTTCATATTCCTCGTGTGTTTTCCCCGGCGCAAAAAGCAGGAGCCGGAACGCGTTTCGCGCCCAGCGATCGTATTTCAGCCGCTTTTCGAGCCCCGGTTCCTTCGTGAGCGTCTGCTCGTGAATCGAGGCGACTTTGGCGGCGAACTGGGCCGCATTCTGTAGCTTGGAATGGTAGGCCTCGACGCGCCGCTGGAGCGAATTGATCAGCGTCACCGCGGTCGGGCGAAAATCCAGGACGGACAGGGTGCCCCCGTCGGAAGGTTTGATCACGGCCGCGAACTTGGGCGAAGTGATCTCGATTTCTTCCCTGCCGTCCGCGTCGAAATCGAGCTGCGTAATCGCCTGATAGGGCTTTGCGCCGTGATGGAGGGAATCGGCTATCGTTTCGGCGCGGACCAGCTCGCGCCACAATTCAGTCCTGAGATGCGGAGCGTAAAGGCCACCAAAAATTCCGTGCCAGTATGCGTCGTTACATTGCGACCGCATGAGATGCGTGATCGCCCTGGCGCGCCGCAGTTCTCCCTTGGCGCCTTTTCTCGAACTTCTTCCTTTGTCGCATCTCAATTTTGAGGAGACTCGCAGCATTTTCTTGTGCAACAGATTGGCTTCGGCATACTTGCTGAAAAATCCGCGCCAGAATCCACCGCGCAGGAAACGCCGCACGTCCGGCCGGCCCGAAAATTCGCCGAGGAGCGCATGAAATTTCTGGCGAACCGAAGTTGGCAACACCCATTCCATCATCTCCGTGTACGACGCCGTCGGCAGGTCCACGCGGCCCAGCGGTGCGTGCGTCGCCAGGGCTTCGCCCGGCGGGACCATTTCCAGCCACTCGTAATTGGCTTCCATGGCGCTGAAGAAACGGTCGAGCCAGCCGTCGCGGAAGCAGTGTTCATAGGTGTGCGGCCAGGCGCCGAATTTCTCCATATCGTCGCCCATGGACGCCATCGCGCCCGGACGATCGCCCGCGACACGGCGAAGGAACGCGACCGAATCCTCGACGCTGCCAAAGGGCAGCAGGTAGCGCAACTCCTGCAGACCGGGAATCACCTTCACCGTGCTGCCACATTCCTCGGCGACGTAATAGCCGAACAGTTCCGGAATCTCGCGCCCCGCCGTAAGAAAATGGCTATCGTCCACCAGCGTGTATTCCACGCCGGCTTCCGCGAGCGCCGCGGGCAATTGAGGCTCCCACACGCGTTCGGCGAGCCAGGCGCCAGCGGGCCGTTTCCCAAAATGTTCCTCGACAAAATCGCTCAAACGCCGGATCTGCTCGATCTGATCTTCGTAGGGGATCGCGATCAGGATCGGTTCGTAAAATCCGCCGCCGGCGATTTCCACCTGGCCGCGGGCCACCAGCGCGCTCACGCGCTGGATGTATTCGGGATGCTTTTCAGCCAGCCATTCGAGCAACGAGCCGGTATAGTGCAGCCCTAAACGGACGCGCGGGTGGCGCGCCACGCACTCCACAAACGGCAAGTACGAACGCTCGTAGGTGCGTTCCATTACGTCGTCAAAATTGCCGACAGGTTGGTGCGCGTGAATGAGCAGAACCAAGTTGAATTTCGACAAGCAAGAACCTCGCGACCGCGCAGGCTATCCATGATAGCGCGAGTGGTGACCAAGGGAGAAATTCAAATGCACGATTCTCTCTATTAGAAACTGGGGACCCGGCGCTGCTCGCGGGCGGCATCTTCTAGCCTCTGCTATGATGCCGTACTCGTCGATCTATATGTCTCAAAGCCCAAAAACGCGCATGGATTCGCACGAAAAAGATCGGCTGTATCAAAAAGGACTTGAAGCGTTTAATTCCGCCCACTTCTACGATGCCCACGAGCATTGGGAAGAAGTATGGCTAGAGACGCCGAACCCGGACAAAATGTTCCTCCAGGGCCTGATCCAGGTGGCCGCGGCGTTTCATCACTATTCCCGCGCGAACTTATTGGGAACGCGAAACTTGCTTCAGGCAGGGCTGCTCAAACTCGATTGTTTCCCGGAAGTTCATGGCGGGCTTGAAATTGAGGCGTTTCGCGAAGCCGTCCGCGGATGGCTCGCCGCTCTTGACGCCGGAAAAATTCACGAGAGCAGGAAACCCCCGCGAATCGGGCGCCATGGCGCGAAGCCTCCCTGCCATTAATCACGTGGTTCTTTCGACGCCTGGGAACGCCAATCTCCCGATTGGCGGGTTGCTCCAATTTTGCGCCACGCCAATCGGGAGATTGGCGTTCCCGGGATTCAAGCGGCGCGTTCTTCTCCGGGCGCTTTCGCATGCCGTTTAAACAGTCGGGGCAAGAATCTGGGCTTACCGCCCATGGCCTGGCGATAGGCGGGATCGGCCAGGAGAACACCATCTTCGACTCTTAGCCTGCGCCGCAGGATCTCCAGGTATCCCAGAGTTCCGGCGATGGACGTGATCCATGCGGTGTGGATCATGGGAAGCGAAAATACCTCAGCCACCACTCCTACATAATTCGGGTGGCGCACCCAGCGATACGGCCCTGAACTCACGACCCCAACGCGAGACGAGTCCATTACCTCTACGTTCCAGTGTCCCGCCAGGACTCGGATCACCCACCAACGGAGAGCATTGGACAGAACAAACAGCGCCGCCATCGGAATGGCGAGTGCGGGAATCAGTGGCCGATGAAGGAACAGAACCTCGACGCCCGCACCAATGAGTACGCAAGCATGCAACAGCACCATAAAACGAAAATGTGGTTCGGGAATTTTGTGGGAGCCTTGCTTTTCGAGCTGCCGCTGGTTGCGGCGCGAAATTACGAGTTCCCCGAGACGCCCGATCCCAACGAGCACAAGAAGGGAAATATAGGCGAACGTCATGGCCACTGCAGCAGGAGCATCTCTGCCGTGAATCCCGGCCCGAACGCCATCAAGAGGCCGTAGCTCCCCGACGGCATTTCTTTTTGAACCAGCCATTCGTTGAGGATGAACAGAACGCTGGCGCTGGAAAGATTGCCGTACCGGCGCAAGATGTCCCAGGAAACTTCCGTGTCGGAGCGGTCCAAACCCAATTCCTCTTGCATGAAGGACAACAGCTTTTGCCCGCCCGGATGCAGGAGATACGCGGAAATATCGTCGCGGCGCAAACCCTGTCGAGCGAGAAAACCTTCCGCCAGGTCCTTGACCCTATCCCGAATGAGCTCAGGCACATCCTTGGAAAGAACGATGTGGAAGCCGGAATCGCGCAGATCGAACCCCATCGCGGCGAGCGAATTGGGAAACAGGAAACACTCGGACGCCAAAATGCGCGGTCCGGGCGCTTCGCGGCCTGTGACGACCACGCCAGCCGCGCCATCTCCGAAAAGTACAGCCGAAATCAAATTGGCTTGGGAGAAATCCTTGCGCTGAAAGGTGAGCGTGGGAAGCTCGACCGCGATCAAAAGAGACGTGCGATCCGGAAACGCAGTCAGATATTCCCAGGTGCGCGCGAGGCCCGCGGCACCCGCCGCGCAGCCGAGTTCCGTGATCGGCAGCCGCCGTACATCCGGGCGAAATCCCATGATCGTTGCGATATGGGCATCCAGTGAAGGGATCATGACGCCCGTGCAAGATACCGTAATAAGCAGGTCCACATCGGTGGGCACCATGCTGGCTTGCGCCAACGCGCGCTCGGCCACCTGCAGGCCAAGTTCGACGGACTTTTCCTGATACTCCGCGTTGATTTGTGTGAGCGGGCGGGGCTCAATCGTGTAGTCCGGGGGAAACACGCTGTACCGCTGATCGATCGCCGAATTGTCGATCACTTCGCGAATGGCATCCAGCCTTGCGCCGTCCAGCGAAAAAACCTCGCCGATGCGGCTCTTCACGATATCACGCGATAACACATACGGCGGTACGGCTGTTGCGGTCCCCGCAATAGTGGCTACGGCAGAAACGATTTTATTTTTGATCTTGATTTGCGGGTCTTGCCGGCTTGCCAGGGCTTCCTCTACCTCTACAGATTTTGGCGTTCGCATGGATGACAATGTAAGGCTCCTCTGACTCCGGCTCCGGTTGGGTATTATCGGAAGAAGAGATACCCGGCGCCAGATTTCAAACTACGGCGGCAAGACGAAGAATCTTGCCGGCAGGTGCTTGAGTAAATGAAAAAGGCTCGCAATCCTGCCGCCCCTTCACGTGTCGAACCAGGACGCGATCCGCAATCCCAAAAAAATGCGGCGCCCTTTCTACGCAAAGGGAACGCCGCACGAAAACCCAATCGGACAAGTTGCCGTTTTCGGACGGTCTGGCTCAGCCCTGCTTGGTGTACCAGTCCGCGTTAATCGGCGTGAAGTGAGCCCACTTCTCCGGCAAATCTTCCAAAGCAAAAATCGCCGTCACCGGACAGACCGGGACACAGGCGCCGCAGTCGATACATTCGACGGGACTGATGTAGAGTTGCGGCTCGGACTCGAATTTGGGTTCATCTTTCCGCGGGTGGATGCAATCGACCGGGCAGACATCGACGCACGCGGTGTCCTTGGTTCCGATACACGGCTCAGCGATTACGTACGCCATCGTGACTCTCCTTCGAGGGATATCTAGTGCTTAAAAAAACAAAAACCGGCTTACATTTGCATGGAAAGTATCGGTTTATATCACCAAACCGGCACAGGCACAAGCCGCTTTCTCCTCGAAAAAAGTATATCACGTCCCGATTGGCGTGAGCCTGCCGCGCGCCTCCGATCTCTTGCCTCGATTGCGCGGCGAGTCGTTAAAGATGCGGGACTATGACGCAACTTAACTGTTGCCCGAACTCCGTAAAACGATCAAGGTTTTCGCGCTCTAATGTCGGCGCGGATGACTTTCAAGTATTGGCCGGCGGACGCAAGGGCCTGTTCGGCGTCGTGGTGGGACACAAAGCCGGTGTCGTCGTAGAGGGCCGTATTTCGCTTCCGGCGGAGCCGGTCGAATACAATGATTAGGCCAGCATGCTTTTTGTCGATCCGGACACGCACGAAATCGATGATCGCGATATGATGACCAGGCTGGCTTCTTGCGCGGAAACCATAGCTGAACATGAAGCCGAGCGAAGCCTTTAGCATCGCTTCATAAGCTTGTTGGAGGCAGGCCTCTTCATCAAACGCAAGAATCTTATGGGCGGAAGTGAGTTTTTTCTCGGCGCTCTGCAGAAAGCGTTCGATTTGCGCCCAGTCTATTCTGTGCGGCCTGAGTTTCTTCATGCGGCTCCCAGGAGCGCAACCCGCTTATTTTGCCAAACGTTTTCGAGGAAGGCGTCCTTTCGGGCGCGGCGGGCTTCAAACTCTTTCGGCGTTAGAATCGTGTAATTGATTTCGCGTCCGAGTCGGCGCTCCAGTTTTCGCACGGCTTCCGCCAGGATTTCCTCACGAGGCGCCCCAATCACGAGCACATCGATGTCACTGGCCATATCCTGCTGGTTGCGCGCAAACGAACCATACAAATATGCCTCGCCCAAACCTTCAATTTTCTTGAGGGATTGTGCAATCAGGGGCACGGCTCCAATGGTTTTCGTCACGATACCACGCACTTCATCAAACAGCGCGTACTCGCGGTTCAGCTGAAAATACTTCTGGCGGCCACTCACATAGGAACGAAATAGGCCCTCGGCCTCCAGACGCACCAATTCCTTCGATAGATTGGACGGATCAATATCCAGCCGCTCCGCCAAATCTCGCAGGTGGTGCCGAGCCTTGGGATTCGTGAAGTAAAAAGCCAGCAGCCGCTGGCGCGCCTTGGAACGCAGGTCGAACATGTAGTATGATCCTACCACAAATGTGGTATGTTTCAACCGCGCGCTAAGGAGCACGGTCGCACTTCAGAACCGCCGCGCCCTGCAACTTTCCACTTCGCAGTTGATTTAATGCCTCGTTGGCCTGTTCGAGCGCGAACGGCTGAGTGGTCGTGCGCACCGGGACTTTTGGCGCGATGTCCATGAATTCGGCGGCGTCCTTGCGCGTCAGATTCGCTACCGAACAAACGGACCTCTCTCCCCACAGCAAATCATAGGAGAACGAGGGAATGTCGCTCATGTGAATGCCGCCGCAAACCACCGTTCCTCCCTTGCGGACGGCAGCCAATGCGGCGGGAACCAGCGCGCCGACGGGCGCAAAAATGATCGCGGCGTCCAGCTCCTCCGGCGGACGCTCGTCCGATCTTCCTGCCCAGGCCGCGCCCTGCTCTTTCGCAAATCGCTGCGCCTCTGCATCGCCAGGGCGCGTGAAGGCGTACACGCTGCGGCCCTGATGCCGGGCCACTTGAGTGACGATGTGGGCAGCGGCACCGAAGCCGTAGATACCCAGTCGTTTTGCGTCGCCCGCGCGCACCAGCGAACGGTAGCCGATCAAGCCCGCGCAGAGCAGCGGCGCGGCCCCAGCGTCGGAATAGGATTCGGGAATTGGGACACAATAGCGTTCGTCGGCGACGGTGAATTCGGCGTAACCTCCGTCGAGCGTGTAGCCCGTGAAACGCGCATTCGGGCACAAATTTTCCTTGCCCGCGCGGCAATAGGAGCATTCGCCGTCCGTCCAGCCCAGCCACGGCACACCGACGCGCTGCCCGATGGGGAGCAGGGTTGCTTGCTCTCCGACGCGCGTTACGCGTCCCACAATTTCGTGGCCAAGGATGAGAGGAAGTTTCGGATTCGGCAATTCGCCGTCCACGACATGGAGATCGGTGCGGCACACGGCGCAGGCCAGCACTTGGAGTTGAACCTGGCAGCCCCTGGGTTCCGGCACAGAGACATCCCGGAGGGTGAGAGGTTTTCCCGGCTGATCGAGAATCATCGCGCGCATGGATCTATTTTTGCTCATCGCGGGCCGGTAGCACAGACTTCAGTCTGTGGGTTTCCGTTCGGGTGCCCAGGCCGCGCGCGCCAGCCAAGATCAGATGGAAATCCACAGACTGAAGTCTGTGCTACCAATAAGACCTAAGCGGAAGGCCCGGCCCCACGAAATAAATTCCGAGCGAAAAAGACCAAGTTCGCGGGGCGCTCCGCGAGCCGGCGCATCAAATACGGAAACCAATCCTTGCCGAATGGAATGTACACGCGGACGCGATACCCTTGCCGCACCAGGCGGCTCTGCAAGTCCGTCCGAATCCCGTAGAGCATCTGAAATTCAAACTTATCTTTCGTGATGTTCTGCTCGGCGGCAAAGCGGATGGCGGCCTCAATCATCTTCGGGTCGTGCGTGGCCAGGGCATGGTAAGTTCCGCTCGGGAGCAGGATCTTCATCAGCTTGATAAAATTTGCGTCGACATCTTTCTTGCGGCGAAAGGCGATCCGCGAAGGCTCCTTGTATGCCCCTTTGACGAGGCGAATCCGGCAGCCGATGCCCAGCAAATCGCGAATATCTTCTTCGCTCCGGAAGAGATATGCCTGGATGACGGTTCCCACGGCCGCCGATTCCGCGCGAGCCTGCTTGACCATGCGTAGCGTGCGGTCGGTATAGGCCGAGCCTTCCATGTCCACCCGCACGAAATTTCCGAGCTCCTCCGCGCGGCGCGTGACGATGCGCAGTTGTTCGGCGCAGAATTCTCCGCCGAGATCGAGGCCAAGGTGCGTCAGCTTCAGCGAGACATTTCCTTCGATTCCCTGCGCCGCGATCTGGTCCAGCGCTTCCGTGTAGGACGCGCGCGCGCGTTCCGCATCCTCGCGCGTGACCACGTTTTCGCCGAGGTGATCCAGGCTTACGGTCATCCCCGCTTTGTTGCAGACACGCGCAGCTTCGATGGCGGGGGGCAGTTCCTCGCCGGGGACAAACCGGCGCGCCATGCGTCGCGTGGCGCCGTGGGAAGTAATCAAGCGGCGAAGCCGGGAGCTTTTTGCCAGTGCGAGCAGCAGCGCGCGTAACATGGGAGTTGTGCCGGCAACGCCGTGAAATGAGGAGCGATTTCAGCGGTCCGGATGGGCCTCGAGAAATTTTTCGGCGTCGATCGCGGCCATGCAACCCGAGCCGGCTGCGGTCACGGCCTGCTTGTAGTGATGGTCCTGCACGTCACCGGCGGCAAACACGCCGGGAATCTTGGTCTGGCTGCCGTGATGCGTGAGGAGGTAACCGTTCTCGTCCATGTCGAGCTTGCCGCGAAAAACCTTGGTGTTGGGCACGTGTCCGATGGCGATGAACACGCCTTCCACGTCCAGCTTCGAAGTTTGATTGGTTTCAGTGTTGCGCAGCGTCATGTATTCCACGCCGCCCTTCGAGACATCCGAAATGTCCTCGACGACCACGGGGGTGACAAATTGAATTTTTTCATTGGCGCGCGCGCGATCCACCATGATTTTTGACGCGCGAAATTCCTTCCGCCGGTGCACCAGGTACACTTTGCTGGCGAATCGCGAAAGAAAATTGGCTTCCTCCATGGCCGAGTCGCCGCCGCCGACGACCGCGATATCCTTGCCGCGGAAAAAATAGCCGTCGCAGGTGGCGCAAGTGGAGACGCCGTAGCCGATCAGTTTGCGCTCGGACTCGAGGCCCATGAGGCGCGCCGTCGCGCCCGCAGCGATGATCAGTGAACGGGTTTCATAGGTGTCGTTGCCCGCTGTAATTTTGAACGGCCGCTTGCTCAAATCGACGTCCGTGATCGCGCCGGACTTGAATTCCGCGCCGAAGCGCTGCGCCTGCTTGCGCATGTTTTCAATCAAATCCGGTCCGAGAATGCCGTCGGGAAATCCTGGAAAATTCTCAACCATCGTGGTCATGGAGAGCTGCCCGCCCGGCTCGAAGCCATCGATGACGATCGGTTTTAAGTTGGCACGCCCGGCATAGATGGCGGCGGTGAGTCCGGCGCAGCCGCTTCCGATGATAATGACGTTGTTCAAGTGGTATTCTCCCTGCCTGCCATTGGATTCGCCAGCATGATGCCGCGATGCAACCCGCGAAGGACGAAAGTTTAGCATCCCGGCGCGCGGGCGCGCTCCGATAAAATCGCGGCGCTCCCATTTCGCGGGCAACGCTGGCCTCCCCGCCCGGAATGGGCGATAATGCCAGCGCATTTTGCTATCCACAGGAGGTGGTCTTGAGCCGCGCACCAGGCATATACGCCGTGTTTGAAACTTCGCAGGGGACGATCGTCGTTCGCCTGTTCGATAAGGAAGCGCCGCAGACGGTCGGTAATTTCGTCGGCCTCGCGGAAGGCACCAAGGAATTCAAGGACCCGAAGACCGGACAAAAAGTGAAGCGGCCATTTTACGACGGCCTCGTTTTCCATCGCGTGATTCCGCAATTCATGATTCAGGGGGGATGCCCGCTCGGAACGGGAACCGGCGATCCCGGCTATCGCTTCGGCGATGAATTTCATCCGTCTCTCAAGCACGACAAGCCGGGAAAGCTGTCGATGGCCAACGCCGGACCGGGCACAAACGGAAGTCAGTTTTTCATCACCGTGGCGCCGACACCCTGGCTCGATAACAAGCACACCATCTTTGGCGAGGTGGTCGAAGGAATGGATGTCGCCACGAAAATCTCGGAATTGCCGCGCGGAGCGAATGACAAGCCGAAGCAAGCCGTCGAATTGAAATCCGTGCGGATCGAACGGTCCTGATCGGTCCGAAACTGTATGCTAAGCCCGGCCAATTTGTTCCGGATGATGACCGAGTTCATTTTCATCCTGCTCGGTAGCTTTCTGGTTTGGCTTGGATTGAACAACCGGTTCCTCAATCCTCCGAACTTCAATCCGCGCAGCCCCGGGTGGCTCGGCCTGGGAGCGATTCTCATTTACTGGGGCGCGCGATCATGGGTAAAAACCTCGCGCGCGGCGCGAACTTCGAGTCGCACCGTTGCGCGCGTGGGAGGCGCTTCGCTGGTCCTGGTTGGAATCATGATGGTCAATCTTGCCGTTCTTGAATTTCGCTGGGTGGGGATTGTTCTGGCGGCAGCCGGGGCAGTCCTGGCTCTGCGCGGCTTCCTGGCAGCCGTGCTGTCTCTTCGCTCGGATTAGTTGTAGTCATTGCTTTTGCTGAAGCTAGTGAAAGGAGCCTGCGATGATCAAGGAATTCAAGGAATTCGCGATGCGGGGGAATGTGCTCGATATGGCCGTCGGCATCATTATCGGCGCGGCATTCGGGCAAATCGTCAACTCGTTTGTGCAGGATATTTTGATGCCGCCGATCGGGAGGCTCCTCGGACACGTGGATTTTTCAAATCTTTTTGTGAGCCTGTCGGGCGTGCACTACGACACGATCGCGGCGGCCAAGGCGGCGGGCGCCGCGACGCTCAACTATGGCCTCTTCCTGAACACCGTCATCAATTTCCTGATCGTGGCGTTTGCGGTATTCCTGCTGGTGCGCCAGGTCAATCGCTTCGCGCCCAAGCCGGCGCCCGCCGCCGCGCCCGCGACGCGCGATTGCCCCTATTGCCTCAGCGCCGTGCCGGCCAAGGCGACGAAGTGCCCGCACTGCACGTCTGAGCTTCGCCCGGCGTAGCCGCTGATGCACGTTGCACCTCAGCGCAAGTCCTTGTAACACTCGAGTAGCACAGCCACTCTTGGCTGTGCGGTTTTGTATTCCGCACGCCTAAAGTACGCGGCCCATCGACGATCGCAAAACCCGCACAGCCAGGAGTGGCTGTGCTACTACTGTTTCGTTTGCGCGGCTTTATTTCTGTTGATGTGCTCCTTCAGGCGGGTGGCAACATCGGCTTCCTTGCCGTCTTCCAATTCCTTCATCACTTCATCGAGGGCAAAGTGGACCACGTCGTGATGGTGAAGCACGTCTGGTGACACCAGATCGCTGAAGCGCAGCCAGAGGCGATGCACGAGGCGCACTTCGTTGGAAGTGAGATCCGGCGCGTGGGGGCCTAGCAAGAAGAATTCGCGCGTTCCTCCCGGCGTGAAAATTTCCAAGTTGAATTGCGGACGCGGATCGGGGAGCTGCTCCCAGGCGAGGCCGATCTCTCTGGCCTCTTCGGCCAGCGAAACCTTCGCCGAGCGGCCCAATACGATGGTGCTGGCTTCGAGTTTGACCGCGGCGTTCAGGATGCCGCCCCACAGGTCATTGCCCGAAACAACAGCCAGTCGAATCGGTTTGCCGCGCTTTTCCGCGATCGAGAGCGCCTTGGTGAACAGGAATTGCTCCACGCTTCCAAAAAGCTGCTCGGCTTCGAGCTCGCTCGATCCCGAGGCCGCCCGGCGAAGGATGCGCACATGCATCACGACAATGTCGCGACGCTCCGTCCGGATGCGGTCCAAAACCGCCTGCAGGTGGTACAACGCATGATAATTGCTGACCGGCACGAGGACGCTGCCGGGCCGCACGCCGACGGATTGCCGGCTGAGATCTTCCCGAGCGGCCACGTTGAACTGGTCCATTTCGACATGCGCGGCGCCGCGATTTCTATGCGTGATTTTCTCAGACACCGTGAATACGCCGAACATGATGAATGAGAAAGTCAGGCCGGCGACGGTCGCGCTCGGTTTGGTGAACAAGTTCACGATCGCAATGAGAAACAGCATCAGGGTAATCAGGGCGAGGCCCAGCGGAATTTGCTTGCCGAACAGATGAAAATTCAAAGGTACGCGATACTCGCGATCCCCGGGATGCGTGTAGCGGATGACGAGCACGGCAATCCCCTGCATCGTGAAACTCCAAATCACCCCGAACGCATACAGGTTGGCGAGAAATGTCACGTCGCCGCGGCTGGCGATGATCGTCAGGATCTGGAAGAGGACCACGAGGTTGATGATCCGATGGGATGTCCCAAACTTGCGGTGCGGCTGCCGGAACCAGTCCGTCAGCACTCCATCCTCGGAAACTCGGTTGAGCACCCCGTTCGATCCCACGATGGCCGTGTTCACGGCGCCCGCGAGGATCAGCGTTCCGACGACGACTACGAACGCATGAAAGACGAGCCGGAGCGCGAACGGGCCCGCCAGATTCATGGACAAGCCGCCAATTAAATTTTCCAGGTACTTGCCCCGGACGCCGTCGGGAATGATCATGACCGCAAAAAACGATACGAGGGAAGTGAACAGCAGGCTGTAAATGAAAATGATAAAGCCCGCCTTTTTCAGATTCGGCAGCTTGGGAGCCTCGATCTCGCGATACACCTGCGCGAGGGACTCTTCTCCGCTCATCGCCAGCACGGAATGTCCGATGCCGACAAACACGGCAATCATTGGAATCATGTGCAGGATTTGGTGTCCGTAGAGCCAGCCGAGCGACCGCTTGTCCAGTTGAATATGGGAAGGCGTGGGAAACGGCGGCAGGTGCGCTCCGCGGACCCAAATGGTGTACGTGCACCATACGATCAGCACGATCACCATCACCGTCGTGACCTGCATGATTTTTAACGCCTTGTCGCTGGATTCGTGAACGCCCTTGATGTTCTCCCACCAGAAAAAGAGCGTGACCAGGACGGCGAAAAACGCCGCGGTCGAATTCTCGGATAGCACGATGCCCGTATGAAAGTAGGCAAACAACTCGTTGAGCAGGCCGGCTAGATATTGCCCCGCGGAAACGCCGCTGATCGGGCCGGTCAACACGTAATCGAACATCAGCGCCGAGACGGAAAATTTCGCCAGCGTCCCTCCCAGCGCTTCCTTGACCACGCGGTACACGCCTCCGCGCACGAACATGCTGCAGCTTTCGACGTACACCGCGCGCACGCAGTACGAGAACAGCATGACCCCGAGAATGAACCAGGGCGCCGACTTCCCGATGAAACTCTCGGATTCGCCACCCGCGTAATAGGCCGAGGAGGCCAGGTCGTTCAAAACAATCGCGGCCGCGCGCCAAAAAGAGATGAACGTTAGCATGGCCGTCGTGGCCACAATGACGCGTGGTACGGTTATAAGGGGAGAGGGTTCGGGGCTTTGGCCCACAGGTGTCGAGGACATAAAACGTAAAGAAAATATAAAGATTTCATTATGGCATCTTTATGCGGGGACGTCCACAAAAAGGAAGCGCCCCGACGGACGTCGGGTACCGCTCATTGACTTCCATCGTGTTCCAGAAACCAGAGTATACTTGCGACAGGAAGGCCGCTAGGGTGACCTGATGTCCAAACGCGCGAACGGACGCTGGCGGATTGCAAGTGGAAACCGCATAAGTCAGCCGGCCCTACCGGCAATTATTGAATTTTACCGTCCTCCCTTGAACTTAGTCTCACTACTTAGGGGGCTTTACGCGCGAGTTGCTCGTAAGCTCCGGGTCGATCCTTCCTACGTCAGCCGTGTTGCTCGCGGGGAACGCCACTCAGCGCGCGCTGAAAAAGCAATTCAACGCGAGTTGCGCAACATCGTGCAACTTCTCAGCAAAATGCATCGCGCCCACCGCCGGACGTTTCACCGTTAGTTTTTTTAACTTAGTGATTAACGTCACCCCGGTCCGTGATAGCGCGTACATCCGAATGTATTCGTCCTGCTCATGATGCTTCCGAAAGAAGAGCGGGACGATGACAAAACGCGACCAAACTCCGCGGCAAGCGAGCGGGGGAGAGTGGAGCAGTAAGGCAAACGGCCAGTCCAGCCGGCCGACAACCGAGCCCGGCGCGGCGCGGTCGGATGATAATTTATCGGTATCAGAAGATGAAAAAGGTCACCGCAATAATAAGATGACGCCCATTGAGCGGATTTTTCTGGAAGAAGTTGGGCGTGAAATGGAGCCGGAAGAGCGTCAGATTCTACTTGGCATTCATAGAACGCGAAGGAAGTCCCGAGCAGGCGCTCCGAACCGGCCCTCCAGCCGGAACAGATGACTGGCTGAATCAAAGTTTGTGGATTGCAAGGCGGGCTAGCGCCCTGAGCGGCCCGGCATGTTCTGAGGAATCTCGGCGATCGTTTTGCCGATCGACTCGAGATAGCTTCGCGTATAGTCTTCGAGCCCCTTCGAAAACTCGCGGGAAAGCTCGGTGGCTTTTTCTTGCAGAATCCCGGTCATTTGGCTGCCGGCGGATGCCAGGAGCGACTCCACGTTGGCCCGCGCCGCCTTTTCAAAGCTTTGATAGAGTTTCCGCAGGGCATCGTTGGCCTTAGCGGCAACGACAGCGGAATTCTTATCCAGCTCCTCCTGGGTCTTCGCCAAACTTGCGTTGGCGTGAAATTCAAGCTGGTTTTCGAGACTCGCATAAATCGCCTCGGATTCCTTCTTGAATGCGGCTTCAGTAGCCTCCAGTTTCTGAAGGGAATCTTTTGCTTCCACGAGCATGGGCGCAAGCTGGTCGCGAAGGCGCAATACGAATCGGTCCACCGCTTCCGTGCGCGTTGTTTCCATGTTGCGTTGCACGCGCTCGATGGTGCTGACGGCCATGCTGTCCAAGCGCTGGCCCACTTCTTTTCCTTGCATCAGCAGGTGTTGTCTGGCGCTCTCCATGTCCTGCTGAACCTTCTTCATCCACTGCGCGTAATTGTTTCGGGCCCCTGCGTCATGCGCTTCGCTCAGCTCCTTCATGGCCTGGCGCACGATCGCTTCCTTGGAAGACGATATCGCGGACTGGATGGCCTTGACCGCTTCGTCCCGGAACTGCGCGCGAAACTCCTCCATCAATCGGCTCTTTTCCTTGACGAGAGCGGCGGCTGCGGCTTCCGATGCCATGGCTTGAATCTGTTCCCCTAGCCCAACCATCAGTTGTGCCAGCGGAGCAATCGAAGGCGAAGCGGCTTGGCTTCTTTCGAGTTGGGAGGAGCGATTCGATCCAGACTCAGGCGCCGCAATCATTTGTTGCTCTTTGCGTGTCACTACCTTCAACTCTCGCCCGGTGGCAGCGGCTTCCAGCGCTTCCGGGATCTGAAGTGGAAACCAATCGGCCGGCGGCGACGCGACGCCCCAGACATTTCCGGCGATCTCCAGCTCCACGGCGATCTGGAAAGCCCGCTCCCTGGCCCCGACTTTTTGCGCCCATTTCACGCGCGCCTTGCTCGAGCATCCCACCGAGCCACCGTTCGGCACTTTGATATCCAGGTACACGGTCTCTCCCTGAATGACCTCGTGCTTGGATTGGTAGGTGCAGCCGTGGCAACTGATCGACAGGGTCGAAACCTGCTCCGCATAGGGTTCCCGCATAGCCCCCACACCCTGTACGATGATCGGGATGGCTTGATCGATGCGGGTACTGCGACGCTTGTGCGCTTGTATGAACTGATGGGATGACACCAGATCCTCCGGAGGGGCTGAAATAAAATGATACGTGAGAATGAAGCGCGAGGTCCGCGCAAGAGGAGAGCTGTGTAGCCGGGGAGTTACCACCCCAAGCCGATGGATCCAGACTCAGATTTACTCGTCAGGGTTTGACCGGTATTCGCGGGCGCATTCCTGGCAGGGGCAAATGGTTCGCAAGAAATCGAAGCTGAAGATTCCGGCCGCGTGACCGTCGTTAAAATCAATCTGCAGGGCGTAGTTGCCGACCGCGTGCGCCGACTTCGCCGAGAGTTTTGGCTTGAACATGGGGAGCAGCGGCGAACTCAGCGCCGGGACGGCTGCTGCGAGCGGGGCATGTTCTTTTTTTAGTTGCATGTCCTTTTCCTGCCCCTGCGCCTTTTTCATTCGCTCGTCGTTGCACATCGCGCACGGGCACTCTTGGCGAAGATAGGCGAAACCGTAGTGGCTGGAGTGGCCGTCGGCCCAGGTGATGTCGACGCCCGCGCCGGTCGACACGTGCACTTTCACGCTGGCCGGTTTTCTTCGAGCATCGATGGGAATGGGCATGGCGCGGTGGCGTTACTCCTTGGCCAGCGAGGGAGCGCTGATGCGGGCCAGGCGGCCGTGTTCGAGTTCCACGCGGCGATCGGCAAGATTTCCGATGGCCTGCGAATGGGTCACGACCAGAATGGTATGCCGTGTGTCATGCAGTTCGTGAAGCAGTTTCAGGACCACGGCCTCGTTCGCTTCGTCGAGATTGCCCGTGGGCTCGTCGGCCAAAATCAGTTTCGGCTGATTGATCAGCGCACGAGCGATGGCGACGCGCTGCTGCTCGCCGCCGGAAAGCTCCGCGGGGACATGGCTCAACCGGTCGCTGAGGCCCACGCGGCACAGGGCTTCCGCAGCGTCTTTTTCATCCGTGATGCTGTGAAAATATTGGGCCAGCATCACGTTTTCCAGGGCCGTGAGATACGGAATCAGATGAAATTGCTGAAAGACAAAGCCGATTTTATCGGCGCGGTAGCGCGTCAATTCGCGTTCGCCCAGGCTGCCGATTTCCAAGCCGTCGACGACCACGCGGCCCGCGCTCGGATGATCGAGACCGCCGAGAATGTTGATGAGCGTCGTCTTGCCGGAGCCTGAAGGTCCCATGATGGCGATCCACTCGCCCGCTTCCACGTCGAAACTCACGCGGTCGAGCGCGCGGACTTCGCCGAAGCGCTTTTCGAGTTGGTCGACCTGGACGAGCGGGACCATCATTCTCCTCGCAAAATGTCCGCCGGGCGCACGCGCCCGAGTAGGCGCAAAGGAAAAGCTCCGGCCAGAGCCACGCCGATCGTCAACGCGACCGTGATGGGCAAAACTTCAAAGCGCGCCGAAATGACGACGCCGAAGATGCGCTCGCCAATCCATCGGGCGAGGACAACGCCAAGCAAAAAACCGAGCAGGCCGCCCAACGCGCCGAGCGTGCCCGCTTCGGCGAGAAACAAACGCATGATGCGCGGCACCGTGCCGCCGAGCGCCTTCATCAGGCCGACGTCCTGCCGCCGCTCCATCGCCAGAGCCGCCATCGATGCAAGGACTCCAAGCATCGAGAGAACTAGGATCAGCGCGATGGTCCAGAAAATCAATCCTTGAATACGACCCAGAATCGTTCCTTCGGCAGCGGCGATCTGACGCACGGGCCGCACATCAAGGCCGGGCAAATTGTCCGCAAGTTTGCGCGTAACTCCCTCGATTTCCGCGGGCGTTCCTGAAACGCTCAATTCCACGAGGCTCACGCGGCCGGAAAGTCCCGCGAGTGCCTGCGCGGAATCGAGGTTCGTGAGAATTTGATTGTCTTCGGCGCCGCCGGTTGTAACAATTCCCGCGACGGTGAGGGAAATGTTGCGATCGCCGGAGCGCAACTGGACCGCACTGCCGGGAGCGAGCCCGAGCTGGCGGGCGGCCGTAAAGCCGACGAGGCAATGCTCGTGGTCGTCGCGAGAGGATACCCAGCCGCCCTCGAGCTTCCACCAGGAATTCATTTTGGCCACCTGGTTAAACCAGGTGCCCGCCAGAATGACCGGCTGCGAACCGGAATTCGCGGCGACGTAAAGATAAGGCGCAGTGGCGACAATCTGCGGGACGCGCAGTGCGGCGATGCGATCCAGGACGGCGGCGTCGGCGAGCGCGGCTTCGCTGCCGCCGGCCGGCGGAGCGATCACCACATTCGCGCCCAGCGTGCGGAATTCCTGCGTCAGTTTTCGCTCCGCATCCAGATTGACGTTGAGCAGCGCGGAACAGACGGCTGCCCCGCTCGTGAGCGCAATCAGAGCCACGGCCAGGCGGCCCCGGCTGGCGCCGAGCAATTTCCATAAAATTCGCAGGAACATCGAGCGGCTCGACACGTCCTCACTCTCCCCGCAACACGGGAGCGGGATCGACGCGCGAGGCACGTTCAAGCGGCAGGAGACTCCCCAGCAGCGCAACCACCGCCGCGAGGACCAAAACAATCGGAAGCAGAATCCACCGAAGCGCGGGAGCAACGCCAAAAATTCCAACGCCGAGGGCGTGCGCCAGCACAATTCCCAGCGCGTATCCCAGCACGCCGCCGACGAGGGCTAGAAATAATTGCTCGGCGACAAAGAATGAGCCGACGGCGCGGCGGCTCGCGCCCAGCGCTTTCATCAATCCAATTTCCGAGCGCCGCTCGAGCACCGTCGTCGCGGAAGTCGCGCCCACGGCAAGCGCCGCCGCGAACAAAGCGGCGATCGTCACAATCCACATCAGGCCGCTGACGCGCGTGAGAATCCGGCCTTCGCCTTCGGCGACTTGCCGGATCGCGCGGACTTCGACGCCCGGTAGTTGCTGCTGAATCTGGTGCGAGATCGAGGAGATGTACGGGCTGCAATACCAGCGGTCATATTCCACCGGCGTCATCGTGGCGGGATCGCGCTCGGAGAAAGCGTCCGCCGGTTTCGTCAGGGCGCTCACCAGCAGACGCCGGTACTCGCCGGGCCTGCCGGCCAGGTCCTGCGCGATTGCCAAAGGAGCGAGGATCGAATTGTCCTCACGGCCTCCGGTGGAAACGATTCCCGTGATCGTCAGCGTGCGCGAGTGGCCGCCCGCATCGATTTTGACTTGGCTTCCGGCGCGCAAATTCAAACGCTGCGCGAGCGCGGCGCCCGCAACACCTTCATCGGCACCGTCGGAAAACCATCGGCCCTCGACGTGCCAGTAAGGATCGGTGGCCGAAATTCCCGTCGTGAATGCGCTCCCGTCGGGAACGTGAACGGAGTGGCTATACCACGTGCCGATCAATTCTCCGCTCGAATTCTCCTGCGAACCGTCGGGCGCGATCGCCGCGGGAACATCGAGAAACGGGGCAAATCCCATCACATTGTTGCGCCAGAAAATGGTTTTCAATTTACCGAGATCGCCTTCGGGCAAATAGGCGCCGGCATCGACGGGCCGGTAATCGACTCCGCCAATTTCCAGAGGCAGCGTGTCCGATGCGGGCGTGACGAGCAGATTCGCGCCGAGCGAGCGGAATTCCCGCGCCAGGCGGTCTCCCACGTCGAGAGCCACTTCCAGCGTGGCGGTCGCAACCGCCATGCCCAGCGCCAGCGCCGCCGCCGTGAGCACTTTGCGGCGCGGCTTTCGCGTGAAGGAATCGCTGACGATTCGAAGAAACATGATCTGCTTTCTCTTGCGAGAATCTTTCGCGCACCGCCGCAGTAACCCCCGCCTCTAAAGAGGCGGGCTACAGGAAAACGTCATCGCTTGCCTATGCTGTAGCCCGGGTCTTCAGACCCGGGGTTCTTCCGCAGCGTAAGGGAATCCCGTCCATGAAAACGACCATCTCACGGGATCTCCAGATAGCCACCCAATTTAATTATGCAACAGCTGCTACTGAGAGACGCGGCTCCTGGCTTCGGCCAGCTTCGAGACGTCGATCACCAGCGCGCCACTGTCCAGTCGCGAAGGGACGCCGACGGGGTTGCATCCGCCCGCTTCTCCGATGGTCGGGATGTAGATGGCGGAGGCGCAATTGCGGCACACGACGTTCGAACCGTCCTGGCGATATCCGGCGGTGCCGCAAATCAGGCAGGCGTCGAGAGCGGTGCCCCAGTTTCCGTTCGGCTTTCGAATGACGAGAAAGCGCAAGCTCGTTCCGCTCGCGTCCACGCTGTAAATGTGAAGGTTCGCGTCGCTGATCTCGGACAGGGGAATGCGAACCGCGCCGTTTTCCGACTGGATCGATTTAGCCTCGGTCGTCGCGGTCACGCGCGTGTACGCGAATTCCGCGGCCAGAATCAGGATGACGGCGGTGCAGGTGAACGCAGAAGCGAAGGCCCAGCGGCGCTGCTTGCGGCGTTCCCATTCGATTCGACGGCGTTCCGCCGCGTCGGGCACATTGTCCGCCGCCCGGCCGCGCGCAGCCATCCATTCGCGCAGGACGAGAAGGGCCGCCGCGCCGAGAATCACGGTGAAAAAGAAAAACTCGTTGCGAACGATGGGACCGACGTAGGCCATCTCGACGCGGCTGGACGGCAACCACATGGCTTCGCTCAATTCGTGAACACCGGTCAGCGCCAGTTGCACGGCCACGATAATCAGAATCGTGCTGGTCGCGGAAAAAAATCTTCCGAGTGAGATTTTCAGCGTGCCCTCGAAAAAGAAGACTCCCACGGCGATCGCGACGGCCAGTCCCAGAATCGTTCCGATCCAAACGGCCAGGCCTTCCGTGGAAAGTTCCACCGCCCGCAAAATCAGGGCAAGCTCGGCGCCCTCGCGAACCACCATCAGGAAAACGAACGTGGCCAGACCGATCCCGGCGGAGAACTCGGATTTCGCCGCGTGCTTTTCGACGCGTTTTTCAATTTCCGTTTTCAGGTGCCGCGCCACGCGGTTCATCCAGATGATCATCGTGACCACGAAAACGGCCGCGAGCAGGAGCAGCAATCCCTCGAATCCGTCTTCGCTGACCTTCCAGCGCTCCAGCGCGATGGCAACGGCAAGGCTGGAAGCTACCGCGGCGAGGACGCCGCCCCACACCCAGCGCGAGAGATTCGAGCGCCCGGTGCGGTTCAGATACACCAGTACGATGCCGACGACCAGGGCGGCCTCGACACCTTCACGAAGAGCGATGAGGAAAGCAGAGAGCAAAAAGCAGTCCTTAAGCGTACGTTGCGGGCATCACGCTTCACATAGGTGGTACCGTGTAAAGATGAGGCCTGCGGCCAAAATGGGAGCCCAAGAGGGGCGCCCTCTAGTTGCAACTCATTCGCAACTAAAAATACTAGTGTACACGGCCCGTCTACCCCGGGTCAAGTTTACAAGCTTCTACCCTGGTGCGTCCCCTGACGGTAGAATATGCATCTACATGATTCTAGCCATGATTCAGCCCCGGTGTCACCTCGCAAATCGCAGCCTAACGGACAGATGGATTATGGCCGTGAGGCGCTTCGCGGCAGTCGCATTTGCGGGATTGCTCATCATGACGCCAGTTTTGCCCCAGTCTTCCGGTGGCCCCTCATCGCCCGCAGCCTCGACCGCACAGGCCAAGCCGCCATCCGCGCCCGCGCCGCAACCAGATAAGGGCCGCGCCAAGAACGCTTTCCAGGCGGGGCGCCGCGCGGAACAATCCGGCGACTGGAAAGCGGAGTTCGCCGCCTACACGGAAGCGGCCACGTACGATCCGGCCAACCGGGAATATGCCATGTTGAGGGAGCATGCCCGGTTTCAAGTCATTCAATCGCTCGTCGATAGCGCGGAACGTCAGGCCATTGCCGGAAACATTCCGGGGGCGCGCGCGCTGCTGACCCAAGCGCTGGAGATAGACCCGAACTACGTCGTGGCGCGGGAGCGCCTATCGGAATTGACGCCGATTCCCGCTGAAATTGAAGCGGAAAAAGGCCCACGTCTCGCCGGATTGCCCCGCCTGATTCTCAAACCCGGAACGCAGGCCTTCGATTTTCGCGGCACGACCCGAGGCGCGTACGAGGAAATCGGCAAGCAATTTGGCGTGAAGATGGTGTTTGACGGCGATCTGCCCGATCGCGCGGTCCGGTTCCAGGTTCCCGATCTGGACTTCGATACAGCCGTGATGGTCCTTTCGCGCCAGACCAAAACGTTCACGCGCGTTGTGGACGCGCATACGATGTTTGTGACCGAAGACACCCCGCAGAAAGAGAGGGAGTACACACTCGAAGTGGAAAAGGAATTTCTGCTCCCTGCTGCGGTCTCCACGGACGAGATGAACGAAACGGTGCGGATGATTCGCGAGATGACCGGCATCTCGCGGACGCAGCTGAATACGGCGACGCGCACCCTCACCGTGCGCAGCACCGAGCAAAACGTGGCGCTCGCGCAAAGGCTTCTCGAACAGATCGAGCAGCCCCACGGCGAATTAATGCTGGATATCGATATCCTGGAACTCAACCGCACCACCGCGAATCAACTGGGAATTACGCCGCCCACTTCCTCGAGCGTATTTGCTCTCACCTTGCCGGAAATTCAGCAGCTTCAGGCGTCGCAGAATAACGGAACTCTCATTCAAACTCTGCAAAGTATTTTCGGGAGCAGCGCCGTGAGTTCGGCCTCGGGTTCCGCGCTTCCCGCATTGATTGCATTCGGCGGAGGAAAAACAATTTTTCTCGCCACCATGCCCAGCGTCACGGCGAATTTCGGCGCGGCCCTTAACACGGTCCAAAGCGCGCAACGGATTTTGCTGCGCGCGCAGGACGGAAAACCCGCGACGTTTTTTGTGGGCGACCGTTTTCCCATCGATCTGGGATTGCTCTCCTCGGATTTGGCCACGCCCAACGCGGCGATTGCGGCAGCGCTCCTTTCCGGCGTGACGCTTCCGCAAGCGAGTTACGCCACGGGCAGTGGCCCTGTCTCGGTGGCCATCGCGACGTTCGACTCAAAAAATGGCGGCCATACCGACCTAGCGGTCGCGAATCAGACGGACGGAACGATTTCGATCTTGACCGGAAATGGCGACGGCACGTTTGTAGCGCCGCAGACTCCCTGCACCGCGCCGTCCTGCATTGCGCTTCCGGCGGTTAAGACGACCACGGGCACAACCAATGCGAGCCCCTCGGCTATCGTCACGGGCGATTTCAACAATGACGGCTTCATGGACCTCGCCGTGACGGATGCGGCCAACAATCGAGTGATGATCCTGCTTGGCAACGGGGATGGCACATTCCAGCCGGCGGTATCCTATCCGACAGGGAATAAACCCGTCGCCCTTATTGCCCAGGATTTCGACGGCGACGGAGAACCTGACCTTGCCGCCGTCAACCAGACAGACGGGACGGTGACCATTCTCCTCGGCGACAAGGTCAACGGCGTGCAGAACGGAATATTCGGCGCGCCTCCCAATCAGACCAGTCCTCCGAGCGTGGGTGCGCTGCCGACGGCGATTGCGACCGGCCAATTCAACATCACGAATAATGCCAATGCGGATTTGGTCGTTACGAACAGTAATGACAACACCGCCTCCATTCTGCTCGGCAACGGCGACGGTACTTTTGGCGCGCAAAAGACCCTTGCTACCGGGAACGCTCCGGCGGGCGTCACCACGGCAGACTTTAATAGTGACGGACACCCTGATCTGGCGGTATCCAACAAAACCGACGGCACCGCTTCAATCTTCCTCGGGAATGGCGACGGAACTTTTCTTACTCCGACTACCCTTACCACCGGGGCCGGCCCGGGCGGAATTACCGCCGCAAACTTCGTCGGCGCACCCGCGGATCTCGCCGTCGCGGATGAATCGGCGCCCAATGTGGATCTTTTGATCGGAAATGGGGACGGCACTTTCAACACACCTATTACTTTGCCCTCGGGGAATTCTCCCGTTGCGGTAGCGGCGGCGGACCTGATCGGCAGCGGTTCGACCGATCTCGTCACCGTGAACAACGCGTCCAACACCGTGACCGTCACGCTGAACACCCTGCAATCCTCGACGACAAATCCATCGTCGTCGCAAACCGGCTATCCCTCCGCCGAGTACGAGGATTTGGGATTGAAGATAAAGGCCACTCCGCGCCTTCATGCCGATGATGAGGTCACGCTGCAACTTCAGTTCGACATCAAGAGCCTTACGGGCACGAACATTAACGGGATTCCCATCCTGAGCAACCGCCAAATCGAACAGACGATCCGCCTGCGTGAAAACGAAACTTCGATTCTGTCTGGCATCCTTCAATCCAACGAAATTCGAACCACAAGTGGATTGCCCTGGACCTCGGTAGCACCGGGAATCGGCTTATTGACGGGCGAGGACACGACCAACATTCAACAAGCGGAATTGCTCATCCTCGTCACACCGCGCGCGTTGCGATTGCCGCCGCACGATGTCCCGGCGGTCTATGCCGGACGGGGAGAGCCGGCCACTCCGCCGTCGGCGCCACCTGCCGTTCCGCAGCCCGGGCCAGCCGCAGCGCCGAATCCGAACCAGCCGCCTCAACCAGGCCGGCCGCCATTTTTCCCCGGAATCCAGCCCGGCCAAGCCCCCGGGACCGTTGTCCAACCAGGTCAGCAACCACAGCAGCAACCGAACCAACAACAGGAGCAACAACCTCCACCGCGACAGCAATAATGAATCTGGATTCCAAAGTTGGTGTGTGAACCTGAGGTTTAAACCCGGGAACGCTAATCGGGAGATTGGCGTTCCCGACATTGCCTCCATTGAGATTTTAGATGGGATTGCGACGCCTGTTGTAGATCAGCAGTTGCGGGTTTAGCCAACTAAGGAATCAAGCGTGCGGACGGGCCCACGGTAGAGTGGAATTGGCGAACGCAATTTTCCCGCGCAACAGATGGTACACATACGCGCCCAGGCAAAATTTTCCAAACAGGAGCGCCGCAAACGCGATTACCAGGAATGCTTCGAGTATCCAAGCCGCCATCATCCAGCCCGCCAACAGCGCCGCACCTGCCAGCAGCATGAAAGCTGCCGCCATGCCTTGCGCAAATGCGCGCGGCGCAGGAGCGGGCGCGAGCAGCGGCCTCCTGCGGGGCGCCGCGATCGCGCGATTGTAAAACATCTCGAAAGGATTCCACATCGGAAACGCAACATTCCACCAGAGCATCGCGGAAAGCACAAAAAAGAAAACGGGAGATTGCAGGACAATGGCGACGACTACCAGCGGCCCCATGATTCTCGGCTGAAAATACAGCCCGGAAAAGTGCATGTCGCAAACAGAGTCCGCCTCTTCGACGAAGCCCTGCTGCTTCATGAAATTTCTTACAGTTGGGGAAATCATCTCAGTTATTTGGATGACGGACCGGCCCAAAAGGGCTCTATTGAATATGCCTCATAACCCTCAAGGGCGAACAGTCATGCTTTCGTGAGTGGCAGGCTCGGAAGTTTAACCGTTCTTAAAGCTATCAACGCGTGGCGGCATGTCCAAAAACGCCCGCATCACGTGCCAGAAAAGTTCACGATTGAGTCCCAACGAAAGAGAATGCGCCAGCCCGGGCAGGATGATGAATTGCCGGTCCGAAACGGTCAGCTTGGTATAAAAATTAATGAGATCCACATCGGTCGCGATTCCGTCGAATTCGCCGCGCACGATCAGCAGCGGAGATTTTATTTTAAGCGGATCGACGATCGGCAGGTTGGCCGTCATATCAAGATATGTTCCGGTCGGGATGTCATTGCCGAACTTCATTTCAGCGTCGGCGAGAGCTTCCCCGACAGCCGGGTCTGAAGTGCCGGGTTTGTCGCGCGTAAAAACGCTGCGAATCATATCCCGGTCGCGCGGGCGCCGGTTGTGCGTACGGTAAAACTCCACCTGCTTGGCCCGATCGGTCAGCGTGGGCGAACCCTCCCCGGTATAGGTAAACGCCGCAAGCACCAAGCGGTTAATGAAGTCAGGACGCTGCATGGCAAAGGCACCGGCGCGCAATGCGCCAGAGGACTCGCCAAAGACGTGGAACTTCTGCAGCCCTGTTTCGCGAGCCACCACTGGAATCGCGGCTTTCAGATCTTCGACGCCGTCCGCAACATTGGAATTGCCCGAGGTCCGCGACGATTTTCCATAGCCTTCAAAGTCCATCGTCCAGACGTCATATCCGAACCTCGCAAATACGTTCATCATCGAATATTCGCCGCGCCCCGGAACGGTTACGTCGAACGTCGTGGAGGACATCGAGGAGCCATGCACGAGGAAAAGCACCGGCAGGGGCGGCTTGCCGGCCTGCGGCGCGCCCACGCGTTTCCGAAACATGTAGAGCTTGACGTCGCCTTTTTGCGCCCAGTATTCCTGGCTCCAGATTTTTTCGTTCCCCGCGCCGGATTTTTCCGGCTGGCTGCCAGTGGGCTGAGCGAAGGCTTCGGCAGCCGTACGAGTAAGAGCAATCCCGCCCGCAATCGCAGGCGCGGCGCCCAATAGAAAGTTTCGACGAGACGGATCCGTCTTGATCAGTAACATAGCAGCCTCCGGTAAACTTCGTTCTGAATGGTGAGGCTACGATACTCTCAATACCGCGAATGAATCAATCGTTCTTGATGTCATCCATGATATCGAGCAAGGCTGACGTGTTGCTTAAGTCGACGCCCGGAAGGACCCCGCCCTCTCCGTCAGAAGTTATCTTGAATTTGCGCCCTGAGCGAGCTCGGCGCCGCCTGTCAAGCGGCAGGCGTATCGCATCTCCCACAAACGCACTCAGAGTTGTGTTCTGCTCAACAGCCGCCTTCTCAGCATCCTGTA